>Ga0153924_1000159_pt1 | contig 45675 bp, 44 predicted proteins | sample TSNJ008MetaG_FD_104709 | JGI IMG/M metagenome (GOLD analysis project Ga0153924, IMG submission 104709) | Attine ant fungus gardens microbial communities from New Jersey, USA - TSNJ008 MetaG | ecosystem: Host-associated > Fungi > Mycelium > Unclassified | place: USA: New Jersey, Wharton State...
AGGAGGTGAGAAACATGGGGCCTCAATCTTTTGAAGAACACATACAGCACCAATTTGACAGCTATTGCAAAAAGACCTTGAAGCTGACCGCCCGCGATTGCTACCGCAGGATAAAACGGCGCGCTCCCGGCTACGGGCCTCGAAAGTTGAATATGGAGGACTTTAATGGCGAAGAAAGAAATCCCCAATACCGACCAACATACGGAAATTGAACTTCCGCAGTCCATTATAGATTCCTTTGCCCGCTTCCTCATTCCAGAGATACGGAAATATTATGAGAGTGAGCAGGGGCAACGAGAATTTGCCGAGTGGTAGGCACAGCAAGAAGCAACTAAGCAGAAAGACGAATATTCCCACATAACGAAAGAGCAGACAAGGCGTTAAATCCTTGTCTGCTCTTTTGTTTGCCCTTAGAACCACACCGTTACGGCAAAGCCGCCTTTGAAAAAGTAGGTGTTCGTCTTTGGGCCGATTGGTGGACCAACAACGACCAAAAACAAAAACTTTTTACTTTGTGGGCGGATTCGCCGTAACAAGGTGGTTGTAGCACTAAAGACAATAAAAGGACGGTTTAGCCAATACCAATGATTTAATGCTAAAAATCCTTATTAGCGGATGTTAATTCAAATAATCTCAAATATAAATTCACATGGCTTTTCACCCTTGCTGTTTATCGGTGTTGAAATGACTTCTTTTGTTTTCAGCTCAACGCCAAGTTGTAATTGTAAATGGCGGCGGCCTGACCCGGCGCAGCAGTAACAATATGAAAGCGGCATGATGCAATCGCCAGCGTTGTTATTTTCCAATGCAAGCTCCGCAACCTTCACACCTGTTTTTATAGTGGTGCCACAAACGCATTTGTATTTTCCATTGTTATCAAAAGACCATTTTACTGATAATGTGTTATCAGCGTTAAGGGCAATTTTTTCAGAGTCGGAAGATATGTTGTTGATATGAGCTATTTTTTCGCTCAAAGATTTATCCGCGATTTCCTTGCCGATTTTTTTCATTCGTGCAATAAAGTCTTTGCCGCCTCCGCAGGCGTGCCTATCTAAAATTTCATGCAGGACGTCCGGATCAAGTGCTTTTTCCATCCGCTCAATCACATTGACGAGGTTGCCGTTGCCGATAATTTCTTTAATGGTTTTGTCATCGAAGCCATATTCTGCCAAACTTTTTTCAATTCCGTAAATTCTTGCCATCTTATTTCCCCTCCCTTGTTTTTATCGGCACAAAATAACGAATCTTGCCGTAGTTCCACTCTCTCATTTGCGTCGAATGAGGTCCGGCAAAATGATATAACAAATGACGGTAAGTAGATTCATCTAATTCTAAATGTTCCTGCTGTGAAAGCCACGCCAATATACCCTTATATACCCGTTCATATTCGCTAAACTCCCAACTGTCTGCAAGGGCAGTCGCAAACAAGCCGCCATCAAATGGAATAATTTCAAATCCTTCTGTATCGGTTTCGGTCATACAGTCCTCAAGCATAAACAACCAAACAAGTTTGTTTTGTTCGGCATCATGATACATAAAATCGCGCGGATTTATTTTATCGGCGATTCGTGAGCCAAGCCGTCCCCACATTGAATCAAATCGGCGGTGTGCATCATCGCTCTCAACATTAAGATAGCCCGAAGTTACCATACGGCAAGGCGGCATCTCAACAATCAAAATATCCGGTTGCCGTTCAACCTTTTCTGCGACAGCTAACAAACGATTTACGTTTGACGGATTACCATCGTAATCCACGTTGACAAGCTGCGTTTCTATTTCTTTCGCTTTTTCATATAACAATTTAACATCTGATTCTTTAGCAAAATCAGCTTGTTCAATCTGGTAGATAAATTCTAAAACGATTTCTTTTAGTTCATGTAAAAGGGAAACTTCCTCATCAATATCATCAACTTTTTTACCCAATACCTCTAAAACAATTTCAGAACCGGATGTGTTGAATATACGCTGAATATCCTTAATGCTGATATTCAATTTACGCAATATTAAAATTTGTTCAAGCCGTTTTACGGCAACTTCATCATACAACCTATAAGCGTAATCATCGCTCCGAGTGCTTGTTATTAGCCCCATGTCCTCATAATAACGGAGCGTTCGGGCGGATATATCATATTTGGTCGATACATCCCTTATTTTTATTAACTCATTCATATAATAACTCTCCTAACAGTCGGTTTTTATTATAGTATAAACTATTCCCCAACGGCAGAGTCAAGAGAAAATAAAAAAATAAATTTTTTTCATTACTCCATAGTAAAAACCTGCCGACAAAGCAATTTTTGCTTTATTCGACAGGTTTCGTCATTTGGTGGACCAAGCCGTGCCAAAAACAAAAACCTTTTACTTCATCGGCGGCTTCGCCGTGACACGGTGGTTGTAATGCTAAAAACGAAAAAATAGTTTTGATAGGTGGTATGAAAGTAATACTTATCATATACGATGACTATTTAATAGTTCATTATTTTCAAATTCTATCAACTTGATATAATTTTCTATTGCCCGTTTCGATAAATCTTTGAACATACAAAAATATCTCGTGCATTTTATATATGTTTTATCTTTATATTTAAATACAACGCCGCCGCAACTTTGCCCGTTCCCACACTTGCCTTTTGAACATTCATCAAGCGCATTAATGGCAATTTCCAGTTCTGTTTTCCATTCGGGAAAGCGTTCAACGAGTGAACGGTAATATGGAAGACCACCGTTTCTTCCCCAGATTTGACACAAACCATCGCAGTATTGCCCTAATATGTCATTAACTTTTTCCGACGAAAGCTCGCCTAAATCTTCATGCTCAAGCATATATAAATACGCTTCCCAAGCGGCGAAGCCAACGTTCATACTGCCTTTTATTTTATCAGTTTTTCTGGCGCGGTAAACGATTAATTTCAACAAGTCAAGAAATCGTACACTTTCGGGGGCGGTTTCGTTTTTTTCTTTTAATAGAATATAATCTGAAATTGTATCTTCCCAATTTTCCCGAGTAACCGTTACAGATATTTTTTCGCCGTTCGATCCGTCAGTTCCTTCTTTGCAAACGATTGTGCTTCCGCAATTTTCATAACCGATAACCGCGTTGAATCTGTGATTGTTTGTGCTTAACGACATAATCGGAAAACCTTTATCAATGGAATCAACGAAGTCCTTTTTGATTTGTTCGTTATCAATATTCAAAGGTTTTCCTTGACTATCCCGAAGAACTTTGATGCACTTAGCTTCCCAACCAAAGGTTTTTAGCAAACGTACTATGTCTTCATACGGAGTTTCGTCAATACTTCCCAAACATTCACAACCGCGGCTCCAACTTCCGGGTATCCAAACGAATCGATTAGCCATTCCGCTGTACACGGCTAATTCCGCCAACTTTGTTTTATCTCCCGCTCCGTTAAAAATGGACGCCAAAAGACTGAAAATATAATCCACTTCATTGCCGTAGTAGACGACATCCGGTATGTTGGGTATAATTTTTCTTTCCATGTTAAATCCACCTCGTATATAAATATCTATTGAAAGAGGGGCAAAACTTTTTAAATGTTCACCGGATTTCTTTGCAATCGATGGCGTAATATCATGAAAACGGGTAAAGGCTTTTGTAAAACTTCCTGCCGTTTCATATCCATATTTCATAGCAATATTGATAATCTTTTCTTTTGTTGTATAAAGTTCTTGTCCGGCAAGCGTCAACCGTCTGTTTCTAATATAGTCGCCGATTGTCATACCGGTTATAATGCTGAAAGTTCTTTGGAAATTCGCGCTTGATAAATAGACATTTTCCGCGATTTTATCAATGTTTAAATCATCAAGTATGTTTTTTTCAATATAACTTATTGCGTTTTGCATACTTTGAATCCAGTTCATAATCACCCTCCTTTCTAGTAAATTATAACACAAAGACTAAACGTATTCTTGTCTTTAAATGCTCAAATGTGTCCAGTTTAAATTAATTGTTATAAATTTTCCAGATATCATTAAACCCGCCGTAAAAGCAATTTCAGCTTTTTCGACAGGTTTTTGCATTTGGCGGAGCCTACGACTTTTGATACAATGATACGTTTCCTCTGTCGTTAGTCTATTGGTGCGTTTTGGTGCATACTTTTACACTATTCTATTTTTATAAATTCATACGCAGGCTTATATTTATAATATCAACCTAAAGTTGAATAAACTTGCGAAATCCTATATAGCCATACGGATTGTGGAATGATATAATAAAAATATAACAATTAAGGAGATAAAAACATGCTTGATTTAAATAAGGTAGGGATAAAAATCGCTTCCCTTCGTAAGGCAATGGGGTATTCGCAGGAAAAGATGGCAGAAATACTTAATATTTCTCCGCAAGCTATCAGCAAATGGGAAAATGGTCATACACTGCCGGAAACATCTTTATTACCGGTATTATCCCAAATATTTGGATGTACAATTGATGAAATTATCATGTCAGCATATGTTTTTAATGAAAAAATCGAAAAAGAAAAATCGACGGTGCCGGAACAACAGGCAGAGATTATTGCTCGTCATGTCGTAAATAAGCTTGATCAAAATCAAAAACGAAAAGAATATGCCGGTCTTAGTGATGATGAAATTGCAGACGCAATCGTCAAGATACATCATATCAAGGACTTTACAATCCAAAGAGATAAAGAATCAAGGACAGATGGCAGAATATCGACAAAAACAAGAATCAGTTCACCGCAAAAAGAACTTAATTTGATAGAATTGATTTACCATAAGAGACCGGATGAATTCAACGCATATGCTTTTTTAAACGGACATATAAACAGCTTGCCGCAGATATATCATGTTGACCATAGTAAAAAACTAATTTTAGTTGATGATTTAAGCGACGACTATATCAAGGGTTACGACTTCAGAAGTGATAATGAAAACGGTATTGTCATAAGAGATAATTTGGAATTATATTTAAGTGCGGCGGCGAACTGGCACGCGGCTTTTTGGGAAAACAAAGAAGCGTTCGACAAAATCGGATATTTGTGGCATTTCGAAGCATACGAACATACATTGTCGTGGATTCTTGATGCGATGGAAAAGCCCTTTAAAAAATATAGAAAAAACGAGCAAGCCGGAAATATTCCTAAAGACGGAGGTATCTGCGGAAAAAACGATATTACAAATATACAGCTCGATTATTTTAACGATGCGTTACAATTCTTAAAAACCGAATATAAAAACATTGTTGAAACAAGATTCCAGACCGGCAAAAATATAACCGTAATACATGGTGATTTGCATCCGGGTGCAGCATTGATTTCTAAATCATCGGACAGAAAGGTTGTGTTCACCGGTTTACAGGCAGTAAGACAGGGGTTATGCACAGAAGATTTAGCAATGTTTATTGCTCTTCACATCGAACCGGATAAAAAAATTGCACAACCACTACTTGACAAATATTATAAGAAACTAAGCGACACGGTTAAAGATTATCCATATGAAATTTTTATGAATGATTATAAGCTGTCCATAGCTGAAAATATGTTTTTTACTATTCGTTTAATAAACCGGGGTATATTCGATTTCAACATGAGAGATAAAGCAATAAAAGCATATGAAACGTTCGTACTGAGTTAATAAATTGCTGTGTGTTAACGTTGTGATAATATTAACATATCAATCGTGTAATAGTATCCCACGGGTGCATTTATTTTGTGGACGGCAACAAAAAGAGGGATAAATCAGCTACGGTTATCGTAGCGGATTTATCCCTTAAATGCGAAAAAGCCCAGCATTGCTGGGCTTTCCGGCACTTTGAAATTGTATCAAAACCATTGTGCTTTTATGGTGGAGGCGGAGAGATTCGAACTCTCAGACCGGCTCATCACCGATCAAACGATTTCGAGTGTCTTCACCTATCGGTCGCCAAAGATTTTCTGAAACCCTTACAGGCATTTTGAGCAATCCCCAAAAACGGCTTTATTACTGATGTTTTTCTCAGTATAGCAAAAAATGCCTGAAAAATCAATGGGTTCGAATAAGTCACTAATTATGAACAAAAGCGGTTTTTAGGGCACAACTCAGGGCACAACTTTTAATAAAATGACACAGGGTAAGTCTTTTTGCCGACAGAATAAAAGACTTGAGGTGTCAGAAATGAATAATAACACAACTATCAATTGGGATGAAATTCCCGACATTATTACAAAGGAGCAGTTTTACCGCATTTGCCATATTAGCAAAACTACAGCTTTGAATTTGCTCCGTAGTGGAAAAGTGCCATGCGAATATAGCGATAAGAAAACCCGATGTTATCGAATACGCAAAGAAGATGTTAAGAACTATTTAGAGCAACGAGCTATTTATCCGGAAGCTTATTCAGCTCCAAGGGGATGGTATTGTGGTGGCAATAAAAAATCCCCCAAGGAAGTGCCGCCAATTATAATTGAGGATATGCATGATTATTATGCAGATAAACTCATTAACTATTCAGATGTAATGACAACGCAGGATGTTTGTAACTTCACAGGCTATTGCAAAACTGCTGTTAATCGTTGGTGTGCAAAAGAACAGTTAAAGAGTTTCAGAAAAGGTAATCGATATTTAATCCCTAAAGTGTTTTTGGTAGATTTTCTTTGCTCAATTGATTTCCGAGCTATCCAGATGGCACTACAATGTCCATTCTTTGTAACATGATTGAGGATACAATGGATTTGACCACAACACAGCACGGAGAATTTGACAGGTTGGTTTACGACTATCCGCTTGAATTTGCGGAACTTGTATTGTCTGGCAATCTGGAAAGTTATCTAAAAGGCTATGCCAAAGATTATCACGAGCAGGAAAATAATATACAGGCACAGTTAGAAAAGGCAGGATACCCGCCGGAAAAGGCAGAAGAAATTGCTCGCGAATTTATGCGTTACGACAGCTAAACATAGAAAAGTGGCAGTCTTTCTTAACCGATAGACTGTCGCTTTTTACACCTTGACGTTCATTGAGGCACACTGATGTGGGACGTGCTTTGCGGACAGCTTATTTATATAATTGCTTTACCTAATAAAAAATTGTATTTGTTCGTCTATTCGTTTATAATAGATTCAACATGGCAATGTCAATAAGCTGAAAAATCCAATAACGTCAGATTAAAAAAAGTGAAAAACAAATAGTAATATTTGAGGCATAAAAATAATAAGGAGGCGATTATTTTGACAATAAAAAAGCGGCTTTTTCTTTCAAATATTTTAATGATAGCCATTACGGTTATCATGTCGCTTATTACCGTACTGATTTGCATAGTAATTTTGAATGCGATGTTTGGCGGCTCTCTATTTGAGATACTTAAAGAAAGACAGCAATCCCCGGTTATTGGATTGGAAAGTATCGGAATAACTTATACTGCCCAGATGATATTGCTGTCCGTTTTGGTTGTTGTTTGCATCGTAGGGACAGTATATTTTACCAACCGTTTTCTAACAAAATTTGTATTCAGTAAAATTGAACAGCCATTAGAAACGCTTGTAAATGGTGTTCATCAAATAAGCGACGGCAATCTTGACCATAGGATTTCTTATGATACGAATGACGAATTTAAGTCTGTATGCGAGGACTTCAACAGTATGGCAAACAGATTGAAAACTTCTGTTGAGGAAGTCCGAAAAAATGAACAGAACAGAAACTTTATGCTTGCCGGAATTTCACATGATTTAAGAACGCCCCTTACATCAATTAAGAATTATGTTAAAGGATTAAAGGATGGCATTGCCAAAAGCCCTGAAAAGGAACAGGAATATTTAGACGTAATCTACCGCAAATCATGTGAAATGGAAGGTTTGATTGACCAACTGTTTTTATTCTCAAAATTGGAAACCGGCAATCTTCCGTTTTATTTCAAGCCTGTGCCTATACAAAAATATATCGTTACTTTGCTTGATTCGTTGGAAGATGATTTGCGGAATAATCATGCTGTAATAAATTTGGCAAGTGATTGTGGAGCGCAAAAGGTTTTGCTTGACGGAGAACAAATGCGGCGGGTAATATCCAATATTTTATATAACAGCGTAAAGCATAACAAGGGCAGGGAAATTTGTATAGTCGTTACCTTATATCAAGAGGGAAACAATATATTTATTAAGATAAAAGATAATGGCGCAGGGGTATCGGAAGAACAAATATCCCGCTTGTTTGACAGTTTTTACAGGGGCGATGAGGCAAGGAGCAACCCGTCAAGCGGAAGCGGTCTTGGCTTATCTATCGCAAAAATGATTGTTACAGCACATGGCGGAAAAATCTCAGCGGAAAATGATAATGGATTAGCTATCATCATTGAACTGCCAATAGAACGGGAGGATAGTATATGAAACGTATTTTAATAGCGGAGGATGACGCGGAAATAGCCGAAATCGAAAAAGACTACTTGGAAATAGACGGCATGGAAGTAGATGTTACAGGCAACGGAAATTCCGTACTTGAAATGTTAAGTGCGAAGCAGTATGACTTATTGATTTTGGACATAATGTTGCCCGGTAAAAACGGATATGAATTATGCAAAGAAATTCGTTCCTCAATGGATATACCCATTCTCATGGTTACGGCCAAAACGGAAACGGTTGATAAAATCAAAGCACTTGGGTTTGGCGCGGACGATTATATCGTTAAGCCGTTTGACGCGGTGGAGCTTGTGGCAAGGGTAAAATCACATTTGACACGATATGACAGGCTTACAAATGGAAATAATAACGGAAAAACTGCGGATAAAAACATAGACAAGTTTATTGCTGTTGGTAATCTTCGCATATATCCCAAAGCATACAAAGTTTATGCTCGGGATAAAGAGGTGAAATTGACCGGACGGGAATTTGAATTATTATTGTTTCTCGCGGAAAATCCTAACATTGTTTTTTCAAAAGAAAAACTGTTTGAAAAAATATGGGGATATGATTATGTGGGGGACAGCGCAACCGTAACGGTACACATCAATCATGTGCGCGAAAAGATTGAGGACGATAGTAGCAATCCGCAGTATATAGAAACCGTTTGGGGTGCAGGATACCGATTTAATAAGCAAGCGGAGTAATTATCAAAACCGAAAAATATAAAGAGGCCGACGTTTTCATAGCGTCGGTCTCTTTATATTTTTCGCACTCTTTCTTTATAGATTCTTTAGATTCTTTACCCTGTTACTTTAGCCTTGCGTTTTATTATATTTACAAGGCACAGAAAAGTGTGCGAAGTCAATTATCATAATTGACTTATAAAAAAGGAGGTAATTTCAAATGGCAGTAATAGCAGTAGAACATTTGGTAAAAGACTACGGCAACCGGCGGGGTTGCTTTGATGTTTCGTTTCATGTAAACGACGGTGAGGTTTACGGGTTCTTAGGTCCCAACGGAGCGGGCAAAACAACGGCAATCCGTCATATGTTAGGGTTTTTGAAGCCCGACAAAGGAAGTATATCAATCAACGGGAAATCAACGTGGGAATACGCCCATGAGCTTAACGCAAGTATCGGGTATATTCCGGGCGAAATAAATTTCCCAGACAAAATAACCGGCATGGAGCTTATCAAGTGGATGGCGGATATGCGCGGCACAAAGAGCCTTGCCAAAGCCAAAGAGCTTTTGGAATTTTTTGAGCTTGACCCCAGTGGCGAAACAAAGCGCATGAGCAAGGGCATGAAACAAAAGGTCGGAATCGTATGCGCGCTCATGCACGACGCCCAAATTCTCATCCTTGACGAGCCTACAAGCGGCCTTGACCCCTTAATGCAGGAAAAGTTTGTTGAGCTTATCAGAAACGAGCAGAAAGCGGGTAGGACGGTATTGATGTCGAGCCATATGTTCCCCGAAGTCGAAAAGACGTGCGACCGGGTCGGTATCATCAAGCAAGGCGAGATTATGGCGGAAGTTGCTATGAACGACATTACGAAATCTAAAAATAAGATTTTCAAGGTAAAGTTTGAAACCGTTGGAGAAAGCCAGCGTATTGCGAGAGAACATCGGGAGCTTGATTTTGCGGAAATAAACCATGATAAAAACCGCATTAAAATCAAGGTCAACGATAAGGATATTAACAATGTGACGGCGCTGATTTCAAATTATAAAATCCAGTACCTCACGGAAGAAAAATTGACGCTTGAGGACTATTTCATGAAGTTCTATTCCAGTAAAAATCAAGTTAAGGGAGGCAAATAATTATGACAACCGCAATTAAACAAGGCTTGATATTCAAGCCATTATTGAAAAAGTCGATTAAAGATAACTGGAAACTGTGGACGGTAATCACCGCCGCTATAACCGGAATGATTACCCTCATAATAAGTGTTCCGTCGCTTACAGATAATAGCAAACTGGCAAAAATGGCGGACAGTGGAGTGAGTTTTGCCGGACAGGGTTTGACAATGCTCTATCCTATGTTCATTGTTATGCTGGCAACCGTTTATGCTGTCGTTACAGCCAATAAGCTAATAGCGGCGCAGGTAGACAAAGGCTCGATGGGTTATGTAATGGTCAATCCCATAAAAAGAAACCAGTTGTCGGTCACACAAGGCATATTCATGGCAGGTTCGGTAGCGGGGATGTTTGCCGTAGTCACAGCGGTAGGATCGGTGGCGTTGGCGCTCACCGGCGACGCTGCGACAATAGAGTTTTTCGCGCTGCTTAACTTAGGCTGTATGCTCCTGATACTTGCGTGTAGCGGAGTAGCGTTTTTAGCGTCGTGTATTTTCAACCGTTCCGGTGCATCCCTCGCAATGGGCGGCGGTATCGTAATCACATCATTCCTGCTCTCGTTCTTATCCCAGTTGGAAGAATATGTATCCTTTTTTAAGGTGTTCCGTTATACCACATTACACGCTTTGTTTAATACTACACACATAGTAGAGCAGGGCGCGGGTATGATATGGGATTTCAGTATCTTACTTGTGGTAGCCATTGTGTGCTACATTGTCGGAGCAGTGATTTTCAAGAAAAAGGACTTGCCTTTATAAAATGTATACGGGAATGGCAATGCATATTGTTACTGAAACGGCATATATAAAAGCCGCGGAATGGCATAATTCCTTAGTGCAAATTACAGCCAAAGGGCGGTTTTGAAAACAAAAAATCAAAGCCGCCCTTTTCCGTTTTTCGGAAGGTTTAATAAAGTGCGCCTTTTTACAGGGTACGGCGGCAAGTAGGAGGTTGTCGCCGTGTTCTGTATATCCATCTTACATATTTCAACATTATTCTGTTTATTAAAAAAAGCAATGCCCCGTTATGGGGCGAATGCGGCTGTCAATATGAACCGTCATATCACCTTGTAAATGAAATAACAGAACCTGCCCGATTGGTATTGAACCAGTCGGGCTTTTTTATGTCGATTTTTGTCTGTATATGGGACAAGTCTTTCTTTTCAGTCGGTTGCCGTTCGCCGCCCTCCAATCTGAACTTTTAATTTTCAAAATTCAGATTGGAGGAAAACAGTATGTCATACAAATCAAGTGCATATGCCATCCGAACAGAGGAATCGGGCGGCGTTATCCGCTATTTCGTTTCATTCAAGGATGGACAAAACGTACTCCATGAAATAGAGGTATCGCACGAAATGTATTTGGAGTTTCGGGGCTTCATCAGAAAAGAACATAATCTGCAACAGTCTGACTGGCGGCACAATGAATTTTCAGATTTAACGGATGAAACCCTGAACAGGCGGGCAAGATTCACACCGAAAAGTGTTGAGGAAACCATAACGGATATGGAACGCTCTGCGGCTTTATGGCAGGCAATAGCAGAATTGCCCGAAATACAACAAAGGCGTTTTACCCTTTATTACGAATACGATTTAACCTTTCGGGAAATCGGTGAGTTAGAGGGTTGCACAGCAACGTCAATCAAGAGTTCGGTGGACATTGCCAGAGAGAAAATCAAGGCAAAGCTAAAAGATTTTTAGCACAAGGTATAATTTCGGCTTTTAAGTGAGGAAACAGGTGAGGGATTTAGTTCTCTTACCTGTTTCTTTTTCGGAAGGTAACACATAATTGCAAGCCGTTTCTTACATATCAGTGATTTTCTGATATGTGGGCAACGGCCTTTTTGTTTGCCTACAATTGAATGACCGTCCGAATGGGATACCAATCAGGATAAGCACGCCATGACCTTGTAAGAGTTAGCGTGCCAATGATGGACACACGGCAGAACTGTCACTGGAGGCAGTCTGTCAGGAACTGCGTTTGGGTAAAGCGGCGAAAAAACACATTCACCAACTAAAAAAGAAAATGCTTTTGTGACGGTGACACCGAAAAATATATGTAGTGGTATTTTGGGATTTGCCAAAATATCGTCACCATAGGGGGGATGTATATTGAGCCGTCACCGTCATCACGTTCCCCACAAATCCGCCTATTTGTTAAGCAAAAGCGAAACAAAACAGGGCGGTTTTGCATTGTCCGCTTGCGGACGATTGAGGGTGCAGGGTGTCCCTGCCCCACACTTTGGCTTGCCAAAGTATAGTGGGTTACACCCTTTACGGCGGCACAGCGAAATATCAGCCTGCGGGTTAGCAGGGTGATTTTGAGCGGTGGGAAAACAGGGTGATATTTGCGAACGGCAGTGAGCAAATAACGCACTGGTTTCATCAGCCGTAATTGGTGTATGACCTGTGTCCGCAGACACAAATACAAGATTAAAAAGGAGATTGATTTTTATGCCATTCGCAATATTACGATTTGAGAAACGCCGTGGCGGGACAGCTACGGCAATTGAGAAACACCATGAACGTGAAAAAGAAGCATACAAAAGTAACGAGGACATTGACCTTGACCGCAAGGCTGAAAATTATCACATCAAGAAACCGTCTAACCGCTACTACTATGAGGTGCAGAGCCGTATTGAAGTCGCTAAATGCAGAGTGCGGCGGGACAGCGTGAAGTATGTGGACACCTTTATTGGCGGCACAGCTAATAAAGGTATTTGATTCACTTTGTGTCATGGTTGTTCTCGCACCTAAAGTCCAAAGATTATTACAGTATTTTCTCGATAAAAACCCTTTTTCATTATTATCTGGCCATGGTACATTATCACCCTGTGAAAAAAGATTTCTTAAATCTATAACTTTTTCTTTCCCCAATAATTCTATGAGATTAATTGAAAATCCATTACCCAATGCTATATAAATTTTACTCATTTTTACCTCCGTTTACCGGATATTTTTCTAAAATCTTCTATTTTATAATCTCATCAAATGAAACCAAAGTCACATTACCAATCTCATTTGCCTTTTCCACACAACCCTTTGTAAACCCTGTCTTTGCAAAAAGATAAAGCTGTACATTTTTATAATGAAACAATTGACTACGCTCCACAAGCGTATCAAGCACACCAACGTCTACTTTTTCATTCGTCCATTTGCACTCACAGAACAAAGCGGAATCTGCACCATCCGTACCCATAATATCAATCTCAGCTTCGCATTTGTTTTTAGCATCGTTACCCCACCAGCGACCGAGATCGGTAAACTCTATATTTACTTTGCCTTGCTCTCGTAGTTTCCACAAATACTGAATACAAATATCCTCAAAGACAGCGCCCATATAGTCGCTGATCATCGGGGATATTTTTTTATACACAGCGTCAATCAGCCCACGATTGATAGAGGCAATATTGTCCGGAACAAACCGATACCAAAACCGGAATAGATTATCATCAATTTTATAGATTGTCTTTCTTGTGGAACTCTCCGCAAAAGGAGTTTCTTTTTTAATAATGCCAAGCGAAATAAGATTCTTTATATATGCCGCACAGGCACTTGTTTCTTCTCCGACCTTTGAAGATATTTCTGAAAGTTTTGTACTGCCCATTGCAATTGCTGTAATAATAGCGTTGTAAATAGCGGGTTCTCTAACCTCTTGCTTTAACAGATTGTTAGGCTCTTCAAAAAGAGGACTGGAGGGGTCTAAGAAACATCGTTTAATGTTTTCCTCAAGAGATAAATCATCATTCATTTGCAATAGATATTGCGGTGTGCCGCCTACGATACCGTAAACAGCCGCCATATCCATATCCGAAAATTTCTTGAAATAACTTCTGCTTTCAAAAAAGTCAAAAGGCAGAATTTTAAATTGCGCAGTTCTTCTACCGTACAACGGAGCTTTATAAGCCAATACGTGGTTCTCCATGAAAGACATGGATGAACCGCATAAAATCAGAAACAAATTAGAAGCGTCTTTATTTTTATCAATCAAAGATTGGAGTGTGGATGCAAGACTTTTAGAGGCTTTTGCAATGTAGGGGTACTCATCAATAACAAGGATAATCCTTTTCTTTTCAGCCAGTTTAAAAACATATTCAAGCGCCGCTTGAAATGACGGAAATATGGTGTTTTCAAGTGCTTCATCAGCATATAAAAGGATACTCCTGCTGAAATTCTCAAGATTTTGCTGAGCATTGCTTTCAATTCCAGTGAAGAAAATAGCCTCTTTATCTTTGATAAACTCATTAATGAGTGCAGTTTTACCCACACGCCGTCTTCCATATATTACAGGGAATTGGAAACCGTTTGTATGATAAAGTTCATTTAATTTATTTAGTTCTCTCTCACGACCAATGAACATAATGTTACCGCCTCTCAATAAACTAAGTTACGATTTACTAAATTATATCTTATATCCAAGGAGAAGTCAATAGAAATTTATAAAATTGCTAATTTATAATTTAGTAATTTCAGATTCACTATTTTTGTTTTGTCGGCTGGTTTTATCAATCCATGCTTTAAATTCATCAAAAGATATTTTTCCATCAGTACATTCATTCCGCATTGGCAGAGCCTCCGCATTCCATTTATCGAACTCTTCGTCCGACATATATCCAAATTCCACACGTTTTTTAAGGCGTTGATACGCTTGACGGTAAATCTTTAATTCATCATTCTTTTGAAGTTTCTCCTTTGCCACAATCTGTACGCCAATTTCTTTGCATGCTTTCTGCTCTCCCTCCATAACACGGTCACAATACAAACTATCCGACCTGCCGGAGGGGATAAAGAGGTTCTTGCGATTTTGGCAGTATTTATATTTCACATCTCGTACAAGCATTTGAACAAGCTCATAACGCATCATATCATCAATTCGGTCTAAAACGGTCAATTGCACAATACCTGTTGTATTTTCTGACCGCTTACCGAAAAAGATTTCAAAATGAGAACTCCAATGCTCACAAAACAGTTTATCATTGTTTTCATATTCATAAAAACGGGAAAGTGCGGAATTTGTGGAAGAATCTTCTTCGTTCAACACTTTGCCAAGCGTTTGATTTACAAGCTGTTGTCGTTCCATCATGCTATATAGAAAAACATCAATAAACTTCCGTTTGTCCAAATCATATATCTGATTGGAATCGCTTTCTACACAGGCAGAATCATTTATCAGTCATTAACAATCCTAAAGGCAAAACACCACGCAATATTTACTATGCTGAAAAGAATGGTGAGCCGACCAAATACAATCTAATGCGTGAGGCAATTGATAAAGCAATTGGAATTAGTATGACAATGCAGCAATTTGTTGCGGTAATGAAAAAACAGGGTTATGTGCTGGAACTTAGTCCAAATCGCAAATATCCAACTATTCGCTCGATAAACAGCAAAAAGGCGGTACGGATGTATCATCTTGGAGATGAGTATTTACCGCAGGCAATCAGTAATCGGATTCTTTGTAAGTCATATACGATTGGAGGCAATTATTATGATTTTATAAAACCTAAACAGAATACAAACCAACACAAAATGTTATTCAAAGGTTGTTTTGCAAAGACGAGAAAAATTACAGGCTTTAAGGCGCTCTATTTTCATTATTGTTATCTGCTTGGAGTATTCCCGAAAGATAAACCCGAAAGACGGTATAACCCTTTATCGCCAGAGATAAAAGAATCATTGAGGAAACTGGAACGCTATTCTCAGCAGATAAGGCTTATATGCAAATACAACCTGAATAATACAGATGATGTGAATGCTTTTATTGAGCAGGCTGACAGCAAAATTTCGGTTGTCACAACACAGCGAAATTGTATTTATAACAAACTGCGGCGTTGTACTGATTCTGAACAAATCATGGGATATAAAAAACATCGTGATAATTGTAGCGAACAACTGAAAGCACTTCGCAAAGAAAAAAAGGGCATCGTCTGGAACTGGTCATTTTGGTTGGAGCGTTTTACGGTATGCGGCGTGGTGAGGTACTCGGATTAAAATGGAATGCTATTGATATTGAAAAAGGGACAATAACAGTAAAGCATACTGTTACAAGTTTCAACCTTGATGGTAAACATGTTCAAATTGAACAGGATTCCGCCAAAACGAAGTCCAGTATGAGAACATTGCCGCTTGTGGGGCAGTTTAAAGAGTATTTCGGGCAAATAAAAGAAGCTCAAGAGGTCAATAAACAAGTTTGCGGCACTGCTTATAACTACAAATATGATGGCTATATCTTCGTGGATGAACTTGGCGATTTAGTGAAGCCAAACTATGTTACCAATGCGTTTTCAAACATTTTGAAGAAGCATGGATTACGGCATATTCGGTTTCATGATCTTCGGCACAGTTGCGCCTCACTCTTACTTGCAAACGGTGTTTCAATGAAAGAAATACAGGAATGGCTGGGTCATAGTGATTTCTCAACAACAGCTAATATCTATGCACATCTTGACTATTCCTCTAAAGTTTCATCAGCACAGGCAATGGAAAAGGGGATAAAACTTCCGGATGGTTTTGGTTTTGGCAGCAGATGGGAGTAGAAAATGTGATTTAGTCAATATCAACAAATACAAGCCGATTTTAGCTCTGATTCTCTACGAGTTGTGCCTTAAAATTAGGGCACAACTCATACATAAAAGGTGGTTTTAGAGAAGCAGCTAAAAAAGAAAAAGCCCGCAACCCGTATGGTTACTGACTTTTTCGATGGCGGAGCGGGTGGGATTCGAACCCACGTGCCCTTGCGGACAACTTGATTTCGAGTCCCCACGAGGGGGTTTTTATCTTATAGGAAAGTACTACATTTTACGGGCATTTTGGCTGGTCTTTTAAGCATACCGTAATGCATTTCCATAATAATTTTATTTAAGATTTGGAAAGATCTCTAGATATTTTACTGGAAAAGATAAAATTTTATGTTTTATTTAATAAGTATCTGTAGTAAAATAGGTATAAGGAACTCCCTATTTATTTAGTTGGATTTTGGGATGATGCTTATATGATATAATTTTAGTTATAGAGGATTGTAGTAGACAGTTTACTTAATATAAATTTAAAATAAGATGAGAGAATGAGGATATTTATGGGTAAGCAGGTGTGGAAAGCGGGGAATATGGTTTATCCGTTGCCGGCGGCTATGGTTACAGTAAGGGATAAAACCGGGAATGATAATATTATAACAATTGCCTGGACTGGGACGATATGTACGGATCCGGCTATGGCTTATATTTCTGTGAGACCGGAGAGATATTCATATGGAATACTGAAGGAAACGGGGGAATTTGTGATTAATCTAACAACGAAGGAGCTGGCTTTTGCTACGGATTATTGTGGGGTTAAATCTGGGCGGGTGACAGATAAGTTTAAAGAGATGAATTTAACGAAAGAAAAAGCGGAATTGGTGAATGTCTCGATGATTAAGGAAAGTCCGGTGAATATTGAATGCAGGGTTACGGAGGTTATAGCCTATGGCTCTCATGATATGTTTGTGGCAGAGGTATTAGCGGTTCATGCGGATGAAAAATATATGGATGAAAAGGGGAAGTTTGACTTGTCGAAGGCCGAACCGATTGTATATTCACATGGTGAGTATTATACAATGGGAGAGAAGATCGGTAAGTTTGGTTATAGTGTAGCCAAGAAAAAATAAGAAAGAGAGGAAGGCGTTGACGCAAAATGGTAATTGGAAACGGCGCTCTGCGCTATATCGTTTCCAATTACCATTTTACACAACCCTATTATATCTATGAAGATTTGTTCCATTGGGATTAAGAATTTTAAGTCTATTAGAGACATGAGCATGTGTGAAATTGAAAATGTAATGATTTTGGTAGGAAAGAATAATACCGGTAAAACAGCAGTGATAGATGCTATCAGAGCTGCGACCGGAAATTACATAATAGAGCCTGAGGATTTTTATGATATCGGTCGACCGGTGGAAATAGAGATGTCAATAGAAATATTAGAAGATGATTTGAAGATGTTTTATGACGTAGGTGCAGTGTCAAAATATCGTAAATTTGAAATGTGGAAAGAGGATTTTGAAAAAAAACTGCCTGGATTCAAGGAAAATATACTAACATTTACATGCTTTATAGATTTGTCAAAAAAAATCAGCTACTGTGATGGGATTAAAAAGAATAACAAATATATTATTCAGATTCTGCCTAAGGTGTATTATGTAGATTGTTCCCGCAATATAGATGAGTTTCAGGACGATTTATTGAAATTTCAAGGGGACGCATCACTAGCGGATTTGAAAAACGGGACTTGCTTGTTTGATAAAACGAAGAAATGCTCCCACTGTTTTCAATGTATCGGCGCAATCAATAAAAAGGTGCCGGCAGAATTGACAGCATTTGAGACAGTAAGATTACTAGAATATAAATTGTATACAGTTGATTTAGAGAGATTTGCGAATCAAGTAAATAAATACATAGTTAAGAATGGCTTAAATAATGAAATAATAAAATACGAGCGTCACTTTGATATTGATGAATTAACTAAAGTAACTGCGGTCGTACAGGATAAAAGGCAGGAAATGTCCAGAAATCTTGATACGTTAAGTGCCGGTACGAAAAGCATTTATTTATTATCTTTGATTGAAGCCTATATTAACGAAAAGGATAAAGTACCAAGTATTATTATGATAGAAGATCCCGAAATTTATCTTCACCCTCAGATGCAGAAAACTGCAAGTGAAATTTTATATGGTTTGTCAAAGAAGAATCAAGTTATGTTTACGACACATTCACCCAATATGATATTTAATTTTTCATCAAAACAGATTAAGCAGGTAGTATTAGATGATGAATATCATACCGTTGTTATTGAACAATCCAATATCGATGATATTTTGGAGGATCTGGGTTATACGGCCAATGATTTAATGAATGTAAGCTTTGTGTTTATTGTCGAAGGAAAACAAGATAGCAACAGGCTGCCGCTTCTTTTGGAGAAATACTATTCCGAACTATATGACGATAACGGAAAGCTTAAAAGAGTTTCGATAATTCCAACTAATAGCTGCACCAACATTAAAACCTATGCAAATCTAAAATATATCAATAAACTATATTTAAAAGATCAGTTTTTAATGATTAGAGACAGCGATGGCAAAAATCCGAAATATTTGGTGAAACAATTATGCAGCTATTATGACCAGCGTGCAAAAGAAGATGTTGATAATCTGCCCCGTGTGACACCTGATAATATTTTAATACTGAAATATTATTCATTTGAAAATTATTTCTTAGACCCCAAAGTTATGACAGAGATAGGAGTCATTAAAAGCGAAGATGAATTTTATAATATTCTGTTTAAAAAATACAAAGATTATCTATATAAACTGCCAAGCTTTAAAAGAATGTGTAAGCAAAATGGAATCAGGATCAACAAAAAAGAGGATATAATCGAACATATGGAATTGATTAGAATTCATGTAAGGGGACATAATTTATTTGATATTTTTTATGGCAGATATCGGAACAATGGTGAAACTGAGATTCTGAAAAAATACATTGATGTTGCACCAAGAGATAACTTTGCATATATTTTAAATGCAATTGACAGGTTTATCTATTTTGAAAACCGCCGCAAGCAAGAGTAGAGGTTTATAACATATCATGGATAAAATTATTTTTCACATTGATGTAAATTCAGCCTATTTAAGTTGGACTGCCATAAAGCTATTACGTCAGGGAGCAGAGGTTGATATAAGGAAGATACCCTCTATTATAGGGGGGAGTAAAGAGAGCCGGCATGGAATCGTGCTGGCTAAATCAATTCCGGCAAAACAGTTTAATGTGAAGACAGGAGAACCTATCGTAAATGCTTTACAAAAATGCCCTAACCTTGAAATGGTATTGCCGGATCATGAGTATTATGCACAGCAAAGCGGACAATTTATTTCTTTATTAAGTGAATTTACTTCAGACATAGAAAAGGTTAGTATTGATGAATGTTATATCGATTTCACCAATATCAGAAATAATTTTTCAGATGGTGACAGGACGATGTCTCCTGTGGAAGCAGCAGCATTTTTGAAAGATGAAATCTATAAAAATCTGGGCTTTACAGTTAATATTGGAGTATCCTGCAATAAATTGCTGGCTAAAATGGCGTCTGATTTTAAAAAACCCAATTTGGTACATACGTTGTTTCCGGAAGAGATCGAAAAGAAGATGTGGCCGATGCCTGTTGGAAAACTGTATATGGTGGGAAAATCCAGTGTTAGAACATTAGATAATCTGGGCATAAAAACAATTGGTGATCTGGCAGGTACTTCGGTAAAAATATTAGAATCCCATCTGAAAAGCCACGGACGTCTGATTTGGGAATTTGCCAACGGTATTGATGATACACCGATTCATCCAGAAACAGAACAGTTGAAAGGGGTAGGTAATTCTACAACACTTTCAAAAGATGTAGAAAATTCTACAGATGCAAAAAAGGTTTTGTTAGATTTAGCGGAAAATGTAGCAAGGCGCTTAAGGGAATACAGGCAGAAAAGTTCAATGATAAGTGTTGAAATTAAATATAATGATTTTTCTAAAGTATCTCATCAGACAACCTTGAACAAATCTACAGACGTCGGCAGTGAAATATACGAAACAAGCTGTCAGCTTTTTGACAAACTATGGAATGGCACACCAATACGACTGTTGGGAATAAGGACAGCGAAATTGCAGGAATATGGAGAACCTGAGCAAATCACCATATTTGACATGTTGGAGAAAGATGGTTTAAAATATGATAAGCAGCGTAAAGCAGATGAAGCAATGGATTTAATCCGTAAAAAATATGGAAATGGGGCAGTTACAAGAGCCAGTCTGCTTAAGGAATGAGTAAAGTATAGATATGGAGGCATAAATGAATCATTCAAAGGATAATATTATTTTAATTGGAATGCCGGGAGTGGGAAAAAGCACGGTTGGCGTCGTTCTAGCGAAAATAATGGGATATAATTTCATCGATACGGATATACTAATTCAAGAACAGGAAAAATGTGTATTAAAAGATATAATTCGGGAAAAAGGGATAGACGGGTTTATTGAAATTGAAAACAAGATAATCTGTAATATTTATGAAGAGAGAGCGGTCATTGCGACCGGTGGCAGTGTTGTATATGGCAGGGAAGCAATGGAGCACTTGAGAGATATTGGAACGGTTATATATCTCAAATTGGGTTACAAAAGACTCCGAGGCCGTTTAGGGAATATAAAAAACAGAGGTGTTATATTGCGGAAAGACCAGAGTTTAAAGGATTTGTATAAGGAAAGGGTACCACTGTATGAAGAGTACGCACATATTGTAATAGATGAGACCAATCGAAATGTAGAAGAAACTGTCGAAATGTTACTAGAAAAACTTACGTAAAAGGGGTTTACAAACCCTAATATTGTGATAAAATAAATATTACAGAAATGTTACAAATTGTTACGAACCGTCACCATGTTTGTTAATAATGTGAATAAGTTCTACTGTAGCATTATGTATTGGAGGATTTATATATCATGAGAAAAGTAACAAGAAGTTACAAGAAGAGAATTATTAACATTGCCTCTGTCATAGCAGCGTGTCTATTTATGTGTTTTGCCGTTTCATTGATACAATATGGAAGAAGCAGTGTCCACGCCGGTTCTTATGCGGTCAAGCTAAACGGTAATCTGATTGGGATAACCGGGAATACACAGGCAGCAGAAGCAGCCATAAAAGAAGCCAAGCAGAAAATAGCAGAAGAATCTGTCTCTATAGTATTTTCGGAAATAAATGTAGAGTTTGAAGAACTAAAGGATAAGGAATCTGTTTCTGACAGTGATGAGAATGAATTGGAGACAGCAATATATAATGCGTTAAAAAATGAGAAAGAAAATATCAGTAATGGAAAGCCGGCATATGAAGTAAAGATTGGAGAACTTACAGTGACCCTGTCCAGTAAAGAAGAAGTGATTCAGCTGCTGGAAAAAGCAAAAGAAAATTATGATACGGATCATACATTTTCTGTTGATTTGGTGGAGAACAGTGACGGACAAACAGTCAGCTGGATACCGAATATAGAAAAGACTGAGATAGAGCCTAATTTAAATAATGCCATTTTTGCATCAATGGATACAATTACCGTACCGGATGTAATTGAGATGGATAAAGAGGAAAGCGAGGAAAGTGAAAAGAAGGATAATGAAATACTGTCCTTAGAGTTTAGTGAAGATATTGAAGTTATGGAAACTTATGTTGACGGGGACAGTATCGATAATCTGGAAAGCGCTGTGAAATTAGTTACCGATACAAGAAAAGCCGAATCAGTTTATGAAGTACAGGATGGTGACTGTTTATTTTCTATCTCAAGAGAATATAATTTGACAGTACCGGAATTATTAACGATGAATGACAATCTGTCAATAGATTCTGTTCTGGAAATAGGCGATGAGGTAAACGTGACAGTCCCTAAGAAAGAATTATCTGTGGTTGTAAAAAAAGAAGAAATCTACGAAGAGGATTATAAAGCAGATATTGTCTATGTAGAAAATGATTCTATGTACGAAGATGATGAAAAAGTAATAGATCGGGGTCAAGCCGGTTATATAGAAGTCACTGCGGTTGTAGAATCTGTCAATGGTACGGAGATTAATCGAGAAATTTTAGAAGAAACGGTTATTAAGGAAGCAAAGCCTAAAGTGATTGAAATCGGAACACTTGCAAAACCAACCTTTATCAGACCGATTATTGGTGGTATCACAACCTCTGGTTTTGGTGCAAGATGGGGCGAAACGCATCTGGGGCATGATTGGGGTATTTCGACTGGAACGGCAGTTATGGCCTCCAGGGAAGGTGTGGTATTATCATCAGAATGGAACAATTCATATGGATATAATATATTAGTAGAACATAATGACGGAACGCAGACAAGGTATGCACACTTAAGTGAACTTCTTGTTTCCAAAGATGATATTGTGACACAAGGACAGAAAATAGCTTTAAGCGGAAATACCGGTAACAGTACAGGACCGCATCTTCATTTTGAAGTTATTGTAGATGGAAATCAAGTCGATCCACTAGATTATGTAAGTGAATATTAAATGAACAAAAAGACGTTATAAATATAAAAATAAAAGACCTTATGATATTTGAGATGTTCTTTATGCATTGCTGACCTTAGATAAAAGAATAGAAATTCAAGCTTATTATCTTGACTTGGTTGGAAATAAATGATAATATAAGTTACAATTAAATAATATAATACCTTTATTCAGAGTGATGGAGATACAAAGGATCTATGAAGTCACGGCAACCCCGATAAGGAAGGTGCCAACCTGAGCGAGTTATCGATCAATAAGGGACTTATTTATCCAAGATAATGAAAGCCCAATTTATATTGGGCTTTTTATTATATGAAACTAAAACAATAAATTATTAAGGGAAAGGACAAAAGTAAAATGGAAAAATTATTATTTACATCAGAATCAGTAACAGAGGGGCATCCGGATAAGATTTGTGACCAGGTATCAGATGCTATTTTAGATGCATTGTTGGAGAAGGATCCAATGAGCAGAGTAGCATGCGAAACTTGTACAAATACAGGGTTTGTCGTTGTAATGGGAGAAATAACGACGACTGCGTGTGTGGACTATCAAAGCATAGTGAGAGATACAATAAAGGAAATCGGATATGATGACTCCCATAAAGGCTTTGATGCCAACACTTGTGCAGTTATGATAGCGCTTGATAAGCAATCAACAGATATTGCAATGGGTGTAGATAAAGCATTAGAAGCAAAAGAGCATACAATGTCAGATGCAGAGATTGAAGCAATCGGTGCAGGAGATCAGGGAATGATGTTTGGTTATGCTTCAAACGAAACGGATGAGTTTATGCCATATCCGATCGCGTTAGCTCATAAGCTGGCATTAAAATTGACAGAAGTAAGAAAAAACGGAATCTTACCATATTTAAGGCCCGATGGAAAGACACAGGTGACTGTAGAATACGATAATAACGGTAAACCAATCCATCTGGATGCAGTTGTATTGTCATCACAGCATGATGAGAGTGTAACTCAGGAGCAAATCCACAAAGATATTAAAAAATATGTATTTGAACCTATTCTCCCAAAAGATTTAATTGATGATGAAACTAATTATTTTATTAATCCAACGGGACGTTTTGTAATTGGTGGGCCTAATGGAGACAGTGGTCTGACAGGCAGAAAAATAATTGTAGATACATATGGTGGATATGCTCGTCACGGCGGCGGCGCATTTTCGGGAAAGGACTGCACGAAGGTAGACAGAAGTGCAGCTTATGCAGCCAGATATGCAGCCAAGAATATTGTTGCGGCAGGACTGGCTGATAAATGTGAGATACAATTATCTTATGCGATAGGAGTTGCGAAACCAACCTCAATTAGAGTAGACACATTTGGAACAGGGAAATTAGAAAATCAAAAATTAGTGCAAATTATTAGAGATAATTTTGATTTAAGACCGGCAGGTATTATTAAAATGTTGGATTTACGGAGACCGATATATAAACAAACCGCAGCATATGGGCACTTTGGCAGACATGATTTAGATTTGTCATGGGAAAAATTAGATAAAGTGGATGCACTAAAAAAATATTTATAATCCGATGAACGGAAGATCAAAATTAATTGCAGTATTTTTAAAGAAGGTACCAGTATGAAAATAGACCGTTTATTTGCTATTACAAATATTATAGTAGACCGTAAAGCCATTACAGCAACTGAATTAGCAGAGCATTTTGGTGTCTCTGTAAGAACAATCTATCGAGATATCGATATTTTATGCACCAATGGGATACCAATCTATACTTTACAGGGGAAGGGCGGAGGAATCTCAATTGTTGACAGTTATACCATTGACAAAACATTGCTGTCTGATGAAGAACAAAAGCAGATATTAATGGCGCTGCATAGTATCAAGGCAACAGGGCAGGTAGATGTAAGTGATTCCATTGCGAAGCTTAGAAGTCTATTTCACAAAGATGCAGTGGATTGGATAGAAATTGATTTTTCAAACTGGGAACAGAGTCAGACAGATAAGGAGATTTTCAATGCACTAAAAGAGAGTATTATAAATATGCGTGCAATTTCTTTTACCTATTATGGTAATAATGGCAGTAAATCAGAGCGGATTGTTGAACCATTTAAATTAATCTTAAAAGGATACAGCTGGTATCTGCATGGATATTGCAGATACCGGGATGATTATCGGTTTTTTAAATTGTCCAGAATGGATAAATTAGTCGTGCTTGAAGAAAGCTTTAACAGGATATCTCCAAAGCAGAACCATACAGACCATAAATTATATGATACAATTGAAATGGTAAACCTCTCCTTGCGGGTAGATGCAAACTATGCCTCACGCGTCTATGACGAATTTAGACATGGTAAGATAGTATTAAACCAAAATTATTTGCTTGTAGAAGTTGAAATTCCCAAATCTGATTGGATGTATAACAATCTTTTAGGATATGGGAATGCGTTGGAAGTGTTGGGTCCCCCTGATGTAAGACAGAGGGTGGTAGACCTTTTAAATGAAATTTCCGGAAAATATAAATAACCTAACATATGGATTGCAGGTTCAGAGTTTAGAAAAAGCCAATTTTATAATATGACATACTGTTGTCGTGTTTGTTGTGGTAGAATAGTAAAATAAAGAGAGTCAAAATCTAAAAATATTAGGAGAGTAGAGTATTATGAAAAAAGATTTTCCTACAAGACCAGAAACGATTTCTGAACAATACTGCGAAGCTGTCGGTGGTTTTTCATGGTATGATTTTGTGACAGCCATGCCCTCGTTAGTATTCGTTGTCACAGGTTGGAAATCTAACGGAAAAGAAAACGCCTGCCTGCAATCTTGGTCGACTTTTGTAGGAGGCGGAACAGATGACTTTATCTGTATTATGAGCAAAGTCAATAAAGGCGGGCATATGTATCAATCACTAAAAGAAACCGGCGTTTGTGTGCTGAATTTCCCCTCAAATGATGTATATGGCCGTTGCGTAAAAACGATTGGTAATAATGAGTTTGAAACTGATGAAATTACCGCTGCCGGTCTAACGGCAGAAAGAGCTGTTACAGTTAATGCACCACGAATTAAAGAGTGTTTTCTTAATATCGAATGTGAGTTTTTATGGGAACATGAATTTTGCAAAGGGAGCCATGATATGACGGTTGCGCTCAAAGCCGTCAACATTTGCATGGATAGTGACCGCTATGACCAAAGCAAGCTCGGCAGATACGGAAAGACCGGATATTTGTATCAAATCGACCAGCCTACCAATCCGGAAACAGGAGAAGGACTAATATATGGTCCCGGAGGAACAGTAGTAGGAACAGGATTTGGTCCCGGAACAATAGAGCCAGGCGACCCCATTGAGTGGATAACAAAATAAGCCAGATTGTGTAAAAACGAGGAATGGGGAAATTAATGGCATGCAATTGTTCGAATTTTTTCATGATTTACATGTAATTGGCGATATATACATCAAAAAAGTTACTCCTTTTATTCCCAAACAACGTTTTTACACAGTCTCAAGCATTTTCTGTAGTTGTAGTAAACCGTTGTCAGGTTTAATATGTTATACTGTAAAGAAATCATATAAGGAGTTAATATTATGCCTAAAACAGACAATCCGCACGCAATCCGTTTATACAATAGCTTAACGAAATATACTGATGAGCAGACGGCTGAACGAATCGCTTATAAAATACCGCTCTCAAAATCGGCAGACATAAACAAAAAATTTGCTTGGGCAGAAAGCATTTGTGATGATTTACAGAAAGCATTTGATGATAATACAATCAAAGAAATCCGTATGGATTGTGCCTGCGGTCCCGAGATGGGTAAAATAAACAAATTGCAGAAGATATATCAATCTTCTGCTAACTTAAATGAATTCATAACAAAGGCAAATAATCTGAACCAAGGTTTTACCATGCAGACTGAGAACAACCATTTGTTTTTGATTTATCCGCAATGTTATTGCTCTTGTGTGAAGCGAATTGAATCATCCATATCAGAAATTTGGTGTTATTGCACCTTGGGATATACAAAAAAGATGTTTGAACATATTCTTGACCGAAGTGTTGAAGTTGAATTGCTGGAAAGTGTTAAAACTGGTGGAAAAAAGTGCGTAATAAAAATAGTCTAGCAAAGGAGGATAAAATATGAACACAAAGCTTATTATGGTTGAGGGTATACCCGGTTCCGGTAAGTCTACTTTTGCTCAAAAAATTGCTAAATATTACAAAAGAAAATGTGTTAATGTTAATCTTTTTAACGAAGGAGAAGCTCACCCTGCTGATTTAGCATGGTCTGCGTGTATACCATTAGTTTCTCTTGATGCGCTGCTGTTAAAATATAGTGAGATTGAAAGTGATATAAGAAAAAATATGTGTATTGATGGTGATTATGCAATCATATCATATATGCAAATCAAAACAGATAACAAAGCATTTTATAAAGAACTTGAAAGTTATGAAATCTATGACAACAGAGTTGCCTTTGATGTTTTTTGTAATCTAATTTACAGTAGGTGGCAAGCATTTGGGAAACAGGCACTAAAGAAAGATGAACTAAATATTTTTGAATGTGCATTTTTACAAAACAATGTTAGTGAATTAATGAATTTTCAATTAAAAAATAAAAGTGAAATTCAAAAACACTTGAATAAACTACTTACATATGTGGAGAATCTATCCCCTGTTCTTGTGTATCTTTCTCAACCAAGCGTTAAAGAAACTATTGAGAATGTTGCTAAAGACAGAGTTTTTCCGGATGGAAAATGGATTGACATGATAATTTCTTACTCAGAAAACACGCCGTATGGAAGATTGCATAATAGAAAAGGGTTTGAGGGGGCAATAAAGAACTTTGAGGACAGAAAGCGCATAGAGTTAGATATTATTAAAACACTTCCTATTAAGACAATTATTATTGAAAACAGCAATAATGATTGGAGAGAAATGTGGCAACAGGTAGAAGCATTTTTGCGTACGTTATAAGCATTAGGGATTTAAGATGAAATTTATTACACGCTTATGCCCGATGCTTGCGAGACAAATGCTATGATGAATACGCTGTCAATCTAATATGACATACAGATGTCAGGTTATCTTTGATATAATTTGATTACAAAATACGAAAAGAGGTATCAAATTATGAAATATGAAATCGTGGAACTAGGTAAAAAAACAGTAGTAGGTGTAACAGCGAGAACAAAGAATTCAGATGAAAACATGTCGGCGGCGATTGGAGCATTATGGACAGAACTATACCAGACAAGTCTATATTCAGATATTTCCAATAAGCTAAATGATAAGTCTCTCGGAATCTATTCAGATTATGAAAGTGATGTAAACAGTGAATACAGTGTTACCGTTGGCTGCGAGGTGGAAAAAGCAGAAAATATTCCCGAACAAGCAGTTATTAAAATAATACCTAAAGGTAAATATGCTAAATTCACAATCTGTGGTCCAATGGAGACAGTGGTTTCAGATTTTTGGAAAGAATTTTGGGAAATGGATTTAGATCGTAATTATCTATGTGATTTTGAAGAATATCAGAATGCAGATATGGAGAATACGGAAGTTCATATTTATATCTCGGTGAATGGATAGAAAGAGAATACGCTAAGATAGCTATAGATGCAGATAGCTTAAATCATCAAAAGCACAGATTTAGTCTATAATGACGGTCTGTGCTATCCATTCATCTTAGAACAGATTAACTTATGTTAATTATGAAGGAGGGTATACGGATGAAGAAAGCAGCAATCGCTATTGGTAGTTTAATTTTACTATTATCCATTATTTTAAGTGGAATGATTTACTATAATATTTCCCATCAAGGAGATTATGAACCGGCTGATCAAACCGAAAACATTAATGTCATGTTGACAAGAGCAGAAGATTGGCATAAAGTTGTTGATACGGAAGTAATTACATTAAAAGATATGGCTATGATCGACGGTTCTACAGCGACCATACCAATTACGGCTGAATTATTAAGGCAATTCTGGAATTATACCGATATGCAGGTTGAGGATAGTGGTATTATATATCACTCAACGACGCATATTGCTTATGAAAACCTGATAGACAAAGAATATACTTATTTTTATGAAGATGAGAAGAGTACATATGATCTTATTTTTGTAACATCCCCATCTGAATACGAAAAAGAAACGGCAAAGAAAAAAAATATTGAACTGGATATGACACCGATTGCCAAGGATGGATTTGTGTTTATCACTCATAAAGACAACCCGGTAGACAGCCTGACGGTGGAACAGATTCAAGACATTTATGCCGGAAAAATCACAAATTGGAAACAAGTTGGAGGAGAAGACTTAAAAATAGCAGCATATCAAAGAGAGCCTAACTCGGGAAGTCAGACCGCAATGGAAGAAATGGTTATGAAAGGTGAAAAGATGATAAAACCTATTGAAACCGAGATTTATTATGCAATGGGAGGACTTATTGATGCTGTAGCCGAGTATAAAAACGGAAAATCAAGCATTGGCTATACCTATTACTATTATATTAACAATCTATATAAAAACGATAATATTAAAGTACTAAAGGTTAATGATATAGCACCGGATAATGAGCACCTTATTAATGAAAGTTATCCATTTACAACATCCTATTATGCGGTGATGAGAGGAAATGAACCAAAGGATTCACCGGCAAGAAAGTTGCGTGATTTTCTGGTGACTGAAGAAGGGCAGCAGGTAATAGAGATGGCCGGGTATTGTAGGAGTATGATGAAGGTTGAGTAAAGTATGAATGGAGTTAAAAATGGATGAAAGTAAAATTAGATATCGATCGTTATTGGTGATAGGTATTCAGATTCTGGTTGCTTATGCTTTTATATGTTTGATTTTGTCGGCATATTATATACCGATCTTAAATATACCGGGAGAAGAGCTGTCGATTGAAGTAATAGTCATAATAATAGTATTTACAATTTTTGCTGTGCTGATATTGCTTAGTGTTTTTATAAAAGAGTGTTATCCGGCATTAACATTATATGAAACGGCTGTATTTCTGTATTTGTCCGTCGAATTTATTGACGAGGGATTATGGGTACTACTTATATTTTTTGCAATACTGGCAGCATTACCCCATATCAGTTATTATAAAATAACAAAAGCTAAATAATTGATAGCACAATCAGGTTATTATCAATAAATTCAAGCTAGAAGAAAATTCAATTATTTGCATAATTAGATTGTTTTACAAATGTTTTATATTCGCCATTGGGATGTTCAAAGCTTAACTGATAAGCACACAATTCTAATTTTCGATACTGATCATTAAGGCCATATTTATGATCGCCAACTAAAGGAAATCCGGCATTGGCGAATTGTACCCGGATCTGATGATGACGGCCGGTAATTAAAGTGATATCAAGTAAAGAAAAGGTATTTTCGTTTACTTTTTTATGTTCTATACAGCGGTATTCTAAGATAGCTGATTTAGCATTAGGCTGATTTGAATTTGCGGCTTTGGAATAATTTGATTTTTTATCAAACACTAAGTAATCTTTCATCGTATGAGTAATGGAAGGCGGATCAATTGGCAGTATACCATGAACCAGTGCATGGTATTTTTTCTTCATTAATTTCTGCTGTCCGTTAGCATTAGATACTTGTCTGCTAAGGCATGCAGCGGCACCCGGATTTTTACCATATACAATCACACCTTCCACCGGCTTGTCCAGACGGTGGACGACCCCGACATAAGGTTCTGCAATCTTAGCGCCGGGGTTATTTTTTCGCTCTTCCATAACTAAATGGTTCTTTATCATGCTGCACATATCCGGCTGGAAGGAACGTTCATCTTGAGAAGCAATACCGGCAGGTTTATAGCAGACTATAATATCATTATCTTCAAAAATAATATTTAATTTCAAATTTGCATTTTCCTTTCTGTTGTGTAAATATTTGAAAATTATCTGGTTATAGTATAAAGAGGATTTGCTTTATTGTAAAGCTGTTATTTGGTTCGCGTGCCGGCATGGAGGATTAGGATGAGTTTAAATAATCTAAAATTTAGAGCTTTTATATATACAATTATAGTTACTGCAATTGTCTATTTGGTATTTTCATATGGAATGCCGCTGATTATCCCATTTTTATTGGGGTATGCAATTGCACATTTCATGAATCCAATGATCAATTGGCTGCATAGCCGGGTACGCATAAATAAAATAATTAGCACTATCTTAATTTTAGCCTCCATTATATTTATCTTCTTTGTCAGTGCCGGACTGCTGATTAAACAATTTTTAGCACAGCTAAAAACTCTTATAAATAATGCGGATTTTATTATATCTATTTTATATAGTAAATTAGAAAGTATCTGCGGCTGGTGTGCAAATACTTTTGGTCTGGACCAAGTTCAGTTCATGAAGATGGCAGACGAAAAATTAAATATATTTGCGCAAGTTAGTGAAGATAAAATAGTGCAGGGAGTAATGGGAAATTCCATACCGATTCTGCAGGGTGTGATTGAAGTCATAATAGCCGGATTTATAATAATAATATCAGCATATTTATTTTCCAGATATAGAGACAGGATTGTGGAATGGAGAAAAAACTTTATATTTAAAAAGGAAATGGATATGGTGGTAGGTAAATTAAGGATCGTATTAACCGCCTTTGTAAAGACACAGGCAATTATCTTTATTGCCACAGCGGTTGTCTGTGTAATAGGATTATGGATTATTGGAAATAAATACAGCATTATTCTGGGTATTGTTATTGGTATATTAGATGCACTTCCGTTCATCGGAACAGGAATTGTCTTAATTCCGTGGGCAATAATAAGTTTTGCCAGCGGAAGAATATTTGAAGGGGTTAGCCTGATTTGTATTTTTATTCTTACTTATTTGATTAGAGAAATATTGGAGCCCAAATTAATGGGGAATAATATCGGAATCTCACCATTAGCCAGTCTGATCAGCATTTATATAGGATATAAAATATTTGGATTATTAGGATTGTTATATGGGCCAATAGCTTATGTCATCATAGAAAATATGGTGAAAGAACTAATCATTGAAACCTATAAAGATAAAGAAAAACAGAAAGATTCATAGTGTAATAGCCAAGGGTGTATATTTGGCTATTGGGATGCCACTGAGGAAGGCAATATACTTCACGCAAACGGGGCAACGCTCTGGTGAACTAACTGCTAACTTCGACCAAGTCGACACCCAGGAGAGCCTGGGCGCCGAGGTCTGCGTAAGCAGTGGATTTCGCCGCCGCTAAAGGCGCCCTTTGACTGTTGCGTGAAGCATATTGTCTTCCTCAGTGACGTCCCGATAGCCAATGCTAATACTTCGTTGACAAGTCTTCAGTATTATATTATAATAATATATAACGTTACGATATAATGATATTTAATATAATAAGGAGGATTTTATGCTTGATAATGTAATACTGGGAATGTTGTATGACTGTAACTTGTCGGGATATGATATTAAAAAGCACATTGAAAACGGAATAGGAGTATTTTATAAGGCCAGTTTTGGAAGTATCTATCCAGCATTAAAAAAGCTAGCTGAAAAGGGATATATCATAATGGCGGATGATACACAGGCAGCGAGACAAAAAAAGATTTATCAGATTACGGATATTGGAAAAGAAATCTTCTTAGAATGGCTGATCCAGCCGATTAATTTAAATGATAATACTAATCAGCATTTGGCTAAGGTATACTTTTTCGATTATCTGGATTATGCAAGCATTAGGCAGCAGCTTATCGAATATGAGATGAATAACACCAATTATCTGCGTAAATTACAGACACTTGAAAAAAAACTAGATAATTCAAACAATAATATCAAACATTATTTTAAACTGTCAACGCTGTATTATGGTATATGCGTTATCGAGGAGACAATCCGCTGGTGTAAGCATATCCAGAATAAAGAACCATTAGCAGAGCTAAAGAAAGGTGGGGATTCTATTGAGTAATAATATACATATAATCGATTTAGGCGGCGTAAATGTCTATCTTATCAGCACACAATCAGGTTTTGTACTGGTAGATACAGGCGGTCATATGGTGATGGACAAAGAATTTAGCGACCGGAGGGAATTATTATTACAGGCACTCGAAGAGGCCGGTTGCACGAAGGATAATTTGGACTTAATCATATTAACTCATGGTGATAATGACCATGTTGCTAATGCAGTATACCTTCGTGAACAGTTTGAGGCGGCGGTTGCACTTCATCCTGACGATGTAGAGTTGGTAAATAATCCAACAGTTGAAATGATTATGAAAAGCTTTAACTATCATTCTGTTTTGTATCGGGTAGTATTTAAAGTGATAAATAAGATGATTGCAAGAATTACAGAAAAGACATTGTTGGATTTTGTGAAGTTTAAACCGGATATATTGCTTACAGAAGACTTTGATTTGAAAGAATATGGACTAGATGCTAAGGTATTACATATACCCGGGCACACTCCCGGGTCGATCGGAATATTATTTAAAGACGGATCTTTTATAACAGGTGATACTTTTACAAATATAAAGAAACCGACAAAAGCACTGAATGCAGTTAACTTTAATCAAATGGAAGAGAGTATCCGCAGATTAGAAGGATTTAAAATTAAGAAAATCTATCCGGGGCATGGGAAAGTCTTTGATTATGCAGAGATGAAGTGGTGAGTTTATATGAGAGTTTTAAATTAAAATAAAGTTTTTAAACTAAAATATAATTTGAACTTGACAAATACAGAAACGTAACATAAAATTACTGTTAATAACAGACTGTGAGAAGGAATAGTAAGCATTGATAGTGTTTTAGAGAGAGGATTAAATGGTGTAAGATCCTTACATGCAGATGCCCAACCTACCTTTGAGTCCTCTATGAAAGTAGAGCGTTGCCGACGTTAACGGTATTAAGTGAGTAGAATGATTTTAATCATATACTAATTAGGGTGGTACCGCCGAGCTCTTCGGCCCCTTACGGGGATCGAAGGGTTTTTTTATCTTATAGGAAAGTCCTACATTTCGATCCAGTAAGATATTGATTCCTATAAGATAAAAACGCTCCGCGAGGATGTGCACACTTTCGGATAGGAAGATGCACTACGTGCCCGAAAATGGCACGGCGATTCTGCGAAGCAGAATCTTTATTCTCCTATAAGAAAGTACTACATTTCGTTTACTGCTGGGGATTTTTATTCATGGTTAAAACACAAGAAAGAGGTGCATAATGGCAAAGGAAAAGAAATTTGTAGAAGCAATTACATCTATGGAAGATGATTTTGCAAAATGGTATACTGATGTTGTGAAGAAGGCAGAACTAATCGAGTATTCAAGCGTAAAAGGATGTATGATCCTACGTCCGAACGGTTATGCGATTTGGGAGAACATACAGGCAGAACTGGATAGAAGATTCAAAGAAACCGGTGTAGAAAATGTGTATATGCCAATGTTTATTCCTGAGAGTTTATTGCAAAAAGAAAAGGATCATGTAGAAGGATTTGCTCCTGAAGTTGCATGGGTAACCCATGGCGGAATGGAACCATTAACAGAGAGAATGTGTATCAGACCGACATCCGAAACATTATTTTGTGATTTTTACTCCAATATCATTCAGTCCTACAGAGATCTGCCTAAATTATATAATCAATGGTGTTCGGTATGCCGCTGGGAGAAGACGACCAGACCATTCTTAAGAACAACAGAATTCCTATGGCAGGAAGGTCATACGGCACATGCAACTGCCGAAGAGGCGGAAGATAGAACGATTCAGATGCTAAATATATATGCCGATTTTTGTGAAAGCATTCTGGCAATTCCAATGATTAAAGGTAAAAAATCCGATAAAGAGAAGTTTGCTGGCGCAGAATCTACTTATACGATCGAAGCATTAATGCATGACGGAAAGGCACTGCAATCAGGAACAACTCATAATTTTGGAGATGGATTCGCCAAAGCATTTGATATTCAATATACAGATAAAGAGAATAAGCTCCAGTATGTGCATCAGACATCCTGGGGAATGACAACAAGGCTAATCGGTGCGGTAATTATGGTTCATGGTGACAACAGCGGTTTAGTACTTCCGCCAAAACTGGCTCCAACCCAAATAATGATTATACCAATTGCGCAGCATAAAGAAGGGGTACTGGAAAAAGCGGCAATGTTAAAAGCAAGGCTTTCTGACTTTAGAGTCAAAGTAGATGATTCTGATAAGAGTCCGGGCTGGAAATTTTCAGAACAGGAAATGCGCGGAATACCAATGCGTATTGAAATCGGACCAAAAGATATCGAGGCAAACCAAGCGGTGATTGCGAGAAGAGATACAGGAGAAAAAGTGATTGTATCTCTGGATGAACTGGAAGCAAAGGTTACTGACATTCTGGATACGATTCAGACAGATATGTTAGAACGGGCCAGAGCCCATAGAGATGAGCATACAACGACAGCTGTAACCTATGAAGAGTTTAAAGAAGCAGTTGAAAATAAACCTGGATTTATTAAAGCAATGTGGTGCGGCGATGCAGAATGTGAAGCTAAGATTAAAGAAGATACAACGGCTACATCAAGATGTATGCCATTTGAACAAGAGCATTTATCCGACGAATGTGTATGCTGTAAAAAGCCAGCTAAATCTATGGTATATTGGGGAAAAGCATACTAAGAAGCAAAATTATAATGATTGGAGGCAGTGAGGATGTCACAATATAAATACAACATACATGATATTGTAATTAATATTCCGAAAGCGGTAGGGCGGATTTTAGATCAATTGAATCAAGCCGGCTATGAAGCTTTTGTGGTTGGCGGATGTGTGCGTGATGTAATATTGGGACGGACTCCTGAAGATTGGGATATTACGACCTCAGCTAAGCCGGAGCAGGTAAAGCGGTTGTTTCCGAGAACGATCGATACCGGAATTGCACATGGAACTGTAACCGTAAGGATGGACCATGCAGGGTACGAAATCACGACTTATCGAATTGACGGCGAATATCTGGACAATAGACATCCGGAATCGGTCGAATATACCTCCAATCTGACAGAAGATTTAAAGCGCAGAGATTTTACCATCAATGCGATGGCCTATAATCCAACTTATGGATTGGTTGATCATTTTGATGGAATAAGTGATTTAGAAAATCATATAATAAAATGTGTGGGTGACCCCGGAGAAAGATTTAGAGAGGATGCCTTAAGGATACTTAGAGCAATAAGATTTTCCGCTCAATTGGGATTTGAAATAGATGAAGAGACAAAGTCTGCAATAACAGAGTTTGCACCCAATTTAAAAGTAATCAGCAGAGAGAGAATCCAAGTTGAATTGGATAAGTTATTATTATCTAAGGAACCCTGGAAGATTAGGCTTTGCTATGAGACGGGAATCAGCCGCTTTATTATGCCATGGTTCGACCGGATGTTTGCAACAGAACAGAATACACCATTTCATGATTATAATGTAGGTGATCACAGCATAAAGGTATTAATGAACATAAAGGCAGATCATTATCTAAGATGGGCGGCTTTGCTTCATGACATTGGAAAACCTGATGTCAGAACAACAGATGATAAAGGCATTGATCATTTCTATAGGCATGAAATGATTGGTGAAGAGAAAGCAAGAGATATTCTAAAAGATCTCCGGGTTGATAATAAGACCATTGATATTGTGACCAGATTAATCAGATATCATTGTTACCATCCGGCATTAACCATGCCATCTGTCCGGAGAAGCATTAACAGGATTGGGAAGGATATCTATCCATCCTTCATTGCATTGAAAGAAGCGGATATGAAAGGTAAAAGTCAGTTTGCACATGATAAAGGAAAAGATGAAATCCGTTTTATCAAAGAAGTATATCCTGAAATCGTAAGCGCAAATGATTGTTTATCTTTAAAGGATCTGGCGGTTACAGGAAAAGATCTTGTTGCTTTGGGAATCAAACCGGGAAAAGAGATTGGAGATATATTGAACCAATTGCTGGATATTGTTTTAACAGATCCGGAATATAATAATAAGGAGTATTTATTAAGCAGAATAAAGGATTTATGATTTATATTAGAATAATAACGTGACCCTTTTCATAGTATAGTAGTACAGTCCTATACATGGAGGGGTTTTTTTATGAATGAAAGAGGTACAGCCGTTTTAGAAAAATATGATTTTAAAGTTATCAGAACAACACGAGTTAGAGGAGCGATTCTATGCGATACCAACCATGGTCTTAAAGTGTTGAAAGAATATAAAGGAACACAAAGCAGATTAGAATTTGAAGAAGAACTTCTTAGAAAAATCATGGATAAAGGCATTATTAATGTTGATCAGATTACTCCAAATAACCAAGGATCATTATGGAGTACAGATCATGACGGTACAAAATATATTGTAAAAAACTGGTATGCTGGACGGAATCCAGATGTCGGATCTATCAATGATATTGAAGAAAGCGCTGCAATATTAGGGCGATTACATAAAGTAATGAATAGTATTGAGCTAGAAAATAAAATCTATGCAAAGCCAAATGAAATTACACTATCAGAAGAATATCGAAAGCACACAATAGAAATAAAGCGAGCCAGAAATTTTATAAAATGCAAGAGAAGAAAACTTGAATTCGAGTTAAGAGTGTTAGATTGTTTTGATCAGTTTTATCAAAATGCTATGGATGCTATGGCTAGATTAAACATGTCTGTTTATCCGCAACTGATTCGTACCGCATGTGACAGAGGAACATTATGCCATGGAAACTATAATTATCACAATATATGCCTCAGCTATGAAAAAATGGGTGTTATGAATTTTGATAAGGCAAAAGTGGATTTACAAATTAAGGATCTTTATAATTTCTTAAGAAAAAGTATGGAAAAAAATAATTGGAGTATCGAAATGGGCGGTAAAATAATTGAAGCTTATAATCGGCAAAGGTCAATTAGTCCGGAAGAAATGGAAGTATTACATATTATGTTATGTTATCCGGAAAAGTTCTGGAAAATCATAAATTATTATTTCAATTCCAATAAAGCATGGATCTCAGAAAAAAATATGGAGAAACTTGACACCATTTGCAATCAAAGGCAGTTAAAGGAGAATTTTACTTTATTTTTGAATCAATATATAGTACAATAAATAATGTGGAATGTTGATTAAACTCTATTATATGTGCATTATCGCAAATCAATTTGCGATATGCATATAAGCATGGTTGAAAGAAAATATATCATGAAAGGAATGCCACATTATATCTTTCAACTATCTAAATGTGGCAGTATCGCAAATATGTCTGCGATGAACAATGGGTGTAATTATGGATTTTATGAACCTTTATAATGAATGGATTACAAGCACTTATTTTGATGAAAGTACAAAAGCAGAATTATTGGCTATAAAAGGAAATGAGAAAGAGATAGAAGACCGTTTCTATACAGATTTGGAATTTGGAACAGCGGGACTTAGGGGTGTAATCGGAGCAGGTGTAAACAGAATGAACAAATACACTGTCAGAAAAGCGACACAAGGACTTGCAAGTTATATTCTTAAGTTAAAAGGTGAGAATAAGGGTGTAGCAATTGCCTATGATTCAAGAAGAATGTCTCCCGAATTTGCAGATGAAGCGGCTCTTTGTTTAAATGCCAATGGGATTAAGGCGTATGTATTTGAATCTTTAAGGCCAACTCCCGAATTATCTTATGCCGTCAGAGAATTAGGATGTATCGCTGGAATTAATATTACCGCAAGTCATAATCCACCGGAATATAACGGTTATAAAGTATATTGGGAGGATGGTGCACAAATCACACCACCGCATGATAGTGGAATCATGAATGAGGTGAAAGCGGTGACAGATTACACTGCAGTTAAAACAATGGACAAGCCTAAAGCCATTACTGAAGGCTTATATGCAGTAATTGGACAAGAAATAGATGATAAGTATATTGCAGAACTAAAAAAGCAGGTTAAGAGTCCGGAATCTATTAAAGCGATGGCAAAAGAGCTTAAAATCGTATATACGCCGATTCATGGAACAGGGAATATCCCAGCCAGAAGGATATTAAGAGAATTGGGTTTTAAGCATGTATATGTAGTGCCGGAACAGGAACTGCCGGATGGTGAATTTCCAACAGTCAGCTATCCTAATCCGGAAGCCGAAGAAGCATTTGAATTAGCGCTTAAGTTAGCAAAAGAGAAAGATGCAGATTTGGTATTGGCAACTGACCCGGACGCAGACAGATTGGGGGTATATGTAAAAGACTCCAAGAGCGGACAATATATTACACTAACGGGCAATATGTCAGGATGCTTATTAGCCGATTATGAAATTGGACAGATAAAGAGTGAAGGTAAAATACCTGCTGACGGAGCATTGATTAAAACGATAGTCACTACAAATATGGCAGATGCAATCGCAAAGTATTATGATATAAAGTTAATCGAAGTGCTGACAGGATTTAAGTTTATCGGTCAGCAGATATTAGGTTTTGAAAAGAGCAATAAAGGCACTTACCTGTTTGGTTTTGAAGAGAGTTACGGATGCCTGATCGGCACCTATGCCAGAGATAAGGATGCCATTGTTGCAACAATGGCACTTTGTGAAGCGGCCGCCTATTATAAGGAAAAAGGCATGACATTGTGGGACGCAATGATTGCAATGTATGAAAGATATGGGTACTATAAAGATGATGTAAAAGCAATCACCCTAAAAGGAATCGAAGGTTTAGCCAAGATTCAGGAAATATTAAACACGCTAAGAAGTAATCCTCCCAAAATGATAGGTGATTATAAAGTACTGTCGGCCAGGGATTATCAGGCAGATACAATCAAAAATATGTCTACTGGAGAAGTTACCGCAACAGGCCTGCCAAATTCTAATGTATTATATTATGATTTGGCAGATGCTGCATGGGTATGTGTCAGACCATCTGGCACGGAGCCAAAGGTAAAATTCTACTATGGGATAAAAGGAACTTCGTTAGAAGATGCCAGCAAAAAATCAGAAGCATTAGGAAATGAGGTACTAAATATGATTAATAAGATGCTGTGAGTTGATGACGCATATAGAAGACAACGTTATAGAATATATAGAATAAATAACAGCATCTAATAATATATATATAATAACAGACTATGCGAGGTTATTATATTGATTAGGAGAAGGAAGATATGGATTGCCCTAGTAGTTTGCATAAGTACTTTAATTATAGCAGGCTGCGAGGGCAATTCTTCTGAGGAGGAAAAAATAAGGGATGTTGAATTTACAGTAGTAAGCAGTGTAGATATACCGGAACAGTTAGTTGAATTAATCGAACAAAGACAAGAAGAACCTTTTAAGATTACATATAGCGATAAAAAAAATTTGTATATTGTAGTTGGATATGGTGCACAGCCGACAAGCGGATATAGTATTGCGGTAAAAGAATTTTATGAGGGAGCCAACAGTATGCATCTGCAAACATTACTAAAAGGTCCAAGCAAAACCGAGACAATTACGGAAATCATTACCTTCCCTTATATTGTTTTAATGATAGAAGATACAGATAAGCCGGTGCAGTTTAAATAAATTCATGCATGAAATATAGGATTTTTGCATATTTATTATCATAGACTTGTTACAAGTATCAGATAGTAGACAGAAAGGTAGAGGTAAAATGGAATTAATAAAGAAAAATGTGCACATGAACAGATTAAAGGGGAAAAGAACAACCCAGCTGACAGTCGATGATGATTTCAATGTATCTGACTCTAAACCGGATATAGATTCACTAATTACAGAAAATGGTGAAATCTCAATAGATTCTGTTAAGGTTCAAAATGGAAAGATTATCGTAAAAGGTAAATTGGGTTTTAAACTACTGTACAGTAATCAGGATGCGGGCAGACATATACATAATATTAACGGTGAGATATTTTTTGAGGAACCAATCAATATGGATGATATTGCAGAAGGTGATAATATCGGAGTAGACTGGGACATTGATGACTTAAAGATTGATATTATCAATTCAAGGAAAATTAGTGTAAAAGCAATCATAACATTTAATGTATTGGTGGAAAGCTTATACGATATTGAAACCACAACAGAAGTCTTAGATGATAATCCGGTACAACATTATAAAACCCCACTAGATATTACGTCCATAGCAGTAAATAAAAAAGATATTTATAGAATTAAGGATGAGGTGGATATTCCGCAGAATAAAGCTAATATTGGACAGATTTTATGGAACAGTGTAAACCTGCAGGGAGTTGAAACAAAGCTATTAGATGACAGAGTGACAATCGGAGGACAGCTGGTTGTATTCGTAATGTATCAGCCATCAGAGGAAACTGCACCGGTACAATGGTTAGAGAATGTAATACCATTCCATGGAATGATTGAGGTAAGCGGATGTAAGGAAGATATGATTCCGAACATTATGGCGAAACTGAGTTCTAATGAAATCGAGCCAAAGGCAGATGCTGATGGGGAATTAAGAATGATTGGTATAGATGTAGTGATAGATCTGGATATTAAAGTATACGAAGAAGAGAGCATTAGAATCCTTAGTGACGTATACTCCACAAAGTGTCAATTAAATCCAATTGTAAAACAGGGTTATTATGAGAGTCTTCTGGTTAAGAATATCTCAAAGAGTAAAGTGGCTGATAAAGTAAGAGTCGATTCAGAGCAGGGGCATATTATGCAAATTTGCAGCACTGAAGGAAATGTTAAATTAGATGAAGTTGCGGTAGTGGAAAACGGAATCCAAATTGAAGGCGTAGTATATGTCGCAATTATGTACATTTCAAATGATGATCAGTCTCCGCTAAGATCAGTAAAAAATGTGATTCCATTTACATATACGGTAGAAGCCGAAGGCATTAATGAAGATAGTGTATATTTCTTAAAACAATCATTAGAACAAATCACCGCAACGATGATCAGCACAGAAGAGATCGAAATCAAAGCCGTTATCACAATAGATACCTTAGTGCTTAATAAAGTGGTAAAGCCTGTTATCGTGGAAGTGGAGAAGCAAGAGCTTGACATGGAATCCTTAGAAAGTATGCCTGGGATAGTAGGGTACTTATTCCAGAAAGGGGATACCCTATGGAATGTAGCAAAAGAAAATTATACAACAATTGATAATATTATGGAGTTAAATGGGCTACAGAGCGATAAAGTAGAACCGGGTGAAAAAATTATAATTGTAAAACAAGCGTATTCTGTGGTATAATACATACGAAAATATTTTACTGCGATTGAAAATAATTACATATCAAATCATGCGCCGGTAAAATGATTTTACTGGCGCATGATTTTTTATCTTATAGGAAAGTCCTACATTTCGTATCTAATAAGATATTGACTCCTATAAGATAAAAAACGCTCCGCTAGGGATGCGCACTCGCTTTCGTGGAGGAAATCCTCCTGATTGGGATAAGGAGAGTAAATGTCAATGAATAAAATTGCACTTAAAGCATATGGAAAAGTGAATCTTGGTTTAGATGTGGTAAGAAAGAGAGAAGATGGATATCATGACTTGAATATGGTCATGCAGACTGTATCTGTTTATGATTGTCTTGAGATCTGTAAAACAGCTGAACCCGGTATTAAGCTCAAAACCAATCACGAGGATTTGGATGTTAATGAAGATAATTTAATATATAAAGCGGCAAAGACGCTAATGGATGAATTCCAAATCAAAGAAGGCGTAAGTATAGATTTAGATAAAAATCTGCCGATATCTGCCGGTATGGCAGGTGGCAGCAGTGACTGTGCAGCTACATTAAAAGGAATTAACAGTCTGTTTGAATTAGGCCTTTCGGATGATGCGTTAAGAGAAAGAGGCATGAGATTAGGAGCAGATGTACCTTATTGCATTATGGGTGGAACTGTATCGGCAAAAGGAATCGGTGATATATTAACTCCGATCGGCCCGTCACCCCAATGCCATGTATTAATCGTAAAGCCGCCGGTTTACATGACAACGAAATCAGTCTATGAGAGCTTAGATTTGGAACAGATTAAAAAGCATCCGGATATACAAGGGATTATAGATGCAATCAATGATCAAGATTTAGAACGTATGGCTGGTAAGCTTGAAAACGTCTTAGAAATAGTTACATTCAAAAGATTTCCGGTTGTAAAGCAGATAAAAGAGCATATGAAGGAGTTAGGAGCCCTTGGTGCAATTATGAGCGGAAGCGGCCCGACAGTATTTGGATTATTTGAAAATGAGACAAAAGCAATTGAGGCGTATTCAAAAATAATAACAATCGGGACTGCTAAGGATATTTTTCTGACGAAGTTCCAAAACAACATAGATAATTAAACGATAATCAATTAATTTACATAATATATGAGAGGAGTAAGTAAGTACATATGAAAGATTTATTAATGAACATGAATGAATTTTTGCCACTGAGGGATGTTGTATTTAATACGTTAAGAGATAATATATTACGAGGTGAACTGGAACCCGGAGAAAGGCTGATGGAAATTCATCTGGCTGATAAATTGGGTGTCAGCAGAACGCCGATTAGAGAAGCAATCAGGAAATTAGAACTGGAAGGGTTGGCAGTTATGACACCCAGAAAGGGCGCGATTGTAGCTTCCATTACTGAAGAGGATTTGCGGGATGTGTTAGAAGTCAGAACTGTACTTGAAGGGTTAGCGGTAGAATTGGCATGTGAAAAGATTACAGAAGAAGAAATTATTGTTTTGAAAAATGCAATGGATGGGTTTAGAAAAGAGATAGGTTCCAAAGACCCTACCAAGATTGCTGTTAAAGATGTAGCGTTTCATGATATCATTTATAAAGCAACGGGTAATAACCGTTTGATTCAGATTCTTTATAATCTGAGAGAACAGATGTATCGCTACAGACTTGAATATATTAAAGACAAAAACAAGAGAACCCGACTGGTAAATGAACATATGGAAATTGTCAGCGCGATTGAGAATAGAGATAAAGAAGCAGCCAAGAGAGCAATCACGCAGCATATTTATAATCAAGAGAACACAATTATTGATAATCTAAATAAATAGATGATAATTGAAATATCTGCACTCGCATATTAAGCGAGTGCAGAACTCTGTTTTTCTGGTATCTTAATCAAATAATCCATTCAAGAAGGAAAGATATTTAAACCTGAATTTTACATTGTTATCAGAGTTTGAACAGATTGCATTATAATTTTCTTCTCCCACAGCGTCTTCTAACTGTTCCTTAGATGAATCAGGCAATACACCGGAAGAAACATCAATAAAGCATAAAGGAGGATATAATACACACCACCAGTTTTGGCCTTTTGCTTCCCCCAGCTCTATTCGGTACGCTTCATATTCACCGGCAGGAAAGATGGCATCACCATAACTTTTAACTGGGAAATAACAATTCATAAGTTCTGCATTTACTTCATAGTCAAATCCATCTTTTTGTAATGTATCTTTTGCAACTTCTAAAATTGTCGATGTATTATGTAGTAAAAACGCTCTGGTTTCTTCTACATTAGTAAAATCCTTAGTTTCTTTTTGGACATATTCAATAACAGCTTCCTTTACTTTTAATTTGACAGCTTGATCTTCTTTGCTATCACTATTGGCAATAACATGAAAGCGGATTATTTTATCAGAAATATCTTCCGCATTTCCAGTTGCTGTAGAAAAACTCCCAAGTACCACAGTAAATATAATAGCCAGCAGACATATTCCTCCTATTACAGTCAATATTGAAAACTCATGATTTTTTAACTTATTCATTTCGCAACTCCTATCTGTGCGCATTAACGCACGTATAATCAAGGTGAGTGTAAAACTTATGATTCACCCTTATACCTATGTAGATTAAAATTCTACTTTACTGGTCATATGTGGATTATTAACATATAATAGTAAAATATACATGTCATGCAAAAAAACCAAAATGAACCTAGATGTCAAAGTAGTCATGTCAGATATCATGTTGTAAAATCCGTCAAATTATCAATGGCATGGCTGAACTGTGGCATAATTTCTTAAAGTTAAAAAATTAGATTGAATATTCACTTAAAAACAGTTAAAATGTATTAGGCTTAGGCGTTAGACTTATTTTAGCTGCCAGGTATGAAAATATGAAAATGTGGAGGTTGATATGAGTCAACAAATACAAAAAATATCACAGCCAATCGGTGTATTTGATTCAGGAATCGGTGGATTAACAGTTGCAAGAGAGATCATGAGGCAACTGCCCAACGAAAAAATCGTATATTTTGGTGATACTGCCAGACTGCCTTATGGAAGCAAATCAAAAGAAAATATTACGAAATATTCCAGACAGATTATAAGGTTTTTACAGACTAAAAATATAAAAGCAATCGTAGTTGCGTGCAATACGGCAAGTGCTTATGCATTAGAAACAGTGAGAAAAGAGATAGACCTTCCGATTATTGGAGTATTGAAGCCTGGAGCTGTGATAGCAGCAACTGCGACTAA
>Ga0153924_1000160_pt1 | contig 45391 bp, 60 predicted proteins | sample TSNJ008MetaG_FD_104709 | JGI IMG/M metagenome (GOLD analysis project Ga0153924, IMG submission 104709) | Attine ant fungus gardens microbial communities from New Jersey, USA - TSNJ008 MetaG | ecosystem: Host-associated > Fungi > Mycelium > Unclassified | place: USA: New Jersey, Wharton State...
GACGAGGCCCTTTGCGCCTCTTGCAAGCTCTGGGGGCGTGATGAGCGGAGAAGACGGCAATTAGGGAGAGAATACCGCGGGCATTGAGGGGACGACAGCGGACGACGACCTTGATGTTGGCGTCTCCGTCAGCCATGGGTGGTGGTGGTGGTAGGACAAAAAAAGAAATTGATTAGGGATCAAAACTAGCTACAACAAAGCAAAGTCGTCTAGCTGGTCATTGTACTGGAGGACGGTGCGCTTGAGTTTTGAAGAGTCGACCCAGGTGACAAAGTCCTGCATGTGCCTGGTGACGAGGAAAGCGGGGTCGGTGATGGTGTCTGGGCCGACGCGGACGTGGCCCTGCTCGATGAAGCGCGTTGCCTGGGGGAGGTGAGAAAGACGACGGAGAGAGAGAAAAGGACGAACGGCAGAGACGGTCTGCGCCATCTTGAGAGAGCACATGATGACGGGGAGGCGTCTGCGACAAAAGGCGGCGACGGTGAGACGGCTGGCGACGTCGGAGGGGGCGGCGTTGGAGGCGAGGAGGCCGATGTCGTAGAGCTTGGAGAGGAGGGCGGCCTGGTGGCGGGCCCGTGCAGGGTCGGGGGGAGGAAGGTCGGCGATGCGATGAGCAAAGGCGGTGAGACGGCCGCAGAGGACGTTGTAGCGGTGGTATTCGTCGCTGTTTTTGAGATGGTAGCGACGGATGACGGCGATTTCTCTGCGACGACGAGCAAGGGACCACTGCTGGAATGAGCACGCGCCATGACTCTCAAGAACACTCACCCCAACGAGGTCTGTATGTTTTAAAAGTTTTTTTTCGTGGTGGCGGAGACCACGTGCCATTGTGTTCTGGTAGAAAGATATGTTTTTAATTGCACGTGCCATGGTTGCGTCTTTCCCGACGCCAGCGCAACAGCTCCAGCAAATGAGCCACGAAATTCGCCCACAGCGAGCAGCACGTCCTCGACTCCACGAACAGCCAGCAGCCAACGGTCTCCTCCGTCTCCTCCAGTTCTCGGGCATCCTCTCCAGCGAGACAAAGACCAAGCTCCAGCTCGCATGGTGGAACGACCTCATCAAGGAGTATTTCACCCCAAAAGCCTACATGAAGCTCACCCTCTGGAAGGACAACCAGCGCAAAGAGGCAAAGCCTTTCGAGATCGGCGTCCCCATCCTCCCCCGCTTCTTCCTCGTCACCACCCAGTCCGGCGTCCGCTCCATGTCCCTCGCTCTCGACGGCGCCCGCGAGCGTCCCATCGCCCCCGGCCACTCCATCGTGGAGTGCGTCGCTGCCGTCTGGACGTACCGCTACGCCAACGGCTACACCGTCACCCTCCGCGGCGCCCTCTCCGCCCACGTCCTCATCACAACAACCCCAGCCGCCTTCTCCTTCAAGTTCGACGACTTTACCTTTGACGCCAACTTTCACGACAAGTCCATCTCCCTCGACGCCCTCAACGGTCGCCGCATCCCCGAACCCGCCCGCAGCCCCTGGTTGCGCGACCCGAATGCTCCCCCTGACAGCGAGGACGACTCTTTGTGGGAGGAGCCCCGCCTCCTCATCGAACGCTGCTCCATCCCGGGCGAGCCTGTCAATGCCTTTGGCATCCCCCAGGCCACCATGCGCTGTCTCGAAGTCCGTACTTTTCTGTCCATCTCACTGCCTCCTCACTCTTCCTAGCTCGCAGAAAGCGTCAGCGCCATGGCCGATCTCATCGTCTATTCCAACGAATACCAGCTCGGCCCACTAGGTCCTTGTCTTTCTCTCTTACCCTCTCGCGCTTACCTCTTCGTAGAAGCCCTCAAGTCTCTCGCTTCCAAAATCAGACAAGAAAACAGCCCCTTATCGTACCCACCTCCACCACCCCACCACCCCACCTCCCTCTACACCACCACCCCCTCTCAACCACCCCCACCTTCCACCACGCCCGTCAACCCTCAGCAGCGATCTACCCCTCATCCGCCCCCCATCGCCCCATCGCCCCACTCACCCGGCATCAACTCTCCCCAAAAAAGCCTCAAGTCTATTCCCCCCATGATCCCCATGCAAGGCCCCCAGCCCCCGCAGCTCCCCATCATGCCCCCTAATCCCGGTCTCATGCAAGGTGTCATGCCCGCCATCAGTCCGATGGGCATCCCATCCGGTACCCCCACCATGGCTCCCGTAAGTCCATTTCCCATTTTCAGCAGCGTGTCTTTTTTTCCTTTTTCCCCCAACAACGTGTCATATTTTTCTAACGTTTTACTCTCTCCATTTCTTGTTGCCAAAAACTATATAATCCAACGACGTTGAATATAGAAAAATACCACAGGGAATTCTCTCCACAACGCCCACTTCCACTCGCCTCCCTTCCAACATCCACCCCAACAGCAGCAACAGCAACAGCAGCAGCTCCAGCCACAACACGCCCATCCTCTCCAACCCCAGATTCACGCCAACCCAGGAGCTCCACCCTTCTCACAACAACAGCAGCACCAACAGCACCAGCAGCAGCGGCAACATTCAACCGGACCACAACCCCAGCCACCCCTCTTTGGCCCTTCACCACCAGGGTTTGTCGGTGTCAATGGACAGAGGTCTACCGGGCTCCATCGGTAATCATCACCATTCTTCTGGTCCTATTATGACGACGAGTAGTGCTGGCCTTTCGAGTGCGGGTACGGGTACGGGTGGGAGAGGAGGAGGTAGAGGACGTGGACGCGCAGCGCGAGGGTCCGGTCCGGGTCATCATCATCATCAACAACAACATCAGCTACAGCTACAGCTACAGCTACAACAACAGCCACCACCCCCACCACCACCACCACCACCACCACCGCCATCATCATCATCAATGCATGTCGTGGCGAAAAAAACAAGCAAAAAGAAGATGAAAGCTTGATGATGAGAGCTTTCTTGATGATGATGAGATTATTTTGTGTGTGTGTTCATTGGATATTTGATTTTTTTTGAGAGAGAGAGACGATGATGATGATGATGTGTAGTGCATTTGTCCATTATTATTTTGATTTTGTGTGTATGCTTGTGTGTGCCTGCACGATTGACTGAGTGATTGTGGTGGTGTTGGTGGTGGGATCGGAACGTAATTATGTTTGTTGGGAGCGAGAAGAGCCTGTGGTTTGAGGTTGTGAGTTGTGAGTTGATGAAATCAAGTTGGGTTTGGTTTGATGAGGGACCGGTTTTTCTTTGAGAAAAAAGAAAGAGGTGCTTTTGAGAAACAAAAACAAAAAAAAAATGGAATACTCTGGGATAGACGAGTCGAACAACGAGAAAAATCCCTCTCACTTTTTCTTTTTCAAATACTTCAGATTCACAATTTTTGGTGTGACATTGCTCAACAAAAGCCTTTATACAATGATTATATCAACTATCATCTTTCCCAGGGAATTCATATTTCCAGTCACAAAAACCATCTCTTGAAACTTTCTCTCCCAATCTTCTTCACCTTCACCGATCTACAACGTCAACGAGTGTCCTTCCTCTGTTATATACTGCATCGACCCAATCCCCTAGAAAGCCCTGGGAGGCCACCACAAGTCCAAACACAAGCCCCTTCATCGTCACAAACAGTCAGGCACCATCATCATTACACTGAGCGTAATTATTCTGAGCCCATAAAACCATTCGTGATACATGAATTACATAGCCAAAAAAAAAAGTAGTCAATGGCAACATAAATATATCATGCAAGGATCAATGACAACAGAATAGAAAGAGAAAAAAAAGGAAAAAGAAAAAAAAAGAATGAGATACAACGGAGGGAAGGCAAACCCCCCACTTGCCATTCGCCTTCCACACGCGTCATGTAGGAGGGGGGGAAGATTCTTGTAATTAAGGATAGGAAAGGGTAAACTATCCTCTAAAACGAGAGCGGGGTAAAAATAAAGTATACAAGCACACCGAGACAGGAAAACAAAACAAACCACCACCAAAAACGTTCATCCATCATCATCATCAAGGAATAACCTCATGCGCGAAATCACATTGGTCGCCAAATTTGCATCTACATCAAACAAAAAGGGGAGGGGAAAAAAAAAAGGGGGGAAGGGGGTGAATGTTATCATCAGCTCTCCTTTGTCCCAATTTGGATATTTGATGGGATAGATAAGTTTCTGCTCACTTTCCAGCTGCGAAAAAACTGCAAGGCTTTCGTTTATTCTGTTGTCTATAATCTTCTGACCCTCTCCCTCCGCGCCCTCGTCCCCGTCCCCGCCCACGATTCCGGCTCCCTCCACCACCATTACCACCACCACCACCCCCATTTGGTGGCCACCGTTCGCGCTCATTGTCATCATAATAGTTCTGCCCATATTCGCTTGCAAACTGGTTTTGTTGTGACGATGCTCCAAATCCTGCATCAATGTCATTATACGAAGATGGGTTAGATCCGGCAGGTCCATACGACGCTAACTGCTGAAGGAGCTGCTGTAGCTGCTCCTGTGGTAAGGCAGATACTGCAGATAAAGTAGGAGATGGGTCAAGGCCCACTGATTTCATATCCAATCCTTGACTGTTAAAGTGTGTTCCACTCAAAGCAGGATCAATACCACCATTTGCCAACTGTCCAACAAGGTCCGCCACAGACGCGGTATGCGACACCGGCTCTATAGGCATACCACCACTCCAGAAGATGGAGTCACTCTCTCCACAGATCATCGTCACTACTTCCCTGTCCACTTCCTCCTCGGGTATTAGAACAGCAGGTTCTGCCGGACTGTCTGGAATCATTTGAAGCGTCATATATACAGCGCTGAGTGCAGTCCGTTCCCTCTGCTCTTGCGTCGTCTTTTCTTGGCTTCTTTCGCCGCGCGTTGGCGCAGTGCTCTCAATTTCTGCGGGTCTGTCGATCACTGCGGATTACATTAGCGTACGTATTCTGTTAATATACGGTTCACTTACACGAGGGTTCCATCCAGTCAACAGTCTCCTCAAATATCTGCGCATGGAGAGCCGCACCTTCACCCCGATCCAATTCGCGTAGGCTATGGGTGAAAAGCGTACCCTAAGAAAAGCGGAATCAGAATTCAAGGCACGTGGCTTGGGAGAAATGAACAAGCAAACCTCCTGAGGATCGTCATCATAAACAGCCCGTTCTATCAGCCTCACCGATTCAAGCTGGCTATCAGGCGCCCAGGTAACCGATTTCTTCTTTTTACCGTATTTTGAAAGACTATTTGTTTGTGGAGCTGTGTATACAGGAGGTGGTGTCGATGTGGCAGGTGACTCTCTGCGTGTCTTCATCGTTTTGAGCACTTCCTGGAAAGGGTCTACTGACGATGGCTGCGCAACATTCTCCTCTTTCTTTACTGGCATGGGTACTGGTGCCTTCTTAAAACTCGGTAACTTTGGTTTGGGCTTCGGTGTTGAAAAGAACGACGAGTCTGATTTCGCATCTTTAACAGCAGTCACAGAGATTATTGGCTTCGCCTTGTCCTTAATGTCCTTGATGACAACAGCTTTCACTGTCATTGCCGAATTTGAAAGGGCCTGTTTTTTCTGTGGTGGTTGAGGTTTTGTAGAAAGTTCACTTGGTTTTCGTTTCTTCAATTTTGAATCTATTAAGTACAAAGACACCAAGTTAGAGCATATCCGGTGATATGGGCTGGCATGACCCACCCTCTGCCAAGTTGGCATTAGGGGCAGTGACCGAGCTTTCCGAGTTTATGAGTTGGCGCCACCTTCGTTCGATATTTGCTGCCATGTCCTTGATGGCTACATTTGGGAAATGCGATCCCGAAAAAGAACACAAACCGAACGTTAGATATATCTATTTCTATTACTGATTTCACTCTCCAGGCGAAAGGGCTGTAACACATATGTATAAAGCTGGGGGAGGACCTCATCTTAGGCTCAACAAGAGCTATAGTGTATCCAGACGCATTTTGACCCGGACGAACAAGAGGAGGTGAGCTGGGAAAAGAAGACACTGGCTCACCTGGCGACGGTGGGTCCTTGACAAGTTTCACCACAAGTTTGCCCAGTTTCGATGCCTTTAGCATGTCTACTGTTAGAGGTAATCGATCGATAATCTAGAAATTGAGTGGCCATCACAATAGGAACTTCAGTTTCGCACGAGATAGACAATAGGGTGGTCACGTACATGCAGCAATGGCATGATTGTCTCAATCAATGGGCTGTCGTCATTAGCAGTATACGCGGCTCTTAGCCAGTCCCGGGTAATGTCCATCGCACGTGAATTCTCAGACCATGCTCTGAAATAGTGATTACCCGCACCATCCCGTATCTTCGTTAATATTTCCAGTCGAATAGCAGGATCAGCATCCTGCATGTTATTCGATATTCTATCCATGAGAGTATTAACAGCCTGGGCTCCTGTGAATGCTGAAGACTGAAGTAGCGACTTGATCGATGCGTAAAAGCGTGCCTTTCTTTGAGCGACTTCCTCGGGTGATGGTTCCGACGCCTGGTTCTGCGTGACCTGGGAAGCCGACTGTTGCTGCGCTACCAGCGATCGTTGTGATGTTTGAGCCTGTGAATCTTGACGAGATTGTTGTGAGTTACTGACAGTAGTCGAAGTTTGCGTTCCGTAAAAAGTTGCCGGATTAATCGTGATTGGATTGGAACCCAACAGAGCTTGAGGAGAGAGTGTCCCCTGTGGTATTGCATTGGAAGGCTGTCGGTAATACTGGGGAATGAAGAGTGGAGTCTGCGCGTAGGCGTATTGTTGTCGCTGGGGCTGAGATGCAAAAACGGAACCGTAAGGCTGAAGATTAGGGTTGGCACCTGGTAACGTGAGACTGGGACTGGATAATGATGATTTCGCTGAGAATGAAGCGGATCAGAGGGACACGAGGACGTACTCAATTATGATAGACTGAGGATTGCTTGAGTCTGGTGATTGTGACGAAAGGGATTGAGTATTGGACTGCGATTGCGCTCGTTGAGAAGCAGAACCTTGTGAGGCGGTAGGTGAATTAGGTCGAGGAGACTGTTGCAACTGATTCGCAGAAGGATTAGATGTGCTAGTAGCGCCGTTGAGAGTGGAGTAAGTGGAGAGGGGAATGGGAGACCAGGTTCTAGAGCCATAGGGAAGAGTAGGATAGGAAGGGAGGAAGTATTGGTTATGGGACTGGGTAAGTTGTTGATAGAAAGTTTGGGGAGAGGCGAGCAGAGCAGGAGCAGCGGCTGAAGATAGAATGACATCAGCTGACAAGTATCAATCACAAATCTCACAAGTTTTGGGATTTAACAATTGTGCTCACCATTCAGATCTCCAAGAGTCGTGAAATCAGTGATATCCATACTATTTGTACCGGAAGAAGAACCGGTGCCAAGAGAGGCTGGTTGAGGCATTGCAGACAAACGGTCTTTCGACCAGTCCTCGAGAGATGAGGTCTGCCTCGGTTGCTCATGCTGTGAGGATTCTTGCAGCACATTTGTCTGGGAAACCCATTGGAAAATAGGATCCATCGGGACAGTGTTTTTTATCGGGGCTCAGGCGAAAAGTAGACTAATAGGGCTTATAGGCGAATTTACTGCAATTAGGCAGCAGATACGGAAAGTTACCGCTCTAAGATGGTCGCAGAGGGCGACACAGAGGGTGGACTCACCGCTACGGTGGTATGCGTGGTCTACAAAGTCTGTTGAGAAGTGTGTTGGCAGACCAGGATAGCCATGAAATTTCCATGTCCGCTTCACACTCCGACTTCCCACGCCTCGTGAGACAAGTCCGTCTTGTTGAAAAAAGTTCTCTTTACTTTGTTGACTACAATGTCTGATCTTGCTGCAAAACACGAATTGGTATGACCATCTTTGCACCTATTTCGCTGCTTATTAGTCCTAGTATATCAATAGTCTCAAATCTATGAATGAGCACATGCGCAAATGCGCAGAGCTCGGCGACAGTCTCGTCAAGGCGCTCAAAAGCGTCTCAGACGAGCAGAAAGATGCAATGTTCAGCGTGGCAAGTCTCTTACGTTAGCATTTCTTAGATCAACCTCTCATCATGCTTCAGAACAAACGCAAAGCCTCTAGTGCCCTTGATGAAGATGAGGGTCCAAAAAAGCGCAAGCGGAATGCTAAACCCAAAGATCCTAACGCGCCTAAGCGCCCAGCCTCTGCCTACATCTTATTTCAGAATGAAATTCGCAAGGAACTCAAGGAGAGATTCCCCACTCTCAATAATAATGAACTGCTCGTCAAGATTTCAGAAATGTGGAAACGCATGACTGACGAAGAGAAGGCTGTAAGTAATCTCTTATCCGTCGCGTGTTTACGTGATCTGACGCGTTATTTGCAGTATTACCACAAGGCCGTTGAGAGTGCCAAAGAGCGATATTCTCAAGACAAGAAAGCATACGACAATCGCACTCCAGAAGAGGTCGCTGCAGCCAATGCGGCTGTGGCAGAAGCTGCTGCGGTAGGTTCTTCCCTAGTGCATCAACTCGTGCTGATTGTCCCAGGCCAAGAAAAATAGAACGAAGAAAAAACTTACTGATGCTGCCACCTCTGAGAAGGTTCTTCCGCGACCAGCTGCTGAAACGTCTCAGAGTCCATCATCATCAGAGGATGTATCTTCTGCGGAAGATTCTGATACTGAGGATGCTCCTGCAGAGAAGGAAAGCGATTTAAGCGAGGAGGAAGAGGAGCCGGAGCCAGAAGTGAAACCAACCAAAAAGTCTAAGAAGGTAACTGCATCTGCCCAGCAAACCCATAAATCAAAGAAGTCCAGATAATATGTACACAGTGTTTCTTTTGTTTCTTTTTTTCGCTGGCATGTGAGTTTTGCATAATTTGGACTGCGTGTCGGCTCATTTTCTGTCTATTCTTATCTGCTATCTAACTGTCCAGTTAGTTTGATGTTTTTGATGGCTAGTCGGGCTGTTGTATGTTTTTTTGGTGTCGTCGTATACTATCCGGCACTTTTAATTGTAATGAATATCCGTTTGTTCTGGTCCATATGTCATATTGTTGTCATATTGTTGTGTTGTCACGCAAGTAGTCCAGACATCTGATCTTTCTCAAGGGCGATTTTTATGGATGAAACAGATATAACCCTGTGCATTGATCTGTCCATTGTCATGAGGAGTGGGAGTTCACAGGAACCCACCTTGACTTCGAATGACAAAATCACTGTTGACTACATTAGATTCAAACTCATGATAGACCTACTCGGTACATTGCCTGTGGCACTACCTGTAGCCATTAGGTTCTATGAGTGTGACCATCCACACGTTTTGATCGCTGATGCAGTATCCATGTACTGCCCCAGATATAAAGACTGACATGATATATCGGGTCCCCTTTCATCGCTTGCCTCCCACTAACTCGTTGCTGCGCGCTAGGCATGTCCTATCCTCCGCCAAACTCTCCTCCTCGAAATCCCGATTCACGACCCCTCCCTGAGGGCTGGGTTAGCCAGTTTGATGAAAGGTGCGGGAAACTATCCATTTATCGTATGCAATTCGTCTGATTTCATCCATAGTTACAAGACATGGTATGCCATCATTACATTGACACATAGAAAACTAGCAAATTGTCATCCGGCTCGATAGGTTTTATGTGGATACCAGAGTTGATCCCCCTAGGATAACATGGGACCATCCTCTTGGCCGTCCCGACGGCCCGACTCCTCCTCCATATGACTCCAGGCCAGGCTCTGGTCCTGGATTCACAGGCGCAAACACGAATTATTCTCAGTCAGATACGGAGAATCCAAGAGACAGAGGGTTGCTGTCTGCTGGGGCTGGGGCCGTCGGTGGATTTGCATTGGCGAAAAGTACGTTCCGCAGTTCTTTCCTTGAGAAAACCCAGGCAGATACAAAATCTCTCTAGTGATGGATCACAAAAAGCAAAATCAGAATCAAGGTGGGCGTCGCCCTTCGTTTATATGTAGTTATTCACAATTATCACCACCAAGGTTATAATGCCCCACCATCCGGGCAAAACATGGGTCCACAGATACATGGCTGGCCTCCACCACAAAACTACTACCCTCCTCAAGGGTACGGACCTCCTCAAGGGTATGGGGCCCCTCAAGGGTATGGACCTCCTCAAGGGTATGGGCCCCCTCAAGGATATGGGCCCCCTCAAGGGTATGGACCCCCTCCAGGGAATTACGGTGGTTATCCTGGATATGGACCTCCTCAGGCTCAACCCCAAGTTGTAGTTATGGAAGAACAGAAGAGGAAATCAGGTCCTGGTATGGGCACTGCACTGTTAGCCGGAGGCGCTGGCTTGGTAGGCGGTGCGCTACTTATGGATGCGATAGACGATAGGGAAGAAGAGGCTTATCAGGATGGTTATGATAATGGTTTTGACGATGGCGCTGGTGACTGGTAAACGATTAGCTTGACTAACGTGTACAACTGGATTGGTCATCGACTGATGCAGTCGATGTACTTGACACATCCAGGATTTCATGCCCTAAGATGGCAATCTGCCTGTATACTATGCTTTTCGCTTTGACAAATGCGGATGTCATGATGATTTTTGAATAGATTTGTTCACTTGCATGTCTGCGACACTCTGCTAGGAGCAACCCTGTGTAGTTTGATAGGAGCGCCCATCTCTTTTGCTGTGCTTGTCCGCAATCTATTCATAGTCTGGTCTACCTCTGATTGTGTGATGCGAAGACACGCCAGCAGCACAGGTATAACAGCATAATTAGTGAGAAGACCGGCCTAAACCCCTAGGATTTGATTCTTGAGGCAAGTTCGTCCGAACAGAATCCCACCATATCAAAGTCTAAATTTATCTGAACCTGCATACTGAGACCAGTTCTGACGCTAAAAACCAAAATCCCCCCCCCGTAAATACATTCCAAGGTCTGTACTTGATACTTTAATTCTATTTCAAATATCAGCATCAAGGTCTTGAAGTTGGCATAATTTTCTATGAGGTCTGAGAGAGTTGTATGAAAGGACGCTTGCAAAAATGCAAGGTCACCGGCAGAATTTTTTGCGGTCAACATTCTTCTTATGACGCAACTTGCGGACTAAAGTTTTTAGACCGCGAAGAAATTATGATTGGTGCATTAGGGGGTAGAGTGGGCTCGGCCGCGAAGTGTTCTAGTGAAAGGGTCGTGTGAATGCTTTGAGTCGAGGGCTGCAATATCGAAGAGGCTCTCATCGGGCACGAAGTGAACATGATAGATGTGATATGCAGTGAGGTCATATTGAAATGATATCGGAAGGGGAAGGGGAGGCTACCTGATAGACAGGCGCCTATATGGTTGGGTCGTTTCTGGTGTCCTTCAGGAGGAGCGTCCTCCCAAGTTGGTTTAGTCTTGAGGTTGGGCAGCGTGAGAACATCTATTATGAATTATCAATGATACCTGTTGTGGATCCTCTAGAAGATCATTGATGGTTGAACAATATGATGGACACATCTTAGTACAACTTTAGTGTGATTAGAACCTCGTGATCATTTTTTTGCTAAGAAATTCTCACGAAGCTTAATTCAAAGACCAAGCATCTACAAGCTATGCCATGCGGTGCGGTCCAGCCTTGTCACGACTGTTTCGACCAATTTTGGAATGTCGATGTGTATCAAACTTCCATTTGGTGAAAGACATGCTGTGCATATGACCTCCAATGAGTACCATGCGCTGCATTGTGTACCAATCTTATCAGCCCGACAGTAAGCTGACTTTACTGACGCCGCCCAGACCGTGAAGTTCATTCACACGTAGAAGTAATGCAGTGGGCCAAAATGTGCGAAATCCATCGACCTCAAGGACAGTTACAGACCGCACATATTGCAACTGAGAATTCATGGAAGGACTCCAGAATGGGATGTGATGAATTATAATTACACATTTCCAGACAGATATTAATAAGGATAGTTTCACGTTGGTGCATCAGTTCCACTAGACAGAAATCCATAAAGTAGCTGTAAGCATGGTCTACTGAATGGCCGAATCACTTTAAAATCCTGATAAGGTATTTTTTCAATTCAGCAATATCCTGATAAGGCATATATCTCCTGTTTCCGAACCCTCGGACCACAAGCATCATCAAGTGTAAGCGAGCCTAAGCCAGCACGAGGAAACCCCCAATTTGATTGAAGTTGTCGACAGGCAATGACTCGATTTTAGTTGATTTGTGGGGGTGAATTTAGACTCGTAGCAAGCGAATAGTGGCAGTTGAAACTGAAACCTCGACCTTTTGGGTGATGATCACATGACAAGGACATGTAGATTAGGGGGATTGTGGAAATTCACTTTGCTTCGTTGAATGGCCAACAAGTGGGATATCTACTCGCGGCAGGGTCTCGACCTTGCCTCAGCAACAACTTCATACGGTTTTTCAGTGGTAAAGTCAGGGACCCGACTGGGTGTGAGTTGCCCTTTTTCTTGCTCAACCTGCTTGTTCCTGAGTTCTCCAGTTCCGAATCGCTCGCGGCATTACTGACACCACTGTGGGTTTTACCAGTACCATCGTGGATCATGTACTCTTCGGAGGCAGTACCGTCACTCGTTCTGTCGCTGGTTTTGCAGTCGAATCCGTCTTTACCTTGGCGGAGCAATTCGCACTTGCTCCAATCCACCTTTCCGAATACGTCACCTCAACATCCCTCATAGCCGCCTATAGCTCCATCAACGTCCTCTCTGTTATATTTCCTGGGAGCAGTGAAGCAAGTTTCTCCTTAGCATCTTTCATCACACTAGTCCGCAGGGAGTGGTCGAATCGAAATGGGTTCTTGCCCAATAAAAATTACGGCTTGACTCAGATTGCTAGAGCTGTTGTGGCATGGGTAGCTTTGCAAGGTGTTACCCAGGAATGGCAGGAACGACGCTGGTTTCAGTACCTGAGAGAGCTGGACGTTATGGATCAAGACAAGAGTGAGCATGAGCGGCCGACTCTACGGAAGAGGTGTGTGAACTAGAGATGTTCTCCTACTCTCCCACGACGAACGGCTTATCGGCATTCAGGAACTCTAGGATTCGTGTGACTTCAGATGTCATTTTTCCAGGTCGGGGTGGACCTCAAATCATCGCTGCCAGCACCTCAGGCTAGTACCTTATTGGCTGATTCCAGAAATTCGACTCTTTCCTCACTCTCGACCCTTACTATGACTTCATCGAAACGCACACCATCCCCTGTCCTGTCTCGTGCTCCTTCGATGCAAAAGCTGTCTCCGGTATCATCACGCCAGCAGTTAGCATCTCCGACAACTTCAACTCACATGTCTCTCCATTCAGTTCCCTCAGATCACCCTTTCCCCATCAACCATCCTACTGAACCTCAGCTCCTACCCTTTGAAGAGCTGAAATCTACCCTCAGACGTCTGTCGAAGATGGTATTAGCTGGTTACGGTGGTGCTTCGCTCCTCTTTTTTGGTGTGGCACCTCACATAAGATCGTCAGACACTCAACTCGGAGAAGCTGGCGACAAAAGAGAGGAAGAAGCTAAGCTTGAAGTAGCCGTGGACGCAGCAGAAGCAGAAGCAGTTGGAGACGACTTCCGTTGTGTTGCCTCCCATTCTCAATCTAAGTATTCGTGGTGGGACCAGCTAATGGGGAGATATGACAGAGATATTTTTGAGCAGTCTCTGCTGAGATATGAGGAGGAGAAGAAAAATAACGATAAAGAAAAGAGGGAGCAGGCAACACAAAAAGAAAAGAGAGATAAAATGAAGACCACCGCTATCGTTGGAACGGAACACCTCATGCCCAGGTTCTGGGTACTGACGGACTACAGCCGAGGACAGATAGTCCTTGTCCTCAGGGGTTTGCTCATTATTTCTTGAATTATTTTATGTGCTGATGGATGTTTCTAGGTACTATGTCTCTGAATGAAATTGCTGTCGATCTTACTTGCCATCCAGAGCCATTTCAACCTGCTCAGACTGACTCTTTTGAGTCTGTTGATGAAGAAGCGGCTGATTCTTATGTTTGGAGACAATCTACATCACGCAGGAAGTCAAAAATGAAGAAGCAACCTACGTATTTCGTACATTCTGGCATGTTGCGTATGGCAAAAGCCATGGGTGATATTGGTAAACCTGTGCAACTCGCTGTTCAAGAAGCACTGTACAACAATCCTGGTTTTGGTGAATTCTGATTCTCTCATTTCTGGTCCAGCTCTGAACATCTTTACAGATCTGGTGTTATGCGGACACAGTTTAGGTGCTGGAGTGGCGACAATCCTAGGTTTGGTGAGTGATAATTCAAGTTGGGGGACTTAGTTAACAAATATTAGATGTGGGCTGACCCAAACAACTGCTTGACTGTGCATTCAAGTGGCCTTCCGGCTGGCCGCAGAGTCTATGTTTACTGTTTCGCCCCACCGTACGTATCCTCACAAATGATTTAACACAAGTTAACCCCTATTTTCAGCGCTCTGACAGATGCTAGACTCAGTGGTCTTGCCAAAAAGCTCGTAACCTCTTTCGTTTACTCTCACGATGTTGTTGGGCGACTATCATTGGGATCTGCTCGTGACCTGCGAAATGCGGCATTGTGGTTATGTGAAGCAGAAGAGGGTAAACATCAGTTTAGCAAGGATGGACAGGATTTACAGAGTGATGGGTGGTCAGCTGTCACAAATCGCGCCAAAAGATGGAAAGAGGCGACGGAGAACGGCGGAAAGGGACGGCAGGAAGACATGGATTGGGTGTGTCCGTTTCCTTGGTTGACTACATGTATCCAAGTGTTATTAATCCAGCTGTACTCAGCTAATTGCAGTGCGCAAGACACTGGAGGCCAACATGCAAGATCAAGATTTGTTTCCTCCTGGGCGTGTGCTTTGGGGCATGAGAGATGGTGACCTGCATCCTTCGCACCAGTTAAAAAGAAAAAGAAGTAAAGACCAACTGAGGGTATTCGAGGTGCTAGATGTACAGAAAGTATTTGATCAAATAGTTTTTGCGCGAAATATGCTTACGTGCGTTCTAAAATTCTTCTCTGTTTGCTTGAGTGTGAGAGCTTATACTGACACTAGGGCACACATGCCTCATCAATACGATCGAGTTCTTCATGATCTGCTGTAGACAACTGTGATACCCACTTAGATTCACCGCTTATCTGATGACCCTCACGAATTCTCGCATACTGACTTGCCAGTGCACCACTATGTTATATTATAGTATGTAGTTATTGTAATTGTTTTTAATTTGTATTTATTTCGGGAGTGAAACATCTGATTTCACTCCCTCAGGAAAAAGGGATTTATCGTTCATCTACCTCCTATCCCATTACTCTGGCTATCGATTTAGGAGTTCTTTCTTGTCGTTTTTATGCGAATCCCGAATTAGCTCCTGCAACCTCAGTCGGATTCTGAGAATACAATGATGTTATAAACAGGAGAATCAAAGCAAGGATGGCGACGCCCCTTCGTCCTGGTTGGAAGTCATTACCTCCTACGGACCATCTTGAGAATTCGCAAGACATCGTAACAAGCTTTTCGGCTGTCATTGTCAGGGATGCAGGATATGCTCACTGAACCATGACTACAGTCTACCGAGATCCATAGACTGAGTGGTTTTTCTTGTCTGAATTGTCGATAGGGGTTTGAAGATCAGCATTAGAAATGCGAAACCAGGACATCTGATCATCTTATCTCGACAGTTGAGAGACAAGCGTTACACTAAAAATAGGTTGGGGTTTTATCAAGTGATGCTGTCTTGTACACCTTTCCACCAATATGAACAACTTGAATTGAATGAACCTGTTATCATCTAGTCACAGTGCAATGTATTCGACCTCATCACATGGACCCTAAAGATATTGATATAGTTTGAAGACTCACCGCGGCGAATATGTGTTTTCCCCTAACCTTGATCTGGTCCCAAATATACTTCGTTTTCAGACTCCGGGTTTCGTGAAAGAAAATGAGAATGAGTTGATTTCAAGCATACAAGAGAGCGAGAAGACTCGATGAAGGCGAGTCGCTTACTAAAGTTTGACTATAACTGTGAAGAGAGCACGATCATCAAAGTGGCATACGTCATCTGTAATTGAGCGAGACTACACATAATACACGATGATTGGTGAGCAACAAAAGACAAAATCTTGAGTGCTAGTCACGATGAAAGTGCTGATTATGAGCGTCCTTGAGGAGGATATCACAAATGACCCCCCACGCCATCGCTGTCCCTAATCAAACTGATACAGCACGAATGTGATATGGCGGACCACGCTGGTAATTAGGAACTACGGGGCAATATCTCGGATATGAGAAGCTGGAGAACCAACGCCTTAATAGATCAGAAAGACAGAATTGAGGTCCACACGACTATGGAAGGTTCAGGGTTCATCTAATCACTAGCCGTCGGGAGTTAAGGCAGGAGAGACGATGCGATGATCTCTTCCTCGTGGCATTGTCCAAAGTCTACCTCTGTTATTGAGGCTTGTACAAGATTAATAGTTAAGTCATCACCAATACCCAAATGCTGGATCAGACCACGAGAGCGCAGTGTGACAAGACATGTGCAGGGACGTGGAGGACTCAGACGGAAGAGGAACCTAGTCTTGATCAGAGTGGTCGCGAGGCCGGTACTTAATGCCTCTACTCTCCAGCTCGACTTCAACATCTTCAGGTATACGACCTTTCACATAAATGGCATAGATTCCATGAACACTATTTGCTGTCAAATAGTACGAGGTGTAAGGTCCAAGTCGAGGCTGTAGGGCATGACTCACTTGTTCTCTGCCATCGCGAAACCCAGCTACTCTCAGAATTGATCCCAGCGATTATCCCTTCAAAAGAGGTAGTTGTACAGGAAGCTATACGGTCTGGGCTACCTTTAAGCTACATGACAAGATAGTTTGAGCACCGGCCAACCCAAGAGGCTGTGGCATCCAAAGCACCCGCGTACCTGCAAGACATCATCACAGTTCGGACAGCCAATTTTTCTGAAGTCTGAAGGGGTGAGGACGATAGAGCAAAGGAGGCATGCACGAAGATTCTTGCTCTTTGCTTGTGGGGGTATAGGTGCAGACATTTCTTGTCTTATGAGGCACAGTTCAAAGGAATAACCACGTGATAGGATTTTTTTATCGAAATTTTATTACGTAGTTCGCGGTAGTTTACAATGTATTCTTCAATACATATGAACCAGAAGAGGAAAAGGAAATGAAGAGGAGAAATATGAAAAATTACAAGGAAATCTATATAGCGAGAGAGACTCATCCTACGATACGTTACTGGTCCAATGCGACCGCAGCTGGGTTGTCGCTGAGGACTAAGCAGAGTGCTTGACAATCATCCAATTCTCTTGAGCTTTCTTCTATCCTTGCCAATATGAGCGTGATTCAAGATAGCCCTAGTAGCTCTTGCGCATATTGACACTGAACCCAGGTGAAAAATGTTTATCCCACAAGACATATATATATATCTTTACCACCTTGTGATATCCACCTCTGCCTCTCCAAACATGCTTGTCTTCTTAATTTCAAAATCTTCTACTTCATATTCCTCCTCTTTATCATAATATTCTGGAAATTCTCGCCTGAGAAACCTCAGGATATGCCCATTGATCACCTCGAATTCGAGTAAAAATCCATCATGTCCATCTGGTGAATGAACAGTTACCAGCTCTGCTTCAGGGATATTATCTGCAATCTCTTTTTGTTCAAAGGGAGTGAAGAGCCCATCTGTCGCAATGCTAATCACGAGCGCACGGGGAGGTAAAGTTGATAGAGTGTGTTTGAGAGCCTGGGATCCAGACATGTCGGGAGGTATACGGTCGCGAGATACGTCATGAGTGTCGAGTTTTCGTGTGATATGTATATAGCAATTTGCATCAAAACGGTTGACAAATTTGTCACCCTGATAGCGGAGGTACGACTGTGCTGAGAAGATTTGAGGTTTAGAAATGGTAGAGACTGAAGCTGAAGTTGTAGCAGAACTGGTGGAAGTAGTCTTATCTGTCGAAGGAATCTCCGATATACTGCTGCCAATAATGGTAGATTTACTCGTAGCCGTAGTCCGTGTTCTTGCGTTCTTATGGCCATCGTTATGATAGACGATAGCATCATCCCTCTTCGGCGACTCAGGAGGCGTAATCGGCTTCTCTCCCAACTTTTCCTGACGCTCCAACCGTACCTGCGGTTTCCTTCCAAACTTGGACTCGAAAGAATCCCTTGTCCGGTATGTCAAAAGAGCACTCATCCTCGCAGCGGCCAGCCCACTCGCAGGTTGTTGATCATAGAACCCATCCTGATATCCTGGATCACTGTATATACTCTGTCTCTGAGCTTCCCCCCACGAGATACACCATGCCGAATGTCGAGCGGATGTTGCGAGTGGAATCACATGTCGGACGAAACCTGATGGGGTACAAAGGGGCCATTCAAGTACTGCCATGCCACCCATGGATCCGCCAATAACAACGGCTACAGATTTGACACCAAGATGATCTAATACGAGTTTATGCAATCTGGAGAAAATAGTTAAGGAACATAAGCGTGAAGTTGTTCAGCGGCGGTGACGTACCGGACATCGTCTCGAATCGTAGTGGGCGGGAATTCAGGACCATAGATACGTCCTGTATCGGGATTGATGGTAACTGGTGATGCAGATCCATACGGGGAGCCGAGACTGTTGGCACAGAAAATGAAGAACCTCCTCGAGTCAAAGGCTTTTCCCTTGCCCATCATAGGTCCCCACCAATCTTCAACATCAGCACTCCCAGTAAATGCATGACAGATAATCATAGCATTATTCTTTGCTTCATTGAGCTTTCCCCATGTTTTATACGCTACAGGGACTTGCTTGATTGTTGCGCCACATTCGAGAGTGAATTGAGGGACGAAGAAAATCTCTTGGTCGATGAGGCCCGAGAGAGGAGTCATGACCGATAAATGTGACTGGAAGCGAATTGGTTTCTGTCATGTGATTTATGTTTTTGTATCCATCCATGTGGCGTTCCTTGACCTTTTTTTGTAAAGATTTGCTCCCATGAGCTCTGTCATCAATCAACTTGGCTCCGGTGAGATTTATTATTTGTTTTTCAATGTATTCGAGTTTGTTCATACAAATGCAGGTGCCCTTTCTGGCCTGACAACAACCCTATGTCTCCAACCATGTGGGTGAACCCAGTAAACCATTTCTCCAAATTTTGAACGGATCATCAGTAGACCTGTTAAAAACGCGTATGCAGCAGGTAGATAGACAAATCCGACCAAAGCAAGTCCTCTCGAAATCCCTCTAAGCCCTGATTTTCTCAAATTCCTTTGTTTTATTCTCAAGATATGGTACTCCGCTCCTATTCAATACAGTACATGACATTGTCGCCAAAAATGGGTTACAGGGACTATGGCGGGGTACAGGAGCTACCTTGATGCGCAATACCATAGGTGTCGCTTTCTATATGACAGCCCTGACTCAACTTCGAACTCGGATGGCAAGCTCACCCTCGTTTGCTGCATTGTGCAAACAACCACGAATAACCACTGCCAACTCCTCAGTTCTTCCAACACTAACTAGTACAGGAAACCTTATATCTGGAGCAACAACAAGACTTTTTGTAGGTTTTATGCTCAACCCTCTTTCTATTATCAAAGTTCGATATGAGGTGCGTTGCCTTTTCAACGTTTCTGCTGATCTAATCATCAATCATAGAGCAACATGTACCCCTACCAAAGTCTTCTCGGCGCACTTGCATCTACTGTTCGACAGGGCCCTCGCGAGCTACTCCGAGGTTACATGGCTACATCACTGCGTGATGCTCCGTATGCTGGCATTTTTGTCTTGTTCTATGAAGGGATCAAACGTGAAACTTGTGAGTCTCGATTTACCCCTGAATTCATATGACTAATTTGATCAGCATATCTCGTTTCGCCAACGAGCCCATTCCACTCCACCGTGATTCATGGACTATCTGCGGCATCGGCCGGTTCAATAGCAACACTGGCAACCCAACCATTTGACGTTATCAAGGCAAATCTCCCCTCCCTCTGTTTTTTATATCCTGCTATCCTTTAAAAACTTCATACAGACCAAAATCCAAGTTCGTCAAGAAGACAGATATAGAGGATTTCTTCGAACTATGTCCACCATCTGGCAGGTGTGTAAACTTATGAAACACCGTAGCTTGATTCCCACACGAAGATTACTTGTTTTTCTCCAGCAACGCGGCATTCGTGGCTATTTCGACGGTGCTTCTCTTCGCATGTCCCGCAAGGTCCTAAGTTCTACAATAGGATGGGTGGTCTTTGAAGCCTTCCTCATGTTTGTGAGAACTTCGAAACAACACTCATAACAACATTTGATCGGGACAAGTTTTAAAAATATATGGTCCCCTAATGATTCCTCGATCATGCTAGACATTATCTGATAGTCTGATATCATGTTGCTCCACCTCACTCTTATTAATACACTACACACTAGTGGGGAATGAACTCATTGATGTGACTCATTGATGGTGTGACTTTCAAGGCGAGAATCATGAGACTCGTTTGTGAGGCATGGAAAGAAGCTGGGTGCATGTACGTTATGAGTACTCCTTTTGTATGAACTTCGCGACTGTTTGCAGCTGGATGTTTGATGTACCCTCATAAATGGCACCCTAAAAGAGAAAATTGCCAATATTAGCCCAAGAAGTGCTCGAAACGATGGGCTCACAATTTTGGAGTCTCTCCAGTACTTCTCAATGCCCGTCTCTCGTGTAAACCCGACACCACCAGCCCATTCAATAGCTGAACCAGATACCCGTTGAGCCACCTGGCTACTCCAGTACTTGGCCATAGCAGCTTCCTTTGTGAAAGGCCTGCCTTCTTCTTTTTTGCGTGCAGCATTGTAAGTCAGGAGACGAGCAGTTTCGATATCGATAGCTGCTTGGGCAATCTGGAATTGCATACCCTGGAAGTGTCCAATGGGTTGGCCAAACTGTTTGCGTTGGTAGGTGTACGGAACAGCTTTGTCAAAGACACCTTGAGCAAGACCGAGCATCTGTGCGGCAATGCCGATGCGACCTTATGGATCATTCAGCTGTATGGGTGCATCAAGTTGTGGTAAATATTTACCCTCATTTAGAATTTCGATGGCGATTTTGTAGCCTTTACCCTCACCACCAAGGATATTTTCCTCAGGAACTTTGAGATCATCGAAGTTGAGAGTGCATGTTGAGGAAGCGCGGATACCAAGCTTCTGCTCTTTCTTCGCGATTTGGACGCCCATATCTTTTGTAGCAATAAAACAAGTGATGCCCTTGTAGCCCTTGCTTGGATCAACCTATAATCGATGATATTAGCATCTGAGAAGAAACATCAAGGGAGATATGGATACTGACGGTTGCAAAGATCAGGAAAATATCAGCTTCGTTTGAGTTTGTGATCCACATCTTAGAGCCATTGAGGATGTAGTGGTTGCCTTCCTTCCTGGCACGGGTTTGTAGTGCGAATGCATCGGAACCTGAGGCAGGCTCAGATAGACAAAAAGAACCGAGCTGATGCAAGAGTCAATGAAAATGTCGCATATCTATCGAAGGAGCTTACACTCTTTTCAGCTAACAGTGGTAGCCACTTATCCTTTTGCTCCTGGGTGCCGTAAGTCCGAAACACGGTATTGACAAGGGTATTGTGGACATCGCACAATACAGAGACTGAAGGATCAATTTTTGCAAGTTCTTCAATGGCAATGATTGCGGAAGTGAAAGAGGATCCAGCGCCTCCATGATCTGGGCTGGTTTCGATCCCCATCAACTAGAATACACCGGAGTTCTTCCTCAGTGATATTGTCATACATGGAACAACATACACCTTGTTCGAACAGGCTCTTGATGACAGAAGGATCCATATTTTCTTTCTCGTCCATCTCCCGGACCTTGGGACCAACGACATCGACAGCGAACCGCTGGACTTGGGATACCAAGTCAGGCGTAAGACAGATACGATACCTCTAAGGCAGCATACCTGCTTCTCTGAGCATATTCTCCTCCTCAGTAAAGGCGTCCAATGATGTTGGAACGACAGCTTCATTCCTAATACATCTTGATGCCGAGAACCGTCTATTACGAGCGTGTAAGGTCAATATCTGGGGAAGATAATCTGCTCGCCTTGTTGCTTGTGTCGAGAAGACTCGAGTAGAAGATGGAAATGAACGAAAAGTGGCAGACCTCAACATGAGCGGCGTCCCAGAGAGCGAGAACGAACCCTCTTAAAGCACTGAACCTATATTCGAGATGATGGCAAATCACATGCCATTTCCTCGATCTCAATATGCGTCGGCACTTTCCGAGTTTCCACACATCACAATGACTACCAGGTTGCTCACCGTCGTCTTTGCCTTCGCCGCCGCCAATTTTGCACTTGCAAATACTTCTGTCGTTACCTGGTCGTCCTCGAGGTGTGTCTTCTCTCATTGTTGCCATTGGTTGACCTATCGTTTCCTACAAGGTCAACTGCACTAGACACGGTTCCGACGAAGCTTAAGTCGACCGAGTTTCTCAATCATATCCTCAATGATGATCAACTATGTGGTTACGATGCAGTGGCTATTATTGATCAACCCAACGTATATCCTTTTACAGCTGAAGTGTAATAGTCATTCATAATCTCTTTCTAGATGATTAACCTTTCCCCGTCAACCCATATCACCCGCAGCATATCCTCAGCACCATCTTCACGCTCCTTTGAACTTACAGGATCAATAGATTTGCCAAATGCCGCACAATCTCTTTCAGCCCGCTGCGGCGCCCGTTTTCTCAACTACTCACCCGGACCTTCGTCCTCCGGCGACGTCGTTCTCCAAGAGGGCATAAAACATGTTCTATGCCTCAACATGCTTGATACTCAACATAGCTCTGACGTCGAGGAACATGGTGCGTTTAGATAAAAGTATGAATGGTGTCGGACTTCTGACACGCTTCTACTAGAATCAGCTCTTGCAGCCGAACTTGCAGCTATCTCTTCCGTCTTTCGTTCCTATTTTATAATTTACACTGGCTCTGGATCATCAAAACTGCAAACCCGTCAAGCGCCAGATATTTTCTCCCGACCTGCTATCGACGTCACTAGCAACAATTCTTCATTGCGTCAACCTGCTAATCCGCCGGCTCATGACCCTACCACCTCTGTATTCTTCACGACTGGTCTAATTACCAGTCTACTTATCGTCTTTTTTATTCTCCTCCCTGTGCTCATTGTGGGTGTCTCGGCTCTTGCTAGTATCCAGGCCCCTACACGCATGGAGGCACCAAAAGGATTCAGTGCGGTTGAGAAGAAGAACCAGTAGTCATCCTAGTTCTGTACTTTTCCTTATATCCTAAATGGGCGGACCACTTGCAATATAACTTGCTAGTTATGTGTACCTTGTACGACCGATTACAGGATAATAGTTACAAACAGGTATATGTAACCAAGAAATATAGAATACAATGCGAGTGATAAATGAAAGCGACAATAAGTGATGTAATGAAAATAGTAAATGGATATGGAATCTAACCAAACCCATCAGAAAATGAAAATCGAACTGAGAGTTAAGAATCAATCTCTATGCCATCCGCACCATCCGTAACCTGTCCCATGATATCCACTATAGCCAAATGCATCGGTAAGATCGGATTACCACTCATCCTCCCCCCACTCAAGAAACCCATACTACTCTCGCTTTGTGGCGCCGACATCCTCCACCTCGCCTGAGCGAGCACACTCAACTCATAGAAATTCCTCGTTACATCTCTATGAACATTTTTTAATTCCAACAACGTCATCGTATACCCATCTTCATGAGACTTCTTGACTAACGACGCAGGATACCAAAACGCTGCAAGAACGTGAATATGAAGCATCGATATAGACGTATTCGGTGCTGAACGTGGCACACGAACGAGACACGTTGTCGATCTCGGGACCAGTCCTACAGGATGAGGCATCGTCGACCCAGTAGCTGAATCCGCTGACAACTCTATTGGCGACACCGTGGATGTAGAAAGGACATTTGCGCCAGCAGGTCCAGCTGCATTGATTTCCGAACTCCCATCGCCCATTCCGCTGCTGCAACTCGAAGGATCCGCAACATAAGGTAACGATAGCCCAATATCAGATTGACTAGGTGGAGTGGCAATGGGCAATACGATATTTGGATATAGAGCATAAGTCGTACTGGACGCATCCGAAAATATATTATTTGTTTTGACATTGGGCGTAGTCGGAATTGAGGCAGATGGAGGTTGGTGTGAGGTAGCAACATCCAAATTCAATTTCGTGAATAACCAAGGACTATCCGGATCTGCACATAAAAGCGAAACGTGTACGGCTTTAAGACGACTCGTCGGTATCACACCAGGCAACAAATTCGTCCATGCTTAATCAATATACATCAGTGAAAAGCACATAAAAAATCTGAAAACGAAGACACAAACCTGTCAATTCTGTTTTACCCATAACGCCAAGTTTTGATATTACAATCCTCCACTCGACATTTGCTCTCCTAGCGAATCCGACTATAAACTCCCAAACTTTCTTTAACGCCAACACTTCCTCATGACTCACACCAACACCCGGGATCCCACTGAATCCTTGACTAGCATCGATATGGACAGTACCGCTGGCACCACTGGCACAAACCCCAGTAGTCGGACCAGCATTCCCATCCCCATCCCCATCCTGCTGTTCATTAGCACTCTTCACGAGCCAAACCCCCTGGTCCCAAGCCTCTCCCCTCTGATCAACACACGCAACCATAACCCACTTCCCACAGCTACTGAATCTATACCCAGCATGCAATAACGTCCACCTATCTAGAACATCCAAGCTTGCGTGTATACCCCTTACATACGTAACTTTGTTATACACCGGCCTCGCAATCGTGAAAATCGGTTTTTGTAAGAAGGCTTTCACAATCAGCGAAGTGTTATCAGGTTGAAACGTTCGTGCGAAAGATTGGGTCACAGCGACCAATATCTGGTTATATAAGTTTACGCAAAAAGACTCGAGTTGGTTTGTGTTGGATGGATCAGCTTCAATATGATTGATTGCATGTTCTGGGATGAGTCGGAGCAACACTTGATTTTCAGGGAGGCTCTTGAGTGCTTTCTGCACAGTGGAGAGTATTTGGCGAAAGACGGGAGAAGAGAGGGTCATCAAGGTGACAGGCACGACGAGGAACAGTAGGATGGGTGTTGATATCCCAGTGAGACCAGTTGTGAAAGAGGCTATCATCAGAACGTTAGTTCACGTAAAACTTTCTCGCAAAGAACAAGAAACATACCAAAAGTCTTTCTGAATGATGTATCAAATCTCAACGATACCAAACCATCCTTGATACATGATGTGCTCGTCCCATGCTTTAGTTTACCCAGATGCTTGGTCTATCAAACCATCAATATCCCTGTCAAAAGAAAAGTATAACTACACACCTCGTAGGCGTTACACACACTCGCAAGCCAATTTGCAACTTCCAGCTGCCGATGCTGTTCTCCATCATCCGCGAATAACACGAACACTGTCCCATCCTTTTCCCCACTCTTCGGTCCCAAACCAAGCTTCTCCCAGAACCTCAAAGCGGGCGGTAAAACGGTAATGATAGCGTCACCTTTACCAACTGAGAGTTTCGGAGGCATTAGAACCTGCAGAGCTTGAGATTTGTCTGTGGCCAGAGAATCATTGGATGAATTCGCTGAGAGTAGGCCATGGATGATCAGGATGGAATGTGAAGAATGTGAAGAAGAGAAAAGTAAACGCACTCAAACCGAAGATATCATCAACTCCCAACCCAGTTTTCACACCCTCCAACCTCCCCAACACCTTTTCTACATTTTTAACATCACTAACCCAAACCTCTGTTAATCTCTTCCCTCCTGCCCCACCGATAGCCCCACCACCACAACTCTCGTCCTCTCCACTCAAATTCAGCGAAACATCAAACATATGATTCGCAACCCACATATCCCTCCAAACAACATTCTCTACCGCCTCCTTTGCAAGGACATTGACAACCACTTCCAATGCTCTCCGTTTCTCCGCTGTCAATCCTAATCCCGCAGCTGGAGAAACAGGCGTAGGGACATTTACAACAATGTTCCCTCCTGTTCCTGCCCCATGTAGACCACTACTGCTACTACCAACGCCGACGATAGCCCCAGTCCCAATAGCTGATCCTGGTGGGCGTAGAGGTTTTGAAAGCGGCAGCAAATGTGCATGTTGAAATTGGGTATGTAGAAGTGTTGGACCAAGCGGAAGATACAAGGGTGGTGGAGTATTCGAACGGGATGTATCTAGTGTTTCTTCTTCCTTGTCTTCTGCATCCTCTCCTTGATCCATATCAGAACCGTCATCCTCGGACTGAGAAACTTCATCTTCTGAGTTTTCAAACTCAGAACCTTCGATAGAACCTACCAATGACGATCGGTGGACTCCCCATTCCCTCTGTTCACCAATCCCCCAAGGCAAAATTCGCACATTCTTTCCAGTCCTACCGCTCTGCAACGCAAGTCTCCTCTTCACTCCTATCAATTTCCTCATGACTCCGACTCTAGGATCTGTTATCGCGTCATAACGAGGTCGCCAACTCTCAGCATGTGCATCTTGAAGAGTCGTGAATCGAAGCACCCCGGAAGGTAGAGAACGCTTTCGTACTGTAACGCGAGATTTCACAGAAAACAAGGGCGGGAATCTGGGTTCATCAGGTGGTGGACTAGGTAATCCAAATTTTCCCATGGGCGCATACTTGTCATCTGATACACGATGGGACTTGGCAAAAGGTATAGGATCAAAGAAGCCTGCATTTTTGCGCAATTCAACAATTTCCGGGCAGCCATGATGCCGTTGCACGTCACGCTCTAAATGTACGTTCGGCGTTTGGGGAATCCCATCATTAAAAGGTGTTTTCGGATCCCCTCCTGGGGTAGAAGAGATTGGTTCTGAAGAGATAGCAGAATCTATATATTCCGCAGACCGAGGGGTGAGCCCATCAGGAAAGATAGAAGACCAAGGACCGCCGGGGTGTGGTAAAGGTAAAAACTGCGAATGAGGACTCGCGTTTGAAAATCCAGGTTCAGAAAGATGAGCATCCCCAAACAAAGGTGGCGGCGTGGCCTGTAAAGTATTAGGTATAGAATTCACGATTGGAGGTTGCTGTTGTAGAGGAGGTGGAGCGGGTACTGCGTTCGTCGATGGTCGATCAAAGAAACTAAAATCATCGTCTGTAAAATCGTCGAGCTCCATACCAGAACTAACTCCGAAATTCATCCCATGAGAAGTGTCATGATTGTACGCAGTTGACCTGTTCCCAGGACCAGCGGAGCTCAATCTTGAATCGTCGCCTAAATCCATATTCATGCCACTCATGCCAAAATCCATACCAAAATCCATACCCATATCAGACATCATATATTCAAAAGGGTCATAGGAGGCTGATGGTATGGGAGGTGTTTGACTAGATCCAGCGCTATTTAGTGCCTGTGAAGCTGTAGGTTGGGGAACAACCGGGAGGACTGGGGAAGTATTCCCTGCAGTGGGGACTATGATGGTATCACCCTGAGGTGGGGATGGGTAAAAGTTCTGCGTCGGTAGGTTTGAAAGCGTGGGTGTAGGAGTGTGTACTACAAGGGGTGGTACAATTGAAATATTTAGAGGTGTCGCATTTGAAGACATCGATGGGGCAGTACGTGCGATCAGACTAGGAGAATGACCTTCGCGCTCTCGTTTGAGTCGTTCTCGCTCACGTTCTCGGTCTTTGGCAACATGATCGACATAGCTGCTGACCTGAGCTGCAATGGTCCGGATATTTCTAGATTTTGAAAGAGTCAATGCGCGGAAAGCTTCAAGCTCGGCAGTCGGTGAACCCAAAAGACAAGGCCGACGAAGACAGACGGTAGATGGGCATTCAGCTTGAAGTGCAGAGATACTGAGAAGCTTGGGAGATAACTGCAAGGGGCCAGGAAGGTCAGGGGTGTAATCTAAAGGGGATCGGTTGAGGGCAGGAACAAATGCTAGGCACAGACGGGTTGGATAGATGAAGGTGATTCCTTTATCCTCTCCTCGTTTATTTTCGACACTGATCCACCCAATGATAAATGAAGAATCGAGAGACGGTTGTCCATGGCCTTTCAGTGAGTCTGAAAACTGGCGCTGTAGTGCAGAAATAGGACCAGAGTAGGTAGTCAAAAAGTAAGCTGGGGTGCCATAGGGAAGAAGGAGGATCGGTGATCGTGGAAGAGGCAGAGATGAATGTAGAGGAAGATAGGGTGTTGGAATAATTGAGGGCCGAATAATGATAGAAGATGCAGTTGGTTGGAGCTGGATGTGACAAAATATGAGGGGCCTACTGAGCGCCTTGTACTCCCAACCAGAGCCCCAGTCAGAGCCCGGGGTGAGTTGCTGGTGGGAAATGAGGAAACCATCCTTGCAGCGTTGGACACCGATGTTAGAGGATACTATACTGTCTATGAGACGAGTTCTGAGTGCATCAAGAAAGTGTGAGAGGATATGACGGGGCTGTTCATTAATCTCCTGAAAAGGAAAACAGAAGGCAGGCGTAGGCGCTCGAAGACCTTCAAAGTGCAAAGCATTCATCGCAGTGACTGCAGCCAGACTTTGAACTGTGGATGTTATTGAGAAGACATAGAGAGCTGGACTTTGGCCGAGCTGGACACTGGGAAGAAGGGCATCCTGGATATCTTGTGAAGAGGCTAGATGGCGGCGAGCAGAGTCAAGAACATCTGGCAGAGAAACAGCAGGCGCATCGGGAGCGAGCTGGACAGCAGCGACGGCCTGTGCTGGGCCAAGAGGGATGGCGGCAGCGAGGAGGAAAGCGTCGAGCATGGCGGACGAACAGATCGTGGGCCGGAGAAAGCCGAATTTGGAGGAGAGAGCTGAGTGTGAAATTTCAGTTCTTGTCTTGCACCATGTCCTCCTCCACCGCCGTCCGCACCCTCACCGTCGCCCTCGACAGCGGCCATGCACGCGTTCTCTGCATTGCGGACATCCGTGGCAAGCTCTCAGCCCTCAACGACCTTGCGCGTCAGGAAAATGCTGCCGCGATCATCCATACAGGCGACTTTGGCTTTTTCGAGGCAAATAGCCTCGACCGTATAACAGACCGCACTCTTCGCCATGTCACCCAGTACTCACCCCTCATTCCACAGGCCCAGCGCACACATCTACTCTCCGCAGATAATCCCGACCTTATTCGGTCGACGGTCAACATCTCTCTCCTCTCCGAGTTCCCTCTCCTCCTCGCAGGTCAGATCAAGTTCCATGTGCCAGTGTTCACGGTATGGGGTACCTGTGAGGATGTCTCTGTCCTGGAAAAAATCAGAGCAGGCGTATACAACATCGAAAACCTCCATGTTATTGACGAAGCAACAACTCGTCTCCTTGACCTTGGTGGAGTCAAACTCCGCCTCTTCGGCCTTGGAGGTGCGCTCGTGCCTCACAAGATGTTCGACAACGGGGAGGGCAAGGCAACAATAGCCGGCGGTGGCGGCACCATGTGGACTACCGCTCTGCAAGTTGGCGAGCTCGTTGACACGGCACAACGCGTGTATGACCCCTCAGAAACACGTCTCCTAGTCACACATGCCAGTCCAGGACGCGAGGGCATCATTTCTCAGCTCGCCCTTGTTCTAAAATCAGATCTTACCATTTCAGCTGGTCTTCACTTCCGTTACGCCACCTCCTACAATGAATTCAGTGTCCAACCTGATTTTGAAGGCTTCCGCCACAAACTTACCATGGGAAAGGAAGGCTGGGATAAAGTATGGGACAGCGTCAAAAATCAAGTTGACCTCGTGATCGATGAAAATCAACGGATCCTACTTGAAAAGGTTCTTACAGTTGTCAACCGGCTTGCTACACCACAACCCTCCACCGGTCCCGGCGCGACTGCCCCTGGTGAAGAGCCAGCGTGGAAAAACTGCTGGAATTGGAATCTCTGTGATGCTGCCTACGGTTCACTCGTTCTTGACGTGAAAGATGGCCGTGTCAGCTCAGAGCTAAAGAGTCAAGGTACGCCTGCTGCTCTTCCCAACATCATTTAAACTGATAATTCCCCGAAACAGGCTTCAATTATGCTTACCGTCGCAGTGCAACAATTGCTCCGGTTTCCAGTTCAGCAACATCAGCACTCCAGACCGTCAACGGCAGTCAGCCACCAACCAAGCAACCAACGCCTGCCCCCCCAGCGCCCTCTGAAAAGCATCTACCCCCACATTCAGCTAACAAATCTAGTGCGACGACGACCCCACCCCTACCAACTGTAGCTGCTACTCCACAAGCAGCTTCCGCCTCAAGTGCTCCCAGCCCTGCTCTATCCATATCGAAAGTGAATGGCGATACACCTTCAGACAAGGGAGGGTTCAAAAAAGACAAAAAGCGGGACAACAGACGAGAAAGCAAGTCTGGCAGAAATACGCCTGACGTGCCTAAAAATAACGGGACACCTTCTATTCCCGAAACGTCATCGACGCCTGCAACCGGAACACCTGAACCGACTGAAGAACCGAAATCTCCTAGTGACTCGACACGGTCAGGTGTTCGCTCACATAAACCTCATCGACCTGCGCGTAATCCATGGACTATCTTTATGAAGATGCCACCGACGACCTCAGTCACCGAGGAAGATATCAGAGTGTTCTTTGCCGAAGCCAAGCAAGAAGTAAGTTGACAATTCTTTCATCATCTCATCATCTCAACCGACCTTCTAGATCACCAAGATCACTCTTCCTCATCCGACGCATTTCAGACTGGCATATGTTGAGTTCAGCGATGAAGCAGGTATGAAAGCCGGGTTAGAGAAACATGCCGAGGTATGTCATTCCTTCCCCTGTCCTCTTCCTCTACTTACATTCAATACATAGAAAATCAAAGACATCACACCTGAAGTCAAACAAGCGATAGACCGCGATTCGCGTGATCCTCCATTTAGAGGTCGTGGCCGAGGACGAGGTGGCGCAGGATTTGCAGCCAGGAATTTTTCACAAGCTGGATTGGCAAGAGGTGGACCGAGAAATAACTCTCATGGAGATGGTGTCGTCCCTCCTGCTGCAGCATCTGCTGGTGGTGACGCTTAGGCCAGTAATTGACCGTCTGTTTGGTCTTTGTATGATGGTGATGAGTTGAGATGATTTATGATGTTGGTATCGCATTTTTTTTCCAGAACTGATTTCTTGCCCTTTTTCCAGGGTTTTGTCACCTTTCTTTCTTTCTCCCACAGTTCGACGTTCACCCTTTGTTTCTGTCCATTGTCCAACATATATTTTGGTTGATTTGGATCTGCCTACTACTTGCGCGTATATACCATATATCACCATATATCATTCATGCATATACTCGTAATTGTTTTGTTTCTGTTCTCTATCTCTAAATAGAACTCTAACATACGTTGTGTAGTTCCACAGTCATTATGTGTCGAGTTCATATGAATCATACAGCATTGAGTATAGTCAGTAAGTAGCTCATTGCTCAGTGCGCCACTTGTCTTAACGAGTCAAATAATGAACAACGGCATATCCAAGAATGAACGATGGCAGCCATGGGATTGAGTTAAACCCGGCCCTAAATATATTGTCAGACCCAGTGGTATCTGCATCGCTAGGCAATTTGGATGAGCCTCGGGTGTGCTAGTGAATATTCACATGTTTGCTAGCGCACTATAAGTTCGTAGCACGTTCCGCTTGGAACATTTGTCTTTTGTTGTTGACGAGAGTGTCTCGATAGCTCCCTCTCTTTCAGTCGGCTGCTGTCTTAGTTGTGTTTTTCTTCTCCCTTCTACATCATCTCGACAGCCTTCAAACGCGTGTATTACACACAATATTATTCGAAAAATGGGCGAAAACGAACTTAGGTATCGCACCACCCAAACAAAGCCTAGTTTGCAACACGTCTTCATCGTCTTCATCATTTCATGACAAACATCAGCATTGCAGACCTTGATTGAATCCTCCGCGGTGGTCGAAATTCGGTGAAAGGAACACAAAAGACCCAAATCTCCGTACATAGTGACGTCGTCATCACAAAGACATTCTTCGAAACAAATTCATCTACTTCACTGTTGACGTCCGTTGTATGATACAGAACACTCCGAATGCGGACGGACGACTCCTCGGGTAATTGTCGACGAAGCAATGTAAACTACAACATAACACCACGGAAACAAATCACCCCAACAATACTTGATCGATCTGTCAATTGTCATTTTCCTCGGAAATTTGAGCGTCTCGAGCATCCAAGCGGACCAATTGAAAGTTGAACCCGGGATCAATGACCAGGTATGTCTACAAACCCGGGTCTCCATATTTCCCTGGTCGCCATCTTGCCATCTCAGATTTTGGGCCCCTGGACAACAAGATTTGATTTTATGATACGTACCCTGAAGACCGAGCCTTGTTACCGAGGAGTACTCCTTAGACCGCTAAGATTATCAGACAATGATCCTTTTTCTCGGAAATTTGTTCCTCGGTCTACAATGTTTTTGTGCCATTTTCCTTTGTGTCACTTGAAGATCTCTCAACTTGTTTTCACCCATCATACAAACCTGTATCACGCATCATAGCTGTAAGTCTTCTTCCCTCCTTACTTACGACGATTCCTCGGCTGAACAGAGCAGGTCCCTTTGTGGGGTTTGAGGATGTTATGATCGCCTGTCGTTATCTTTTCCCCAAGTAGTCTCCAGTAAAACTTGCATGCGATCTCCATGGTTTATAAGTACATTGTGTATGATGATCCCATGCGTGATAATGATATGTGAAAAAAAATGCAGAAATAATAAGTTAGTATTATAAAGCGTCCTCGAACAGGAGTTTTCGGGGTTTACTGAGAACAGGCGCGGGCCTGATCAGCGCGGGCCTGTAAATAAGCGTTAGCAACGGAGATGATCACATTGTTGTGGCGCAGGAAGAAAAAAATTCTCACATCGAAGTCCCGCACATCGCAGCAGGGTTGCCCATAATAATACTTTCAGATACACCTGAGATACTGTCCTTCTTTCCATATGCCGATGCGTCAAACAAGTGATCTGTTGTCTTCTCGAATGATGCTAACATCAGAACGCTGTCTTTCATTTTGGCTACTCCAAACCGCGTAATTCCAAGGACCTCGCCCTATATTTCGTTGACCGTCGGAGTCGGAGGTCAGCACACGCTGCATTATCAATTGGTGTTACGTTGGTGTTACTTGCCTTATACGTCATGACATCACCGAGCAGCATAACGTGCCGCGGATCGATGATCATATCATGCGACTTCATAGTATACTGTATTTCGTTGATGATAGTCCTTCTCGCTGCTTCAATTCCTAAGACTTGAGCTACTTCAATGACGTGATTAGATGTGGTAAACTCTCCGATGACTCCTAATTATATACGTGAGTGGTATACTCGTAATTGAATCAGTTACGCCGAACCTTCAGTGATCATACACTTTTGTAAGCCATATCCCTCGACCAACAGCTCCTTATCGCCTTTCTTGCCCTTGGCGTCATCCTGATCCTTTATATTGATGACAGCACGTGAAATAGTTGGCACACCCTTGACAACAATATCGGGAAGACCTCTCTTTAGCTCATGCAGGCGATAATATTTGTCCAATCCATCAACATAGATACGAAGTCGGTTTTTGCGAGGAATGATGATGATAGACTGAAGATGAATGAGAAACAAGTATACTGGTAATCAAGTTATCTGACTTCACCTCTTGTTTAATTTTCAGCTTTTTTGCATTTACAATGGCCCATTTGATATCGTCCAAGGTGAGCTCAAGCTGATTAGGGAAGAGTCGTCGATGAAAAGCCCTTCTTAGGGCACAGGAACGCACCTGAAGTTTCCGAATCGCCTCTGTGTCAACAATGACACCAATATAAGCATATTCAGGCGACCAGGCTTCCTCCAAAACACTAGCAACCTGGATGACAGTGAATAACACCATGTGATAACAGATTATACATACATCTCCCAGGAGAGTCTTTTCAAGGCGCCCTTTCACTATCCGTGCCGAGGCCTCACTATCGCGTGTCACAAGCTTGCAACTGATGATGGGTGTACTGATGGCCTTGGCGGCATTGATGATCTCTTTGATGCGGGGTACTCCGAGGGTAACATTCATCGATGCAACTCCGGCGAAGTGAAAAGTCTTCAACGTCATTTGAGTTCCCGGTTCACCGATGGACTGAGCCCCAACGGCTCCGACAGTAGAACCTACGACGTGTCCATGTAAGTGCTTATACGATAATCAGTGGGAAAGCTCCTACCTGGTTCAATCCGGGCTTTGACATACTTTACCCAACAGGCATGAAGGAATGTCCTCAGTTGAGTTTCTGTCACCTTCGTTTTGTTTTCCACGATCGTAATTTCAGCCTCTGTGTAACTATGAAAAGTGAAGCCAACGTGCGTCTGAAGTGCACTTGCCGGTTGCGCCCATTGTTAGGTCAGTTTCCGCATCCCATTCATCTTCCCGTTCCAATGCTTCAAACATACCGCAACTCTTGCGATTTTCCGCGATCCTACAAGCGACGCGATCATAGATGAATTTGCGGACAGCGTTCAAGTAGATCTCTGTGCATTCATTAGCGAAGCGTGGTGTCTCTAGTTCTTTGTCTGTTATCTCAATGATTTCGAAGGGTAGTAGGCTTCGACCTGCACGACCTGCTGATGCCTGTGAATTCATGCACTTCAGAAAAAGTTTCGAAATAAAAGTCTTCAAACTCACAGAGATATGCATCCACGCCCGATCCAAATCAACCGGCTGTGCATCACCTTCTAGGCAAGCAGGATCCAAACCATCATCTCCGTATCGGAATTGGACAACACCTCCAGTTGAATTTCTGACAGAGAGGTCGTACTGTGTTGTTAAATCTTCCAGGGCTTTCATCAACCGACGCTGCATATAACCAGTTTCGGCAGTCTTGACCGCAGTGTCAACCAAACCCTCTCGACCTGAGATAGCATGAAACAGGAACTCCGTAGCAGCCAAACCTGAGTAGAAACTGTTCCTGACAAATCCCTTCGAAGGAGGCTCCTTCGACTTCTTTGGGAAGTGAGGAAGGGAACGATCTTGGAAGCCATTAGGGACACGGTGACCAGCGATGATTTGTTGCCCTACACAGGCAACCATCTGCGACACATTGATGACGGAACCTATTCATGCCTAAATATTCCAGCAAAGTCCGCGGATGATGGATATTCACACCTTTTGAACCACAAGTTGCCATGATAAGAGGGGCATTGTGCCTGCTCAACTCTTTCATGCAGATCTGACCAACGGCTTCACGGACTTTGGACAATACCGACGAAATGAGGGCTTCAAGAGTCTGTTCCTGATTGCAACCAGGCTTATTCTCGAGCTTGCCTTTCTTAGCCAGGGCAATGAGGTCTTGGCAGTCATTGTAAGCCTTCTCTACGAGCGATTCCTTCCTAGCCTTGAGTTCAGGTCCAGGGATAACATCATTTATGCCGAGAGAGAAACCGTAATTAGCTAGTAGGGTCAAAATCAGGCTGTAAGCGACGTAGAGACAGCAGGAATCGCTAACTCACCTAGGTAACGAGCACAAAGCTTAGCAAGCCGATTCATAGCAGCAGCAGCCTCATGAGGTCCGTAGTCCCGCAATATAATTCCGAAGATCGATCTCTTCTTACCGCTGCCAACAGTAGCTTTATCCATAACTCCACACATGATCTCACTGTTCACAACCACAAGCCATCCGTCATTAGGCGAAAGGTCATTAGCGGGAGTCATTCGTTCCGGGTAGTTCTCAGCTTTGGCCTCCTCCCACTTGTTACACTTCGACTCGACGTTAACAAAGATCTTGGATTGCCGGTTGGGTCGCATGAGAACATTGAAGATTTGTTTCCCTGTCCATAATCTAATCGGTTTCCAAATGGTGGGAGGTGGAATATCAATCTGCATATTTGCATCACCAAGGTAGGAGCAAATTTGAGTAAATTGTTGGCGGTCTAGGAAAGTATCCCTGCGAGAGAGTAAGAACGATGCTGTGATGAAATCTTGGATGGCAGCGATGACAGGATCGCCGTTACGCGGTGTAACCAGATTGTGTTTGACACTCATGAGTTCGAGAGCTTCCGTTCTCGCTTCTTCAGTCTGAGGGACATCTGCAACATGGGTTTGTGCTGATTAAAAGTAATTGACTGGCCACGTACGAAGGTTCATTTCGTCGCCATCAAAATCTGCATTATAGGGTCCACAAACACACTCGTTCAGCCGGAACGTCCGCCATGGCCTTACTTTTGCCTAGAGACGTTAGAGTTAGTCCGAATCCCCGACAGACAATCCGGAAGGCACTTGCTCTATGACACATGATGGACAGCTATTAAAAGGGTCTTAGTCAATTCCACTATCAGCAAAAATCTAACGTACTTTGTGTAGACTTGGTTGTCGATTAAAAAGAACAATGTCACCGTCGATGACATGTCGCTCAACTACATCTCCAGCGGCCAACCCATCTGCGACCGAATTCCTATTCGCGAATTTCAAGAACTTCTTCGTCTCACCACGACTGACATAATTTGCTCCTGGGTACACATCAGGACCATTCCTCACGGCTATCCGTAAAACATCTATATTATGAGTTGTAGCACGCTCAGGATAAGTGAGAATTTTTGCAACTCTTTCTGGCACAGCGACTTCATCAATACAAAGATTAGGATCAGGAGAGATGACCGTTCGACCAGAGAAGTCGACACGTTTCCCAGATAGGTTTCCTCTGAAACGACCTTGTTTACCTTTCAATCTCTGGACAAATCCGCGAATCGGTTTCTGGCCTGGTTGTGAAGGTACGCCCGGAAGCTCTGAGTTGACATACATTGCAACAGAAAGCTGAAGAAACTCCCATTGTTCCTGCGCAGAGTTATGAAACCATGACGAAACCATAATGCAACAGGGCTACTCACCATGAATTGTGGAGTTGGTGCACCACGTATTAGACCCTGTTTGATAAGAGCATTGGTGAACACAATCTCCGTCAATTTCACGGTCAAATCATCCTCATTCGAAGCGCCATCCTGAGCGACTGAAGGCCTGATGCAAACTGGTGGAACAGACAAATACTGCCAGATGAATTCTTCGGGTCTGCCCCATTCAGGCTGCAATCCTAGAAGTTCGCAGTCCTTCAAATACAAAGATGAGGATGAAATGGAGCATAATGTTCGGTGTACCCACCTCGTCACATATCCGTCGGAAAAGATCCAGTACCTTCAGAGGGCTCAGTTCTTCGTGTACTGCTTTATTGATATATATTGCCAGTTCTTTCTGCGCCTCGATTGCGGGTGCGAACGTCTTCTTCCACTTTTCCATCTCCTCTGCCGTCTTCTTTGCACGAAATTTGTCGTGAATAATTTTCAGGGCTCCTGCCTTCTTGACAGTTCCATTGGTCGCCGAACAATAAGGGCAATGCACGACCTTACGCGCCATACTGTTGACTGCTTTAGACAATGACTGACGTTGTATATTTTCGAGATTTGGTCGTCGAAACCGTCGGATATAGTTCCGCCTGTCTGGTTCCTCCAGTAACACTCGTGCACAGGTCTGAATAGATGATAAATTGTAAGATTGATGTAAATCGTAGACTACTCACCTTGCAGATAGCCTGAAGAATTGAAATTGTGTGCTTGAAGTAACCGATATGGAATACGGGAACAACAAGTTTGATGTACGCATAATGACCTACACAGTTGACGTAGGATTGACCACAAGTCTCGCAGAAAGCGTTCTTTTCAGTTGTGCCCTAAAAGCAGGCAGTCAACTGGTAAGCCATGAGTGTCCACGTGTTCAGCTTACGAGACGCCTGTCTAGAACACCATTTTGCACAGGTAATCGGTCGGTCGGAGTATACAGATCGCGGTGGGTGACCTCAAACTCGGAAATTTTGACAGTGTCCTGGATATTAAGAAGACTGAACTGAATATTTTTTCTGATTAAACATAAGTCTCTCTGTGTGAGAACTCAACCCGAACATACATTACTTGTGGACTTTTGTGGGAGACTGCCTCCTTCATGACTGGGATCAACGGGCAATCATATCAAAAAGTGTGATGTAATGTGACATCGGACGCGTGACGACTTGCGCGTCCAGCATTAACACAACTTATCCTCTATCATGTCCAGGACCTCCTATGACAGGTCAGGATGCATTGGTTTTTGCATAACACTCAATTCCTAACTTTATCTTATAGGTATCTTACAGTATTCTCGCCGGAAGGTCGCCTGTACCAAGTTGGTAAGTCGTTGCATCTGCGATCGCCTTGTATACATTGATTGCAGCCTAGAATATGCATTCAAGGCCATTTCTGGCTCTGGACATACTGCGATTGCAATACGCGGGAAAGATACGGCCGTAGTCATCACACAACGGAAGGTCCCTGTGCGTAGCTCAATCTCAATCTTTGGGAGAGCCTTATTCATGTATTCACTCTCAGGACAAGCTCTTGGACGCATCAACAGTAACTCATCTTTTCAGTATTACCCCCTATATCGGCTGCGTAATAACAGGACTCGTAGGTAGGTGACAGGTACTTTTAGATCGCTAAAGCTAAGATCATGATGTAGCCGATGCCCATGCGCAGGTCGCTCGCGCCCGTACCGAGGCTGCCGATTTTCGCTATAAGTTTGGTTACGAAATAACCCCAGATGGTCTCGCACGTCGAATTGCAAACATCAATCAAGTATACACACAAAGAGCTGCTATGCGTCCATTAGGAATTTGTAAGGGTACTCTGGATCTTTTCATTCATCCCATATTGAGCTTGGTTGACAGCCATGATCCTGATTGGAATTGATCCAGAATTTGGGCCTCAGTGCTTCAGACTCGATCCTGCAGGTTATTTCGTCGGATACCATGCTACAGCTGCCGGTCAGAAACAACAGGAGGCAATGAATCAACTGGAAAAGAAATGGAAGAAATTAGATTCGGGTAAGGGTGCAGATGAGCCTGCCAAGGCAGGACAGACCCTAAGTCGAAACGAAGTTATTGAGGTGAGAAGTATCGATATCTTCATGGTCCCCTTTTGTTTCTAATGCTTTACTTTGCAGATGGCTGTTGAAATTATGTCGACAGTTCACGCGACAGACTATAAATCAGGTGAGATAGAAGTAGGAATTGTCTCGTCCAGTGAGGAAGAAGACATTAAATTGAGAGGAAAATGGCGGGTGATGGGTGAAGCAGAGATTGAGCATCACTTATTGGCTTATGCAGAAAAAGACTAGTATTTCTATTGTTTTTGTTTTTGAAGGGAGGGGTATCAGTTTCTGCCGTAGGAAGATGCACCTCCAGTCTACCAGACATTTGAGTTGTATATTATAAGAATACATCAAGGTCAAAAACGCACCATAATGGCCTCCATCTCCGAGTCCTCAAGTTCTCTTACTCTAGGGTTCCAGAAATGCGATGGAGCTTCCCAAAAATTCCTGAAAGCCATTCCAGCTGTATCCCTGTGGTGACTAGTAGAGTCTGATGCTTGACTTGATTGCTTCGTGAGAAAGTCAGCGAAGTGTTCACGGATTTCTGGCGACGCAGCAGGATGAGGGTGCGGTGCCTCCGTTGCTAAGCAGGGCATGAGAGAAACTCAGAAAGAAAGGACAAGGCATGCTTACTCGATGGCCATTGTCGTTTGCCAATGAAACGAATCAACGGTTGGTGGGATCGAGCCGTGGACAAACGCAAGGACGGGAACATGGATTTAACTAGCCAAGAAGTTCGGCTTCCAAATATGGTGGCGGTGCTTGACATGCGACATGCGAATAGCCTCGTGACTGTATTTTTATAAATTTATAACGCTCGATCGCAGTAAAGTACCTAGTACCCTACTGTACACAGCCCAAACTACAAAGAGAAACCTAACGAGAAATGTAAAACAAAACCTAGATCACTCACAACTGACCCAGACACAAGAGGAGAAAAAAGGCAGAAAGCAGGAACAAAGGAGCACCCCGCGTTAAGTGATGTTACTTGACCAAGCGAACGCTTCTGGGTTGTCTGTTAGGAACAGGACATAATTTTTGATCACCATGCGATCACCATTGTTGTAGATGAACCGACTGGAATTGTTCAGAATGTGAGCTTTTTGTTAATTCTAAGCTGTAAGAATTGGTGGCCTTTGTTGTGCCTGTGGTTGAAGGTGGTGATCCATTGATTAGTGCATGCCTTGCTCGATTTGTCCCTCAAGACATCTAACGAAGTGAATTGAGATGGGGTGCTGGGCATGACAGTGGTTTTAGCGTCGTCAACTATGGCATGAAGATGCCATCTGGCTTTGCTGGGGCAGACCCAGAATTTTATTTTGTTGCTGCTCGGTTGAAGAGAGGTCGGAGAAGGTGTGCAATGGCAATGGATTCACTTTGACCAGAGTGATGTGAGGGGTCGAGGACCTTTTTCGCAGAGGAAAGGGAGTCTGTGATGACAACGATGCAGTCAACATCAAGAGAGGTAGCCTTAGCAATTTTTCAACGAATGAACACTAGTTTGGCATTTGTGATAGCCACATGATAGGTAAATATATATGAAGTATTTTAGTTCAACAGTCTATTACGGTACTGAGCAAAAATGAAACCGTAGTTGCATACTTATCATACTCAACTCATTTACACTTAAATATAAAGGAGAAATTTTTTTTGTTCATTCATGACAATAATCAAAAGTATATCTACAACGACTGAGGATGCTGTTAGCTTCAGCTCCATGGAGCTTACTGAGCTCCCGACCCACGTCAAGGGCGCATCGCAGGTCACCGCGTCAAGGTGACCCGACCGGGAGAAAAAACTTGACCGACCACGCACCTAGAATCCATTGCCATTGCCTCACCCGGTCGCCCACTCATCCAGCATCCATTCACTCACTCACCCAGTATTCATCGACTCCCCGAGGATCCATCTACTTACCTAGGATCCAAAGCAAGCGGCGCGAAGGTGTGACATATAATCTTCTTCAACCTACAACCAATCAGAGTTGTACCAATATCATCAATCAACAACTCACCTGTGGGCCCAGGGCACTTTGCCTTCCTTGACCGGTAGAACAGTGCCTGGTGTACCTGGTATAGCCACTCAAGTCCAGTATCCCATCCAAATGCCGCACACCAAGCGGCGTCACTCCTTTCAGCGCCGCTGCATCTTCTTCAACCTCCAGGGAATCAGAGTCGGTTGGATATCATCAAACAACAACTCACCAGTGGACCAGGGGCACATGACCTTCATCGATCATAACAAGAGTGCCTGGTGAACCTGGTATGGTGCCCACTTCAACTCAAACACCGCATATCAAGCGGGTTCCCAATATATCCCACTACCGCCACCAAGCGGTCTTCGTTCAACCTGTACAACGTCAGAATCATAAAACTTACTTCAGGTACAAAACAAACTCACCTTTAGACTATGGACTGCTGGCCCTACATATTTACTCTCTTCAGCACCCAATACTGGAGACCCTTTGTCTACCCTAGTACGGTGTGCTACCCTTTTATCCACTGGCCAGACGCGAGGTAACGTGCCACGGGTGGCCTGGTTGCAATCATATACGTTGGGCACCGGCCAACGTGCAACAACAGACCACGACATCAAGAAAACGCATGTAACCGGGGTCGTACGCACAAGCACACAGACTACACAGCACTCAGCTGCCAGTCTGGTGCGAGGCGTAGGCCCTCAGCCATGGCTCCAAGATGCCGCCAGTTCCGACAGCAACCCCGCCAAGGGCGAGCATTGCACTTCGCCGAACCTAGCAGGCATCAGAATTGTATCATACATTTCAACTCAACAGTCAACTCACCTATGGGCCTGGGCTTAAAAACTAAACACCATGGAACTGGGGTCTTACCCGCACTGGCACACAAACCGTACCTCACGGTCACGGTTAGGCGCCTGGCGGTGCCCAGCAGTTCTACATGGCGGCAATGGTTGGACCAGGTTGTGAACGGAAAATAACACGGACGCCACTGCTTCGTCACTGGTGTCTCATGTCCAACCTACACCGCGTCAGAACTATGCAGTACAAACATATCATATACCTACCTATGGGCCCCTTCTCGCGGGCATTCACCACGGCCAGGGTTGCAGTCAACATACTGGACGCCATCGTCAGACTGGGACAATACGGTACTAGACGTCGACTTACGAGTATGAACGGTGTAAGTAGACCTGGACAGGATCAGCGTTCAAGTGCGAGTAGACGACAGGCGCACCTGTGGCGCATGCCAAACGAGAATTGCTGTGGGTCGCTTATCATGGAGGTTGCCAGAGCTGGTGGCTCCTCTGCAAAAAAGTGGGAGGCTTTTATAGACAAATCCCACCACCGGTCCGATTCCGGCCGATCCAGAAATAGCGCAGTAACATCATGCACTAGTGCGCACTACCCTCCATTCTAGTGTGTCTTGATGTCTATAAATATAGGTTCCGATCTGTGCTCTCACTTCGACACTGGAAAGCGAACGCAGCGCAGACCTACTCGACCTCAGCAAAAGACACCCCAGTATGCTGCCAGTATGCTGCAGAAAGTGGGCTGAAGAAACGATACAGTGGACGGGTGGACTGAATCATTATCGTTGCTTATCATAGTACTAGTCCAAATTCCATCAGACCGAAATTTGCTAAGCACCCACTCGTGCCTCAAAATTGTGACAGGACGGCTATTATCCGATGTCTATTGTTTTTCGTCTGAGGTAAGTTTTTGTCGGTCTCCTGGATTTCACTTGAGCACCATGATAGTTTTATGGTTGCTGACTGGTGCTGAGATTACCGTCATAGTGAGTTTGGATATGGGGGAGTGAAAACTCAATTTGAATGCACACTGACCAGCTGACCCTTGCCACAGCCACATCTATTTATGAGATTGATCATCAAGACATCATTTGAATCCATTGCAGTGCTAAATTCCACCGTCCTATTGTTCCCGAATATCGTATCTCAGACTCCATCTTTCCCTCACCAACCTCCTTCACTGGCCGTCATATCGGCACTGTCTTGAGCTGAAAGTGGGGGCCCAGTTAATACAATGCCTTTCTTATCTCGGGATGTCATTCAGTTCTTTTACTTGGGCGAAAACTCTTTTTTTTTTTTTTTAAATAAACAATTTTTTACACAGGCCTCGTAGGCAGGCCGTGGTAGATAAAAAAGATCTACTTAGATATGAGAGACTATGAGAAAGGGAAAAGGGAAAGAAAAGAAAGAATAGTAGGGAAAAAAAGAAAGCGAGGATCTGGAGATAAGTGACTGCACGTCTGCCCTTTTCGGGCTGTGCCGCAAGAGATGGTCAACCGTTGTCAAAGCTGAAGGCTGATGGGTTGTCTGCAAGGAAATGGACAAAGCTATTGATAACAGTGTTGCAAGATCTTGTTGACTGCTTATGTAGGCTGCACTGCATGATGATGTACTTGTGGGTTTGTACTTCCACTTTGCCACATGGGCATCTGAAAGACAAGTTTAGAAAGAATCTTTGATGGTATTCACCAATGGGGGTGTGTCCAGTGGTCATATGGGTGAATCAAGCACATAGGGAATTGGTGAATCCTATGAATAGGAGCCATGATCCTCCCTTTGCATAGGTGGGTTTAATAACCTGTTCTTTTTCATCCTCAAAGTTCAGGAATGATTGGCCTTTCTTCTGACTGGCTAAGAACAATGTTTGCCACTCCTTGAGGATCTTGTTGCACTCCTTCTTTTTGCTAAACAGGAAAGAGTTCTTATTGAAGAGGATTAGTGTGTCATTGGCCATCTTTACTTGGTCATCAATGAGCTTGTATCTGGACCACTTGGCTTTGCTAGGGTAGTACCAGAAATGAATAGAGTTTCTCCTGTCCCTGTCTAGGAATGACTTTATATTGGAAGCAAGAGATAGGGCAATATTTTGGAAGGGGTTAACATGCAACTCAAGGATTTTGTTGGCAGCAGTGATGGAATCTGTGACAATAGTGACATTGTGGGTGTCATCTCTTTCCATTGCAGGGATGAGACTGATGCGTATGGCTATGAGCTTGGCTTTAATAGAAGTGACATTCATTGTCTAGATCTGAAGTTGCTTAATAACTTGATTATCTTTCCAAATGTGGGCAGCAGCTGTTGCTACATTGGATTTCTTGATACCTCTACTGGCAATAATAGAGGTATAGTGAGAGAGATTTTGTAATTGACAGAAGACATAGTTGAGGTTCTGGATGTGTTTGAATAGATCCTTGTTGCTAGAAAAAGGAGGGGAATGAAAAGTTATCCTATTAGAGAAATGATTGACTACTCTCAAACCAGGAGACAGAAGGAGATAAAGGGGACAAAAACATTTTGTAATTTTTGATAACTGTTTGTTGACATCTTTTATAGAGCTTGTGAGTTTAGCTTGCTGCTTTGATGTGAGGTTAGATGTTAAGAACCTATGTAGAGGTTGGTTCTTGGCATGCTGTGAGTCCAATAATGAGTTAATAGCATGAGAGGGGAAGATAGAAACATAGTAGAGGTGGTGGCAGCCATTAAGTTTCTGCAGGTGAAGATAATTGGAAACAAGGCCTGCAATAGCTTCCACTTCCTCTGATAGTGAAGTGCAGAAGGCTCCTGTGATCCATAGAGCAGCTCTACATTGCATCTTTTTTAATTTGGAGATGTTCTTGCAAATGGATACTTTTTTGAAGAACTATAGTTGGAATCTGTATAGTGCAATAGAGAGTACACATATTCTATATAGGAGATGTTTCTGAACTGGGAGGATGTCTCATGAGAAGTTGTCTAGGAGCTTCATTGCATTTAAGGTGGAGAGGTATTTGGTAGCATAAAAGTGGATATGGTAGTAGAAAGTGAGTTTTCTGTCAAAGAAGCCTAGATAATACCAGATTGGTTTGGGTGTGAGAATAGGTCCTCCAACTGTAAGATTGATAGAGGGGTTGGGGAAGTGACAAGATCTTATGAAGTGAAAAACTTTGGATTTGCTGTATTCCATGACCAAGCCAGAATCCAAGAGAATTTTTGACATGATATTGTAGCTACAAAGAAAGAAGGAAAAAGGTCATAACTTTTCTCCTGAGAATTAAAAGACTATCATCAACAAAGAATAGTATATCAGTTGGGATTTTTTCTTTTAGATTTTTATTCTTTTCTTGAATGTTTTTATAATTAGAACCAAGCATATAGTGGAAATGATAGGAGATAGAGCTGAGCCTTGGTCCACTCCAATGTTGGTGCTAAATAATGGAGAGAAGAAGCCATTTTATATGTATGTTGTTGAACAACTTGAGTGATAACTGTCAAAAAAAACCCCTAATGTTAGTATTGAGACCTGTTTCTTGAAAACATGCAGATAGAAAAGTATAGTTAAGAGAGGGAAAGAATTGGGCAATGTCAAATGCTATAATGCTTATGTGATACTGTTTTAACCAACCTGCATAGATAAGATGAGTGAGATATAGCCTTGCATCAGTAGTGGAGCATTGTCTAATACTACCTAGTTGGTTTGGGTCTAGAAAGCCATTCGATGTTATATGAAATTGGAGATGGTTGCTGATTACCTTTTCTATGAGTTTACCAGTAGTGTTGAGGAGAACTATAGGTTGGAAGGACTTAGGCAAGTTGTAGGAGTCC
>Ga0153924_1000161_pt1 | contig 45237 bp, 26 predicted proteins | sample TSNJ008MetaG_FD_104709 | JGI IMG/M metagenome (GOLD analysis project Ga0153924, IMG submission 104709) | Attine ant fungus gardens microbial communities from New Jersey, USA - TSNJ008 MetaG | ecosystem: Host-associated > Fungi > Mycelium > Unclassified | place: USA: New Jersey, Wharton State...
GGATGAAAAATCGAACGCAAAAATCAATCCCAAACGAATGCAGCGAGCGATTAAAAAACAACTTGAAATGCAGGGTATCGGTACAAAATCGCAACAAGCTTTGAAACTGCAACATGAGGAAAACAAGATTATCCACAATGAAAAGAGCCGAGAGCAACGGGAAGCCGAAAAACAAATGCAGTTTGAACTGCGTCAACAAAAGAAAAAACAAAAGCATAAAGGACACTAAGTAAATTCGCCTTAGTCTCCAAAGGCGCAATAATAAGACCGTAAAACTGTAAAGCAAAACAGGAGTTGTGTGGGAGTACATCGGAGCAGCTTACGGTCTACATTAAATATTGAATTTTAGGAGGATTACCATATGATGAGAGATGCGGTACAGACAATAGGTAATTTAATTGATAAGCAGGGTGTTTCTTTTATAAGCTCGGTAGACAGCAGTGGATTCCCAAATACAAAAGCAATGCTTCCGCCAAGAAAGCGTGAAGGTATCAAGATTTTCTTTTTCACAACAAATACTTCCTCAATGCGCGTAGCACAATATCGAGAAAATCCAAAGGCATGTATTTATTTCTGTGATAAAAGATTTTTTCGCGGAGTTATGCTACAGGGCATTATGGAAGTATTAGAGGACACATCAAGCAAGGAAATGATTTGGCAAGAGGGCGATACGATGTATTACCCTTTGGGAGTTACAGACCCCGATTATTGCGTTTTGAGATTTATAGCGCAATCTGGAAGGTATTATAGCAACTTTAGTTCAGAGAGTTTTACTATTGAATAACAAAGTATGATACTTTCTTGTTCGGCTAATAAGCATTTAGCTGTTAAATATGAAGGTTTTTATGGCTGCATAGTTAGATGGATTATCTTCGCAATAGTCTCCAAAGGCGCAATAAAGCGATGAGGCGCAGTAAGATTATTAACTGCGAATAATAATTAGCAAGCAATTAAGGTAGTAAATTATATAATGAACAGGAGGAAGCAAATATATGACTCCAATAGTTTTAGATGGGAAATCGCTTGCAAAAGAGATTGAGGCAAATTTGTATAATAGAGCAAAAACTATTATTGCTAAAACAGGCGTTACCACCCGTTCCGGGAGGTGTGGGACCTGTAACTATCATCAAACTAATTGAACAAACGATTGAGGCGGCAGAGAAAAAGTTTAGTCTATAGAACAGTATAAGCACTCGCTAACACACATATCTAAAACGTGCTGCTATATGATTAGTATGATTATCTAAGACGCAACATTGGGGTATATTCGTTAAGTGTGGCAGGGTTACGCCGGTTCAATGTAACCGAGTATTTATATAATACACAGGGAGGGATGGACATGGTCGAATTACAAGAAAGCCAATTTAAAAGGGTTTCAGATTTTCTAAAAAATAATGTTTGTGATACCGTAGCCGCATATGCAATCATTGAAAACCGGCAGCGTGGACGGGTGTTTGTTGATAATCCTGAAGTCCCGAACTCTGTGTTGTTTTGGCATTATAGTGGATTTGCCATGCTATCGGGTGATAGTACGAACGATAACTTCAATAAGAATATATGCAGGCTTTTATCAGGGAATTTTGAGGATAATCAAAGGAGATTTGCATTGGTCGTCGACAATAGCGGCTGGAACGAGCAAATTTTACATTTGATAGGAAATAACACAAGTATAAGTAAAAACTATAGATTGAAATTTCAGTTTGACATTTCAATCTTTTCACAAAAAGAATACATAATTCCGGCAGGGTATGAACTGAAAGTCATTGATGATAATATCATTAAAAAGATACAAGGTACAATTATTCCAAGCTTTATTTGGGATTCTCCACAAGCATTTCTTGCAGCAGGGAAGGGTTTCTGTCTGATGGATGGTGATAATATCGCCTGTACTGTGTTCTCATCTTATATCGGAAATGGACAGATGGATATTGGGATTGAGACGGTTCAAAATTATAGAAGAAGAGGGCTTGGGATAGTTACTGCCTCTGCAATGGTATCATATTCTTTAAAAAATGGATTTAAACCTGTTTGGGGCTGTGCTGAAAACAATATTGGGTCTAAAAATGTAGCACAAAAATTAGGATTTAAATTGATTAACAAACACCCTTTATATATAAAAACTTAAATACCGTATAATAAGCATATAGCCGTTAAACATGAAGGTTTTCATGGCTGCGTAGTTAATCGCAATAGTCTCCAAATGCGAAGATAAACAATAATGTCAGCCGGAATGGAGGTTGTTATGGATAAAGAAGAGTGGCTCTTATGTCCTGCCTGCAAGCGAAACTCTTTGTTCCTGTAGTAGGATCTAATAGTCACAAATATATTTTTTAGAACGATATTCTTATACATGAATAATATACAAATGAGACGGAGATGGTAAATTATTAGATAAAGTTATGGGTCGTTAGCGTCTCAAATATTGCTTGATCGCAGAGCTAAATCAGACATTTGGCTCGCGTGCCGGCATGCAAAGTGTGCGACATGGAGGATAAGTATGAAAAAATATCGAATCTTAGCAGTCTTTTTTCTATCGGCTGTAGTGTTTAGTGTAGCTAATATAATATCATTATATACCGCAGAAATAAATGACCCGGTACAGCTTGGAAATTACACGCACTATAACGGTATTGTTTTTGATTATTTTGAATCTGAAGGTGCAGATATTGAAGGTGCACTGGCTATCGGTGGAGAATCTAAAATTGGTACTAACGGTCATTTCGATATCGGAGCGGCAGCTGCACCAAATTACGCCTCAGTTGCTATTGGCCGGTATGACAATCCTAATGGTTATCCCTCTTTGCTATTGAATGGACTCCCTACTGTAGGGAATAACACGAAAAATAATATCCATGTGTATGGAGGTCCCGTTGTACTTAATGAGAATTTAGAATCTGGATATACCAGTCAAGTCAACCAAATCACAGGTACGATAAAGTTCGCATTAAGTCAAATTGTAAATGATTTTTTTACGGCTGCACAGGGTTCAACGGTCAACACAGCAGGGGTATTGTCAAAGGCTCAGAAAAATCCAAATGCGTCACTTTCTATCAATGAATTTACCGGTTGGAGTGTCTCTGATCGATTTAATAATTTAACTGATTTTATTCCCAATAATCTGAATACCAATTCGTCAGAAATTTCCGTAAGTGATATTCTTGTTGTCAATATTGAAGACGCGGGTCATGTGACCATTAATTCACCGCAGATTACGAGTGGTTTTGGCGAATATAAGTTAATTATATTTAATTTCCCGAACGCGACAAGTGCCAATTTCACCGGTGGTTCCGTTCATGTTGACGGTGTGCAGCTGAATACTTCTGCGCCAGCCCATTGGCTGCCGGAAGAAAATGCTTTGCTGGCAAAATATAGTGAAAAGATCATTTGGAATTTCCCGGAGGCAGAATCTATACAAATCTACGCCAGCGGTATTGTAGGTTCCATTTTATCACCCAGTGCTTATGTTGAGGGCAGAGGTGGCTCCATTAACGGTATGTTGATTGCCGATTCCTTCGTAATGACAAATGGACATGAACTGCATGCATTCTCTATGAATGGAAATATATTTGACTTTTCAAATAGTAGTGAAGTTCCTTTGTTAGGCAGTGTCATTCTTTATAAAATAGATGCAGATCAGAATGAACTTTTTCTTGAAGGTGCAGAGTTCAGATTGGAAATTCAGATTAATGGAAACTGGGAAAGCTATTCCAGCGAAACAGATTTACTTATTACCAACAGCTATGGACGTATCACAGTAAGCGGTCTGTCGGAAGGACAATACCGTTTTGTGGAGCTTAGTCCGCCGGAGGGATATGACCTGCCGAGCGGCGGCAGTATTTATCATGAATTTGTAATTGATGCAGATAATGGTGTGGAGACAGCGATAGTTATTACTGCAGAAAACACGAAAACACCTGAACCTACTATAGATATTTCCATCAAAAAAGTGGAAGCAATCACAAATGATGGACTCGAAGATGCACATTTCGAATTGTACCGTTTTGAAAATAACCAATATATCCTTGTAAGTGATGCAATTATCACGGATACCGCAGGGCAGTATACGATTCAAGGACTGACCGAAGGGATTTATTACTTATTTGAAGAAAATGCTCCGGAGGGTTATGATATCGATGACAATTATGCAATCCTTCAAATTACTGTGACTTCTGTAGAGAGTGGATTGCAGGTGCAGTATCGTACGGTGGATGGCATTGTTGTTATTTTAGGCAGCGGCGATATTTTAGAAATTCCGAATAATCCGGTTGTAGAATCAGAATCCAGAGTGGTACTGACAAAGATTGGCAGTAATGGACTGGCACTTAGTGGTGCAAAATTTACACTATATATTTATGAAAATGGAGATTGGGTTCTGTATGATGGGCCGGTAACGGTATCGGTCCTTGAAACCGATGTATATGGGCATATCATTATCGAGGGATTGCCAAACGGCCGTTACCGGCTGGTGGAAAATGAAGTGCCGGAGGGTTATGAAATAACCGGAGATTCCGAATTTGAGTTTATTATTCAAGACGGTGATATCAAACACGAAAAAACGATTACCAATAATGCAATCAAAGGAAGTTTGACGATAGAAAAAGCAGACAGCAGTACAGGTACTGCTCTTTCAGGTGCAATATTTGCGCTATACCGTATTGTATCTGACAATACCATGATTAGGGTGACTGAATTGACGACTGACGCAAATGGCAGGGCCTTCATCAGTGATTTGGAGCAGGGAACTTATTTGCTAGAGGAAATCAAGACGCCAGACGGTTATCAGCCGGTGGATCCATCAGCATATAAATTTGTCATTGGTAATGATGGAGAAACTGTCGTATATCACCATGTTCTATCAATTAAAAATGAAGCAGTCAGGGGATCTGTTTCATTAAATAAAGTAGATGGAGACGATCACAACATCACACTACCGGGCGTCGAATTTGCACTATTCTTATTTGACCATACGAACCATGTATGGCTACAGCAGTCCGGTTCTTTCAGGACTGATGCAGATGGCAGACTGGAAATCACCGGATTAGTGTTTGGCACTTATAAACTAGTTGAAATCATTAATCCAAGTGAGGGTTATGAAACAAACGGAGAAGAAATTATTTTTTCTATCACAAGCAGCGGTGCACATCATATATCCATTATGTTGGAGAACTTCCGGCAGGAAGAACTGAAAAAAGATATCCGGCTTAGGAAAATTGATTCGGTAACAGAGGAGCTGCTGGCTGATGCAGTATTTGAATTAAGTATATGGGAACGCGGTCAGTGGTCTAACTTAAAATCCGATATCACGACAAATTCTCAGGGAGAGGTTGTAATAGAAGGTTTGGCTGAGGGTAAATTTCAGCTGCGTGAGTTGCAGACTCCTGCGGGCTATATCATTTTAGAGGAGCCGCTGACGATAGTATTCTCTATTGCCGAGAGCGACGGTGAATTGAAAATCACTGATATAGATATGGGTAACGCTAAAGAGTATATTACGATATCCGATGACACATTCATTATCAAGAATACCGAGCAGCCACAATTTCCAAATCTAATAATCTACAAAGTCGATAATGATAATACGGATATTCATCTTGCCGGTGCAAAGTTCTCATTATATCGAAGTACTACCGGTAATGAAGAGGACTATATATTGTATAGTACCGTTATCTCCAATAGAGAAGGCAGACTGATATTTCCTCAGTTGACCGAAGGGTTTTACCGTCTGGTAGAAGTCAAAGCGCCTGATGGATACGAATTAAATGGGGGGAGTGTAATTGAATTTGAAATACGTCTGGTACAGAATGAACTGGTTGTCTATTTAAACGGAACGGCTGTTTCTGCGGAGGAGAATATGTTAATTAAGAATATAAAATCAGGTGTCCCGGATACTGAAACAGATACGATTCCAGATTCAGAGAGTACAAAAAATAATGGCCCGGCAGCACAGACCGGTGATTCAATTGGAGTATTCGCACTATATGTTCTTTTATTAGGGATAAGTACTATGGTAATTGCATTAATAATCAAAAAGCCTTGCTCAAAATAATTTCAGGAGCTATTGTAAAATAGTAATTGGTAACGACATAACACAGAGAGTCGTTTTCAATTACTATTTTGTACAGTTGTCATGCTAATCCTCCATTTTATTCGACCTTTCAGCCAAGATATCCCGTAACTCAGAAATCTCTTCTTCAGAAATCATCTCATTTTCTAGATAATGTGTAAGAAGGGATTTTAGATTTCCGTTATAATAGCGGTTTAGAAAAGAATTGCTTTTATAATTTAAATAATCTTCTTCTTTTATTAGTGGGGAGTATACAAAAACCCGGCCATCTTTTTCATAAGAAAGCGCACCCTTTTGCACAAGACGCTTTAACATGGTCTGGATGGTTTTTGCACCCCATGATGTGGTTTGTAATAATTGATTGGTGACTTCATTTGTGTTAATGGGGGTATATTTCCAAATCACTTTCATCACTTCATATTCTGCTTCGGATATTTGGGGCAGATTTTTCATGAATAATCCTCCTGAATTCTTACACATGTAATAATTAATTCATATTATATACGGTATGTATCTGCTTGTCAATTTAACAGTATAAAATATTATGCACTGTAGTTTTGCAGACACATATATTTCTAATTCGTGGAAATATTATAACATATAAATATTTACGATACACTTTCTCTGCACCCCTTTATCACATCGGGAGGTCAATATGATATTAATTAAAAATGGAACGCTTTATCCCATGATTGTCCCCCCAATCAAAAAAGGGGCAATTTTAATAGAAGATAAAAAGATTATAAAAATATTCAATGAAACCGATACATTACCCAATAAAGAAGACAAAAATGTTACAATATTAGATGCACAGGGGGGTTGGATTCTGCCGGGACTGATAGAATCACATTGCCACTTAGGAGTTATTGAAGATAAAAAGGGAACAATCGGACAAGTGAGCAATGAAGTGGTAAATCCAATCACTCCTTATCTGTCGGCTCTGGATGGGGTCAATCCAATGGATGCCTCCTTTCGCGATGCGGTTCGTGCAGGAATTACTTCTGTTATGGTAGGACCCGGAAGCACAAATGTTGTGGGAGGTCAGTTTATATTTATGAAAACCTATGGCCGTATTATTGACGATATGGTCATCATGGCACCGGCTGCCATGAAAATAGCATTTGGTGAAAATCCTATTATGAATTATCAAGGTTTAAACATTTCTCCTGTTACCAGAATGTCTATTGCATCGATGCTTCGGGATGAAATTACGGAAGCAATCCAGTATAAAGAAGAAAAGGAATATTCAAAAAAGAAAAATGAATTTTATAAAGTCAATTACCGATATGAATGTTGGATGCCTGTATTAGAAAAAAAGATTCCATTAAAAGCACATGTACATCGTGCAGATGATATAATGACAGCAGTACGGATTGCCAAAGAATTTGATTTAAAACTTACTCTAGACCATTGTACGGAGGGTTTTTTGATTGCGGACAGATTAAGAGAAGAAGGCTTTCCGGCAATTGTTGGACCAAATCTAAATTTCAGAAATAAGCTGGAATTAGAAAATATGGCATTCGAAACACCGGGGATATTATCCGGGGCTGGCGTCATGATTGCACTGACTACAGATCATCCGGTCAGTTTGATTCAATTGCTGCCCATTTGTGCGGGTCTTGCAGTAAGAGCAGGGCTTCCGTTTGAAGATGGACTTCGGGCAATTACAATTAATGCTGCCCGTATCTGTAATGTGGATGACCGTGTAGGAAGTCTGCAAGAAGGAATGGATGCTGATATTGCAATATTTGATGGTAACCCAATGGAAGTCTTTACAAAGACCCTATATACGATTATAGATGGCAGCATCGTCTATGATTACTCAAAGGAATAGTAATAATTGCACCAGAGAATATTTATAGCGATAGCTGCAGAAGATAAACATAGATGGACTGTGACTATATTATAATATTCATACAACAGTAAGGAGCAATTACGTATGGCGGAGATAAAATTTATTAAAGGTAATCCGGTTCCACTGGAAATGCACAAAGTAAGAGTGGTGCAAAAGTTAAACTTAATTCCTATCGATATGAGGGTGGAAAAGAATAATCAGGCAGGTAATAATGCGCATTTATTAAAGACAGAAGATGTCTTTTTAGATATGCTGACAGATAGTGGGGTCAATGCTATGAGTGACAAGCAGCTGGCAGCAATGATGTTAGCCGACGATGCATATGCAGGAAGTGCCTCTTATTTTAAACTTGAAAAAAAGGCACAGGAAATATTTCGGATGAAATATTTTTTACCTGCGCATCAAGGGCGTGCCTGTGAGCATTTATTATCAGAAGTATTCGTCAAAAATGGTATGACAATTCCCATGAACTATCATTTCACAACGACAAAAAGCCATATCGAAAAAGTCGGCGGTAAAGTGGTGGAAGTACTCTCGGATGAGGGATGGAAACCACAAAGCGAATGTCCTTTCAAAGGGAATATTGACCTACAAAAATTGAAAGATGTTATCAATCAGGCAGGTGTTAAAAATATTGGATTTGTCAGAGTTGAGGCCGGAACGAATCTAATCGGAGGGCAGCCGGTCTCTTTGGAGAATATGCAGGATGTTGCTAAAATCTGTAAAGAAAATAAACTAAAAATGGTGCTGGATGCCAGTTTGCTTGCAGATAATATATACTTTATGAAAGTTAGAGAAAAGCAGTGTCTGTATATGAGTATTAAAGATATTATCGCTGAAGTTTGTAAATGTTTCGATATCATTTACTTTTCCGGGAGGAAACTCACCTGTTCCCGCGGCGGCGGTATGTGTTTTAGAGAAGAAGAAGACTATCAAAAGGTAAGAGATTTAGTGCCATTATATGAAGGGTTCTCTACCTATGGGGGGATTTCTGTAAGAGAAATAGAAGCTATGGCGGTGGGTCTGGATGAAACCTTAGATTTAGATATGATTTCCCAAGGGCCAATCTTTATTGAGGAAATGACAAGACTGTTAGTGGAAAATAATGTTCCTATGGTAACTCCCGGCGGCGGACTGGGTGTGCATATTGATTGTACAAAATTTGTTCCGCATATTCCTCCTGAACAATATCCGGCTAACGCAGTTCATAATGCCTTATATTTGGTAAGTGGTATCAGAGGGACTGAGCGAGGGACGATGTCAGAAGAACGGAATGAAAATGGAGAGGAAGAGTTTGCTAAAATGGAATTGCTAAGACTTGCCTTACCAAGGCGTGTCTTTACGCTGTCTCAAATAAAATATGCGGTAGACAGAATTACATGGTTATATGAGAACAGAGACTTGATTGGTGGAGTAAAATTTGTAGAGGAACCAACAGTATTGAGATTCTTTTTTGGAAAGCTTGAGCCGATTGGGGATTGGCAGACAAAGTTGGTTAAAAAATTTAAAGAGGATTTCGGAGATAGTTTATAAAACTGATATTGTCGAAAAATGTCGAAAGAAAAATATGGGAATGAATACATTTATAAGATATAATATTAATAATGCAATTATGAATAAGTGATATAAGATACTAGCGATTAAAAAGGAAAGTACAAGGGTGAAATAATATGATACTTAGGGATTTAAGTGAAGATGACAAGATAAAGTTTAATGAAATCCATAGTTGTTATCGGTACACCATGTTATATGCAGCTAAATCCATACTAAAAGACGATGACTTAGCCGAGGATGCTGTTCAAGAATCTTTCATAAAATTAGCAAGATATATAAATAGAATAGGTGACGTAAAATCAAATAAAACAAGGAGTTTTGTACATATCATCGCAAAACATGTTGCAATTGATATTTATAGAAAGAGAAAACATGAGAACTGTGTATATGTAGAAGAATTCTACGAAATTGAAAGTAAAAATAGTGTAGATACACAAGTAATTAAAAATCTAGAAGTACAGGAGATTGTAACAATGATTATAGATATGCCAGAATTATATCGGGAACCTTTAAAGTTAAATCTAATATATGAGATACCGCCAAAGGAAGTGGCAGATATTCTAAATCTAAATTATGAACTGGTAAAGAAGCGGATACAAAGAGGAAAGTCTATTTTAAGGGAAAAATTGAACAGTAAAGACTATTGAAGCTAATATTTAGCGTGTCGGTACGCAAAGCGCGCGATATGGAGGAATTAATATGAGTTTTTCTTTAGAACCATGGAAAGTGACAGATATACCTGATGTATTGAAATATGCCAATAACAAGAACATAGCGGGTAATCTAAGGGATGGTTTTCCATACCCCTATACATATGAGGATGCCAAGTGCTATGTAAATGATTGCATTACAAAAGGTGACATCAATCAGCTTTGCCGGGCAATCGTTGTGAACGGTGAGGCAGTTGGAAGTATAGGAATCTTTGTCAGGGATGATATCTATTGTAAGAGTGCCGAGCTGGGTTATTGGTTAGGCGAGCCATATTGGGGAAAAGGTATTATGACGAAAGCCGTGCAGCAGTTATGTAAAGAGGCATTTATGAGATTTGATCTTGTCCGTATCTTTGCAGAACCATTCGCACATAATGCAGGATCGAGACATGTATTGGAAAAAGCGGGGTTTCGATTGGAAGGTGTTCTAAAAAAGAGTGTATTTAAACATGGAAATATTTACGATTCCTGTATCTATGCATTCGTACCCTAAGGGGATGTTGAAAAACGGTAATTGGAGGTGTCTGTATGGAATATATCAAAGCTAAAACAATTGTAACTAAAAATAAAAAACCGGACTACTGGTTTGGTCATGAATATAACATGAACATTTACAAAGGCTGTAATCATGGCTGCATCTATTGCGACAGCAGATCCAGCTGCTACGGGGTTATAGATTTTGATACAATCAGAGCCAAAGAAAATGCACTGGAGATCATAAGAGATGATCTGCGCAGGAAAGTAATGAAAGGTGTAGTTTGTTCCGGTGCAATGTCCGATCCTTATAATATATTTGAAAAAGATTTAAAATTGACCAGAAATGCATTAGAATTGATTAATGCATACCATTTTGGCGCCGGACTCATTACAAAAAGTGATTTGGTGACAAGAGATACCGATATTTTATTAGATATAAAAGAACATGCGCCGGTTATGGTTAAGACAACAATCACGACCTATGATGACACACTAAGCAGAAAGATAGAGCCTAATGCGCCTGTTTCAAGTAAACGTGCCGCAGCAATTAAGGAATTATCTAAGGCAGGGATTTTTTGCGGGGTTTTAATGACACCGATTTTGCCGTTTATAGAGGATACGCAAAAGAATATAGAGAGTATCGTAGAGATTGCGGCAGAAAGCGGAGCTAAATTTATATATGCACAAATGGGAGTTACTTTAAGAGGAAATCAGCAGCAATGGTATTATGATAAGCTGGATTCTTTATTTCCGGGGATAAGAAATGAATATATCATGCAATATGGGGATAAATACTATTGTAATTCACCCCATACCCGTAGATTATTAAAGATTTTTAGAGAAAAATGTGACAAATATGGTCTGTTATATAGTATGGCAGATATTATTAGAGCATCCAGACGGGATTATGAATTTAAGCAGATGACTTTGTTTTGATATAATATATCTTTAAATGATACAGTGAATAAACATTTATTATAATATAGGACCGCCTGAAATCGCATCATTACACAGGTCACAGTCTGGGTTTGAACAATGTGTAATTTGAGGAGATGCCAAAATAGCACTCACACATGTATTTACCATATCCACTGTAGGAAAGCAACGCCAATAACTCCTGCCAACGGTAATATTTGACTCAATTGGTTTTAATATTTCTGAGAGACTATCGAAGCCTTTAGAGCAGCTTCCAACAGATACAGGAATTGTATTGCCCAGAGAATCATTCGCCCAGCGGATAAAGGGATTTCGTCCTGCCAGTTGTTCGGCATAATGTATGATTGTAGCATGGTCAAGATTAACACCCATCAAAAGGACGTATCCTTGCAGGTTATATAATTCTTCAAGCGGTGCCCAAACATTCTTGGGAGATTGATGACATACTAAGGCATTTGCATATTTACCAATTGCTGTAAAGGAACTAAGGGGATTATTACCACGTTTTCGGTTGGACATTTTCACAATTTCATAAGGAATGATGCCCATATTTTCTTTTGTAATATGGGTACTGTCGGTATTGAATATTCTGTCGTATCCATAGGTATGCCATGCAAATTTATCGTAGTCCCATCCGTTTCTCGTTGGCTTTAAACCCGCAATGGGAGGAACAGCATAATTGTCTGTAAATGATGGGACCAAAATCGTACAATTTTCTTCTATAAACGTATCGATAATAGTTCTGGGACCATTTTCTACATGCCCAAAAGATTTTAATGAAGAATGAATACAAATGATTTTACCCTGAAGGTTTAGCTTTTGTATTGCTTTTTGAATTATTTTTTTATCAACTGTCATATAAAATCCTCCATTCCATAATAATATATAGCTATTTATATTATAACCATAAATTTTATGATGGATGTTCCAAATATTGCAAACGCAATGAATTATTATCTGAGATGAATAGAGCAATTGAAGTTCAGTTTTTTATTTAGCTTGGCTTGCAATGAGTAGTTAGCACAATGGTGTCGAGTAAAATGGGCTTTTCTTTCAGCATTTTTTCATGATTGTGCAGGATCGAGGCGGAATTTTCGTATAAGCACATGTCCATATTGTCAATCTCAAGGCCTGCTTCATACGCAACCTTACATATAGTATAAGGCGTAAACCAGTATCGATGGTCTGAATTTACCGATTCACGCCCAAGGTTGGTCACATGTGATAAATGTATCAGCCCAAATGCGTTGGGGACAGTAATAATTATCGAGCGAATATAATTTCCATATTCTTTAATGATGCTTTTTAGAAAATCAACAGGATTGTTGATATGTTCAAGAATTTCTCCCATTAACAGGTAATCCCATTTGTCTTCCATAATTTCGGTTATTCCGGGCTTGGTAATATCCTTTATTATAATATTATGAATCCCGTGACTCTTTAGATGCTCTGCGGCGTGGCTGTTAATGTCGATCCCCATACACTTTTCGGTAACATAACCTAACTGGCGGTGCAAGTAAGTGCCTTTTTCTATTTTATAATCTATTATTGGTAAATGATCGGTACAACCCAGATGCAGTACTTTTTTGTTTTCAACTATATCAAAGATGACATTTGGCCGTAACTGTATATTGCTTATCGGATCAAGCGCTATATCGGCCTGAAGTGGTCCCTTACCTGAAATACATTGAAGCAGATTTTCACTAATCATATTATATCCTTTCATTTAAATGAATTATTTTGAAAAAGCATTTTTCCAATTGTGGAATCACATTGTCAAAAGAGTATTTCAGTGCTGTCTCTCGGCCTTTCTTCATCAGCAACTCACGCTCCTCTGGATGACGCAGCAAGCGGGTAAGTGTAAGAGACATTGATTCCAAATCACCCTGACTGCACAAAAGGCAATTCTCCCCGGGTTCGGCATACGTATTTATACCACCGTTATCAGTGGCTATTACAGCAGTGCCGGAAGCCATGGCTTCAATAGGAGGGAGAGGAAATGATTCGTATAATGATGTTGATAAAAGCACATCAGCTGTTCTATATAATTCGGCTAGCTTTTCCTGAGGAGGATTTATGAACTTTTCAATTGTAAATGGAGACTGCGTATGTATAAAATCGATTGGAGATACCCAACAAACCTTAAATGGAATGCCAGTTTGATATACTTTATTTAATACATCGAGTGCAAATTTAAAGCCTTTGAATTCTAAAGCTGGATTCCCCACTAATAACACAACCGGAATTTGGTTTTCTTTATGACTGAGCGGGTAATAAAAATCTGTATCAATTCCATTGGGAAATAACTGTGAGTCCCGGTTGTATACACCCTTAAGGACCTTTTGTATCGTTGTCGAGACCGCCAAAAGATAGACCGGTATTCTATATATTTGATGCATATGCAGTCTCTCTATTGAGCTGCTGTTTAAAAGTTTATTATAGTCTCCATATATAAAATCCGAACCTTGCTCCCATAAAACAACCGGAGTTTTTGAATTTTTAAAGTCATGCACTTGATTCATCCAACCTAAAACAATAATATCTGCGTCATGAATCCAATCAAGATAGAGAGCATTGCCTGGTATTACGACTTGATTGGCCACATCATCGTCGGTTAAATGGCTCCACAATGGAATCGCTTTTTTATTGGTATCACTGCGATAATAGGCCGTAACAGTATGTCCGTATTTGCTAAGCTGTTTCATTTGCTCCAATAAAGCCTTCATGCCACCTGTCAGCAACTGGGTCGGCAGTACATATGCTATTTTAAGTTTTTCTGCTTCATTGCACGTTTCTACTAACTTATCACATTGCAGGACCTCATACCTAGCGGTTGGGAAGAAACTGTAAGCTTGCCAAATACCATCGGCCATAGGCAGCAATTTATAGCTGAAATCCAGTCCTAGAAAAAATACAGGGTGAAAAGTCCTGATTTCGGAGATTATATTTTCGGCATTAGATTTAAAAGGATATTCAGGCGTAATGACAAGGATTTGCTTTTTAACTTTTTTAAGTAAAGATATTAGCAATGATTTTGCGTCGGTACCGGACAAGTGTTCAAACAAATGCATAATGATTATTACATCGTATCCATCCAACATATCCATATTATTTAGAATATCGGCTTGAAAAATATTATTGTAAACACCATCTAGTATCAATTGTTGGCCATTGGTTAAGTCAACACGGTCTATTTTATACTCCTGTAACAAGCTGCGCTGCTGGCAGTCCAAAATCAATTTTCCATATTTTGCGCTGTGACTGCTGATTTCTAATACAGACAAGGGATGCTCTTTTATTAGCATATCCTCAACAGTAGGTGAAAGCTCAAAAAAATTATTGTTCATAGCATTATCTCCTATTTAACTATTTTATTATATATATGAAAAAAAAATAATATTAATACATTATGCAGTAATTCGTTTAATGCATTTTATGGAAAATAATGTAGGACTAATTTATCTATAAGAACTTGATTTTTTAATTATAATATGTTAATATTTAACATATTACATTACTCTAATATTTTAAGTGACACAACATAAATGGTTTGTCGTATTTTGTCGAATTATCTGAATAATTATTAAATTAGAGTGGTTGTAAAATTGAAAGGAAGAGAAAGGACAGAATGTATGAAAAGTAAAAATAAGGTCCTCAGCCTATTATTAATAGGTTGTATGGCAGTTCAACTAATGATATCTGCACTGCCAATTGTTAATGCTATAGGGGCAGGGGCAAACCAAACCATTACATATGATGGAAGTAACAATAATGTATTATGGCAGGTAAACATCAATGATGAAGCACTCACATTAGACAATGCAGCCGTAACAAATACATTTCAAAATACTGCAGGCATTGATGTTAAATCTGTTGAAGTGTATGAATTAAATGCAGACGGTACATTAGGAACAAAACTAATTGAAAATACAGATTATACGATTGGATCTGGGAATACTGTGAATTTTACACAGATTACCGGAGCTTTAGCAATTGTATATACAACGAATGAACTGGCAGAGATAGAAAATATAAGCACTATAACCGCTATGAACAATTCGGAAAGCTATACAGATAGTGCAAGTGCAAAGTTTTCACCTCTTGATACAAGTGCCTCCGGCAATACAATTTTTTCCGGTTTTTCATTAATAACTGAGAATGGGGTTCCGGAAAAAGGATCAACAGTAACATTGAACTATGAATGGGATTTATCCTTATGTCAGAATATACAAGATGGCAGTTATTTTAAATTCACACTGCCAAGTTCTTTTAAGGTATATAATGAAGTAAGCGGAGATCTTGATGGGTTTGGAACTTTTCATGTTGATATTGATGGAAACGTGACAATCGTATTCAATGAAAATGCTGCATACGATACCAAAGGAACGCTTTCCTTTACAAGTGTATTTAGTGAAGATATCATTGAGGATGAAATTGTAATCGAGGTTCCGATTACAGATGGAACAGTAGAGGAGGTTGAGGTTGAATTTCATTCGCCAACAGCAGATATCTCAAAATCGGGGCAATTCGCCTCTGATGAAAACAGTATTGTATGGAATGTAGATATCAATGAGTCAAAAGATACATTGACAAATGTCAAAATTATAGACACCGGGGTTACAGTAACGGGACAATCCGGTACTTTTACCCATCTTAACGGAAGTTTGGAGATATATCTATTAGATTCAAATAATAATCCAACGGGTGCACCGCTTATTTCAGGTACAGATTATACACTTACATACTCAACTGACAATATTACGGCAACTGTAGTCTTTAAAGGTAATTATGCAACAATCAGCGATGCATATAGACTTGTATTTACCACACCTATCCCATCAGGAAGCAAAGCGACCAATCAGTTTTTAAATCAAGCGCTGATTTATGTGGATGGAACAAAGTCCGGAACAGCGAATGCGGAAGTGTCTCGTGATCGAAATCACTTAGCAAAGAAGACCTTTTCATATGATCCGACCACTAAAGAATTACAATGGGAAATCCGCTATAACCTGGATTGTCAGACAATTCCGCAGGCACAGGCGATTATTAGAGATACAATTAATACTGCAAATCATGAGATGGTTCTTGGTTCGGTAGAAGTATATGAGTTTATATCATTAAATTCTTCCGGTGCATCAGTCGTATCCGATACACAAGCTGCAAATGTAACTGTTACAGATACGTCGGCAGGAATCACAGTAGCATTTGGAGCTGATGATGGCAATGGTAATGTGACAAAAGGATATGTGATACGGTATAAAACTAAGATTTTGGACACTGGTTCTGTACCCGGCAATAGTGAGGATGTCTCAAATACTGTAACTTCAGATGATGGTTATGAAGCTGATAATAAATATGTACTTACTATGATAGTGAAAAGCAGAGGTTCAATTGATTATGAGAACCGTACAGTTGCATGGAGTGTAACAGTCAATCAAAACCGTGTAGCATTAAATGGCCTGGTACTTACCGATATGTTTACAAATGCCGGATTATCGAGCACATTTGCCGGATTTGATTTAGTAATTAAGGACACTACGAAAAACTATACATTACAGGAAGGTACTGATTATACATTAGAAAATAATGGATCAACTTATACGGAAACAAGTCCGAGCCTAAAAACAGGGGAAGGATTTAGAATTACTTTTGTAAATGACTATGCCACAAACATGGATTCCGTTTTATCTTTGTCATATAAGACAGAATGGAAAATTGATGATATGATTTCAGTAAATAACGGTTTTGTGAATGGAATACATTTGCATGCTGATAATAGTGAGGTGGACTTATATGCTTCTGCGACATACTGGCCTGCGACGCAATTTAAGGAAAATGGAATAAAATCAGGGTCATACAATCCTGTCACAAAAGAAATCACCTGGACTGTTATCGCGAATGTAAATCAAAATAAAATTGATGATCCGATACTTACAGATTATCTGCCGGAAGACCAAGTTTATGTGGATGATAGCTTGACAGCGGAGATCATATATTACTCAACAAGCGCGTCAGGTGGTATCACAACAAATGTTATAGGTAAATTCGATTCATACTATCCAGATGCTGAAATTCTAACTCCGGTTATTACATACGATGGAGCGAATGCATTAAGTAAAATTGAATGGAAAATGGTATCAAAGACGTCAGGTACGACATTTACTTTGAATCAAATAGTTAGATTTAAATTTAAGACAAAAGTTGTTGCTCCAATTAAAGCCAGCTATACCAATAAAGCGAGCATTGTTTCCAACGGAGTTGAATCTACGAAGTGGAATGCGACAGTCAGTGTTGTAAATGGCGGCACTTATATTTCAAAAACCGCTGTACAGGGAACAGGATCAGAGTTAGGCTATGTAAATTGGAGTTTGATTGCTAATCCAAATGGCTCTCACTTAACCAATGTTAAAATATCAGATACACTTGACGAGGGTCATACATTTGTTAACGGCAGTTACCATTTTTACCCGGGTGTGATTTCTTCGACAGGAGCGGTTTCTATTGACACAGGAAAATCAGAGCTTGTGTTAGGCGTTGATTATCGGATAATAGTATCTAATAATAAAGAGTTTAAAATACAATTGATAGGAGATTATGAGACTATCGATTTCCCGATCATTGTAAAATACAAAACCTATTATAATGTTGGTTCAGGAGGCATCCTTAAAAATAATGCTATGATAGAAGCAGATGAAATATTGGACCAAACTGTTGTGAAGGAAATTATTATACGATATACAACCGGTACAGGATCAGGTGAAAATCAACTGACGGGATTGTCGATTGCCAAAGTAGATGAGAACTTAAATCCAATCGTAATCGACAATGCAGATGACAGAGCTGTATTTACGTTATGGAATGCAGATAAAAACTCCGAAATCCAAAGTTTAGTAAAAACCGATGACAACGGTATTATTGATTTTGGTGATTTAAAATACGGGACCTATTATTTAGAAGAGGTATCTGCACCAAAAAGATATAATATACTAGATGAAAAGCTGGAGATTAAGATCACTTATGATACTGTAACAAAAGGTCCTATTATCAGTGTAGCCGGAGAGGATTCCGGTAAGAGCTATACTGTCAATGACAGTGTGATATCAGTTGTCAATGTAGGTTTGGTAGATATCAAAGTTACTAAGACTTGGGAAGATAATAATGATGAATATAACATGAGACCGAATAGTATCAAAGTGCACTTGCTCAGAGATGATGTAGAAATAGACAGCCATGAGATAACAGCAGCTGAATTATGGGAATACACATTTACTGATTTACAAAAATATGATGACAATGGAGTTTTGTATGTTTATACGTTAACCGAAGATTCTGTTTCTTGGTATAATGCAGAGATTGATAACAGCAATTATGGGATTACCAATACGTTCGACACTGAGGCTTATAACGATGAGGCAACAGAGCCGAATCAACAAGAAACTACAGATGGTGATGATACTACTACGATAACAGAAACTACAAGTGAAGATGAAACAGATGAAACGGATGAAACAGATGAAACGGATGAAACGGATGAAACGGATGAAAATGGAACAGATGAAACGGAAACCACTGTATCATCAGATAATGGGCAGCCGGATACCGGTGATACAATGAATTATGTAATTTTTTTGGCAATGATTTCATTTGTACTGATTATGTTGCTAAGCTTAAAACAAAAAAACGAAATAGAATAATAAAAAACTAAGGAGTAATAAGTATGGGTTATATTAACAAACACAATAGACTTATAGCGGTGCTGCTTGCATTGTTGATAACCTTCGGCGCTGTAATACCACTTTCCCCCGTGGTATTGGCCGAAGTCACAGATTCAAATATTGGAGTGGAAGCGGTTGGGGCACTTTCTGCTTATACTTCCTTATCGGTAACAAGGGAAATAGTAGCAGATGCAACGGCAGGGACACAAGCTGAACTGCAGAGTGCAGTAGATGCTGCGGTTTTAGCATATGGAAGCAACCCTACAATGCAATATGTGATTAAGATTACCAGTGATATTATACTTGCAGATGCTGCGCTTACTATTACCGGTGGCGCAAATATTAGATTTATATCCGGGAAAACGGAGGATAGTGAAGTTGTCGATGTCACTATCACAGCAGATAGCGGCTATCAGCATATATTGATTGGTGAAGACTCGAACATGGTTAGTAGTGATGTTAACCTGGCTTTTGGCGGCGTTATATTAGTTGGCAGTTATGATGGCAGCAGCTTAGTATCAGTGGGCGGAATTGAGGCGTATCTGAAATACTCAAATACCTGCACGCTGACTAATGCGGTAATTCAAAACTGTAATAAAGATGTATCAGATACATCCTCTGCAATAGGAGGCGGCGGGGTTTATACCACAGGATCCCTTACGCTCAATAACTGTAAAATCGAAAAAAATTCTACCACCAGAAGCGGGTATTACATGCAATCATTTGGTAATGGTGTATACTCGGATGGTATGCTGATAGTTAGCGGAGGTGAAGTTAGCGGTAATTATTGTGCAGGAAATGAAGAAGATATTTTAAACAATTACGGCGGCGGGCTCTACGCAAACGATGTGATAGAAATCAAGAATGGTGCCCAAATCAGCGGAAATACGGCTGGACATGGCGGTGGGCTCTACACATACAGCAGTGTTGAAATCAAAGATGATGCGCAAATCATCGGTAACTCGGCTGATATAAACGGCGGCGGTGTGAATGCTGGTGAATTATATGTATACGAGAGCGAAATCAGCGGAAATACAGCCGGTGAGAATGGAGGCGGTATATATACGGACAACATTGAAATATATACGGGTGCGCTGATTGGCGGATATGGTAAATCCAACACTGCCGGATTCAATGGCGGTGGTATATATTGTGGTGCCTGGGGAGCATCCATATCTGGTGGAGAAATCAGTTATAACACGGCTGGTGAGAATGGCGGCGGTGTATGGTGTAAAAGCATCAGTCTTGATGGTGGTACAATCAACGAAAACGATGCCGGATTGAATGGTGGCGGTATATATTTAGGTTGCAATAGATGGAGCGGTACGGTATTGTCCATGAATAACGCGTGTATACAATATAATAATGCCGGAGAAGATGGCGGCGGTATCTATGCAGCCAAGGAGTCTTTTGATGTTCCAACACGTATGATTGCTGCTCCTTTAGAGATTCATGTTTTTAGCAGTTCGATAGACCACAATACTGCTGCTTCTGGGAATGGTGGCGGTATTTTTACCAATATGCAAACCTATATATCAGGCAGCGAAGTCAGCTATAACAAAGCACCGGTTGGGAATGGCGGCGGCATATTTGTGGCTAATAAATATTATTATCTAGGTTCTTATTGGGATATTGACTGCGATGTTGTGCTTAACATTAACAACGCCTTAATCAGCAGTAATCATGCGGAGTATGGTGGAGGCATCTATCTTACCAAACCAATAGAAGGAAGAGATAATATCGGCGATCCAACCACCTTTAATGTTGGTATGACTGCCGGGAGTGATAGCATTACTGACGAAGTTACCAGCGTATACATTATAGACAATATCGCAGATTATGAGGGTGGCGGCATTTATACGGAGGACTTTGTTGATTATTCTGATTTAACTTCATATGACTACCAAAATATTATAACATACACCGATGTGTATTTTGCTGGTAACAGAGCCTTGGCTGCCTATGCACTGCCTGATGGCGCGGCAGACCTTTATGCAAATATTGCATTTAGCGCTACAAGTGTTAGTGATATAATAGATAATCCCCACCCTATCAACAATTTTGATATCAACTATTTAGGAAATGGGGTATTTATTTCTACCTATACTGTGACTTACGACGGTAACAATGCGACCAGTGGTAACGTACCTATAGATGACTACATCTATCTTTTAAATAATGTGGTGACAGTAGAAGGCAACACGGGCAATCTTGAGAGAGAAGGGTATATCTTTAGTGGATGGAATATAAAAGCTGACGGCAGCGACACATCCTATATGGGGGGAAACACCTTTACAATAACGGGAAATGTGACACTCTATGCGCAATGGGAGGAGGAGCCTACGGAAAGTACAACCGAGGCTACAACAAGCACAGGCGAAACGGAGAGTACGACAAGCACAGGCGAAACAGAGAGTACGACAGGCATAGATGAAACGGAGAGTACAACAGGCACGGATGAAACGGAGAGTACGACAAGTGCAGGCGAGACGGAGAGTACAACAGGTACGGATGAAACGGAGAGTACGACAAGTGCAGGCGAAACAGAGAGTACGACAAGTATAGGAGAAGCCGAAGTTACAACGAACATCGATACGACTGAAGGTACTGGTACAACAAGTGTTCCAAAGACCGGTGATACAAGTAATATTGTAATGTGGGTAACTCTGCTATGCATCTATATGGCCGGTGCAGTGTGCCTGTTATGGACGCCTCGCAAGAGAAAACAGTTTAGGTGAGAATTAGATATATAGCGAAAGAAAGGGAATGCTTGAACGCATACTTGGGATTTGCTTGGAACAGAAAAGTAACGGAGAGAACAGCGGATCGCTTGATTCGCTGTTCCATTGTAGTTGTAAATATTTAAAATAAATGTTAAAATGAAAATGAACTTAATTTAAGCCCTTATCATTTTCCGGTGGCTGATAAGTGCGGTTTCATTTAATATTATTTTTGGTGTCAATGCAAAATTGACATTTCGCCGGAGAAATGAGGCGGAATATGCGGCAGATTCAAAACAGTAAAAAGCAAAACCTTTACTTTCCACAGCGCATAACCGAAGCTATGGGCAAGATTCTTGACTATCCGCTGACTATTGTGGAAGCGCCGATGGGTTATGGAAAAACAACGTCTGTTAGAGAACACGTTATATTAACAGGCGCCGATTTATTATGGCAAAACATATATGATGATTCTAAAGCCGCTTTTTGGAGCGGTTTTTGTCTTCTTTTTAAAGAATTGGACAATGACCGCACACATAGTCTTGCACAGCTTGGTTTTCCTGACGACAGTGTTTCCATGCACGCCGCCCTGACGCTTATAAAAAATATTGCTTTCCCCGTGCAAACTGTTATCGTCATTGATGATTTTCACCTTGTGGATACACAGGAGACAGCAAAATTTATAACGTTTTTAGCGGCAAATGAAATCGTAAATCTTCATATTGTGCTCATTTCCCGCTATTTTGAGTATTTTAGTACTGAAGAGCTGTCACTAAAGGGTTACTTACATCACATAAAAAAAGAAAGCTTCGAGTTTAGCCAAAAAGAAATCATTGATTATTATATATTGTGCGGTATTAACTTAACGCAAAGCGAAGCCGATGTGCTTTATAGCTTAACCGAAGGCTGGATAAGCGCACTATACCTTCTTATGTTGAATTTTAGAGAGACCGGAAGTATATTAACATCGGTCAATATTTATAAACTGATCGAGCAGGCTATCTATAGTCCGCTTCCGGATAACATAAAAAAATTTCTTTTGTCAATGTCGATGTTCAGCAATTTTACACTCGAACAGGTAAGCTATATGATGCCGGATACTGACATAGTGAAAATAATAGACGAAGTTACCGGCAGAAACGCTTTTATCATGTATGATTACATTCAAAAATCCTATCACATTCACAGCATTTTTAAGACCTTTCTCTCGAATGAGCTGAAGCCAATGCAAGAGCCCTTTCTGAAAGAGCTATATAAAAAAGCTGCCGGGTGGTACATGCAAACCGGTGACTATCTCCTGTCCATGCGGTATTCATACCTTAGCGAAGATTTTGATACATTGCTTGAGGCGCTGGAGTCAGACAGAGGACAAAGCATAAACGGCGAACACAAGGAAATGCTCATAAAATATTTTGATGACTGCCCCATGGAAAGCAAAATAAAGCACCCATATGCTGTGCTTATATATGCCCGCCGCATGCTTATGTTTAACGAAATATCTCTCTTCAAAAAAACCTGTGAAGCGTTTATGACGATTTACCGGAATATTGAAACGGGGGATGCCGCTTACAAAAACAGGCTTCTTGGCGAATATGAGCTTCTCATGAGCTTCACAGAATATAATGACATTGAGAAAATGTCGGTATACCATAAACGGGCACATGAGCTTTTAAAAGGACCTTCACTTATTCTGGACAAGCAATCAAGCTGGACATACGGAGCTCCATCGGTGCTGTATCTGTTCTACGGAAAATCAGGCGAACTTTTAAAAGAAGTACAAAGTATGATGCAGGTAATGCCTTATTACTATCAAATTACCGGCAACCATGGAAAAGGCGCCGAAGAAATTATGAGTGCCGAACGTTTTTATTATATGGGTGATTTTCTAAACGCAGAAATTGCCATGCATAAAGCCTATCAAGCGGCGGCGGAAACATCCGATATAATGCTTTGTACAATTTTCCTAAATATAAAGCTCAGCTTCATGAAAGGTGATTTTGCCGGGATACAGAAACTGTTTAAAAATATGCGTGACAATATCTATGAGAAGAAGTGGCATATGTTCATACATACAATAGATATTTGCGAGGCGTATATTTTTTCCGGCTTGCATATGAGTGAAAAAGTGGCGCCTTGGGTTAGAAGCGGTGAATTTAAAAATACACGATTGTTGTTTCCGTCACTGGCTTATCTTAACATTGTATACGGTAAGGTTTTACTGATGAACGATGATTATGTAAAGCTGCTCGGCAGAGCGGAACAATTTTTAAGCACGGCCTGCGTCTACCCTAATTTACTGGCTCAGATTTATACGCATATTTATATAGCCGCAGCCAGTGCGCAGATTTCAAAAGCAGATGATGCGGTTGCCGCGTTGGGGCAGGCGCTCTGCATTGCAACTCCGGATAAGGTATATATGCCATTTGTGGAAAACGGAGATATCATAAAGCCGCTTTTGAAAAAACTTCAGGCACATAACATGTATACAGAAGGTATTACCGAAATACTGGAACTTTACGCACAATATAGTAAAGCCGTTAAGCATATGATCAAGGAAAATTCCACTGGGGGTAAGGCGATGCTGACTGATAGGGAAAATGAAATAGCGTGTCTTGCGGCGCAGGGCCTTTCCAACAAAGAAATCGGCAAGCGTTTGTATATCTCTGAAAACACCGTGAAAACACAGTTAAAAAGTGTTTTTGAAAAGCTGAGTATTAATTCAAGGAGTTTGCTGAAACAAAAGCTTGATGTGTAATCTTCGATAAAATTCTACAATATTTGCTAAATTCACCCGTACATTTCACCTTACGGGTGATATGAATCTTTAAGAATCCACTATACAATATAAGTATAGTGGATCTTTGTTTGGAATAAACAAGAAATAAATTACTTAAGAGTGGAGGGCTATTAATTATGAATACTTATTTTTCACTACTGCTCCAGGGTGCTGCGTTAATTGGTGCAATTGTTTTGATTTTGTGGTTTATTTTGATAAAATCCGAAAAAAAATATAAGCTTAAAATGAGAGATGCCTCTCTTACCAGCGAAGAACTGGATGACTATGCTAAAAAGATTGCCACAAGGCATTCTATTTCAAAAAAGAAAAGTTTCTTAAATTGGCCTGTCACAAGAATGAATGACAATTATGATTTTATTTCATCTGTATATAAGCAGCTCAACGAGGATGTGCGGAGAAAACGCACCCTTCCCCCAGCGGCAGAATGGTTGCTTGACAATTTTTATATTATAGAAGAACAGGTAAAAGTACTCAGGCGTGATCTGAACAAAAAGGATTACTTACGCCTGCCTGTTTTGCGAACAGGCGATTTTAAGGGGTACGCAAGAATATTTGCTGTTGCCGCAGAGCTTGTCGCGCATACTGACGGACAAATAGATGAAAATATTCTTACTGATTATTTGAATTCCTATCAGTCACAAAATGTTCTTTTTGACCGGGAGATATGGTCAATTCCCGCGGTAATAAAGCTTGCGTTAATTGAAAACATAAGGCTTCTTTGCGAGGGTATTAAACAAAGACAATCGCAATGGCGTAAAGCGGATATATTATTTGATGACTGTATGGAACATTATGAAGGAGATCCAGATCGAATTATAAAACGCTTGAAAGAAGGTTTGCAAAAGATGGATGTTGTAAATCCGTCTTTTGTTGAACATTTATTCTATCGACTCAGAAGGTCAGGACGCAGTTATAGTGTGGTTTTACGGACTATAGACGACAGTCTTGCAAAACTTGGGTCAAGCATAGAGAACATTACGCAAAAAGAGCATAATGCGCAATCGGTAAATACTGTGTCAATCGGAAATAACATTAAAAGCCTTCGTTATTTCGGTACCTTGGACTGGTCGGATTTATTTGAGAAGACAAGTTTTGTGGAGCAAATATTAAAACAGGACCCATGCGGTACATATTCAAAGATGGACCTTGTGACGCGCAATTATTACAGGAGCAGAATTGAGGAAATGGCAACGATTTACGGTGTTTCTGAAATCCATATTGCCAATGAGGCGCTTTTGCTTGCAAAACTAGCCTTCCGGGACTCCGGTGGGAAATGCGGCGATGATACACAAGTCACACGTAAATGGCATGTTGGATATTATTTAATTGGCAGCGGCATAAAATCCCTTAAGGAGAGGCAGGAAAAGGTTAAAAACCCCCTTATAAAGAGGATAGGCTCAGATAATAAGTTACAGATGGTACTTTATCTTGGTTCTATTATTTTAATCACATGTATTCTAATCGGTATTGCGGTGCAGTATGGCAATGACCATACCAGTCTCCATACCGTTCTTCTTGCTGTATTAATAGGTCTTATCGCGCTGATACCTTCTTCGGAAATCGCCGTAAGTTTAGTGAATTGGATTATTTGCAAAGCGCTGCGGCCTGCCTTTTTTCCAAGAATTGAACTAAAAGAGGGCATTGAGGAAAGCATGAGTACAATCGTTGTCGTGCCGACCTTGCTGCCGGACGAAAGACGGGTAGCCGAACTTTTGAACACTTTGGAAGGTCATTATCTGGCAAACAAAGAGGAGAATTTATACTTTGCTTTGATTGGTGCTTTTAAGGATTCCCACAGCGAAAGCTTAGATGACGATACGAATATTGTAGAGGCAGCCTTGAATGGGATAAGGGAACTGAATAAAAAGCATTGTATTGGTGATGTGGATAAGTTTTATTTTTATCACAGGGAAAGACAATATAATAAAAAAAATAATAAATGGTTTGGCTGGGAACGAAAAAGAGGTGCCTTGATGGAATTCAATGATTTTGTTTTAGGTTCTAAAAGTACCAGCTTTTCACATTTTTCTAATTTTAATCCGCCTTTTTCAAAAGTTAAGTATGTTATTACGCTTGACAGCGACACAATTCTGCCGATCGGTATGGCAAAGAAAATGATTGGGACAATGGAGCATCCTTTAAACAATCCCGTTGTTGACAAACAAAGAGGGGTGGTCACCGAAGGTTATGGTATTATGCAGCCTAGAATTGATGTGGACAGCGAGAGCGGGGGCAAGTCGCTGTTTTCACGAATTTTTACAAGCCAGGGGGGGATTGATCCTTATGCAAACGCCATTTCCGACGTATATCAGGATTTATTTGGTGAAGGGATTTTTACCGGCAAGGGAATTTATAATTTAAAGGTATTTCAAAGCGTGTTAAAGGGCGCCATTCCCGAAAATGCCGTTTTAAGCCATGACCTGCTGGAAGGCTCATATGTGAGAACAGGCCTTGTGACAGACTTAAGACTGGTAGACTCCTTTCCGGCAAAATATAATTCGTATTCATCAAGACTGCATCGTTGGGTTAGAGGCGACTGGCAGCTTATTCCTTTTCTGCTTACAAGAATTTTTAACAGCCGCCATAACAAAATAAAAAATCCGCTGTCTCTGCTTTCTAAATGGAAATTGTTCGACAACCTGAGGAGAAGCCTTTTAGCGCCGTCTCTCATGGTTCTGGCGTTCTTGAGTTTCTGTATTCTGCCCGGCAGTATTTATTTTTGGATTGGATTTTTAGTTGTTGCATCCATGTTCCCGTTTATAATGGCAGTGGTAAAAGCGCTGCTCCCGCCATGGTTTAAATACGGCAGAATAAAACGGTATATGCCGGTCATATTGGGGCTTAAAGCGGCGCTGTTTCAGGGACTTGTGACATTCGTTTTTTTACCCTATCAGGCTGTGCTTATGGCGAATGCCATTCTTGTTACGCTTTGTCGCACCATTATCACTAAAAAAAATATGCTTGAATGGGTGACATCGGCAGATGCCGAAAAGTCTCAAAAAAATTCCTTAGGAAGCTATTTACTAAAAATGGGAGTTTCTATTTTGGAAGCCTTATTTATTTTAATTCTTGCAGTTACTTTTAAAAAAGAAGCCGTCATTCTCGGACTGCTTTTATTTATTTTTTGGTCAAGCGCACCTTTTATCGCATACTTTATCAGCAAAGATATAAAGGGAACTCTTCTGAAGCCTTCGGATGAAGACGCTTATGAGCTCCGGAGGATTGCTAGAAAAACATGGCGGTATTTCGAAGAATTCACAAATACGAAAACCCACTATCTTGTCCCTGATAATTATCAAGAAGACCCTCACAGGGGACTTGCCTACCGGACATCGCCGACCAATATTGGGTTGGGTCTGCTGGCAACTTTAACAGCCCGGGATTTAGGATACATCGGCACTTATGAAATGGTTGACCTGACAGAGAAAACTATATCCACGATTGAAGAACTTGTAAAATGGAACAGCCATTTGTATAACTGGTATGATGTACGCACCTTAAAGCCGTTGCACCCTGAATTTATCTCAACAGTGGACAGCGGAAACCTCGCAGGCTACTTAATTACCTTGGAGCAGGGACTTACCTCCTTTCTCCACAGTCCACTCGTTGACAAGAGCTTTTTAAACGGTATCAGGGATACTTTATATTGCGGAGGGAAAGAAGATTTTACTGATTATGAAAATATTACAGCCTTTGAAACAGAGACGTTAGACTTACTCCTTTGGAATGAAATTTTGGACAAGCTGACAAATAACCGGGACGCTAATAATATTAAAATAACAGCATGGAATACTAAAATAGAGCGTATGATGAGATTGCTGAGAAAGGAAATGGAAGATTTTTGCCCGGCAGCTGCAATGCTTAAGAATATTCCGGCAGATTTACAAGGAAACAATTCGTGCGAAATGCTTACTGCTTATATTTCGGAATTGACCGATTTACTGAAAAGAAACAGTATACTGTCTGATTTACCCGATGTTTACATGAATGCAGACGAGATAGTAGACCGCGCGATAGAAATTATTTCACAAATGAATACAGATGACTTTCGTGATGGAATAATCTGGTTATATGAACTGAAAGACGTGCTTATGCAAGCGGCACAAATAACCGGGCAGTTTATTAACAGATACGAAGGCCTGATTAAGAGGGTCCGCTCTCTATCGGAGGCTATGGTATTTTCACCACTCTATGTGAAAAAAAAGCAACTTTTCTCGGTAGGATATAATATAGAGGAAAACGCGCTTTCAGACTCGTATTATGATCTACTCGCCTCCGAGGCAAGACAGACAAGCTATATAAGCATTGCGAGAGGAGAAGTTCCGCCGTCTCATTGGTTTAAAATGGGACGGGTGTTAACGGTTGTGGATAGGTATAAAGGTTTAATTTCATGGACCGGTACGATGTTTGAATACCTGATGCCCCTTCTCATTATGAAAAGTTATAAAAACACCTTGCTTGACGAAACATATTCCTTTGTGATAAAAAGCCAGAAAAAATATGGCAGACAGCGAAACATGCCGTGGGGATCTTCTGAATCAGCATTCAATTCACTTGATATCAATCTTGACTATCAGTACAAAGCGATTGGCATTCCGTGGTTAGGCCTAAAAAGGGGATTGATAGAAGATGCCGTGGCAGCACCCTATGCTACGTTTCTCGCACTTTCGGTAGACCCCGAGGGAGCAATCCACAATATTAAGCGTTTGAAGAAAGATGGACTGGATGGACCATATGGATTCTATGAGGCAGCGGATTACACGCCGGAAAGAGTATTCTTTGAAAAGAAACGCACCATTGTAAAAAGCTTTATGGCGCATCATCAGGGAATGAGCCTGCTTGCAATTAATAATTATTTAAATGAAAACATTATGCAGCGGCGCTTTCATGCGGATGCAGCAATCAATGCAGCCCGGCTTTTGCTTCAGGAAAAAGTCCCTGCAAACATTTTATTTGCCAAAGAAAACAAGGAAAAGGTTACTCCTTTTAAACAGGAAGTTTCTAAAGATAGGAACCCGCGGCGCCGTTTCGGTCTGCCTGATTCCATGCCAAAAGCACAGCTTTTATCCAACGGCAAATATTCTATCATGATAACAGACAGAGGCACAGGATATAGCAAGAATAAGATGGTGAACGTTTCCCGCTGGCGGGAAGACAGAACACTCGACCCATACGGAATGTTTTTCTATCTCAAAAATGTTGACACAAACGCGGTTTGGTCCGCCGCATACGCACCGCTTAATACGGTGCCTGATCATTACGAGGTTACCTTTACGCCAGACAAAGCAACCTTTAAGCGAACCGATGGGCAGATTGAAACAAAAACCGAAGTGATTGTTGCATCCGAAGACAATGTTGAAATCCGCAGAATATCACTCACGAATCTTTCCGGTAAATCCTGTACGGTGGAAATTACAAGCTATTTTGAAGCTGTGCTGGCACCGCAGGCGGATGATGTGGCACATCCGGCTTTCAGCAACCTGTTTGTGGAAACGGGATATCAGGCTGATAAGAAGTGTATCATTGCGGGCAGACGGCCAAAATCGGATGCCGATAAAGAAGTGTGGCTGGCAAACACAGTGGTACTAAACGGCGATACATTGGGAGATGTACAATTTGAAACAGACAGGATGCGTTTTATGGGCAGAGGGAATACCTGTTTAAATCCGGTGGTCATGGAGGGCGGCAAGCCCCTTTCAAACACAGTAGGAGCGGTGCTTGACCCTGTAATGAGCTTGCGTGTAAGAGTAAGCATTGAACCGGGAAAAACGACTGTCATTTCATTTGCAACCTTCATCAGTGAGAGTAATGAGTTACTGCTTTCATTAGTAGATAAATATGCAAGTCCCGAAGCAATCGCGGGAGCCTTTCGATTAGAGTTGACAAGAAGTCAGGTTGAAACAAAATATCTGAATCTAAAGGCCTCTGAAATTGAACTCTATAAAAATATGATTGCACATATCTTGTTTATCAGTCCGATGCGGAAGAAATATCAGGATATAATCATGCAAAACAAAAAAGGGCAGTCTTCGCTCTGGTGCTATGGAATTTCCGGAGATATTCCTGTGGTTTTTCTTGTTTTACAGAAAACCAATCAGGAAGAAATACTGTATCAGACATTAAAAGCACACGAATACTGGCGGCTCATGGATTTAAGCGTGGATCTGGTTATACTCAGCGATGAGGAAAACAGCTATGAGCTTCCGTTATATACGCTTATCACAGACATTGTATTCTCGGGTGTAGCCCGCACTATATTAAACAAGCGCGGGGGTATCTTCATCCTTGATAAAAACAAGGTGCCGGCGGAAGATATTCATCTTCTTTATGCTGTTTCAAGGATCATCCTGCATGGCAACGCTGGAAGCATGGAAGAACAGGTAAACACACTGGAAAATAATATCCTTCCCCCTAAAAAGCAATTCACAAAAGAGTCGCGGCAATATGCTATGCCCGCTCCAAATGAACAAAAGCTTTTGCATTTCAACGATTTAGGGGGCTTTAGCGAAGACGGAAATGAATATGTCATGATGTTGGAGCCGGGGCAAAATACGCCTGCGCCATGGTCGAATGTGATTGCAAACGAAAAATTCGGCTTTCTTGCCACTGAGGCGGGTTCAGGCTTTACATGGCATGAAAACAGCCATGAATATAAGCTTACGCCATGGTCAAACGATGCGGTGACAGACAGCCCGGGAGAGGTGCTGTATATAGGAGACACCGAAACAGGGAAGCTTTGGACAGCAACTGCGCTGCCGATCAGGGAAGATACGCCATACACCATACGACACGGATTCGGATATTCTGTATATATGCACACAAGCCATGGTATTGAGCAAACGCTTTCACAGCATGTTCCGATAGACCAGTCTGTCAAGATAAGTAATCTTTGCTTAAAGAACCTTTCAAAACAAAAGAGGAAGCTGACGCTGACCTATTATGTGCAGCCGGTGCTTGGCGTAAGCGAACAGGTCACAGCTATGCATATAAAAACAAGCCTTGCCCCTACGGGAGCCTTGCTCATTGAGAATGCTTATAATGAAGCTTTTTCAGGCAGAATTTGCTTTATGGATGTTTCAACAAAAGAGCGTTCCATTACATGCGACAGAAACGAGTTTTTTGGCGCAGGCAGTATAAAGGCGCCTGAAAGCCTGGGGCGCATAGGTCTTAGTGGAACCGTCGGGACAGGTTTTGATCCTTGCGGCGCTGTCCAGATAAGCATAACCTTAGAGCCAAACGAGAGCATAGACACCGTGTTTCTTTTAGGTATGGCGACAGAACTTGAACAGGTAAAGGAAGTTACGGCAGTATATTGTAAAACACAAAATGCGAAAGAATCATTATCTGAGGTTAAAAGGTTTTGGAAGGATAAAATAGATACGGTAAAAGTAAAGACTCCCACCGGTTCTATGGATATGATGTTAAACGGATGGCTACAGTACCAGGTGATATCCTGCCGGCTTTGGGCACGGTCGGGATTTTATCAGTCCGGGGGCGCGTTTGGATTTAGGGATCAGCTTCAGGATTGTTTGTCAATTGCCAATATATGTCCTGAAATTGCCCGTGCACAAATTCTGCTGCATGCAAAACATCAGTTTATAGAGGGAGACGTTCAGCATTGGTGGCATGAGCCGCAAGGAAACGGAACCCGGACCCGTTTTTCCGACGACCGTTTGTGGCTTCCCTTTGTGACGGCTGAATATATCAGAATTACAGGCGACAGTAGTATCCTTTGCGAACAATTGCCATTTTTGGAGGATTCACCACTTTCGGAACTTGAAGATGAGAAATATGGTACACCTAATGTTTCGCTCACAACATCCTCCCTGTTTGACCATCTCGTTCGTGCTGTGGACATTAGCTTGAAAGTAGGAGAACACGGCCTTCCGCTGATAGGTACAGGGGATTGGAATGACGGTATGAATACAGTAGGAAACAAAGGCTTTGGGGAAAGCGTATGGCTTGGCTGGTTTTTAGTTTCTGTTCTTGAAATGCTTTTACCTATTTGTACGAGCATGGGTGATGATGAAAGAGCAGTGAAATATTCTAAAATAAAAGAAAGTATTCTAAAAGCAATTGAGAAAAACGCATGGGACGGAAATTGGTACCGACGCGCTTATTTTGATGATGGGACTCCACTTGGTTCAGCGCAGGGTGATGATTGTAAAATTGATTCCATTGCACAAACCTGGTCTGTCATATCAGAAGCAGGCAATCCACACAGGGCAAAACAGGCAATGGATTCTTTGGAGGATTATCTTGTGAATAGAGAGGATGGGTTGATTAAGCTGCTTACACCTCCTTTTTCAGAGGGAGAGCTGGAGCCGGGCTATATCAAAGGATACCTCCCCGGTGTTAGAGAAAATGGCGGGCAGTATACCCACGCGGCAGCATGGGTTATTATTGCCTTTGCTAAGCTGGGAGATGGCGACAAGGCATGGGAATTGTTTGAACTCATTAATCCTATCAATCATACAGGTAATCACATGGATCACGCCAGATATAAAACGGAACCGTACGTGATGGCAGCAGATGTTTACACTGTCCATCCCAACATCGGAAGAGGCGGGTGGTCGTGGTATACGGGCGCAGCAGGATGGATGTATCGGGCGGGTCTTGAATATATTTTAGGATTTTGTAAAAACGGCGACACAATTATCATGAATCCTTGTATCCCCAGTAAATGGAAAGAATATACTATAAATTATAAATTTATTGATACAACATACAATATAAAAGTAAAAAATCCGGAAGGGCTGAATAAGGGAGTAAAAAATTTATCCGTAAACGGAGAAGTATCACCAGGCAATCAGATAAAACTTGTAAACGACAAAAAATCACATGACATTGAAGTTCATATGGGAACTTAAATGTATTTAAAGTATCAATAATGGCTTAGTATACAAACGCTAAACAGTGATTAAGATGACATTATTAAAAACATACCTTTCAACCTAAAGGCAAAGGGTATGTTTTTTATGTAAGGTTGGAATGTTTTTAGGTAAGTAATAAATGGTAACCGTTGTACAAATTCAATCAATATACTATAATGAATAATGTAATAAATGAATAGAGAAGTGATGTTAAATTAGTACTTGGATTAAAAAGGGAGGCTATTATGATAAAAAGGGCAATTACGATATTATTATTAATAAGCATATTGAAATAGGATATAATTATATAGAAGATTACATAAAATAAAAGACTAAATGATTATTACAATTGGAGTAGTCATAATGGTTATTAGTAGTACAATAAGAGCGATGTTTGGTTAGTCAGGGGCTCTATGCCTCGAAGTCTTATAATTCGGGATTATTTGGATGGAACAGCATGCATATTAATACAAAAATCTAATGGTAAAGTTTTAGCTGTTTGGCATAACTAATAGTATCCAATTCGTGCAAAACAAAAGAGGATAAATTTTCGCTCAATAAAATAAGATATTCGGAGGTGAATGTTATGTCAAAATTTATAAAAGGATTAGAATTATGTGAGTCTTTTTTCAATGAGTATGCTTTACCTATTATACAACAATATTATCCTGACTTAAAATTTACAGCAGGTCTATTGGGTTATGGCTCTGATGTTTTAGGTTATGATGATAGTGTTTCTACCGACCACATGTGGGGACCCCGTTTTTACTTGTTTTTAAGTGATTGTGACATCTCCCTCAAAGATGAATTAATGAGATTATTTGAAACTAATTTGCCGTATGAGTATAAAGGCTTTAGTGTGAATTATTCGAAACCTGATCCCAATGACCATGGTGTAAGGCATGCTGAATTTATAAACACTGGAAATGTTTTCCCCTTAATTTGGATTTATACTATTGAAGAGTTTATCGGTGAATATTTAGGAAGAAAGCCATCAAATGTTTATGAATGGCTTTCCGTATCAGAACATCGTTTGCTCGGCTTTACTTCTGGGAAGCTTTTTGTGGATATGCTTAATTTATCAAAAATCAGAAATGAGATTTCTTTCTATCCTTATGATGTTATGCTTTATTTAATAGCTTCCCAATGGGCGATGATTGCGGAGGAACAGGCTTTTGTAAAGCGGTGCAGTGATTGTAACGATGATCTCGGTTCAAGAATTGTCTGTACTCGTATTGCAGAAAGACTTATGAGGTTGTGTTTTTTATATGAACGCAAGTATGCTCCGTACAGTAAATGGTTTGGAACAGGTTTTAGGCAATTACAAATCGATAATGAGATAAATAACGAATTGGTTACTGCAATTTCTGAAAACACCATTGAAGGTAGAGAAAAGCACATTGTTTCTGCACAGGTATTAGTCGCCAAGCTGCATAACAATTCACATATCACAGATAAAATTGATGTTTGTGTTCAGAAATATTTTGGAAGAGATATTGATGTTATTTTCGCCGATAAATTTGCTGAAAAAGTGAAAGATAAAATTTCCGATTTAGTTTTAAAAGAATATCCGCATATAGGCTCATTAAGCCAAGTAGGGAATTTTGTTGAACTATCTGATAATCCTTTGTTTATCGATAATATTCAACAATTATATAAATACCCAAATTGAGTTACTACTTTCATAAAATTAGGGAATAAAGAAAAGAGTACATTTTACTATAATGAGTTTTTAAATAAAGTAAAAGTTGATGTTTATAATTTCCCTGAAGGATATGCTTACTATTGCGGTGACTATAACCGAATTGATAAATATAGTCTTGAAATACTAGATACTTCTACGATATCAATAGAGTCATATAAAATAATTATCAGTACATTATTTCTCTTAGGAAAGGATAAAAAAGCTTATTATTTTAAGGAGCAATACAATAAAAAAATTGCTAAATCAAGCAGAGTTCTTGCTCCCAGAAGTTATAAAAAAGAGTTAAAAAAAGCATTCTTGGAAATTCCAAAGGATAAACCATTCAATATTAAATGTAACACTACATTTTATATTATTCGACCGCCGGAGTTTTATTAGGTATTGTCTATCCAAAAGGAAATAAGGAGAGTAAATTGAATAGTGAAAAAGAAAGTATATTTGTAAATATATTTATTGCAAAGAATAAACGTAATCGAATGGATTATGAATTAAAAAATCATCAAAAACGAAATGTGGCAATTCACAGATTTGCACACAGGACTGAAGAGCATATCCTTGTAAATAAAATTTTCTTAGAAGGAAAATATTTAATATTTAAAGAAGATTTAATTAAAATCAAGGGATTTTATAGACCAACAAAAGTTTATGTAATATGTAACAATGATGACATTGATGGAACATATTTAGATTTTGAAGAGGCAATGGAATTAGAAAATCATTATGCACCATATATTTTATTAGTGGGTGATAATATATCATGTATTGTTACAGAACCAATGTCAGGAAGTTACAATAGATATATTTTATATAATAGATAGGCAGGATTGTTTTGGTAAGTATTGAAGTTAAGACTGAATCAGTATATAATACTTTATGCAAGACACATATTAGACTAAAAGAGAACAGGAGTAATATAAATGCATAAAGAATTATTTTCGATAGGTCCGGTTACTTTAAATAGCTTTGGATTAATGTTGGCAATTGGAATAATCGCTGCTATTGCAGTAGGAATGAAACGTGCTGAGAAATATGGCTTAGATAAAGAAGTGGTATTTGATTTAGGCATTGTATGTATCATCAGCGGCATATTAGGTGCTAAAATATTATATGTTATATTAGAATATAATGATATAATAGAGTCATCTAACTGGTTAGGAATGATTACTACCGGTTTTATAATATATGGCGGAATAATAGGTGGTGTCATTGGGCTGATTTTGTATTGCAGATTTAAAAAGCTGCCTGTCCTTAAATATACTGATCTAGTCGTACCATCTCTTTCTATCGGGCAGGCATTTGGGAGAATTGGGTGTTTTCTGGCAGGTTGCTGTTATGGTGCCGAGACGAACAATATCCTTGGTATTACTTTCCCGGAATCCGCAATTGCACCTTCCGGAGTTAAATTGTTGCCGACCCAGTTATTTTCCAGTGCTGGTGATTTTATCATAGCAGTTATATTAATATTAGCCGCCAGGCGTTCTAAAAGAGATGGAGGAGTTACAGGGTTATACTTTATATTATATGGCATTGGAAGGTTTATAATAGAAATATTCCGAAATGATCCAAGAGGAAGTGTCGGAATCTTATCAACATCACAATTTATTTCTATTTTTTCAGTTCTGATTGGTATCTTAGTACAGGTTCTGATTAGACGGAAAACTAAAATAAGTGTTGCAAAATGACTATAAAGGAAGGGATTGCATGTTGTCAGATCATAAAACAAGGGAAGATCTACTAAAGGAATTAGGTACCAATCCTAATATTGGTTTGAACACAAAGACAGCACAGGAGCTGCTTAAAAATACTGGAGAAAACAAGTTAAATGAAAGTAAGAAAAAAACATGGTTTCATAAATTTATAGAACAGTTTAGAGATGTTATGATTTTGATTTTATTAGTGGCTGCATTCATTTCCTTTGTTATAGCATTAAAAGAGAAGGATTTGATAGGATTTTTTGAGCCATTCTTAATTCTTTTTATTGTTGTCTTAAATGCGGTAATGGGGGTGTTACAAGAGAGTAAAGCGGAAAAATCATTAGAGGCGTTAAAGAGCTTATCTGCACCACATGCCAGAGTTGTAAGAGATGGAAAAGACAGTATAATTGACGCCGTCCAATTGGTACCGGGAGATATTATCCGTTTAGAAGCTGGGGATTTTATACCTGCAGATGCCAGGCTATTATTTTCAGCAAGTTTGAAATCTGAAGAATCTGCATTGACGGGTGAATCCGTTCCCAGTGACAAGGAGGCAGAGGCAGAAGTCCCCAATAATGCTTCGATTGGAGAGCGCTGCAATATGGTCTATTCCGGATGCAGTATTACTTATGGGCATGCAACTGCTGTCGTTACTGGTACAGGAATGAATACTGAGATGGGTAAAATTGCAAACCTGTTAGAAGGAGCCAAGACAGTACAGACACCGTTGCAGAAAAAATTGGCACAGCTGGGGAAAAGCTTGGGCTTTTTAGCAATTGGGGTCTGTATCGTGATTTTCTTTATGGGATTGTTTAACGATATTCCTTTAAGTGAAATCTTTATGACCTCCGTATCCTTAGCTGTATCAGCAATACCGGAAGGACTGCCTGTGATAGTTACGGTGGTGCTTTCTATCGGAGTAGGCAGAATGGCGAAAAGAAATGCCATTGTAAAAAGGCTTCCGGCGGTAGAGACATTGGGATGTACCTCAGTAATCTGTTCCGATAAAACCGGAACTTTAACCCAAAATAAGATGACATTAACAGTAGCCTATGATAATGAGACAATGGAAGTTGAGGAGATCTCTGATCATAACACCCCTAAGATATGTAAACTTTTAGAATACGCGGTTTTATGCAGTGACGGTTCTGTACATTATGAAGATGAAAATGAAATTATAATAGGTGATCCAACCGAAACAAGTATAATCAAAGCGGCGTATAAAAATGGAATCAACCAGAAGATGCTGAATGAAAACTATAAACGTGTTGCTGAATTACCTTTTGATTCGGATCGAAAACTGATGACCACTGTAAATGTTATAAACGGTAAAAACATAGTTATTACAAAAGGCGCAATTGATGTTCTGGCAGGTAAATGTATAGCAGGAAATTTTGAAAAAGCAGACGAAGTAACGAAAAAGTTAAGCGAAAGAGCGCTTCGGGTATTAGCAGTTGCGTATAAAGAAATTGATTCGATTCCTGAAACTCCGACAGAGGAGTTGGAATGTAACCTTAAATTAATGGGTTTAGTCGGAATGATTGACCCGCCAAGAGAGGAAGCAAAAGAAGCAGTAAAAGTATGTAAAAAAGCTGGGATTAAACCGGTTATGATTACCGGAGATCATGTAATAACCGCTTCTGCCATTGCAGAACAATTAGATATTTTAGATGAAGCCGGCCAGGCGGTTACAGGAGCGGAATTGGCAGCTATGTCTGAAGAAGAGTTAGACCAAAAGGTTAAAAATATTTCAGTATATGCGAGAGTTTCTCCGGAAGACAAAATTAGAGTAGTAAGAGCATGGCAGAAGAAAGGGCAAATTGTCTCTATGACTGGTGACGGTGTGAATGATGCACCGGCTTTAAAGGCAGCGGATATTGGCTGCGCGATGGGAATAACCGGAACAGATGTAGCAAAGAGTGCAGCGGATATGACACTGATGGATGATAATTTTGCCACAATTGTAGAGGCTGTAAAAGAAGGCAGAGGCATTTACGATAACATTAAAAAAACGGTAGGTTTTCTGCTGAGTACGAATATAGGAGAAGTATTATTGGTATTCCTATCCATGCTGTTTTGGAAGCAGTCGCCGTTATTATCCGTACAGTTATTATGGATAAATTTAGTAACGGACAGTCTGCCTGCTATTGCCCTAGGAATGGAATCAATTGAACCGGATGTTATGGATAGAAAGCCACGACCTAAGAGTGAAGGTATCTTTGCCCATGGATTGGGTATGCAGGTAGCATTGCAGGGTTTGATGTTTGGAGTTTTGGCGCTTATTGGATTTCGAATTGGCTGGGATGAAACTGGTATGATTGAAGGCGGTAGAACATTGGCTTTTTTCACAATGGCGTTTGTTCAAATCGTTCATGCCTTTAATATGAGATCTTCTAAGTCTATATTTCGGATTGGGATATTTAGTAATAAGAATTTAATTAAGGCGGCATTTATATCCATATTGCTAGTGGTCTGTGTTTTATTTATATCACCTATCGCAAAAGCTTTTGGAATGATAATTTTGCCGGTAAAATTATATTTTTATGGATTGATTTTAGTATTCATACCGATTGTTGTTTTAGAAGTAATAAAACTATTTAGGATGTTAGATAAAGCAGAAAAATAAGAGATATTGTCTATGATCTTGGCATAATAGAGAATAAACCGGAAGACTATAATGATGATACAGTTATCAGTAAAACGGTAATTAAGAAATGGGTGGACGTCAACAATCAGGACAGCATCCGGCCGGAAATCGTGGCGATGCAGCTTTATGCCGGCGGCGAAGCAAATATCGGGGATACAAGCAATATGATGATGTGGATCACCCTGCTGTGCTTCTCACTAGCCGGACTAGTGTTCTTGTTGTGGGCAGATCATAGGAGAAAACGGTGCAACCTGAAGCATTGACATTTCTGAAGGCGTGACCGGCAGAGAGACGATAAAGACGGTGTAAAAATTATCCCATAAAAACAACCCCAAGTGAATTTGCAAATGTTTAAAAGCATGATTCACATGGGGTTGTTTCTATTTTAGATAATAAGGCTAAAATTCGGTATTACCCGACAGCCTCATTAAATGTTTGGTTTGAATTAAGCCATACAAACGTTAATTGCTTGTGGTCCACGAACGCCATCTGTAATATCAAATGTAACTTCCTGGCCTTCTTCTAAAGTCTTGAAACCATCTGATGCAATACCTGAGAAATGTACAAATACATCATCTCCGCCATCTGCATTAGTGATAAAACCAAAACCTTTTGTGCTGTTAAACCATTTTACTGTACCTTTATTCATGATAAGATACCTCCTAATTTTATTATATTCCGATGAAACAAAAAACACATGTTTTTGTAAATCATTAATTGAATAATGACTTACAAAAACATGTGAATCAGAACTTCATTAAAAATACTTTATAAGAATAACATTTTTTAAAAAAATTGTCAACCACTTTTTTAAATTTTTTGATTTATAATTTATTTATTTATTGACAATTGTTATATTTTTACATAATATGTGAGTTAGTCAGTGAAACAAAATAGTAAAAAGGTATAAGTAAGTGATACCATCGCCAAATCAAACATTTGATTCGGCGGAATGGAGTAAATAATGAAGTTAATAAGTAAATTAAAATTTGATTATATAAGGAAGCCATTTTTGACAATTTGTTTATTATTGTCCATAGTTTCTTTCCTGCTTCCGATTATCAGTATAAATGGGCATATTTATAACGGAATGGATATTATTGATTTGTCTAGAAAAGGCTATTCAACAATTGGACTCCTGCGTATATTTGATATAACAGAAACCATTGATTCTACTGTAAATATTCTGCTGCAGTTAATACAAAATCGCCTGATATTGATAGCTGTAATAACACTTTTCACTGCTTTGTTAATCAATGTTACATATAAATATAAACAAGTAATTGCAATAACAGCCGTAATGGTTAATTTCGTAATTGCGGCAAAGCTTACATTTTATGTTATTAATGCTTTTGATTCATTAACAGATGAAGTAGACAAATATTTTGAATCCCGGACAATTATTGGGAGATTCTATGATTTATCACCGGAAGTCATAGTGCGTCCGGGAGCAGGGGTATATCTCTGGTTAGGACTGCAGCTCATTGTGTTAGGGGCTTCCATTATTTCATTAATTATGATTTGTAAGAAAACCAAGAAATTTTCATTGCCCCAACAGAATAATGAAGTAATATAATTATCATTAGATATTTTATTTTATTATAGAGTATGATATAATAATTAAGGCGTGTTCGTCCTGGGTTACTGCATAAGAATTAAGTCTTTTGCAGCAGCCTGGTTTAGCATTAAAGAGATTTTTGTTTAACATAAAATGATAATGAAAATTAGGAGAAGGAAAATGATTTGGGCAAAAGAAGAGCAATGGTCAAGAGCACAGATAGAAGCATTACAGCTTGAGCGTTTACAAAAGACAATAAAGAGAGTATATGAGTCAGTTCCGGCATATAGAGTTAAAATGGATGAAGTACATATAAAACCGGAAGATATTAAAAGCTTAGAGAATCTTAAGGATCTTCCGTTTACAACAAAACAGGATATGCGTGACAACTATCCATATGGATACTTTGCAGTACCCAAAAAGGAAATTTTAAGAATACATGCATCGAGCGGCACGACGGGGAAACCTACTGTTGTTGGATACACGAAGAATGATCTGGATATGTGGTCGGAATGTGTGGCAAGGCTTGCTTATGCAGGCGGTGCTACGGATGAAGACATTGCACAGATTTGTTTCGGTTACGGAATGTTTACCGGAGCATTAGGTTTACATAATGGTCTGGAAAAAATCGGTGCGGCAATTGTTCCTTCTTCAAGCGGCAATACCCAAAAACAAATTATGTATATGCAGGATTTTGGCTCCAGTTTATTAGTAGCCACTCCATCTTATGCACTGCGGATTGCAGAGGTTGCCAATGAGATGGGTGTCAATCCAAGTAAGGATTTAAATGTACAGATTGGTCTGGTTGGCAGTGAACTTATGACAGGCGCCATGAGACAGGAGATGTATAAGGCATGGGGAACAGATTTAAAGCTTACCCAGAACTATGGTATGAGTGAACTGCTTGGACCGGGAGTATCCGGAGAGTGCTTATTTTTAAAAGGAATGCATTTCAATGAAGATCATTTTATTCCTGAGATTATTGATCCGAAAACCGGTGAAGTGTTACCCCCCGGTTCAGAAGGCGAATTGGTAGTCACCTGTATTACCAAAGAAGCACTTCCATTAATTAGGTATCGTACCAAAGATATTTCAATACTGAATTATGACCAGTGCGAATGCGGAAGAACGACAGTACGCATGGAGAGTGTCTCAGGAAGAACAGATGATATGCTTAAAATCCGCGGGGTCAACGTATTCCCAAGTCAAATAGAGGAAGTAATTATTAATGTGGATGAATGTGGTCCTCATTATGAAATTATTGTGAATCGCCGTAATCATACAGATACATTAGAGATTAAGGTTGAATTATTAGCTGATAAACTAAAGGATTCCTATAGAGAATTAGAGAGTTTGGAAAAAGATATCCGATCTAAGGTTCGTTTGGTATTAGGATTAGATGCAAAGATTACATTGGTATCACCAAATACTTTACAGCGATTCGAAGGAAAAGCTAAGAGAGTAACAGATTTACGAAAGGGAGGTAATAGAAGTGTCTAAGAAAACAATTATGCTTGGAAATGAAGCGATTGCTAGGGGGGCTTATGAAGCCGGTGTCAAAGTCTCGGCGGCCTATCCGGGAACCCCAAGTACAGAAATCAGTGAAAATATAGTAAAGTACAAAGAGATATATGCGGAATGGTCACCAAATGAAAAAGTAGCAGCCGAAGTTGCAATCGGAGCTTCTATCAGTGGTGTAAGAGCGATGGTATCCATGAAGCATGTTGGTGTCAATGTGGCCTCTGATCCATTATATACAGCTGCCTATTCAGGTGTAGGCGGAGGTCTGGTATTGGTAGCAGCCGATGACCCGGGAATGTACAGTTCTCAAAATGAACAGGATACCCGAATGGTTGCAAGGGCAGCACAGGTTCCGGTATTAGAGCCATCCGACAGTGGAGAAGCCAAAGAATTTACAAAGTATGCTTATGAAATCAGTGAACAATATGATACACCGGTAATTGTCAGAACAACAACCAGATTATCTCATTCACAGAGTATTGTAGAATTAAACGATCGGGTAGAAGTAGAAGACAAAGTATATGAGAGAAATGTAAGAAAATTCGTTATGATGCCGGGAAATGCCATTGGAAGACATTTGGTGGTGGAAGAAAGAAATAATAAATTAATCGAAGACAGCTGCTCTTTTCCGATCAATAAAGTGGAATATAAAGACACTTCTATCGGCTTTATTACCAGTGGAATTCCATATCTTTATGTAAAGGAAGCAATGCCTGAAGCCTCTGTATTAAAACTGGGCATTATAAATCCATTACCAAAGAAATTAATCGAAGAATTTGCTTCAAAAGTAGACAAATTATATATTTTTGAAGAATTAGAGCCTGTCATTGAGGAACAGGTAAAATCATGGGGAATTGAATGTATTGGAAAAGAAATTTTCACAATACAGGGTGAGTACAGTGCCAATATGTTAAAGAAAGCAGTGCTTGGTGAAACAATTGAAATAAAAGAAGCGAAACAAGTTCCGGCACGTCCCCCAATCTTATGTCCGGGTTGCCCTCATAGAAGCGTTTATTCTGTCCTCAACAGATTGAAGATTCATGGAGCAGGAGATATCGGATGCTATACCTTAGGAGCGGTAGCACCGTTGAATGTGGTAGATACTACAATTTGTATGGGTGCCAGCATCAGTACGCTTCATGGTATGGAGATGGCAAAAGGCAAAGATTATATCAAGAATTGGGTTGCTGTAATTGGAGATTCAACATTTATGCATACAGGCGTCAACTCATTAATGAACATGGTATATAATAAGGGCACCGGAACAGTTATCATACTTGACAATTCTACAACGGGCATGACAGGTCACCAGGAAAATGCGGCAACAGGTATAACGCTGCAAGGTGATGTTACCCATGCAATCAATATCTATCACTTATGTAAGGCGATGGGGATTGAACATGTATATGAAGTCAATGCATTTGATACAAAAGCATTAGAGGAGCTGGTTAAAGAAGAAACAGCCAGAGATGCAGTTTCGGTTATTATTACAAAGGCACCATGTGTATTATTAAAAGGAGTGAAGTTCACCACCAAATGCAGACCTGTCATGGATAAATGTAAAAAATGCGGTGTCTGTCTAAAGCCGGGATGTCCTGCACTTACAAAAAACGAAGACGGAACGATTAAAATAGATGAAACAATGTGTAACGGATGCAGCTTATGCATGCAGTTATGTAAGTTTGATGCAATCGAGGAGGTGGAAGCCTAATGGATAATATGATGAAAACAACTCGAAATATTATGATAGTCGGTGTAGGCGGACAGGGAACATTATTGACCAGCCGCATTTTAGGAAGCATTGCCATTCGCGCCGGATATGACGTTAAGCTTTCAGAAGTACACGGTATGGCACAAAGGGGCGGCAGTGTTGTTACATATGTCAGATATGGAGAAGAGGTAGCAGAACCAATCGTAGAAGAAGGTCAGGCGGATGTACTTATTGCGTTTGAACGATTAGAAGCATTTCGTTATCTGCAGTTTTTGAAAGAAGATGGAGTTGTTATTGTAAACGATCAGCGAATAGATCCTATTACAGTTGTAACAGGTGTTGCAAAATATCCGGAAAATATTATAGAATCGATAAAAGATGAATTTAGAATGTATTCGGTAGATGCGATGAATGAAGCCAAAAAACTGGGTAATGCAAAAGTGTTTAATACAATTGTGTTAGGTGTTGCTGCGCAGCATATGGATTTTACAAAAGAGGATTGGATTAAGGTAATAGAAGAAACTGTACCACCTAAAACAATAGAACTAAATAAGAAGGCCTTTGAAATAGGCTATACTATATAATTAAATATATCAGGAGGGTTTTACATGATCTGGAACGAAACGAAGGAGTGCATGAGTCGTGATGAGATGGCAAATATGCAGGGTGCACGTTTAGTCAAGCTTGTTAACAACGTGTA
>Ga0153924_1000163_pt1 | contig 44829 bp, 43 predicted proteins | sample TSNJ008MetaG_FD_104709 | JGI IMG/M metagenome (GOLD analysis project Ga0153924, IMG submission 104709) | Attine ant fungus gardens microbial communities from New Jersey, USA - TSNJ008 MetaG | ecosystem: Host-associated > Fungi > Mycelium > Unclassified | place: USA: New Jersey, Wharton State...
CATCATTTTCCGGCTGGGCAATTTTATTGATTTTACCGCCCAACAAGGATTCATTTAGTTCCTTAACTATATTTGCGATTACGATTCCGTCTAATGCCATGATCATTCTCCTGTTCCACATCATATTTTCTATTTTTACATAGTATAACAGATAATAAGGGAAATGAAAACCAGTCAGGAATTTTAAAGTAGGATCAGCTGTAAAGTTGTTTGATTTTGAAACAATCTTACCGATGGGGCGGTGGAATAATATTACTTCATTTTGGTATATTATTATTAGCCAGAGGGTATTGGTGATGTTATTTGTGGAAGGGGATTAAAATGGATAAAGTGAAAATACTTTTAATTGCTCCTTATAAAGGTCTTTATGAAATGGCTAATTCCTTAAAATATGAACGCGATGATGTATTGATTGATGTTGAAAATGGTAATTTGAGTGAAGGAGCGCAGATTGCGGAGCGTTTGCAGTACAACGGATATGATGCGATTGTATCGAGGGGTGGGACCACGCTTGAAATTAAACGAGTGGTTGAACTTCCGGTTATTGACATTGAATTTACGGCCTATGACATGATGCGTATCTTACGCATGACAGACTGCATGTCGGCGAAAGAGGCAATCGTCGGATATCCCAGTATTGCCAAGTGTGCTAAAATCGTCAGTGAATTGATGAATCGGGATATATGTGTGAAAACAATTGATAATGAGGACGAAGCCAGGGAGGTCATGAAGCAGCTTAGGGATCAGGGATTTAACATTATTATCGGAGATCAGATCGTGCACAATATTGCCATGAAGCAGAACATGAACAGTATCCTTTTTTTGAGTGGACCAGAGAGCCTGAACCAGTCTATTGATGAGGCAGTTAAGATAAGTAAGCTAAACAGAAGAAAAAATAAGCAGATAAAGTATCTGGAAAAATTACTGTGTTTATCTAAAGAAAAAATATATGCCATAGATGAAGACAGGCAGTTATTTTATAATGATTGGGATGTAACAGATAAAACCTTTGAACATTTTAAGGAAATAACTGAGGCTGAGATGGACGAGGTTTCTAACATTTTATGGGAAACAGAAAATGAATTTGTCTGGAAGGTTCGGAAATATCAAGTGAATGAAAACGAAATAAGAATAACTGCCTGTTATGCAGAAAAATATTGTGCAGATACTGGAACTACAGAGGAGTCGATACAAATAAAAAGCGTAGATTCCATGCCGGAGATGTTTTATTATAAATATTATGGACAGGATGAGGAGATGAAACAGCTTAGTGAAGATGTATCTGATTATGGCAGGACGCTGCTTCCCATTCTCTTAATTGGAGAACAGGGAACCGGGAAGACAAACATGGCGTATGCAATGCATAAGGAAAGTGCGAAAAGAAGTCAATTGTTTGCTGAAATATCTTGTGAGAGATTATGCCTTCGAGAATTCGAAAGGATTTTTACAAAATATAAGGATATACTTTACAGCAAAGAAGGTGGTACTGTGTACTTTGATAATATCGATAAAATGCCGGAGGAGACCCAGAAACATGTACTTGCCTATTTATCGACGCCGGCGATTGTCAAAAACTTCAGATTTATATTTTCCGCAACCAGTAATATAGAAGAACGCGTGCGAAGAGGAGCGTTTCATAAAAAACTGGCAAAAATCATCTCAGAATTAGTACTGTCAGTACCTCCGCTGCGAGATCGCCCTAGCTGCATCGAAGAAATTGCCGGTATGATAATACATGAACTCAACATGAAGCACGGTAAAAATGTAATTGGTTTTGATGCTGTGGCTAGAGAAAAATTGCGACAGTACTATTGGCCGGGGAATATAACGCAGTTATACAGGGTTATTTCGGAACTGATTTTGCGGTGTACCAGCGCACGCATTTCGGCAGCAGCACTTAATAATAAAATTAATCAAGAAAGGTTTGTCAGTTATCCCCAGCCATTTGATCTGGGACTGAACCTGAAGCAACCGTTGGATAATATTATTGACGATATCATACAGATTGTTATGAAAGAAGAAAATATGAACCAAACCAAGGTGACGGAACGGCTGGGTATCAGCAGGAGCACATTATGGCGACGTCTGAGCAGCCAGTAATAAAGATATAACAACTCCAATATATAAAGATCATGCATAAATTCAGCAACAAAGTCTGAAAATTGCATGGTCTTTATTCATCTTATCAAATAAATATTAGTTTCCCGACAGCCCCTTTTTTACCCATGATTAAAGTAAGTGCAAAAAATATATATAGAACAAGAAAAAAGGTTTAAAAATATACAATTTCACGAAAATATAAATGCAATAATTTGAAATAGCAAAAATGTTTCACATTAAAACAGTTTGAACACGTTTTTGAATTGAATGAAATAACCAAAATTGAGATAATAAATACAACAAAAGGAGAGTTAGATAATTTCAGGATGGAAAGAGGAGAAAATACCATGAGACATAGTATTGCGATTACGATGGGTGATCCTTCAGGAATCGGTGCGGAAATTGCCGTAAAGGCACTCGGCGATCCCAAAGTATATGAACAATGCCAGCCCATTGTCATAGGGGACAGGTTACCAATGGAGGAGGCGATAGGGTTTACCCATTCCAAATTAAAGCTGCGGATTATACATAAACCAGAAGAAGCGCTGGGGCAATACGGAGTTATTGATCTGATTGATTTAGGATATATGAAAGCAGGCAGCTGGGAGTATAAAAAAGTATGTAAGACATCGGGAGCAGCGGCATTTCGGTATATTATACTCGGCATTCAGCTGGCACTGGAACGTAAAGTAGATGCTGTTGTAACAGGTCCGATCAATAAAGAGGCGATAAACCTTGCGGGACATCACTATTCCGGACATACAGAAATCTTTGCTGATTTTACAGGAACAAAGAATTATGGAATGCTTTTATGCTCCAAACAGTTAAAAGTAATACATGTGACTACCCATGTGTCTATGCGTGAGGCCTGTGATATCATCCATAATGGTCAGGAGCGTATAGCAGAGGTAATTACATTGGCAGATGAGGTGATGCGGCTTCTTAATATTGAAAAGCCAAGAATAGCCGTGGCGGGATTGAATGCCCACTCATCAGAAAATGGTCTTTTTGGAAACGAGGAAGAGATGGCGATTGTACCAGCAATAGTAAGATGCAAACAGAAAGGTATCTGTGTGGAAGGACCGGTTCCACCGGATACGGTTTTTGTAAAGGCAATCGCAGGTCAGTATGATGTGGTAGTAGCCATGTATCACGATCAGGGACATATTCCTTTGAAATTAAACGGTTTTCAGTTGGATACAAAAACAAATCAATATACGGCTATGAGCGGTGTCAATGCAACCGTTGGTCTTCCGATTATCAGAACTTCCGTTGATCATGGCACCGCTTTTGGTAAAGCAGGTGAAGGTAGAGCGAATGAAGAAAGCCTGATTGAGGCACTTGAAATGGCTGCAGTGATGGCAAAAAAACGTTTCCCCATCAATCAGCACTAAAAGGAGAACATCAACGTAGAAGGAGTTGAGTATGATTAGATTAGTAATAATCGCTGATGATTTTACCGGTGCGATGGATACTGGCGTACAATTTGTTAAACAGGGAATTGCGACTATGGTAACTTCACGTTTAGATATTGACCTTAAGAAATTCAGTCCTTCCATCGAAGTATTGGCAGTAAATACAAACAGCAGACATGACGATCCGGAAGTGGCTGGTCAAAAGGTAAAGAAAATCATTAAAAAAATCACCGAATCCAATGTGGATTATATCTACAAGAAGACTGATTCAGCACTTCGAGGAAATGTGGGGATCGAACTGGAGATGGTTTGGCGGGAGACGAAAGTGGAACAGCTTCCTTTTGTGCCTGCGTATCCAATGAACAACCGGGTCACGGTAGAAGGATGTCAGTATGTAGACGGATTACCGGTTAATCTTTCAAAAGCCGGGCAGGATATTTTCACACCGGTAGATTCAGCTATTATCGCCGAAATAATACATAAACAGAGTAAGATTCCGGTAACCCACACTTCATTCTGGCGAAATACGCCATCTTTAAAAGGAGTTTGTGTATACAATGCATCCAGTAATGAAGAATTGGAAAGAATAGGACAGACATTAAAAAGCGGAAATCAGATTTCAGTTACGGCTGGATGTGCCGGTTTTGCTGAATATCTGCCCGAGATTTTGGAATTGAATAAAACCTGTATAAAACTTTCAGTGCGAGGCGGCAATATCCTGATCGTATCGGGGAGTGTCAATGAAATAGCCATTCGCCAGGTTGAGCATATGTGTAAAAGCGGTATACAGGTAGTCACGCTGGCCGATATGGATGAGAAAGCTGATTTGGACAGAATACTGAAAAGCGCAGAAAAAGGGATGCAGGGACAGGGGGTCTTCATAGTTGAATCCGTAAATAATGTGAATCAGGTCGATCAGAGAAAAGAGTGGCTGCAGGGTAACAGAACCGCAGCGATGGACAAGATCGCGGCAATCGTAAAAGTGATCATGGAAAAAATCACAGTTGAAACTCTGTTTGTTACTGGGGGAGATACCTTGAAGAGAATTATGGATGAGTTGAATTTAGATGGAATTATTCCGAATTTTGAATTGATACCGGGGATTGTATTTGGGAATGTAAATGGAATCAATCTACAGATTATATCAAAATCCGGCGGATTTGGAAATGTCGATGTGATCGAAAAAGCGTTGAAACAGTTACTGAAACTTCAGGATTTGCAGGAGCAAAATAAGTAAAAAGGGGTGTTGCAGTGACAATATATGATGAATTATTACAGGATGTAAGAATACCGGAATTTTATAAAGTAAAACAGGAGCTGGATAGTAAGAGCATAACAGATATTACCAGTGAAGTGGAAGAAAAAATGCGCCGCCTGGAGGTTCTGAAGACGGTCAGGAAAGGGGATAAAATTGCAGTTACTGCTGGGAGCCGTGAAATCGCAAATTATGATCTGATCATAAAAACTATCTGCGATGTTTTGAAGACATGCGGAGCTGAGCCATTTATCATTCCGGCAATGGGCAGCCATGGCGGAGCTATGGCAGAAAATCAAAAAGCGCTTATTGCCCATTTTGGGATAACCGAAGAACGTATGGGAGTCCCGATTAAATCAAGTATGAAGACGGTAAGCCTTGGGGAAACACCTTGCGGGGTTCCGGTGTATTTTGATAAATATGCAAGTGAAGCGGATGGGATCATCCCAGTGGGAAGAATTAAAATCCATACCTGTTTTCGAGGTGAGATAGAAAGTGGTGTAATGAAAATGCTGGCAGTGGGCTGCGGGAAACAGCACGGTGCTGCAGCCATGCATGCCAGAGGGTTTCAGGCAATGTCGCGAAATGTGATAGAGACGGCAAGGGTGTGTATAGAGAAGATGCCGATTCTGTTCGGACTTGGTATTTTAGAGAATTCATGTCATCAAACGTGCGGTATATATGCAATACCGACGGAAGAGATAGAAGAACAAGAAAAGAAAATCCTGGCACTTGCAAAAAAATCAGCGCCCCGGATCCCTTTTGACAAGATTGATGTACTTGTTGTCGATGAGATGGGAAAAAATATCAGCGGGACTGGAATGGACCCCAATATCACAGGGCGGTCAAGCCCGCTGGGGACATTCGAACCATTTGTAGAACGGCTTGCCGTACTGGACTTGACAGAGGCATCGGATGGAAGTGCATATGGTGTAGGCAATGCTGATGTAATTACGCAGCGCCTGTACTCAAAGATCATTATGGATAATACTTACCCGAACGGCATTACGAATCGGGATGGGAAACCGATGATGATCCCGCCGGTGATGCCAGATGACCGAACAGCACTTTTATTTGCACTTGGGACACTGTCCGGCAAAACACTTGACCAGCCGCCCAGAGTTGTGTGGCTTCATAATACCCTTTGCCTGAAAGAATTCTATATTTCTGAATCATTACTTGCGCAGGCAAAGAATGTAGAGCGGATATTAGATATTGATGGACCATATAAAATTGTATTTAAGGAAAATGGCAGTGTGGATTTTTTCCAAAAGAAAAGGAGGTAGGGAATGGAACGTAACAAATTAAAAAAGCTGATGGAGCAGCACGGAGCCTTTGTGCATCACTTTGGTTTGCTTGTGCATGACCGGGATGTGACGATGGAGTACCTGAATGATCTGCCAGGTATGAATGGAGAATGGTTTACATCAGAGGATTATTGGGGACCTGACAATGTCATTGTGGGTGAACCGAATGTCTTAAAGATCGGTCAGATCAAGCTTTACGATTATACCATCATCGAACTGGTGGAACCGGTGAAAGGAAAATGCAATGGTTCTTATTTTGAACAGTACTTAAGAGAAAATGCCGAAGGGTGGCATCACATCTGTTATGCATTTCCTGAGTATGAAGATTTTAAGGCGATGCTTGCAGCGATGCCTGAGCTGGGATTTGAAATTGTTCATCATGCGAAGGGAATCTGTGCACCCGGAACGCCGGAACAGTACGAATGTGAATACTGCTATGCGGAACCTAAGATTGGCGGTGGTATTGTAGAACTGAATTGGGCAGGTCAAAACAGAAAGAATAATAAGTAATAGAAAGGAATTGTTATGAAGAAGGTAAACGTAGGAATTATCGGTTCGGGATTAATGTGTAAGCTGCACTCGCAATCCTATGCTTTGATGCCTTTAATGTTTGCACCGAGCGAATATATTCCGGTAAAAAAGATTTTGTGTGATGTAACAGAAGAGCTGGCCAGTGCCGGAGCCCGGAGTTATCTTTGGGAGGAATCAGTGGTTGGTATCGAAAAACTGTTGGAGCGCGAAGATATCGACCTCATAGATATCGTAGCGCCCAATAGATTTCATAAAGAGATTGCGATTGCAGCGGCGCGGATGGGAAAAAATATCTACTGTGAGAAACCGCTTGGTATCAATGCAGCGGAGTGCCTGGAAATGTGCCGGGAGGCTGAAAAAGCCGGAGTTAAAACGGCTGTAGCATTTAATAAACGCCGGTGGCCGGCGGTGGTCTATGCAAAACAGCTTATCGATAGTGGGGCAATTGGTGATATTCTTTATTTTCGGGGTACCTATCAGCAGTCTGACAGTTTGAATCCGGAACTTCCGTATTCATGGCGGTATGATGAAAAGCGGGCAGGTTATGGCGTAGTAACTGATATTGGCTCCCATGTCATTGATTTGTGCAGATATCTGGTTGGAGATTTTGATGAAGTAATTGGTATGCGGAAGGTTCATATTACCGAAAGACCGATGATGAAAGATCAGAATGCAGCCTATCAGCGGGAAGCAAATATTGCGGACAGGGTGAAAGAGATGGCCAGGGTTACCACCGATGATACAGCAGTTTTCATGGGAAAAATGAAAAATGGGGCGATGTCTTTATTCGATGTATCCCGCTGCGCCAGCGGACAAGGCGATGGTACAGGTTTTGAAGTTTGGGGACGTAAAGGGGCTATCCGCTGGAATATGCAGTATCAGTCAGAGCTACAGGTGAGTAAGGAAGCCAATCCAGAAGATCAAAGAGGATTTACGACGATTCAGATGGGAACCCCTCACCCCTATGGCGATGCATTGTGGTGTGTCCCTGGCTTTGGAACAGGTCTTGCAGATAATAAAGCGCTGGAAATACATGATGTGATAGAGAGCTTTGAGAAGAATTTGGAATTCCATTCGAATTTCAGAGATGGATGGAAGGTTTGCCAGGTAGTAGATGCAGTTGTTGAATCACAAAAGGTAAACAGTTGGGTAAAAATTGACGATGTACAGTAATATCAAGGAGGAGAAAGTATGTTAAAGAAAAGATGGTTATCATTCGTATTGGCATTGGCAATGGTCCTGGTAGGAGTTGGATGCAGTAATAATAACGGTAATGGCGCGAGCGATGATACGACAGCACCTGCTGAAAGTGTAAAGGAAGAAATCGCTGCGGAAACAGTTGCTGAGACAGATGCAGAGATTGCTTCCGAAACAAAGGCTGAGGAAACCGGAGAGAGAAAGACGGACTATGTGATCGCTACCGTACCAAAACTAACCGCAGCAGCGTGGTTCGTGCGGATGGAAGAGGGAATCAAAGATTTCGCTGCGGCAACCGGCGTGGAAGCTTATATGACCGGACCGGAGGAAGCAGATGCGGCTATGCAGGCGCAGTATATTCAGGATCTGATCGCTCAGGATGTTGATGCTATTTGTGTTGTTCCGTATTCAATGGAAGCGCTGGAACCTGTTTTAAAACAAGCACGGGATGCCGGCATTGTCATCATTGCTCATGAGGGGGAAGGACTAAAGAACGTGGATTATGATATTGAAGCTTTTGACAATGACGAATATGGCGAACATCTTCTTGAGCGTATCGCCCAGAAGACAGAAGGAAAAGGTGATTATGTTGTTTCGGTGGGTTCCCTGACTGGCGGATCTCAGATGCAGTGGGCAGAAGCCGGAATCGCATATCAAAAAGCAAATTATCCGGATATGAATCTTACTGCCGATATCATTGAATCTCAGGATATGCAGGAACAGGCATATCAGAAAGTTAAGGAAGTGCTTACAGCTAATCCCAACCTGGCCGGATTCCAGGGCGGAGCGATGCAGGATGTAGCAGGGGCGGCGATGGCAGTGGATGAAGCTGGTCTGTCAGGAAAAGTGGTACTCGTTGGAACATCTTTAGTATCGGTTTCCGGAAAATATATCAAAGAAGGAACGATTGATATGATTTCTTTCTGGGATCCTGCACTTGCCGGGTATGCAATGAATGAATTGGCGCTTAAAGTGTTAAATGGGGAAGAAATCGCAGACGGAACAGATCTGGGTCTTGACGGCTATGACAGCCTGACGTTAGATGAAAATGTCCTGAAAGGAAAGGCATGGATCGATGTAGATGCTGAAAATGTTGATGATCCTGCATTCGATTTCTAACTTCTATACGAAGCAAAAGTGTAAGTGGGACATGCTTGTTTCAGTAAGAGTTCACGCTGGTTCACACTCTTACTGAAACGGCAGCAAAGCTGCAAGGAGGTTACGAGTAAGGAGCGAAGTGGATTACAAGGATACGATTTGATGAAAGACAGGAGGAGACCTTATGGAAAAAATATTATTGGAGGCAAAGGGGATAAAGAAATCCTTTGGTGGGGTGCATGCCTTACAGGGTGTGGATTTTAAGGTCCATAAGGGGGAAATCCTGTGTCTTGCCGGTGAGAATGGATGTGGAAAGTCCACACTGATCAAAGTGGTGTCAGGAGCACACGATGCGGATGAAGGTGAGGTTGTCATTAATGGTCATAAGTATACCAGTCTGACCCCACAGGATTCCATGCGTGAAGGCATACAGATCATTTATCAGGACTTTTCGATATTTCCGAACTTAACGGTAGCAGAGAATATCGCAATAAACTGGGAGATACAAGGGAAAAAGAAGCTGGTGAGTTGGAAAAAGATAGAGGAAATAGCCAGAAAGGCCATGGACAATCTGGGGATTACCTTAGATCTTTATCTGCCGGTAGAACGGCTTTCGGTAGCCAATAAACAGGTAGTGGCGATTTGCAGAGCGTTACTGGACAATGCGAAGTTAATTATTATGGATGAACCGACAACTGCGCTTACATCGAAAGAGGTAGCGCGTTTGTTTGAAATTATAAAATTGCTGCAAAAGAAAGGGATTGCGATTGTATTAGTGAATCATAAGCTGGAAGAAGTCTATGATATCGTGGAACGGATCACGATCCTGAGGAATGGTAAAAATGTGGCAGATGGTCCAATTGATGAATTTGATGAGGTAAGATTTATTGAATGTATGACCGGACGGGCTATTGAAAAAAAATCCTATCGGCCTGACCTGCAGAGTACGGTAGAAATATTCCGGGTGGAAAAGCTAAAGCGGGAAGGTGCTTTTGAGAACGTTTCGTTTACCATGCACAAAGGAGAAATTCTTGGAATCACTGGTCTTCTGGGCTCCGGGCGCGGTGAAATCGGTGAAGCTTTGTTCGGTATAACACCGGCAACAGGCGGGCAGGTTTTTATTGGTGGAGAGCAGATTACCATCCGGAATGTTCAGGATGCGATCAGGGGCGGTATTTCTTATGTGCCGGATGACCGACTGACCCAGGGGTTGTTTTTGGAACAGTCGATCGGTTTAAATACGGTTATCGCTGCTATTCGAAAATACTGTAAACAATTTTTTTTGAGTTATGAGGCAATGGAGTCTGGCATGACCAACTGGATCAAGGAATTGAACATAGCCGCACCTTCGTCTAAACCACCCATAAAGACGCTGTCAGGGGGAAATCAGCAGAAAGTTGTGTTGGCAAAATGGCTGGATACGAATCCAAAGATTTTGATATTAAACGGTCCTACGGTTGGTGTGGATGTCGGGTCAAAGTCGGATATACATGATATTTTAAGGGAACTGGCGGCTCAGGGCATTGGTATTATTATTATTTCTGATGATCTGCCGGAGCTGGAACAGAATTGCAGTTCGGTGATCATTATGAAACAGGGAAAGATGGCGGACACACTTAATAAAGATGAGATGGCACTGCTTTCAGATAAGCTGAGAGACTGACAAAAGGGGGGATATTATGAAGCATGATCTAAAATATTTTTTGGGGAAAAATGAGACAATTATCTTTCTTATCATTGTAATCATTTCCATCATGATCGGTATCATAAACCCGGCATTTTGGGGAATTTCAACAGTATTTAATACCGCCCGGGCGATGCTGATCATGTTGATGTTTGCTATGTGTGAAATGTTGATCATTATCTCCGGAGGAATTGATGTTTCCTTTCCGGCAATCGCCACACTGGCGATGTATGGAACAACGCTGTTTATGACAAAGATGGGGATTGATAATATCTTCATTGCATTTTTGATGGGAGCACTGATCGGTGTACTCTGCGGCCTCTTTAACGCTGTACTGACAGCGACTTTTGGCATACCGGCACTGATTGCCACATTAGGTACCAGCAGTTTGATCAATGGCGGAATGCTGACGCTTTTAGGATCGCGAGAATTGACCATCATTCCAGAGTCTATGGAAGGACTTTATAAGGCGGCTTTGTTTCGTACGGAGTTGCCTGATGGAACGGTTTCCACGCTGACACCATTGATCATTATACCGATCGTATTGTGTATTGGCTTTTATTTAATACTAAAATACACCATGTTCGGAAGAGCGGTATATGCGATCGGCGGAGATGCGGCAGCGGCAAAAAGAGTTGGGTTCCGGGTTAAAAGAGTGCAGTATATGGTATACATGCTGAGCGGTTTGATCGTAGGTATTACCGGTATTGTTTATACGATTCTAATGCGGCTGGCAAATGCGACAAATCTAATGGGAACGGAAATGATGGTTATTGCAGCAGTAGTGATCGGAGGTGTCCGGATCAGCGGCGGGAAAGGATCGGTTCCCGGTGTGGTATTGGGAGTTCTTTTGATCAATATTGTATCGAATAATCTGATCATTATCGGAATTCCAAATTACTGGCAAAAGTTTGTGATCGGTATTATTATTGTTCTCGGAACAGCAATGACGTCGATTCGTGACAAAAGGATTGTCAGCAGTCCAAAGATATGACAGGAGGCTGTTATGAAAAAGAAAAGTAAAGAAATATATAAGCGTTTTATTGGAAATATTGAAAAAAATATATTGCCTTTATTAGTGCTGATTGTCCTTATCCTGATATGGGCGGCAATTTTCAAACCAGATAATTTTTATACGGCAGGAAACTTTGTCGCAATGGCATATCAGATCCCGGAATTTGGAATTTTAGCTCTTGGAATGGCGATCTGCATGATCTCTGGAGGTATTGATCTGTCAATGGTTGGAATTGCCAATTTGTGTGCCATAGCTGCAGCATTAACGGTCACTAAAACGGGGTCAGCAGCAATGGCAATTATTCTGGCTGTTATAGTAGGAGCCCTGTCGGGATGCTTCAACGGTTTGATGGTTGGTTTCTTTGGCATTCCGCCAATGTTGGTAACCTTAGGCGGACTGCAGATTTTCACTGGTCTGGCAATGGCTGTCACAAAAGGAGCGGCTATAACCGGGATTCCGGAAACGTTTTTGGTGATCGGAAATGGTCTAATCCTAAAGTCAGTGCCGATATCACTGGTCGTCTTGCTGGTGTCTGCGGTGGTTCTTCACGTTATCTTAAAATTTACGGTATATGGACAGCAGGTTTATATGATGGGAACCAATTCCACGGCATCCAGATACACTGGGATCAACAATGTAATGGTAAATATCAGAACCTATATGATTTCCGGTGTCTTAGCCAGTCTGGCAGGAATCATCATGTGTTCCAGATATGGATCGGCCAATTCAGATTATGGTTCCTCATATACCTTATTAACATTGTTGATCGCAGTGCTTGGAGGAATTGATCCGAATGGCGGAAAAGGAAAAGTATTCGGTGTAATGCTGAGTATCGTCATACTGCAGTTTGTTTCCAGTATGTTTAATATTCTCCGATTCAATTCTTTTCTCAAGACATGCATCTGGGGTCTGATATTGATTGTGGTCATGATAAGTAACTATTGGCTGCAGAACCGCCATAGAGTGCGGAGATCAAAGAAGGAATAGGGTGTGATAAGATGATGAAAACGGTTGCTGTTGTGGGGTCATTTGACACGAAAGAAATAGAAAACAGATATTTAGTCGAGCGGATCAAAGAATACGGATGCAAGGTGTATCTGGTGGATACCGGAGTTTTAGCGGATTCTGCGATCATCGCTGATGTGACTGCAAGAGAGGTGGCGCATGCGGGAGGAGCCGGGTTGTCAGAACTGCGAGAAGAGAAAGACCGGGAGAAGAGCCTTGCAGTGATGGCCAGAGGGGCAGCGGTGATGGTGCGAAAGGCTTTTGATCAAAACATCATTGACGCAGTGATTGCCATGGGCGGCGGACAGGGGACTTATACCGCAGCACATGTAATGCGGGTGCTGCCGGTGGGTTTCCCGAAAGTGCTGGTTTCGACGATTGCGACGTCTATGTATGACCAGCAGCAGTTTGAGGGGATTAATGACACCATGGTGATCAATCCGCTGGTGGACGTATCGGGAAATAATTCCATCCTTTGTATGATCATGGAAAGAGCGGCAGCGGCCATAGTGGGGATGGTGCAGCATTTCAAAGAATCAAATTTGGATGTCCGCCCCAAGATAGGGATTACCATGTGGGGAGTCACAACTCAGTGTGTGACAGAAGTTCAGAGAATACTTGAAGAAAATGGGTATGAGGTCCTGGTTTTCCATGCCACGGGTTTAGGCGGACGTGTGATGGAGGACCTGGCAAGAGAAGGGAAACTTCAGGGGGTAGTGGATATCACGCTGGCTGAACTGGGGAATCAAATTACCGGGGGATCTTTTGCGAAATGCGATTATCGGTGCGAAATGGCGGGGAGAATGGGAATTCCTCAAGTTATTGTGCCCGGAGGTTTGGATATGATTAAATGCGTACCTCCTGAAAACATTCCGGAGAAGTTCAAGAACAGGGAAAAATATATGCATAACTCAAATTTGCTCTTTGTCCGCAGTGATATCCGGGATAATATCAGGATGGGAAAAGAGTTAGCGAGAAAATTAAATACTGCAGTGGGAATAACGACGGTAGTCCTGCCACTAAGAGGTATATCGGCGATTGATAAGGAAAATGAAGTTTTCTTTAATCTTGATTCTGATCAGGCGCTTTTTGATACATTGCGAAAGGAATTAAAACCAGAAGTATCGCTGGTTGAATATGATATGCATATCAATGACAGTGCATTTGCGCAGAAAGTGGCTCATTTGATGCTGATGGCATTAAACAATAATAAACAAAGGAGAAAGTAAATCATGGCTATTGAAAGACAGGAAATTTTAAATAGGTTAAATAGCAATATTGAGAAAGGAATTCCCATTATCGGAACAGGAGCAGGGACCGGGATCAGTGCCAAATGTGAAGAAATGGGCGGAACGGATTTGATCATTGTGTATAATTCAGGAAAATTCAGGATGGCAGGTATCGGATCAACAGCTGGATGTCTGCCCATCGGAGATGCCAATACCATTATGATGGAACTGGGGCGCGAAGTGATACCGGTGGTTATTGATACGCCGGTCATCGCCGGTGTTTTTGGAAATGATCCTTTTCGGAATATGGAACACTTCTTACAGGAAGTAAAGTATGCCGGATTTTCCGGTGTCCAGAATTACCCTACCATTGCTAATTATGACGGCAATATGAGGCGAGAGTTTGAACAGACGGGGTTCCGATTTGACAATGAAGTGGAGATGATTCACATTGCCCATGAACTTGACCTATTGACAACGCCGTATGCATGGCAGGTAGAAGAGGCTGAAAAAATGACAAAAGCCGGAGCAGATGTCATTGTGGCTCACTGCGGATGCACTACCGGGGGGACGACAGGTATGGAATGGGCACCGAGGCTTGAGGATGCCGCCAGGTTTGTGCAGAATGTATGTGATGCGTCGAAAGCGATTAACCCGGATGTCATCGTTATGTGTCACGGAGGCCCTATCTCATCACCGGAAGATGCCGCATTTATTTTGCAGAATACCAAAGGTGTTGCCGGATTTTATGGAGCATCAAGTGCCGAGAGACTTCCTGTCGAAAAAGCAATACCAGAGCATATTATGAAATTTAAAACAATTATTTTTTAATAATAGGCTTAACGTTTGTTATAAAAATCGGAACATGAGCAGTGTATAAAAAATACGCTGCTTTCTTTTATTTTTAAAAATTCATTGTATTACAATGCTGGAATAGAAACAGGATTGAAAAAAACTGGAGCCATGACAGGCGATGAAGTAGAGGTTGGATAAAAATTTAAGATTGACGTAACTTTCCATATGAACTATAATAATTCAATATGGTGTATTTTACCGAAAATTAAAAAAGTGAGTGAATGAATATGATAAAAAGCATGACAGGGTTTGGCAGGTATGAGAATTTACAGGGCGATTTTAGATTTACGGTTGAAATGAAAGCGGTAAATCATCGTTACTTTGATGTGAATATTAAAATACCTAAAAAACTCGGTTTTTTTGAATCTGCAATCCGCAGCGTATTGAAAAATTATATACAGCGTGGAAAAGTGGATGTTTTTATTACTTATGAAGATTTTACCGAAAATAATGTTTCCCTCAAGTACAATGAAAGTTTAGCAGCCGAATATGTGAAGTATTATAAACAATTAGCCCAGACATTTGGTCTGAATTATGATGTTCAGTCATCCAGCATAGGTCAATGCCCGGAGGTATTTACCATGGAAGCGCAGACAGTAGATGAAAAAGAAATCTGGGAAGTGCTGAATACTGCATTGACAGGTGCCAGCGAAAGGTTTGTAGAATCCAGAATACAGGAAGGGGAATCCCTGAGGGCGGATCTGTTGGAAAAGTTGGAGCATATGATAGGAGATGTGGAAGCAGTGGAAATACGCTATCCCATAATTATGGAAGCCTATCGGGAAAAGCTGGAAAGCAAAGTCAAAGACCTTCTGGAAGATAAACAGATAGAAGAGAGCCGTCTGGCAGCAGAGATTGTTATATATGCAGACAAAATCTGCACGGATGAAGAAACGGTCCGTTTAAAAAGCCATATAGAAAGTATGAAAGCATCTCTGAAAGAGGGAGGAAGCATTGGACGGAAACTGGATTTTATTGCCCAGGAAATGAACCGTGAAGCAAATACCATTCTTTCTAAGGCAAACGACCTGGAAACATCCAACATTGCCATCGATTTAAAAACTGAAATAGAAAAAATCAGAGAACAAATACAGAATATTGAATAATCAGAAAGCAACCTTCGAGTATTTCGGATGTGCAAAGAGCATGGACAATAATAAGGAAAGCGGGAAAAGAAATTGGCCAGATTGATTAATATCGGTTTTGGAAATGTGGTGAATACGGATAAGATTGTAGCCGTAGTCAGTCCGGAGGCGGCACCGGTCAAACGTCTGGTCCAACGTTTCAAAGAGACTGGAAATGTGATCGATGCCACACAGGGAAGAAAAACAAAGGCTGTCATTATAACACAGGATAATCATATCATTTTGTCGGCACTTCAGCCGGAGACGATCACAAAACGGTTTTCACTCCACCCGGAGCAGGAAATGAAAGGAGAATATGATGAGTAGAAAAGGGATACTGGTTGTGCTTTCCGGATTTTCGGGATCAGGTAAGGGAACCATAGTCAACAGACTTTTGGAAAAATATGATAATTATGCATTATCAATTTCGGCAACTACACGCAAACCGCGTGAAGGAGAAACGGAGGGAATATCTTACTTTTTCAAAACCAGAGAAGAGTTTGAGCGGATGATTAAGCAAGATGCATTTATAGAATATGCAAAGTATGTCAATAATTACTATGGAACACCAAAAAATTATGTGAAGCAAAACTTAAAAGCCGGTAAGGATGTCATTCTTGAAATTGAGATCCAGGGTGCGATGAAGGTAAAAGAAAAATATCCGGATACCGTGCTTATGTTTGTTACTCCGCCGGATACGGCAACATTAAAGGAGCGTCTGCTCTGTCGCGGAACTGAAACGGAAGAAAAGATTCATTCCAGATTAATGCGTGCCGTTGAAGAGTCTAATGGAATTGAAGATTATGATTATCTGATCATAAACAATGAATTAGAAGCATGTGTGGATGAAATGCATGCAATCATTCAATGTGAGCATGATAAAGTAAAAAGAAATACAGCATTTATAGAAACAATTAAAAGAGATTTAAAAACGATGTCGAAGGGAGAATAAATTTATGTTGCATCCATCTTATTCCGATTTAATGAAAGTAGTAAACAGCGAGGTAGAGGAAGGAGATACACCGGTAGTAAACAGCAGATATTCTATCGTACTGGCAACTGCCAAACGAGCCAGACACCTTATCGACGGAGATGAAGCGCTTGTTTACAGTGCGAAAAAGAAACCCCTTTCCGTAGCAATCGAGGAACTGAATAAAGGGAAAATAAAGGTGGTAGCAGAAGAGCCGGAAGCAGAAGATGTAATTGTATTGGAAGAGGAAAAGTTCCATACATTTACCAACCAGAAAAGCAATGAGTAATTACTTTAAGGAGTTTTATGAATATATTATTTATATCTCTGGGCTGTGACAAAAATTTAGTGGATTCAGAAGTTATGCTGGGTCTGCTGAATAAACAGGGTTTCCGGATGACGGATGATGAAACAAAGGCCGATATTATTATTATTAATACCTGTTGCTTTATTAATGATGCAAAAGAAGAGAGCATACAGGCAATTCTGGAAATGTCAGAATATAAAAAGACCGGAAATTGCAAGGCATTGATCGTAACCGGTTGTCTTGCACAGCGTTACAGACAGGAAATTTTAGAAGAAATAGAAGAAGTAGATGCGGTACTGGGCACGAATTCTTACGATGAAATTTTAAAAGCAGTGGAAGAGTCTCTGACCGGAGAGAAAACCATCAAGTTTCATGACCTTGATAAGCTTCCGGAAATAGAAAGCGACAGAATACTCACTACCGGTGGACATTATGCATATCTGAAGATTGCGGAGGGATGCAATAAGCATTGTACATATTGCATTATTCCAAAGCTTCGCGGCAATTACCGCAGTGTTCCAATGGAACGATTGCAGAAAGAAGCGGTAAAGCTGGCTAAACAGGGCGTAAAAGAACTGATTTTGGTAGCGCAGGAAACTACTATGTATGGTGTGGATCTTTACGGGGAGAAGTCTCTGCATAAACTGTTAAAAGAACTATGTAAAATTCAAGGGATCCGATGGATACGAATTCTTTATTGTTATCCGGAAGAAATTTACGATGAATTGATTCAAACGATGAAAGACGAGCCTAAAATATGTCATTATCTGGATTTACCCATACAGCATGCCAATGATGAAATACTGCGCCGCATGGGCAGGAAAACGACAGGTCAGGCTCTGAAAAATGTAATTCAGAAATTGCGGTCCAAACTGCCGGATATCGTTCTGCGTACGACCCTGATTGCCGGTTTTCCCGGAGAAACGAAAGAACAGCATGAAGAGCTAATGGCATTTATTGATGAAATGGAATTTGACAGACTGGGTGTATTCTTATATTCTCAGGAAGAGGACACACCGGCTGCTGCCATGGAGAATCAGATACCGGAAGAAATAAAAGAAAAGCGTAGAGATGCACTCATGGAGCTGCAGCAGGACATTGCTTTTGATAAGGCAGAAGATATGGTAGGAACAGAACTGATGGCTATGGTTGAAGGAAAACTTGCTGATGAAAATGCATATGTGGCCAGAACTTACGGGGATGCACCTGATATAGACGGATATCTGTTTATTAACACCGCGGAAACCCTTGTTTCCGGAGACTTTGTTAAGGTCAGGATAACCGGTGCATTAGAATATGATTTGATAGGAGAAACAGCAATATGAATACACCAAATTTTTTGACGATATTACGAGTGATCCTGATTCCATTTTTTGTAATTTTTTTATTATTTGACATCACCGGTCCTTATGATAAATACATTGCGCTTGCTATTTTTGTTATCGCAAGCCTTACAGATGCTTTGGACGGATATTTAGCACGTAAAAATCACCAGGTTACAAATTTCGGAAAGTTTATGGATCCATTGGCAGATAAGCTGTTAGTTTGTTCTGCCATGATCTGTCTGATTGATTTGCAGCAATTACCATGCTGGGTAGTGATTGTTATCATTAGCCGGGAATTTGTGATTAGCGGTTTCCGCCTGGTAGCATCTGATAATGGAATCGTGATTGCTGCCAGTAAATGGGGAAAACTCAAAACAATTTCGCAAATGACGATGATTATTTTATTAATTTTGGACCTGAACGGATTCTTTAACATTTTGGAAACGTTATTTGTTTATATTGCATTGATCCTGACTCTGATTTCATTAGTGGATTATATGTGGAAAAACAAACAGGTATTAAATATGCAGAATTAACACTGCCGGGAGGAAGCATGATTACAGAATTGATTTCAGTTGGAACAGAAATATTGCTTGGAAATATTATAAATACAAATGCAGCATTTTTGGCAGAAAAATGTGCTCTTTTAGGGCTTTCATTATATCATCAATCCGTGGTTGGTGATAATGAGGAACGCCTTGCAGATCAACTTCAGACATCTATCGGGCGTTCCGATGTGGTTATCTTAAGCGGCGGACTCGGTCCCACAAAAGATGATATCACCAAAGAAGTGGCTGCCCGGGTTATGAATTTGCCATTGATAGAAGACCTTCATACGAAAAAACGTATTAAAAACTATTTTAAAAGTACGGGGGCTAAAATTATTACAGATAACAACTGGAAACAGGCAGTCATACCGGAAGGCTCTATTGTAATTGATAATGACAATGGTACTGCACCTGGAATTATAATAGAAAAAGATGGAAAAACAGTGATTTTGCTCCCTGGTCCTCCAAATGAACTGATTTCCATGTTCAATAAAGATATTTCCCCTTATTTGAATAAACTTCAGCCGGAAACCATTTGTTCCTGCATGGTTAAATTATGTGGACTGGGAGAGAGTTATGTGGAGACACAGATTGCCGACTTGATTGAAAACCAGACCAATCCATCTATTGCTCCCTATGCGAAGACGGGAGAGGTACATCTTCGCATTACTGCAAAAGCGGCGGATGAAAAGGAAGCCGAAAAACTGATAACGCCAATGGTAAAAGAGCTAAAGGAGCGTTTCGGAAATAATATTTATACGACACAGGAGAACGAGTCTTTAGAAGAAACAATTATTCAACTTTTGAAAGAAAGGGAATTGACTCTTACTACTGCAGAGTCCTGTACAGGCGGACTGCTTGCAGCGCGCTTTACGAATGTACCGGGGGTTTCCGAAGTATACCGACAAGGATTTGTAACTTATTCCAATAAAGCCAAAAGAAAAATGTTGGATGTAAAGAAGAATACGTTGAAAGAATGCGGTGCTGTCAGTGAAAAAACCGCAAAAGAAATGGCAAAAAACAGTGCATTTATAACAGGTTCTGATATAGGCGTCTCAATCACGGGAATAGCAGGACCAGGTGGTGCAACGGATGAAAAACCCGTTGGACTGGTATACATAGCGTGCTGTTATCATAGTCAGATAATGGTAAAGGAGTTTCGGCTTAAAGGAGATCGTAATAAAATACGTGAATATTCAGTAGTAAAAGCTCTGATTTTATTACGTGAATGTATTTTAGAAAATAAATAGTTATTCCGGTCTGCCGTATTTCACGACAGACCGGAATTGTTCGTTTATTATTACTATATTCTTATTTTAATAATTTCATCATGGTTCGTATTCGTTCCATTTTCTCTATTTCTTCCGATGATTTTCCCATTTTTAGTACTTCTATAATACTGTCTATTTCATCTGTTGAGAATGCCATTCCATTGGATTTCGATTGCGAAGCGGCTGCCATGAGAAGCGGCAGCATTTCGCTTGGGCCTTTGCCTTTGCCCTGGTCTGCCATGGAAAGCAGCATTTGCAGCTTTGACTGGTCTATGTTTTTTAGTTTTGGATCATTCGTCCAGTTATTTTGAGATTTTTGAGACATATGAACTCCTTTTAAGTAGTACTGAATAGGGTTTGATAGGTTTCTAATAATGATTGCTGTTCAGAAGAAAGAAAATTTTTCATTAAATCTGTTTTATCGGTAGTACTTTCGGAAGTGTTATTCATTGCCTGATAGGTATTCATGACTTGAAAGATTTGGATACATTGTTCCAGAGCGGTTCTTTGCGTTTCCGAACAATAATTCTTAATATCATGAAACATATCCAACATGGATGTCTGCTCAGATTCCAATGAACAAATACTAATATCCTGGGTTTCCTGGTAAAATGACAGTATATTACTGATTTCTAAAGCTTTAATGTAAAGAGCAGCATATTTTTGATTTGATTGCGATATATAGGGCAGAGCTGCCTTAATCATTTGCAGCTGATCACCATTTGCAATCTGGTCAATGGCAGTTAACGGTGGGTTTATATCGTCATTCATATAATTTCATTTCCTCTGCATCCTTTTGGATAAATATATGTAATCATATTTAAATATATGACAAAGCAGAAAATATGACATATATTAATGATATAAAGGAAAAAGGAGCATTTTATGAAAGGACGTATTGTAATAGATGGAAATGCATTCTACGAAATTGATGAAGAATGCATGCGTAAAAAAAAGAAAAAGGAAACTATTGAAAAGCAGGATAAACAAAATTCTGATAAGTTAAAAAAGAAATAATTATATAAAAACAGCCCCCTTGAAGGGGGCTCTTCTTTTGTTAGAATCCACATCCGCCGCAGCAAAGCAGCAATACAATAATGAGAATACAGCTATTGTCATTATCACAGTCGCCTCTGCCGCCAAATCCGTTGTTTCCACAACAGCAAAGTAAGATGATAATCAATATGGGACTACAGCAGTTGTCACGTCTTCCATCACATCCGCATCCACAGTTCGTTGCCGCTAAATCACTCATAATTTTTGTTCCTCCAAATATTTTGTTTACACTCCATAATATGTATCTATGATTATAACGGTTACACTTTATTTTTTAAAATTGATTTGAAATTGAATATCACCGGATATATTGTTTTGCGTATATTGATAAAAAAGGGTAAAATTAATATGAATCGTGTAAGGTATTTGATCCATGCGGATGCTGCTTATCGGCAGGGATTTTTTGGGCAGGGAATCGGAGTTGCGATTTTAGATACCGGTATCTATTCACATCCGGACTTTGGACGGCGTATTCGCTGTTTTTTTGATGTAATTAATAAACGTAGAATAAATTATGATGACTGTTCTCATGGAACACATGTATCTTCTATTATAGGTGGAAACGGCAAGATGTCACAGGGTAAATATATGGGCGTGGCACCGGAGGCAGAACTTATTCATATAAAAGTTTTGGACAGGAGAGGAAACGGGAATAAAGATGATGTAATAAAAGGGATTGAATGGGTAATACAAAACAGGCATCGGTATCGTATACGCATTTTAAATATTTCAGTGGGAACCATAAAAGAGAGTAAAAGCCGTGATGAGCAGCTTGTAAAGGCGGTAGAGAAAGCGTGGGATGCCGGAATTGTGGTTGTAGTGGCCGCCGGAAACATGGGTCCGGAACCAATGACTATAACGGTACCCGGAAATAGCCGTAAAGTTATTACTGTAGGTTCTTTAGATGATTCCATTCATAAAATTTTGGATAAAAGTTTGCATCCTTCTTATTCCGGCTGTGGTCCTACCGCAGAATGTGTATGCAAGCCGGATGTTGTAGCCCCCGGCTCCTCTATTACGGCAGGTAATGCAGTAAGTACAAAAGATAAAAGATATTATTGTATGAAGAGCGGTACCTCAATGGCTACTCCTGTTGTTTCAGGAAGTATTGCTTTGCTGCTTTCCAAATATCCCTATTTAAGCAATGTGGAGATAAAAATGATATTGCATGAATCCGCCGTGAATTTGGGTATGCCGAAATATAGGCAGGGGTGGGGAAGCATAGATGTAGAAAAACTTCTGAAAATTTAAATACTTGTTACTATTCATATCAACTTGATGGCTGCCGGGACGCCGCTGTGAGCCGGGAGATGCTTCACAGCGGCTGTTTATTCCCGCAAGTAATGAGCCCAAGCGCAGGAATGTTTTTCTCCTGCATTTGGCGAATGCTGCGTACGTCATACAATCTAAAGTTGGCCGTGAATAATAATAAATACTTAGAAAAATACTTAGAAAAATTGAGTTTGAATGCTTGCCAAAAAATAGATTATGTTTTATTATAAAGGATGGCGTTAGAAACCGAGACTAATTAGAAACTCAGGAGGAGGAACGATATGAATAAAATTCAGATGAAAACACCCTTAGTAGAAATGAACGGAGACGAAATGACTCGAATTCTCTGGACGCTCATTAAAGATGAGCTTTTGTTTCCATATATTGATCTGAAAACGGAATACTATGATTTGGGGCTGGAGTATAGAAATGATACGAATGACCAGGTCACGTTTGATAGTGCCGAGGCAAATAAAAAATATGGTGTAGCTGTAAAATGTGCGACGATTACACCCAATGCAGCCAGAATGGATGAGTATAGCCTGAAAGAAATGTGGAAGAGTCCCAACGGTACGATTCGTGCGATATTGGACGGGACTGTTTTTCGTACACCAATTGTAGTAAAAGGTATTGAACCATGTGTGAAGAATTGGAAAAAACCGATTACTCTGGCAAGGCATGCATATGGAGATGTTTATAAGGCAGCGGAGATGAAGATTCCCGGTGCAGGAAAAGCAGAACTGGTATTTACGGCTGAAGACGGAACAGAGACCAGAGAGCTTATTCATAATTATACAGGCGCAGGAATTTTACAAGGAATACACAATACGGAAAAATCAATATCCAGTTTTGCCAGAAGCTGTTTTAAATTTGCTTTGGATACGAAACAAGATCTTTGGTTTGCAACGAAGGATACGATTTCTAAGAAATATGATCATACGTTTAAGGATATTTTTCAGGAAATTTATGATGCGGAGTATGCACAGGCGTTTGACGAGGCTGGTATTGAGTATTTCTATACTTTGATTGATGATGCGGTGGCACGTGTTATGAAAGCAGAGGGAGGATTTATCTGGGCTTGTAAGAACTATGATGGGGATGTTATGAGTGATATGGTTTCATCTGCATTTGGGTCATTAGCTATGATGACTTCTGTATTGGTGTCGCCGGAGGGGAATTTTGAGTATGAAGCGGCCCATGGGACGGTGCAGAGACATTATTATAAGCATTTGAAAGGTGAAGAGACGTCGACGAACTCGGTTGCGACTATTTTTGCGTGGACGGGGGCGCTTAGGAAACGCGGAGAGCTGGATGGTATTCAGGAGTTGATGGAGTTTGCGGATAAACTTGAGAAGGCTACTACCGGGACGATTGAAGAAGGGAAGATGACGAAGGATTTGGCTTTGATTACTTCGATTGAGAATCCGGTGGTTTTGAATAGTGAAGGGTTTATTAAGGCTGTGCGTGGGAAGTTGGAGATGATGTTGTAATATCAATGGTGTAGGGGTTAAGGGATGATGGGAGGACGCTTTGGGGGGAGAGGGGATGAGTGAGGTAAAGAGTGGTACAATTGCCCTCGTCTGCTTTACCGCTGCGTCTGAGTTTTCTAATTTCCCTGACCCTGCTTGGGGCGAAAAAGGCGCTCACAACTCGCAGCGTTTCCTGATGGAAACGCTGCTCAAACAATGTTCGCTTGTGTCCAAGGGCACACTTTTTCTGATCGCAGGGTCAGCGAAATAAGAAAACTCAAGACTCGTTATATGCAGACGATGACAATTGTACCACTCTTTACCTCACGCCAAGGTTTTCGACCAAAGCTGATTTTGTGCAATCGTATATGGTACTGCATTTGGATGTGGGATAGCATTATAAAAATTGATTTAAAAGCGATAAAAACTGTGGCTTTCGTATTTCATTCAAAGCTGCGGTTTTTATCGCTTAGTTTGTGGTGCTTAGTTTGTGGTGCTTAGTTTGCGATGCTTAGTTTGTGACGATGGTATATTGGTTATCCGACGGCATTTGGGTCAGGAATGAAGTTGGGGTCTATTTCGTCTCTTCGGTCATCTATGAATTCTAACTGTTTTGTTTCCGAATAGATTGCTATGTCTATCTCGTGACCTGTGTCGTCTGTAACCATGAATACAATCCCATCATTGGAGCGGTCTTCCAGATAAACGGCGTCTACGACTTTGGAATTCGTGAAATGTTTTTGAGCAGCTTCTTTTGCAATTTTCATATATTCTTCAGGATTATTCTGGTATAACTCTTTTGCTCTTTCCTTTCGTTTTTTAGCGTACTCTATTGAAATTTCCATAGATTTTTCAGGATCATCACGGTATGGCTCCTTTGCTTTTGCTTCTTCGTCTGTAAAGGGTAATACATCCCGAAATATTTGTACGCATTTTTTTTCGCCTGAAATTGCGTCTATCACAAACCAAAATGAAGTAGTTCCATTTTCCATGTCCGATTGGGAATCGCCTACGCTGCCCATCCAATAGGTTCTTTTGGCTGTCTGGGATGCTTCATAATACATCATAACTGTTTTGCCGTCGATATCTTCCTCGAATATTTCCCAGATGTACCGGGCACCGATCTCAGCGGCCTCTTCAGAAGAAATCGTATTGGCATCCAGGTTACTATAGTCCTCTAACTCAAAAATTGTCAGTGAAGGACTTTTATAATCCTCCGGTATTGTATTTGTAAGTGTTGAAATATCTACTTTTTCCTTAACGGGTGTTATGCTTTCTGTTTTTTTGCTTTCCGCTGCAAAGACCAGATTATTCACACCGATAAACGTTGCGCTAAGTATTCCAATGGATAGAACGGATGCTGCAATTGATTTGACTATTTCAGTCCTCTTGTTTTTTTTCATTAATTTTACTTCCTTTCAATATGAATTTGTGTGCTGCACAAATATAGAATAATATAGGTTTATTAGGAACTTATTTTTGAGTTGTTAGGAAGTTGTAAATGTAACTTTGATTATCGTTCCTATATTTATAGAAGATTCGACGGTCAACTTTGCACCATGAACAGCGGCAATCTGCTGACAAATAGCCAGACCAAGTCCGGCGCCGCCTTGTTCCCGGCTTCGGGCTTTATCTACACGATAAAAAGCCTCTGTTACTTTGGAGATATTTTCTTCGGGAATACCACAACCATTGTCAGTGACAGATATTATTACCTTATCTCGCAGTCTGTCTGCTTTCAGATGGATGATACCGTTATTGGATGGGCAGGCTTTCACTGCATTTGTACACAAATTCAACAGCAGGCTCTTGATCAAATCTTCCTGTCCTTCCAGAATATCAGTATCGCTGCTGTAATTGAATTGGATTTTTCGCTCGTTTAAAACATTCTGCATTGTATGTTTTATGTATTCAAACAATTGTGGGATTGATATTTTATTTTCAATTAGTTTATAATGACGCAGAGTTGCAAGCTCCAGCAGTGAATTGGAAATTTTTTTCATATGGCTGGCTTCTTCTATAATAAACTGGGCAGATTCAATAATTTCCTCTTCATTCAATGCCGCTTTCTGCAGATACTCTGCGTAACCATAAATGGATGTAAGGGGGGTTCTGATTTCATGGGCAAAATTATCCACAAACTGCTGCTTCTGGGCTGATTCTTTCTCCAGAAGACAGATTTGGTTTTCAATTTGCTCCGCCATCCTGTTGAAACCTGCCGCCATTGCCGCCACTTCATGCTTTCCTTTTATATAGATTCTTTCGCTGTAGTGTCCGTCTGCAATTTTTTTTGAAGTTTTGGCCACGATGTTAAGAGGTTTGAAAATACCGGACAGAATAAAATGCAGGGCAAGCACCGTAATTACAGAAAACACAATGCCTACAAACAATAGTATATGTTGTATGTTTTTCATATCCATTATGCTTTTAGTGACATTATAATGATAGTCCAGCTGATAATTTTGAAAAGGCTCTGACAGCGCCCCGGTAATGAAGATATAATATTCACGTTCGCGGTTTATAAAAGAAACTTCTATATTTTTTGTGGCAACCTTTTCAGGCTCTGTTAATTCCAGCTTGTTTAAGGCAATCGTAATGTTATGCTTTTCATAATATTTTGCATAATTGTTTATCAGAGCATTTACATCTTTGGTATAATCTTTGCTTTTTTCTCTTTCAGTCAGAATGGCGATATCCTTGGTGAGAGAAATTATCATCATCTGATACTCTGCCACGCTCTTTTCCTTTAGCATATTCATTTGATTACTGGTCATATAAGCGGAAACAACGCTTAGGCTGGAAAATAAAATAATGAGAAACAGCAGAAAAGTAGCCAGAAAAGTTTTTGATCTCACTTCTCTACCTCCAGCCGGTAGCCCAGTTTATAGACTGTTTTAATGACGTTTTCCCAGGTCAGTTTTTTACGAATGTTATGAATATGTACATCGACCGTTCTTGTATCGCCGCCGTAATCATATCCCCAGGCAATATCAAGCAGTTTATCCCGGGAGAGGGCGATATTGCGATTTTGAATCAGTACTTCAATGAGAGCATATTCCTGCGGTGCAAAATCCACAAGCCGGTCATGGAAATAAACCTTCCGTCCAATTAAATCAACCCTGACATCGCCTAAACAAAACAGTTTTTCTGCCTTCTGGGTTCGTCTTAGAACAGAATCTACTCTTGCCTGCAATTCCATCATGTCAAAGGGTTTCACGATATAATCGTCTGCCCCCAGTTTTAATCCCTTAATCCTGTCTTTCACCGCCCCACGGGCAGTTAAAAAGATAACAGGAATATCCTTTAATTCTTTGATTACCTGAAAACCATCCAGCTTAGGCAGCATAATATCCAGCAAAATCAGGTCAAATGCCTGCTTTTCCATTTCATCAAAGACAGATTCACCGTCAAAAACAGAAATACACCTGTGCCCAACCAGTTCAAGATTCTTTTTCAGTAAAATATTAATTGGTTTTTCATCTTCCACAATAAGTATTTTAGCCATCCATGCACCTCGATTTTATTTTTAGTATAGCATGGACTTATTATGAAGTCATTAATGCCAGACTCTATTTGCCTGATGAAATTGTTGTACTCCAGGCGTGAAAGCGCGATCTCTATATACCGATTAGCGCCAGCATTTTTGCATGGCTTGTATTTTTCCCTGCGATTAAGTTTGGCATGAAAGGAATCATCGGATCACTCACTGCTTTGAGCCTTTCGATTCTGCCCTTTTTATATATGCTGGATTATACAATAAACAGACTAATTGAAGACAAAGCTTACGTACCACCCACAGCAAATACGTTAAGGCGCATTTGAATTAACAATTCCAGTTATCAGCCAAAAAACTCGGCGTGTGGAAAAGAGTGGAACAACTGCCTGCAATGCATATAGCGAGGATAGAGTTTTCTTATTTCGCTGACCCTGCGATCAGAAAAAGTGTGTCCCTGGACACAAGCGAACATTGTCTGAGCAGCGTTTTCATCAGAAAACGCTGCGAGTTGTGAGCGGCTTTTTTGCTCCAAGCAGGGTCAGGGAAATTAGAAAACTCAGACGCAGCGGTAAAGCAGATGCAGGCAGTTGTTCCACTCTTTTCCGCACTCACTACCCCATCTATACCTCCATCTATCCCCCCAACTTATTCCACCAACGTCTCCCAAAAACAATAAAGCCCCTCAAGCTCCTCAGCAATCCCATTCTTCTCCAGCGTTAATTCCAAACACCGATTCATATCACACGCAATCTCCGGATTCTCCATCAACGCATCAATTTCAGAATCCCGCATCTCCAGTTCATGAATCCTGCCCTCCGTTTTGTTCAGATCATTCTGCCGTTTCCGCTCCCGTGCCTGTTCTTCCTTTTTCTGCTGCCAAACCAATCTGGAAGTACTCACTTCATCCTGGACCTCAGCATCATCACAAACCCCAGGTGCATATATTCTTGTCAATTCCTCTTTTTTCTCCAGATAATAATCATAATTCCCAATATAATTCACCAATGTATTCCCGGTCAACTCTAAAATGCGCGTAGCCGTCTGATTGATAAAGTACCGGTCATGGGAAACGTAAAGCACCGTTCCTGTATACCTGTTCAAAGCTTGCTCCAGTACCTCTTTCGATACAATGTCCAAATGATTGGTCGGCTCGTCCAGGATAATAAAGTTAGCCTCCGAAAGCATCAATTTAGCCAGAGAAACACGCCCCCGTTCCCCCCCGCTTAAAGATTGAATCTGTTTAAATACATCATCTCCCGTAAATAAAAAGGCAGCCAGTACATTACGTATCTGCGTATTCGTGAGCTTCGGATAATCATCCGAGATTTCTTCAAATATAGTCTTTTCCATATGCAGGACATGATGCTCCTGATCATAATAGCCGATCTGAACCTTACTGCCAAGATGAAAAGTCCCGCCATCAGCAGATAGAATACCGTTTATGATTTTCAAAATAGTGGTCTTACCCGTACCGTTATTTCCGATAATGGCAACCTTCTCACCACGCTTGATCTCAAAATTCAAATCAGAAAAAAGCATATTTCCATCAAAGGATTTTTTTAAATGCTCTACCATTAAAACATCATTACCGCTCAATATATGCGGTTCCAGTGCGATATGTATTTCTGCATTTATTTCTGTCGGTTTATCCAAAACCTCTATTTTATCCAGTTTTTTTTCACGGCTTTCTGCTCGGCGGATGGATTTTTCCCGGTTAAAGGATTTTAACCTGGTAATTACTTCCTGCTGATGTTTGATTTCACGCTGTTGATTTAAATAAGCTTTTAGATCTGCCTCACGGATCATCGCTTTTTTTTCGGCATAAGCAGTATAATTACCGGAAAATGTAATCGCCTTTCCGGCATCCAGCTCTATCACTTTCGTAACAACGCGGTTAAGAAAATAGCGGTCATGGGCAACGATCATCACCGCTCCGCTGTAGTTCAGCAGATAAGTTTCCAGCCATGCAATAGAGGCCATATCCAAATGGTTCGTAGGTTCATCCAAAAGAATAATATCGGGTTTGGCCAAAAGAAGTTTTCCCAGTGCCACACGGGTCTTTTGTCCTCCGGAGAGAGTGTCCACATGTTTTTGGAATTCCCCTTCTTCAAATCCCAGTCCTTTCAATACTCCGGTAATTTCGCCTTGATAGGCATAACCATTTTTTTGCTCAAATTCAGTATGAAGACGGTTATAAAGCTCCAAAGTCTGCGTCAGGGTATCACCCTGCAGATGTTTCATTTCATGTTCAAGGCGGCGTATACGTGCCTCCAATTCAATAATATCTCGTTTTACTTCCAACAGTTCTTCAAATATTGTGTTTTCACCGGATACAGCTTCATGCTGCGCCAGGTAACCAATGGTCTTTCCCTTTGTGACCGTGATATTACCGGAATCGGCATTTAACTTCTGCATGATGATTTTCAGCAAAGTTGATTTACCTGCTCCGTTGATTCCTATCACAGCTGTTTTTTCCCGTTCTTCTATGTGAAAAGAAACATCCTTTAATACCTGATTCGTTCCAAATGACTTATTAATATTGTGGCAAGCTAAAATCATGATTATCCATCCTTATATCGTTAAATTTCCCAATTAGTTTAACATAAAATACTATTTTTCACTAGTAATTTTTAAAATTGCTGGACGAATGAAAGGTTTTGATATAATATAGATTTAAAAAGTTTTTCGCTTGTTTTAGTTGGAGGAGGAAAAAGAATGAAAAAAGTGGTGAAATTTGGTGGAAGTTCACTTGCAAGTGCAGAACAGTTTAAGAAAGTAGGAGACATTATCCGGTCGGACAGTGCCAGAAGATTTGTGATACCGTCTGCTCCGGGTAAACGTTTTGATAAAGACATTAAAATAACGGACATGCTTTATTCCTGCTATGATTTAGCTGTTAACGGAAAGAAATTTGCATCTATGCTAATTGATATCAAAGAGCGTTATGATGAAATCATTACCGGACTGAACCTTGATTTATCATTAGACAAAGAATTTGAAATTATCCGGGAATCATTTATCAACAAAGCAGGCAGCAGTTATGCGGCATCACGCGGAGAATATTTAAATGGTATTATTATGGCCAATTATCTGGGATATGAATTTGTGGATGCGGCGGAAATGATATTTTTCAATCAGAATGGCAGCTTAAATGCGGATAAAACAAATGAGATGTTGGCAAAACGGCTTGCCAATGTAGAAAGAGCCGTGATACCCGGATTTTACGGTGCCATGGATGACGGGAGGATTCAGACATTTTCCCGCGGGGGCTCTGATGTAACAGGATCTATCGTAGCCAGAGCAATTAAAGCTGATCTGTACGAAAATTGGACGGATGTATCAGGATTTCTGGTAACCGATCCGCGTATTATCAAAAATCCGGAAGTAATTGAAACCATTACTTATCGGGAATTGAGAGAATTGTCTTATATGGGAGCTACGGTATTGCATGAAGATGCTATTTTTCCTGTCCGTAAAGAAGGAATACCGATCAATATAAAAAATACCAATGTACCGGAAGATGAGGGAACTTTGATTGTACAGAGCACCTGCAGAAAGCCTAAATATACCATTACCGGTATTGCAGGCAAGAAGGGATTTGCGGCTATTGCTATCGAAAAAGCAATGATGAATACGGAAATAGGTTTTGGGAGAAAAGTATTGGAAGTATTTGAAGAGAACGGAATCTCTTTTGAACATATACCTTCCGGTATTGATACCATGTCGGTGTTTGTCCACCAAAGTGAGTTTGAAGAAAAAGAACAAAAAGTGCTTGCCGGTATCCATAATGCAGTAAATCCGGATTTTATAGATTTAGAATCTGATTTAGCATTAATTGCGGTGGTAGGCCGCGGCATGCGTGCAACAAGAGGGACTGCAGGACGGATTTTTTCCGCATTAGCTCATGCCAATGTCAATGTCAAAATGATCGATCAGGGTTCCAGTGAGCTGAATATTATTATTGGTGTAAGAAATGAGGATTTTGAGACTGCGATAAAGGCAATTTATGATATTTTTGTTACAGTACAGTTATAATATTTGACATAAAATAGACAATCCGATATAATGAAAGCATCATTGATGTAAGAAGGGTAGAAGTCATGGATAAAGAAATTTCAAAAGCCGTAATTAAAAGATTGCCACGTTATTATAGATATCTTGGGGAACTGCTGGAAAGTGGCGTTGAACGCATTTCTTCAAATGAATTGAGCGACAAGATGCGGGTGACGGCATCACAGATTCGACAGGACTTAAATAATTTCGGTGGCTTTGGGCAGCAGGGATACGGATATAATGTAAAATATCTTTATGCGGAAATTGGAAAAATATTAGGGTTGGATAGAGTATATAATATGATCATTGTAGGTGCCGGAAATCTTGGTCAGGCATTGGCAAATTATGTTAAATTTGAAAAACGCGGATTTTGGATAAAAGGAATCTTTGATGTAAATCCTATTCTCAAAGGAATTACTGTTCGTGGGATTGAAATTCGTATGATTGATGAGCTTTCAGATTATGTGAAGGAAAATGAGATTCAGATAGCAGCATTGACGCTGCCAAAGGCAAATGCTTCTGAAATGGCGGACCTTTTAGTAAAAAGCGGGGTAAAGGCTATCTGGAATTTTGCCCATACGGATTTGAATTTACCGGAAGACGTTATCGTTGAAAATGTACATCTTTCGGAAAGCCTGATGCAGTTGTCTTATAATATCAGTTGTTATGAACAGAAACACAAAAAGTAGGAGATCATTCAATGGTGCGCATCAAAATAAACTATTATTTTGATGCGTTGTTTTTTCGCAGAGGCAAGGAGTGTACAGTATGGAATATTTTGTTACGAGTGCTGAAATGAAGCAGTGTGATCAATCAACAATATTTGATTTTAAGATGCCATCGGTAGTTTTGATGGAACGGGCAGCTCTTGCCTGTGTGGAAACGCTTATACAATCATCTTTTGATTTGAGCCATGTACTGGTGGTCTGCGGATCCGGCAATAATGGAGGCGATGGTTTTGCAATTGCACGTATTCTGAAGCAAAAGCATATAAATGTTGAGGTGCTTTTTGCAGGGAGTGAGGAGTCCTGTACGCCGGATACCAGGCTGCAGAAAGAGATTTGTAAAAATTACGGGGTAAAACTTTGTAGTAAAGCAGAATTTAATGAATATACTAGTATAGTAGATGCCATTTTTGGCATTGGGTTATCAAGAGAAATACAGGGCATCTATCGTGAACTTATTGAATTGATAAACCAATCGAGTGCGAAAGTCCTGTCTGTGGATATTCCGTCCGGCATTCACTGTGACACCGGGAGCATTATGGGCATTGCCGTAAATGCGGATATTACCGTAACCTTTGCTTTTAAGAAACGCGGACATTTCATTGGTCCGGGCAGAGATTATACCGGAGAAGTGATAAGGAAGGATATCGGAATTACAGAGGATGGTTTCGCCGGCACATATCCGAAGGCATATTCATATAATTGTATGGAAGATATGAAACTGCGGAAAAGAACACGCTATGCTAATAAAGCTACCTTTGGGAAAGCATTGATTATTGCAGGGTCACGAAATATGTCAGGTGCTGCTCTGCTTACCTCCAAGGCTGCTTATCGAACCGGAACCGGACTGGTACATATTTTTTCAGGTGAATGCAACCGAATTACTTTACAGCAGGGACTTCCGGAAGCGCTGATGACTCCTTACGAGGAAGGGACAGGACATCAGTTGCTCAAGGATATACTGCACTGGCCGAGTGTCATAGGCTTCGGTCCGGGCGCCGGAATTGATGAGGATAAGCTGAAAATACTGGAACTGTTAATAGGAGAAAGCAGAGTCCCCCTGGTTTTAGATGCAGATGCTTTGACTCTGCTCAGTAAACACAGGGAAATCTTGAAAGGGCATAAACAGCCCATTATTATTACACCTCATGTAGGTGAGATGGTAAGACTATGTAATATGTCAAAGGAAGAAATTATTAATGATCTGGCAGGAGCGGCAGTTGGTTTTGCAAAAGAATATCAGGTAATATGCGTATTAAAAGATGCCGGTACAATTGTAACAAATGGTGAAGAACTTTTTATTAACCAGACAGGGAACAGCGGTATGGCTACCGGAGGTTCCGGCGATGTACTTACAGGCATCATTACCGGTCTGATTGCCCAGGGAAATCCGCCCTTTAGATCTGCCTGCGCCGCAGTTTATCTTCACGGTCTTTCCGGAGATGCGGCATATCAAAAATACGGGGGACATGGCATGCTTGCCGGAGATATTATCGATGGTTTGCAGCAAGTGTTGCGATAGTGAGTGTTACCGGAGGTATGACATGAAAAAGCACAAAAGAGTCTACGCAGCGATTGACTTAGATTCAATTATGCAAAATGTTGAAAATATGAAAAAACTTATGCGCCGGGAGTCAAAGATCATTGCCGTTATCAAAGCAGACGGATATGGTCACGGTGCAGCACCAATTGCCCATATGATGGAGCACTGTGATTATATATGGGGGTTTGCCGTAGCAACGGTAGAAGAGGCAGTGAGCCTTCGCAGCCAGAAGATCAGGAAGCCCATTTTGATCCTGGGATACACGTTTGCGGAAGATTATGAAACACTTGTCAGGGAGGATATACGGCCTGTTGTGTTTAAGATGGATATGGCAAAGGAATTATCCGATGCGGCAAGCCGGTTAAAAAGAACATTGACCGTACATCTGGCTGTGGATACGGGAATGATGAGGATCGGATTTTCTGACACATTACAAAGTATAGATGAAATAAAAGAAATAGCCGGTCTTCCCGGTCTTAAAACAGAAGGATTATATACCCATTTTGCCAGAGCTGACGAAGCCGATAAATCGAATGCACTGGAACAATTAAGAAGATTCCGGAAATTTGAAAATCTGCTGGAAAAAGCCGGTATTTCCATACCGATCAAACATTGTTCGAACAGTGCCGGAATCCTGGAGCTGCCTCAGGCGAATATGGATATGGTCCGAGCCGGAATCTCAATATATGGAATTTATCCATCTCAGGAAATGTCCAGGGATGCAGTGACACTTTATCCGGCTATGTCTCTGAAAAGTCATATTATATACATAAAAGACGTGGAGGCAGGTATTCCTATCAGCTATGGGGGTACTTACACCACAACAGTCAAAACCAGGGTAGCTACCATACCGGTTGGCTACGGAGACGGCTACCCTAGAAGCTTATCCAATAAGGGATGGGTTATCATTCATGGAAAAAAAGCGCCTGTTTTGGGAAGAGTGTGCATGGATCAATTCATGGTTGACGTGACCGAAATACCGGAGGCAAAAGAACTGGATGAAGTTATTTTAATGGGAAAAGATGGGGATGAGATCTTGAATGTGGATACTCTTTCTGCACTGTCCGGTCGTTTTCCCTATGAATTTGTCTGCGATATAGGAAAGCGGGTTCCACGTATTTATTACCAAAATGGAAAGCGGATTATGGATGCACCCTCCGGGCACTTCGGATGTCCGGAAACCATGGACGTAAATATGGATGCACCCTCCGGGCACTTCGGATGTCCGGAAACCAGGGAGAAAAATATGGTAAACGTATAAATTGAAAAAAATAAGAGCACAAAAGCGCATACCAGAGAAAAATATGGAAATACTAGAGTTAACCTAAAAGCATATGAATCGGAGTGTGAAACGTGTGATTATTAAAAGAGGAGACATTTTCTATGCTGACTTGAGACCGGTCATTGGCTCAGAACAAGGAGGTGTGAGACCGGTTTTGATTATACAAAATGATGTTGGAAATAAACATAGTCCCACCGTCATTTGTGCAGCAATTACATCTAAAATGAATAAGGCGAAGCTCCCTACCCATGTAGAAATTGATGCCGGACGATATGAGATCGTACGGGATTCCGTGATTTTACTGGAGCAGCTTCGTACAATAGATAAAAAGCGGTTAAAAGACAGAGTATGTCACCTGGATATAGAGATACTGGAACAAGTAAACAAAGCCCTGCAGATAAGCCTTGAGTTAACTACATAGTTAGGCTGTTAAGAATCTTGACTAATTTCATGGAAAATGATATATTCATATGCATATGAGATTATTGAAAACTGTAGATAGAATAAAAGGAGTTTTTTACTAAATGGAGGACAGTGGGAGTCCAATTATATTTTATATTATTATATTTCTGATTTATATATTATTAGATGCTGTATTATATGCTTATGGTGCCGCAATCCGAAGTATCAACGAAAATGATATAGAAAAACGCGAGAAAATCGGCGACATCCGGAAGGCAAAACTTGTTTTGAATTATAAAAATAATCCGAAGCCTTTGAGTGATACCATCCAGATTGCAGCCAATTTGTGTTGTATCCTGATGGGGTGTGTAGTGATTCACATATTGAATTTACCTGTTTTGGCAGTACATATTTTTACACAGATTCTGGTGATTTTTATATTTTTACTGCTGATATATATATTCTGTGTTTATATTCCCCAGATATTAGGGTCTTATTATGCGGAATATGTGGCTTTTGGGCTGGTCGGTACCATTCGTATCATTGTAAATATATTCAGACCGCTTACGGGATTGGTAACTCTGATCGGATATGCCGTAACCCGGATTTTAGGGATTGAACCCAGAAAACCGCAGGAGGATGTGACGGAGGAAGAGATCATCTCGATGGTCAATGAGGGACATGAGCAAGGGGTTCTTGAAGCCTCCGAGGCAGAAATGATCCATAATATTTTCGAGTTCGGTGATAAAGAAGCACAGGATATAATGATCCATAGGAAGAGTATTGTCGCGGTAGACGGAATACTGACACTAAAGGATGCATTAAACTTAATACTGGATAGAGCATACTCCCGTTTTCCTGTTTACGAAGACACAATTGATAATATTACCGGTATCATTCATCTGAAAAATGCCATGAAATTTTATGCAACCGGTCAATATGACAACTGGTTGATAAAGGATATTCCGGATTTAGTAAACCCGGCAGTATTTATTCCGGAGACGAGAAATATCAGTCAATTGTTTAAAAGCATGCAATCCCGGAAATTACAAATGGTTATTGTAGCTGATGAATATGGACAGACGGCAGGACTGATCGCCCTGGAGGATATTCTGGAGGAGATTGTCGGAAATATCCAGGATGAATATGATATAGAAGAGGACATGATTGAACCCTGTGAAGACGCCGGCTATTTTATGAATGGGATGACATCTCTTTCGGAAGTAAAAGATACGCTTGGCATCGAATTTGACCTGGACGAAAATATTGAAACATTAAATGGGTTTTTGATATCAAGGCTGGATAAAATCCCATCGGAAGATGAGCATTCTACCATTGAAGAGATGGGCTATGCTTTTCAAATATTAAATGTTGTAAACAAGACGATTGAGAAAGTCAAAGTCAGCAAATTGCAGGAGACGGATGCCTGTAAAAAGGGTACGAAAGAATAAGAAAAATCAAAAAACATAAAAAGGAGCAGTTACAATGTCAGGACATTCAAAATTTGCAAACATAAAACACAAAAAGGAAAAAAATGATGCCGCAAAAGGTAAGATTTTTACGATTATCGGAAGAGAAATAGCTGTTGCCGTAAAAGAAGGAGGTGCAGATCCTGCAAATAACAGCAGACTACGTGATGTTATTGCAAAAGCGAAGGCAAATAACATGCCAAATGATACCATCGATCGGGGAATAAAAAAGGCAGTCGGAGATGCGAATGCCGTGAACTATGAATACGTATCCTATGAAGGGTATGGACCAAATGGAATTGCGATTATTGTGGATGCATTAACAGATAATAAAAACCGTACCGCTGCCAATGTACGCAGTGCGTTTACAAAAGGAAGCGGACAAATAGGGACACCCGGGTGTGTATCCTATAGCTTTGACAAAAAGGGGCAGATCTTAATTGCCAAGGAAGAGTGTGAAATAGATGGCGATGATTTGATCATGCTTGCATTAGAGGCAGGTGCACAGGATATTGCCGAAGAAGAGGACAGCTATGAGGTCATTACGGAGCCTGAAGATTTTTCGGCAGTACGTGAAGCATTGGAAAAAGAAGGTATCCGGATGGCGGTGGCACAGGTTACCATGATTCCCCAGAATTATGTAGAACTGACAGATGATACTGCGATTAAAAATCTGCAGAAAACCCTGGATTTACTGGATGAAGATGATGATGTACAGGCAGTATACCATAACTGGGATGAATAAGCTTTTTAAGGAGAAATTATATGAACTTCTATACGATTGGCATTGAAGGAATGCCCAAATTACTGCAAGAGATAGACAGACCGTTGGAAAATTTTAAGCGAAACACATATGAAAGTGCTTTTCGAACTTTTTTTGAGCATAATCTTGTGATTTTTGAAGCGATCGAAAATGGTTATCAGCAGGTGGTTGATAAAGATCAGTTTTTAACAAATATGGCTGCTGCTATGGCGGATGCGGCTAGTGAAGAAATAGAACAGATATCGAGAAATGGGCGGAAGGAAAAAAAGCTGATGGATTATAATTTCTGCCTGGCGGTTTATGTACTTCCGGCAATATTGGAATATAAGCAGGAATCTTCAAAGATTTTGGCCGACAAGGTGTTGGAAGCATGGAAAGAGAAATTTCCAAAGACGAATATACAGGCTTCTACCTTTGAGGCGATTCAGGCAGGATTTAAGAAAAAGTGGTGTTATGTTACAACAGCGGTATGCGAAACATTTGGAAAACCGGATGATTGTTATGAATTGACATTATTTCGTGATTACAGAGATACCTATCTTGCCCTGCAGGAGGATGGAGAGGACCTGATCCGTGAATATTATGATTTGGCACCTACAATCGTAAAACACATTAACAAGAAAGAAAACCGAAAAGAGATCTACGAAGATATCTGGAAGGAGTTTTTGAATCCTTGTATCGACATGATTGAGCAAGGAAATAATGCTCAGTGCAAAGAGTTATATGTAAATATGGTTCGTGATCTGCAGGAAAAATATTTTATAGAATTAAGTTGAATACTATTTTGTAAAGGCTATGCATAGCATAGCTTTTATTCATTTGAAATTAAAAGAATTGTTGTAAAATTATAGTTTTCGGACATACTAAGAAAAATCGTGATAAGGAGAATGAATATGTCTGAAGCGGAAAAAAAAGAGAGAAAAGACAAAGTAAATACGGAAGAAAAAAGCGAGGAAATCAAAGAATTTGGCCAGATCACCTTGAATCATAAAATACATCTGTTGAGTGTGATCGGTGAAATTGAAGGGCATGAATGTCTTTCTGCCAATACAAAGACTACAAAATACGAGCATATCCTGCCGCAATTGGCGGCTATTGAAGACAGTAAAGATATACAGGGGTTATTGGTTCTCTTAAATACCGTGGGAGGCGACGTGGAAGCCGGATTGGCAATTGCGGAGATGATCGCATCTCTCAGTAAGCCTACCGTTTCCCTGGTTTTGGGAGGAAGTCACTCCATAGGGATTCCAATCGCAGTGTCTACAGATTATTCTTATATTGTGGAAACCGGCACAATGGTTATTCATCCGGTCCGTATGAACGGGACAATCATTGGAGCACCTCAGACTTATGACTATTTTAAACAGATGCAGGATAGAATTCTGGGGTTTATTTCAAATCACTGTAATGCCAAAAGAGAACGTTTAGAAGAGCTAATGCTGGATACCGGTATACTGACAAAGGATCTGGGAACGATTTTGGTGGGGAAGCAGGCAGTGAAAGAAGGGATTATAAACCAGGTAGGGGGCATTCGCAATGCGATTGATAAAGTGCATGAAATGATTTGTATATCTGATTAATATATGCTATAATAATTACGGTTCGATTGGCATTTACAAACGGATAAGAAGGCTTTGGGGGGAAGTTATGTCATTACTACAAGCGATTTTATTAGGAATAATACAAGGACTAACGGAGTTTCTTCCGGTTAGCAGTTCAGGACATCTGGTGATTTTTCAAAATATATTTCATATCAATACCGATGGCGGCATGTTGTTTGACATCATGCTGCACTTAGGAACGTTAGTGGCAGTTATTACGGTATATCGAAGAGATATAAAAAAGATGCTGATCGAAACGATTAAGATAGGCATTGATATAGTCAAAAACATAAAAACCTGGATTTATAATCGGAAATTTGATGAAGCATTACGTTATAAACGGATTATACATAATAACTATCGGAAATTTGTAGTATTGATACTGGTATCTACTATCCCGACTGCCATCATTGGATACACGGCAAAGAGTCTTGTGGAAGCGGCCGGAAAAACTTTGATTGTGCCGGGTGTCTGTCTTTTGATTACCGGTGTATTGCTTCTGGTCTCTGAGATTTCGGAAGAAGGGCATAAGATTCCAAAAGATGTCAGCTATAGCAGCGGTTTTTTTATTGGAATTGCCCAGGGGCTGGCAACTTTGCCGGGGCTCTCACGTTCCGGTACCACCATTGCGGCATGTCTGCTTGGAGGCTTTGACCGCAGATTTGCAGTGAAATATTCATTCATTATGTCTATTCCCGCGATACTGGGGGCAGCTGTTTTAGAACTGAAAGATGTAGGGAAGGAAGCGGTTTCAGGTTCTCTGGTTTTCAATTGCGTCATTGGTGCTGCAGTTGCGGCGGTGGCAGGATACATATGCATAAAATTAATGTTGAAGATCGTAAAAAATAAAAAATTAAAAGGATTTGCTTTCTATTGTTTTGCCATTGGAACAGTGGCAATTATAGCACATTTTGTAATATAAAAGGGGATAACAGGGGAGATTGATTCATGGCAACAAGTTCTAATGTGAGACGTAATACAGGAAAAAAACGTACTTCTACGAAAAAGAACCGCAAGAGAGGTTCCGGAAAGACCAATGCAAAGTCTTCCGGATTTTCTATCGTAGATGAAATTTTATTGTGGATTGTTTTGGCACTGTCCGCCTATCTGTTTATCAGTAACTTTGGATTAGGCGGCTTTGTAGGTGAGAAAATCACGGATTTCTGTTTTGGGATCTTTGGCTTTTCAGCCTATATATTTCCTTTTCTGCTGTTTCTTTGGACCGGATTCAGTATTTCCAACAAAGGAAGCAGACTTGCCTGGATCAAAATCTGCGGTACCTTATTATTATTTATTTCATTATGCGGCATTTTTGAGTTGATAGTAAACAAATATGAAAACACAAAGTCATTTATAGAATTTTATCAAATCAGTAAAAAATATAAAACCGGCGGAGGTCTTATCGGCGGAATCCTTTGTAAAACATTTAGTCCGGCACTGGGAGTGGCGGGCTCCTATGTGATTCTTATCATTCTGATAATCATAGCCATTGTGATGATCACGCAGCGCTCCATTTTCGAGGGGATGAAAAGCAGTGGAAACAAGATGTATCATACGGCAAAAAATGATGCGGCCAGAAGGCGCGAACGCTCTGCAATACGCAGAGAACAGGCTGAATTACAAAGGCAGCAGGAGTTGGAGAAGAAGTGGGAACGTCTGGATGCGGAAAAGGAAATGCGCTTGAATAAAAAAGTCAGAGGTGTGGATTTAAATTCAACGGTTATGCAAAAGGAAGAAAAACCGGCTGAAATACATGAGGTTATCCCGCCTATACTAAATGAATCCTCCGAATCAGAGCAGGTCTTTCATATTCAAAGAAACGATCCGATTGTGGAAGAGGCGGAAGAAGCGGAAATGCCTGCTCTTAATTCTCCGGATTTAAAGACATTAATTGAAAAAAACAGCGGGATAAAAGAACCAGACACAAATAAACGGCAAAAGTCAAAATCCACTACAAAAGAACAGGAAGAAGGCATACGAAATGTGGAACAGGAAATCGAGGCGGCTGCTCAAATCGCAAAGCCGAATTATAAATTTCCAACTTTAAGCCTTTTGAAGAAAGCAAGGAGAGGAAAATTGGGGGATTCTGACAAAGAGCTGAGAGATACTGCGCAGAAGCTTCAGCAAACACTGCATAGTTTTGGCGTAGGGGTGAAAGTTACGAATGTCAGCTGCGGACCAACGGTAACCCGCTATGAGTTAACGCCTGAGCAGGGAGTAAAAGTCAGCCGTATCGTAAATCTTTCGGACGACATTAAATTGAATCTGGCGGCAGCAGATATCCGTATAGAAGCACCGATTCCCGGAAAGTCGGCCGTTGGTATTGAAGTGCCAAACCATGAGAATAATGCCGTGTTGTTAAGAGAACTTTTAGAATCCGAAGAGTTCAGGGATCATCCGTCTAATCTGGCATTTGCAGCCGGAAAAGACATTGGAGGGAAAGTAGTCGTTACTGATATTGCCAGAATGCCCCATCTGCTCATTGCCGGAGCTACCGGATCGGGTAAATCCGTATGTATTAATACCATTATTATGAGCATTCTATATAAAGCAAAACCTGAGGACGTAAAATTAATTATGATTGATCCAAAGGTAGTAGAATTAAGTGTTTACAATGGAATTCCTCATCTGTTCATACCGGTCGTAACGGATCCTAAAAAGGCAGCAGGCGCATTAAACTGGGGTGTTGCTGAAATGGAGGATCGTTATAAGAAATTTGCAGAGCTGAATGTGAGAGATCTGAAAGGATACAATCAGAGAATTGCATCTATACAGGATATAGAAGATGAGAATATACCGGAAAAACTGCCGCAGATCGTAATTATTGTGGATGAACTTGCAGATCTTATGATGGTGGCGCCCGGGGAAGTAGAGGATTCCATCTGCCGTCTTGCGCAGCTGGCCAGGGCAGCAGGCATACATTTGATCATTGCCACCCAGAGGCCTTCCGTCAATGTCATCACCGGTGTTATCAAAGCCAATATGCCGTCACGTATCGCATTTTCCGTATCGTCAGGCGTGGATTCGCGAACGATCATTGATATGCATGGTGCGGAAAAATTACTTGGCAAAGGTGATATGCTGTTTTATCCGCAGGGATATCAAAAGCCTGCAAGGCTACAGGGAGCTTTCGTTTCCGATTCGGAAGTAGGTGCCGTAGTAGAATATCTGAAAGAGAAAAATATGTCTAACTCCTATAATCAAAAAATTGAGGAGGAAATCAGTAAGTCTCAAGTGACAACAAAAGAGGTGAATGGCAGCAATAATGGCAGTGACAGCGGTGTAGACAGCTATTTTGTCGATGCCGGAAAGTTTATCATTGATAAGGACAAGGCATCTATCGGAATGCTGCAGCGTGTTTTCAAAATCGGATTTAACCGGGCGGCACGCATTATGGACCAGCTCTCTGAGGCAGGTGTTGTCGGTCCGGAGGAAGGGACGAAACCGAGGAAAATTTTAATGTCTATGGAGGACTTTGAACATTATATAGAAGAGTCGTTGATATAAAGATTCTTCGCTAACGCTCAGAATGACAGTTTATATATTGATTTATTTTAGAATCTTCGGGTTGTATTATAATAAAGTTTGCTTTATACTTAGTTAGGCTGTTTAACGAAAATTACAGTGGCTTTTAGATTACACAGTAAAAAAAATGGAGGGAATTATGTATAGGATTGAAAAAGCAGAACTGCTTGCGAACAATATTTTCCTTATGGTGGTAAACGCTCCGCGTGTTGCAAAACATTGTCTTCCGGGTCAATTTATCATTGTGAAAATAGATGAAAAGGGCGAGAGAGTTCCTCTGACTATTTGTGATTATGATCGTGAGAAAGGTACGATCACTATCGTGTTTCAAAATGTAGGTACCGCTACCGAGAAATTTTCCCATCTGAAAGAAGGCGATTTTTTTAAAGATTTCGTCGGACCTTTGGGGCAACCTTCTGAATTCTGCAAGGAAGATATTGAGGAAGTAAAAAAGAAAAAGATTCTTTATGTTGCCGGTGGAGTAGGTACCGCACCGGTATATCCCCAGGTGAAATGGCTGCATGAACACGGAATCAGTGTTGATGTTATCGTTGGGGCTAAGACAAAAGATTTAATTATTTTAGAGAAAGAAATGGAAGCTGTTGCAGGCAATTTATATATTACGACAGATGACGGATCATATGGAAGAAGCGGAATGGTAACAGCCGTGATTGAAGAGTTAATTCAAAATGAGGGTAAGAAATATGACATTGCCGTTGCGATCGGACCAATGATCATGATGAAATTTGTATGCCTTACTACCAAAAAACTGAATCTGCCTACGGTTGTCAGTATGAACCCGATTATGGTAGACGGAACCGGTATGTGTGGTGCATGCCGACTGACGGTTGGCGGCGAAGTAAAGTTTGCATGTGTAGACGGTCCGGAATTTGACGGACATCTTATTAATTTTGACGAAGCTATGAAAAGACAGCTGCTGTATAAAACAGAGGAAGGAAGATCATACCTCAAGTTTCAGGAAGGTGATACACATCATGGAGGATGTGGAATTTGCGGAGGTGATGAATAATGGCAGATCTATTAAAAAAAGTACCCGTCAGGGAGCAGGACCCCAAAGTAAGAGCTGCTAATTTTGAGGAAGTATGCTACGGCTATAACGAAGAAGAAGCGATGAAAGAAGCGCAGCGCTGCATTAACTGTAAAAATGCAAAATGTATTGCCGGATGTCCTGTAGCGATTGACATCCCCGGATTTGTCAGCAAGGTTAAAGAAGGAAATTTTGAAGAGTCCTTTCACATTATCTCAGAATCAAGTGCATTGCCGGCTATCTGCGGACGTGTTTGTCCACAGGAAAGCCAGTGTGAAGGCAAATGTATCCGCGGTATCAAAGGTGAACCTGTCTCCGTAGGAAAGCTGGAACGTTTCGTGGCAGACTGGGCAAGGGGAAAAGGACTGAAACCGCCTGCGCCTGCGGCTTCAAACGGACGTAAAGTGGCAGTGATCGGTGCCGGTCCTGCAGGTCTTACCTGTGCCGGAGATTTGGCAAAATTGGGCTATGATGTAACTATTTTTGAAGCACTTCACGAACCGGGGGGCGTTTTGGTATACGGTATTCCTGAATTTCGTCTTCCAAAAGAAGAAGTAGTTTCAGCAGAAATAGAAAATGTAAAATCCCTGGGTGTTAAAATTGAAACAAATGTTATCATTGGAAAATCCATAACAATTGATGAATTGATAGAAGAAGAAGGTTTTGAAGCCGTATTTATCGGTTCCGGTGCTGGGCTGCCGATGTTTATGGGTATTCCCGGCGAAAATGCCAATGGTGTGTTTTCAGCAAATGAATATCTCACCAGAAATAACCTGATGAAAGCATTTTTAGATGATTACGATACTCCTATTGCAAGAGGGAAAAAGGTTGCCGTCATAGGCGGCGGCAATGTGGCAATGGATGCAGCCAGAACGGCTCTTCGTCTCGG
>Ga0153924_1000164_pt1 | contig 44767 bp, 46 predicted proteins | sample TSNJ008MetaG_FD_104709 | JGI IMG/M metagenome (GOLD analysis project Ga0153924, IMG submission 104709) | Attine ant fungus gardens microbial communities from New Jersey, USA - TSNJ008 MetaG | ecosystem: Host-associated > Fungi > Mycelium > Unclassified | place: USA: New Jersey, Wharton State...
GCCGTCGTCAACCTCGATATAGCCCTTCCTGACCAAGACCAAGATCAAATGACAGACGATCGAGAATACGGTGGGGAAGTCGTAGGGAGAGGAGTGTGGGAGGCTTATGAAGCCGCTTTGAAAGTCTGGGACAAGGGAGGAGTGAGGGGAAACAAATAGGATCGAAGGAGCCGTTAGTCGAAAAGTATAAATATTTAGCTCGCGAAACCTCTGTATGTCGTAGAGTGCACTTTCAAAAACAAAAGAGGCACTGAAAAGATCACCCCGAGTTTTAAATTTCTATGCTAATCTACTTTTACCACATCATCTACTCATCATTATCCCAATTACCCGACTGCTGGGGAACCTTGGGCCCACCCGCAGGCTTGCTCATAATAATACTGTCGACGCTCAGGACAGATATCGCAGCTTCAGTAGCCAATTTGAGCGCCCACTGCTTCGCAGCTAACGAGTCATATATCTTATGCCGATCGGATTGTAGAGTTCCATCTTCTTCAGCCTAAATGAAAAAAAAACAAATTCCCAGGTCAATCAGAACAAGACTCAGTTGAATCCCAAAAAAACCGCACCTCAACATCAACACCAAACGCCTCACCTCCCTTGAGCTCATGTTTCGCCCACAACCTGCTAAGCACTTCATTACCCTCAGCACCTCCCATCGCATTCTCCGCCAACGTCCTAGGCGCCACTTCCAGCGCACTAGCATACTTCTTCACAGCATGCTGCGCCAGTCCTTTCAATCCACTCCCATACGCATCCACCCTCTTCGCCAACTCCATCTCCGTTGCTCCAGCACCAGGAACCGTCCTAGGATCCTTAATCAACCCTTTAATCACATTCACACCATCATCTACCGCACGCTCCAGATCATCCAAATGGTTCGCCGTAGCCCCACGAAGCACAATCGTCGCCGTCTTCGTCTTCTCACCAGGAACAGTAGGATCAAAACCAGCATCACCATCAACAAGCTGACGAAGAACAGTCACCCGATCCCCACCAATCTCACTCGTCTCAAAAACATCCACATAACCCGCTTCTTCAGGGGTCGGAGCACCCATACGAGCAAGCGGAGTGGCGTTGACCACCCGACAAACTCGTCGCAAATCGAACTTTGAGAGAACTTTGAGAACAGCGATGCCGAACCTGTTCAGGTAGTGCAGAACGAGTTCGCCGACAGAGGTACCAGCAACGATGACTTTGACACCAGAGTCTGCAATTTCCTTGAAGATCTAAATGAAGAGCAGAAGAACGGTTCGTCTTGGACACCACAAGAAGATAGGAAAATTTACCTTTTCCATATGTTTCTCCTCGCCAGAAGTGAAATTGAGCATCTCTTCCGCATTCTTGATCAAAACTGTGCCTTTCGTCTCAGTCTGGGCAACATCCAGCGCCGAAGTAAACACAGCAACTTTAGCCTTGTAGACCTTCCTCACTTCACCTTAAAAAAAAAAGCCCTTTATCAAAATCCCAGTGTAGAGTTCGAAATCTGTACCTTCAGGTTCACGACCAAACACCATTCCCTGCACGACTTTACTCGAGGCCAAACTACCCCCCATGATTTTAACGACGCGAACATTGTCCACGTTGAAGTTTTTTGGATTCGGAGGCATCACAGATAAAGCGGCATCAGCCACCAATGACGCAAGTACGTCTTCCTGGCCATACTGTTTCGACGCGATCGCGGGCTTGAGTGCCATTACAAGAGAATTACGCGTGAATGGCTGCGGAAGTTTCCACGTTGACAATACTACAAATCAACAGGTCCAATTTCAGTCAAAAAAAGCCAAGGTTCAACCAACGCGGACGCACATTCCAGTTCCTTCAGCGTCTTATCCAACGCCAACTCGTACCCTTTCGTAACCTCACTCGGATGTAACCCCATAACCAACAAACTCTCAGCTTTCTTCAACAGCTCTCCTGCGAAGATGATAACCATATTAGTTGCATCGCCCATCTATAAATCAAAGAGTGGGGGAGGGATGGGAGGGGGAAAAATCAGAACGAAAATGAGCACACGCATTCTCAAAAATCTCTTTCAAAAAGAAAAAAAAGAAAAAAGACAAGGTGGTATAGGGATCTTCGAGAGAGAGAGAGAGAAGTTAAAAAAAGACTCACCTCCTCTTCTTGTGCTTTTGAAGCCATTACAACTAGCTTCGCAGCCGGATGCACCACCTCGATCTCCCGAATAATCGTCGCCGCATCCGACGTCACAAACAATCGACCAAGGTGGTTAATCACAAGCTTATTCCGTCCTATCTCACCAACACATGATAAGTATAAGTCAACGTCCCATTCTCAAAAAAAAAACAAGTGATCTATCCACCATTCGGACCATAACTCGTCCGCACAAGGTCAGTCAGTTCATTGACCGCTTGAATATTTCTTAGCACGGCATCCTCGAGACCTTGCGCGTGCTAATCAGTTAACCATATTCAATCAGCCTATCATCGATTCACAAAAACAAGCCACAGTCACCTTGTATCCCTCATTAAAAAGTTGAATCTGATTCGCCTTAGGTACTTTGAGAACCATCGCGTCGTTCGCGTAGCACAGTAAAGAGATAATATCGATCAGTCACACTTGTGACTTTCCAAAGACGTTCAACAACAAACTGAGTTAAGATAAGACTACGACTAACAACCGAGACACTCAAAATAATTCTCGGAACACAAAGTTTGACTAGGAGGGAGGGGAGAGAGAAAATAGAATGCTCTTGTATGAGTACACAAATTGCAATTTCAAACAGTCAAGAAAAAAAAAATTCCAAAGAGCAGCAAAAAAAAGGGGGTATTAGCCAAGGGTATACGAGAACATTAGTCCTTAGAACGAGGAAATCATCGCAACTATTCAGACGCGACGTCTGGAGGTTTCACCTCTTCCTCTTCTTCATCTTCATCTTCCTCTAGAATAGGTGATTCCATCCCATCCTCTTCAGAATGGACTTCGTCTAGTTCAGTGTCAGCCTCATCAAAAATACTATGGAACTAGAGAAAACATCAGCAAACGCGACTCATTCTTGTGTCAAAAAAATAGCACACGTGGGTGATGAGGGCCTTGACAAGCCTATGAGATTGACCCATGTTGTTCAAAATGGTAACAAAGTCGTTTTGGGGTGCACGTAAGAGGTTGGGGCTGAACACGATTGCAAGCGCCTCAGCTGTCATCTGATTATTTTCTTCATAGTCAGTGACTCTGATGACAATTATCAGCAAACACGATGTTTTTCCAAAAGCCTCCAAAAAGCCTACTTGTCAAGGTGCTCTGCAACGCGCTTGAGGAGATCAAATTTTGCCTGAGGAAGTGCTTGAACGACGTCACGAATGGCAGATAGACGGTCCTCAAAGTTTTCAGTTCCTAGTGAAATATCAATATCGTTTCTTCCAACTTGGTATAAGATAACCCACTCATGGCATTCATAATATCATGATAGGAGGAAGGGGGAAATACAGGTTCTGGCAGAACTCTGAACCACGCCTTGACAAGGTCGCAGACGGCATGGATATCATTGATATTCGTGATGGGGTATTCGCCTAAATTCCGAGGTCAACCATCAACAGTTAAATGAGTTGCCAGCTCTTCATACCGCGATTATACGCATCTCTGAGCGAGTTGATCTCAGAGACAGCACCAGCGATACGATCTACAAGCAACTCAGAACGCAAACCATCAGCCAAGGGGGGAGAGCTCACAAATGCCAACCTCGCTCAAGCCACGCGACTCGACCTCACTTAGGCATTGATCTATTATAATGGGAACGGTACCAGGGGAGACCGGTCCACCTCCAGCTTCTCGTTGCAACAAGAATTCAAGTTCGACGCCAAATACTACATCTCGAAGTTAATCCCAAAGGCTTCAAAGTACATCAAGCTCGGTACTTACCAGCATGAGGATCTCTAGAAGCAACGATAGGCTGCTCGTGGATATGATCCTGGATTTGCGGCTTGGGACCAAGATAGGTCAGCCTCCTCTTTGCCGCCATACTTGTGACCTGGTTGATTATCTCTAACCACCTGTTCATCTCCTTCTTACTCGCTGCCTGTAGGATGTAATGACCACCATCTTCCGTATCCAGCTGAAAGGTGAACGATCTCTCATTGTTGATGAATTGTGCAACCTTTGCGTCCATGATGCTAAGCACCAACGAAGGCTTCCCACTGGTTGGGAAGTCCAGTTCCTCCAAAGTCTTTTTCCCACCACCACCCGACACCGATAGATCAGCGCCAAATGCACTTGAAATCGGACGCATGAAGCTCAAGAATGCCGACATGCTTTTCTTATTTCGGTGTTGCTTTTGTGCAACCGCAGATGATTGCTTCTTCGGTCGCATTGCCTTGTTGAGCATATCCTCCCTTTTGTCATTCCTCGAAAGCTCTTGCAGCTTCTCCTTCTGCAGTCTTGATCGCAAATTCCTGTCTCGTCGGTTCTTCTCCACCTGGAATGTGACAAGCTTCTGGAAAGGTTTCGCAATCTTCTTCATAGAGGATGGTGTGGCCATGCCAAGGGCCTCCCTTGTTGACTCTTCCCGTATACCACGATAGTCGAACTGGAGGAGCAACACCTCCCTTTCAATCACACTCAATCTATCGAAGCTTCGTCGAGTTGCTTCTCCTGATTGTGAAGTCTTGCGTGGGTAAGGAAGCGAAGTTGCTCTATTAACAAGGTTGCATAGATGCCTTCGAAGTGAGATAATTAGCCCCGAACCATGAGCATCAAGGGTAAATAGATACCGACCTCCTCTTATCAAAGTTAACTAGGTTCTGTCCTTCTTGCGTTGAAGCCTCGAGGACATCAGGAGATGCAATCACCTCCAGCATCCTTTCAATCAACCATCCCATATCCACCGTCAAACAATCTCTACTACTCGTTGATTGAACAAGCGGCTTTGCTAACAATCCTGCCACTGATTCACAGGTACATCCTCGATTGTATGCGATATATTGCCATAGGCGCTGATGTATTCGACTTTCAACACTGACAATCGCCGAGGTAATGACTGCCTCGACGAAGGAGCGAACACATGGTTGCTCAATATGATGCGACGCGTTCGGTTCAGCATTCCTCAATCTCGCAACTTCAATCGCTCGCAACAATAACTCCATCCTCATTTGTCTCCCCCGCAGACCCAGTTTCGGCGTGACAAGCTTCGCTATCAGCCACTTCCGAATGATCGCATAAGCACGAATGCAACTCCGTATGGCTGGGGGTAGAAGTTTATAGAGCGTGTCTTGGATCATTCCAGATATCAGGCTGGATGGTTCGACTTCTTGAATGTGCGTATACATATTCTGGATGTCAATCACCTCATCTGAATGACTAATCTCTCGAGACGAGAACCATCCAGTTTTATCCGAAGTTTGGACTTCAAGTAGGTCGGCGGTGACATACAAATCCTCAACCAAACAAGCATCAGTTCCAGAAGAGATAGGGTTCCAACAGAAGAAAGCATACCTCCTCTGTCACGTTACTTTGAGCAGCTCGGGCCATTCCATCGATATTATCGACCAGCTCTTCCGCGTTCATTCCATCCAGGTCCGACGGCTCTCTGTTGCTCGCACCTCTCGTTCGTCCAGCACTCGTAGCGTCAAGTGCTCCTGCAACACCACTTGTACTCTCTCCCCTTCTACGCTCAAGGTGTTGAGCCTTTGAAGTAGTGGGCCGCTTCGTTTGGGCATCAAATACACTCTGCACCATTGTCTTCGTATTGCTCAGCCCAACCCATGCGACTGCCACATCCTGTTCTTCGAAGTTTTCTGTCTTGAATACTACATGATCCGCCGAACTGTTTAAAAAACTGCTCAATGCGATATACAGCTGTTGGTCATCCAGTACATCCTGGGCACCTCCTCCTATGGTCAACCAGTCCGAAATTAATTCAAGAACCCGTGTCCGTGAAGCCAAGACTTCAAGATAGTCAGCAACCGAAGGCGAAGACCCAGAAGGCTGGACCATTATATACATTTTGCGAAGCAACTGCCAGAAAAGAATGAACCATCAGTCAATCAATCAAAACCATCAGGGATTGACATTGCTTCCAAACGTAATCTGTCAAAGAAGATAGGCTCACCTCAAAGAAAACTAACGGCGTCAAAAAACTCCTAAACACGTTCCACCAAACTCTCGCAAACTCCATCCTATCCACCACTAATTCCCTGGTCATGCCCTCTTTCAAAGTCATTTCTCCGTTATCATCCGCCACCGAGACTGACACATTCCTCAGTCCATGGGCTAAAACCGTCACTAGGGCATTCATTGTCCCAGCTTGCACCAGTACCCTGAGCGGGGGATCTGATGATCTTTCTGACACAGTGAAAGTCGGTTTCCGTGACAACGAAGGCAGAGAATTTCTCTTTGCTAGGCTTGTCTTCCTGTCCAAGCCGTGTGAGCTTGTAGGCTTGACACGAATAGATGGAGCTCGATTGATTGGTTTATCCCTTTCCAGACCCATCCCGACACTCGTCCATCCATCCACGATTGAACTAGGAGGTCGTGATGGTGCTCTTGATGAAGGCCTGGATGTCGATTCCATCCCACCAGGCTGGACAACGAGCATCAACTCTCCATTATACAAACTAATCACCGTCCCTCCTGTTCCCAAAATTGATCTCTTCGTCGCCTCGTTTGCGTTCTGTTGTACTGAACGAAGAATGCGAAATTGGGGATCGATGCCAGCAGTGCCACCACGGAGAAAATGAATATCAGACGCCTCACTGTCCGCCCTTCCTCTGATGAGCTGACTACGATCAATGAGAGTCACTGATGAAAGCGATTCAGGAAATATGAGTGGAAGGAGCGAAACATTGGGGGGTGCATTGGTGACACCAGGGGTAGCCTTGGCCCAGAAGTACGGTTCAAACAAGCCCTTCTTCCTAGGTTCCGCGGCTAATGATAAAGCCATGAAATGTTCTATTTTCTTCAACTTCCCAGCTAAACTCCCCTTCCCGCCTCCCTCACTTGCCATCTCTTTCCAGAATCTAACCATACCCTTAATATCCTCTGAGATATCACCCTGTTCAACTTGCGGTTGCTTCAGGCATGTTCCAATAGCAAGACGAAACGAAGAAAAGAGCGAGTGAACATTCATGAGCACGTTGACACTGAGCATTTGATCATCTTTAACTTTTGCCAACTCCTCGCTGATCTTGGCACGTATGTGGCCTCCCCATGGTGTTACCTTTGGCTCGCTAACAGCCACAGGCGGACTCATTCCAGATTTTGTAGTTGAATGTAGTCCACCGCCTCCACCCAATCCGGTACTGAAAAACTGTTCACCAAGAATACCAGGAGGGTAAACCCAGCTCTTGATTGCCTGTAAGGCTAATGGATCGACCCGCTTCCACACTTTTTCCAACCTCGCGACCGGTCGGGCGCACAATGCTTCCACGATTGCTTTCCACGAACATTCATCCCCATTCATCCTACACAGTTCCCCTACCTTGGCCCATACTGAAATCATTTCTGATCGTGATTGCACCCGGGAAGTCTGTGGCTGAGTACTAGTACCACGTCCGGGGTAGTTTTCGGTCTTCCCTGATTGTAACGTATGATGGTGGTGTTGAGAATAATAAGACGAGGAAGTATCACCGGTGAAGATTTGCAGCAAGATAAATTTTGTCAGCCAATGCGGTTTCTCATCAGTTCCAAATGCCGGATCCAGCTCCTTCGCTATCTCATTATCTGAGCTTTCATTCGAATCATTCCATTCTGTAGGGAGTAGATATTCGCTGGTTAACACACCCGGTACACGATCGACCACACTTCGATGATACAACGTCAAACTTTGTGCCATAAAATGAGGGTCGGACGTCAATGGGACTTCTCGGGTTAGGCCCTCATCTTGCGACCTGGAAGTTCTGCCCGGATATGTAGATTGGCGCATTTGTGATGGAGACGGCGGTGGCTGTTGCGGTGCCGATGGTGAAGGAGGGAGTTGATTTTCAAACGTTCGTAGATCTAGGCTCTGTTTGTCCTTTATCGTAGGATTTGACGTGGTTGATGAGGGAGTCGACTTGACGTTACCCGTCAGTGTTGATTCATTGCTCATTTGTAAAGCCTCCATGAGCGACACAAATTTTCCAGGGGCCTCATGTGGTCGTGGCGAAAATGTGTTCAGATTCGGCGAATCCATATCTGCAATTTCTCTGTGCTCAATTGATAGACTTGCCAGTTCGCAATCCAGTGTCTCTTTCACCCAATCCTCCCATCCTTCATTCTCTGCTTCCGCAACAAAACCTAGGTATTCCTTGACCAACCACTTTACCCTGTCTTTCTCCTTCTCCTTCTCCTCATTCTCTTCACTTGCCCCTGAGATAAGATATGCACAACATCGCATGAACTCCGACTCAAACGCTTGTCGTCCTACAATATTGGGAAGAGAGAGGAGAACGGATGATGCAAAAGATCTCCAGGCAGTAAAAATATCAGCTTCCTTAGAACTCTGCTGTTGAGGAGTATCGGAAGGATTTGGTGTGGAAAATTCACGAGGAAAAAATGTTGCTCCAAAAACTGCTTCATGTATCAACGCCTCGGAAGTCCCTTTCTCTAGTTTCCCGTTTTGAATATCTCGCACAAGGTCGGGATGTGCTCTCCTCCCCCAAAACGCTCTTTTCTTTTTCCCGTTTATGCCTGTTGCATCTCCCTCCTTCATCTTGCTCTTGGCGCCACCGCTTCCAAGCACGAAAGAAGGATCCTTTTCTCCGATGCCATCAATCTCGTCGGTCTCATCTTCCAAGCTGGGTGGTACGAGTCCAGTGGGAAACAATTCCTTGATACCGGCACTTCGGTCGCTGGGAGCTTTATAGAAGAATAGTTTGGTTCCCTTCAACTCCAATTTATACGCTTTCCAACCTTTTGCTAATGCATCACCCCGAGTGAAATGAGACTGGCTATGATAGTAGAAAGGCGAACCATGAGAAGATGAAGGTTCGGCGAGGCGATTGATAAAACCGGTATGATATACAATCTGCGAGGCGCGTCGTGCGCTCAATCTTGACGTTTCACCCTCAGGCGGGACGGAGGATAGATCGCATTTGGGTTCGTTGATGATTGGTGGAGCGAGGAGAGTCGTCCTATTTGGGTGTTGCGCGGTGGATCCACCACCCTGATTCGCATCACGATGATTTCCTGATCCAGTGGTGAATGGAAACGTAAATCCTGCACGAGTGGGAGTCGAAGCCGTTGTCTGTCCGTTTCCCCGTCCATGTTGTCGTGATTCGTGAATAGTTTCTTGCCCTCCTCGAGGTTGCTGATACTGAGCATCGGCCTCACGCTCATTAGGCCCTGACCCCTTCCGCTTTGGACCTAGGGCTAACTTTGGGTTGGATAACTTTGACGGAAGTTTTGGCGTGAAAGAATACGAACGTGTATGCACATGAGACGGCTTTGTTTGCGGTGTTGTTGACTGTAGAGTCTCAGATTGTATCTGCGTTGAACCTGAACTAATAGCGTCCGTATGAGTGATGTTAATGACGGATTTATTGAGATCAGGGTCTGTATTCATAGGATCAGACTGAGGCGGAGACACCGAGATCGACACAGCAGGCAGTGTTGTACTGTTCCCTACAATTGGTATTTGAGTTGATCCTCCTTCGGATTGTTGAGGTTTTGAGACAGGGAAAGGATGCTGCGCGGCATGATCGACATTAGGTGAAGTCGGGCCAGGAGATATCAAGGCACTAGCACTGCTTCCACTCCTGCCCCTGTATTCCGCAATCTTTTCCTGAAATGACACGGTATTAAGAGTTGAAGACAAGACTTGGCTCAGATCGTCTGCGGAACGTGACCAAGGTTTACGTGATATTGAGCGTAGATCAGAGAGAGGCGACGAAATGGATCCTCGTGTTGCGGAGACAACAGGACTCGCAGGAACACTCGGCGAGGGGTGGACATGGCCAAGAGAAGCCTGAGGGGCCTGGGACAGATTAAGCACAGACCTAAGTGAACGGTTCGGAATGTTGAATTGTCAAAACTTGGATGGAGGGAGCAGCTCACCGACTCGCAACATAGCCGTCTAAAATAGGCCTCGGATCTGTCGGTCTTGAAATTTTATGTTTCCTTGCTCCGGCAGCATTAGCCGGCCTGACCTCAACAGAGGCTACAGTAGGACCGGTGGACGAAGGAGCAACTTTTGAAGCAGATGCAGAACGGACGAACCATGACTTGGGTTTTGCGAATAAATGGGCGAGACCAGAGGGGGACGCTGAGCGCGACGACTGACTGGGAGAGGATGGTGGATTGGGAGCAAGAGGGTCTGGAGGCGGTGCGAGTGCATTGGGCAGCCCAGTGCCTCTGCGTCGGTTCATAGAGGAGGACGCAGCAAAAGGAACAAACAAAGTTGTTTGGTGTAATAATGCATTCTTAGTTCCCAGTCTCTATGGCTTGTCACAGCTGTCAGCCCACCACTGTCATATCATCTCAATAGACTATAAATACCATTCCTTGTCCTTCATAAATTTCATTACCAACATGTGTACTGACTGCCAGTCCTGACACAAACACATGCTAATGTTCGGGTATCTCCTGTCGACTTTATCAAGCATCATCAATCTTCAGGTGATAAGAGGGAAGCGAACAAATTTGCTAACGCTCCTCAACGTTAATCCGACAAGGATAGAATAGACTAGTCTCCCAGTCGAGAATGTCGGGACTAAAGGAGCACGATCATCGTATCAAGTCGTGCCTGGCCTCCTCCGGACAAATTGTCACTCCTCTTCACGAGGTTGTCTCTCCCATTCCTGTAATAAATAAATCACAAGAGTTCATCTTGCCGACAATGTTGTATTGTGTATCCCACACAGTTAATAATCTAAAACTCGTGTTCGTTGTTGGGCATTCTTCTCGCCTCCGAAATTACGTTGATTTAATCTCCTTTCATTCCTCTGATGGTGGCACCAGCATTCCCTGTCAATGTGGCGTCTTCATCCCTGAACAGGGCTTGTTGCCCCTGGCGAATAGTGGCGACACGACTCCAGTAGCAAACAGACACTCAATTAGAAGCCAGAATCGTCTTGAAATTGATGCTCGATTTGGTCCAAAATGTTACGAGCACCGTCTTCGACCTACACTTCTCCGAAAAATCTTCAATATGTCAAGGCGTATGTGGAAACATAGCTGAAGGCCAGTATACAATGTCAGTTTCAAAAGATGGACATATAACACTTTCAGTCTCGGGGGTTGCCTTGACAGGTCGACTAAATTTCTTTTATCTGACTGTGAACAGCCGGACTCCTTAACATCTTCTTTTCCATTTTAGGCCTCTTGAACGCCGCAAAACAGCCCCTGGTGACTGTGTCAATCGTTTATGCATACCCCACCGCCCCACAAGTGTCGATGTATGGTAATCATTCAATCAGTCGATCATCCTTCATGTTCACTGTTCAAGTTGAACTACATCATACACCTGAGATAGTCCCAGCACATTTCCCAGAGGATATTATCACCGCAGTCATTATTCGTCGCTTCTAGTCTCAATGCCGAAAGTGAGAGTCTTAGTGATCAGAACACAACACCTTAGTGCCTGAGCTGAGCTTCAAATGCAGCTGAACTTTAACCCCTCTCAATCGCAACTGTAGGACATAATGAAATGATGGCATCATACCCACTTCCGCGTCGAGAGGTGATCGACATATTGATAGATCCAATCAGAACATGGAACATCTTGATGCTTGTTCCTAACGTCCTGCTCGGCTAGAAACCTACAAACACATGACACGATTTCAGCTTCGAAGATCAATGGGATATATAATATTTCATCAGAAATGGAATCTCTGCCCCAAGTCAGATGATCATATCATCCAAATTCTTTGCCTTACGATAATCATTCAAGATCTCATGGGACTACAAGACAACATACAGAGAGAAAATTACAGAAAGAAAACATAAAAAGACGACAAGGATAATAAACAAACTAACAGTTTCAGTCGCAGGAACCGAAGAGTAGCTCTGCCCGAGGCAAGTTTACTCTCCATTAACCACATTGGACTGCAAGATAACCGCAGGCCTTAGCAATACAGCTTCATCCCACTCCCCAACCTTACCAGTCCTCTTCACAGCTTTGACCAACCCTAACTTGGTGGTACAAAGCACCCTATCCCCACCCGTTCCTCCAACCTGCTCATCGCCAACAACTTCCATGGTCATCTCAGTGTAGACCATATCTGGTGCTATGTATAATGCCTCTAGATCACACTGGATAATCTCTTCTCCGATCACCTTGTTCAATTTCTTCGCCTTTTCCAACACTTCTCCGATCTTGTGGCCGAACGTCTCAATCAGGTATTCTTGCAGCGCTGTCGAATCGTTGTGCAACCCTGCTGTGAGAATGATATTCACGAAGGCGTTGACCATGTAGATCGTTAGATCTGGTTCTTCAGCGAGCATCCTCTGGAGGTGTCTGCGAGTAAGCGCTCGCCAGCGTCCTGATACGGCTTGATCCTCTGACAATTTAAGAAGATACATCAATATAATCAGCAGATATCAAGACACGATGTATACCCACCCATCTCTCGCACTCGGGCATATACCTCACTTAACAGGTGCTCATCTTCTGGATTTTCGAAAAACCAGGACGAAATGATCCAGTGCACGTACGCACTCAGGCTTGCCTGCAAAGCTATTGTCACTGCGTCCTCGTTCCCACCTGTGCCTGACTGCTGAAATGCTTGCAATAATTCCACCATGTTCTGTCCAAGGATCTCTGTAGCCCCTAGGATAGCTTCCTTCAGTTCATCTGCTATGTCTTCGGAGGGAGCTGGTCGGCTGGTATTTGCAAAAGCTCGTGCGACTGTGCGTGCTACCTCCATGATATCTTTATTGAGCTCTTTGAGATGAATAATCACTTCATCCTCAGAGAAGGTACCCTGCACCACCAAGTAGGAGTCAACTTCCCGTTCTCCCTTCCTCTTCTCTTCCTCAGTCTTCTGTCTCTCCTCCAGCTCTTTCTTCAGCCGCTGAACGTCACTTCGCAATCTCTCTGTTTCTTCCATTGTCTTTGCTACTTCTCCCTCCTTCTTCTCCGCCTCCTCATCTTCCAGCAACTTCTTCAGTCCTTCTGCTTCATCTTTCCCCGCTCTCTCGTCCTTGTTCTGAGCCCACTTTCCAAGTTCTACACCCTCGATTCCCTGCCTTTGGTCATCATTTACTTTTCCCAGAACTGATGAAGCTGGCCAAGACAGAAGGCTGCCGATTTTCTCCGCAAGATACGATAATAACCAGAGCATATTCGACCCTGTCTGTTCCCTTGGGGTAGATTTCGTAATGAATATCGACCCACTCTCGAACCGTAATGATTGGGATCTTTTCCTTGAATATAAACCAAAACACGGACACCCGGACCGAATAGTTATAGGTCCCCCGAAAGAAAAGTGATCACAACTGCCGCTCCCCGATGACTAGTAGAGTCTACTGGTTCGTTGAAGGAATGTTAGACGTGGCAATAGTGGTCGTGGAAAGTTTGTTATAGGCAAGGAAAGCCGTGAAGAGACTGATATTTCCAAAAGAATGTAGCGTTCAGTGTATGTCTGTATGTGTGTGTGTCCGTGAACAGCGTGGCGTGGTCGCGGCGCCTTCTTCCTGTATTCCGTGTCTGATATACTTTGCCTTTGTGCGTGGTAGATACCTGGACTCGGGGCCTTTTGTTTCGAGTTGTCTAAGTGCAATGTGTCATGCGAAGATCAGAATAAAGATATATAGCAGGTCATACCAGGCAGTGTTTAAGCCATGCGCAGAGTAAACGCTCACTACGTCAACGCACAAAGAGTGAGTCCTTTTGAAGGCCTTTCAAGAGAGACAAATGGGTGAAACGCCACAACGAGACCCAACGATACAGAAGAAAAAAAGTTTTTTTCTTTGCAGCTAATGTTTCAAAGTAGTACAATCAGGAAGAAACTCAGTTCTTTGCAACCTGGAGCTCTTCTCCTGGTTGAGTCAATACGAATGAAAGGGGTGCACTACAAGGAGTAATTAGTTAGTAATATGAAACGATATTGATGACACGCACCTTACGCACGCGACCACCTAAGAGAATGAAATGAAATTGATGCATTCGCAGACAGTCCGGGGAACCATTGGTCAAATTCACCTTCTAGGACTTGCATTTGAAATTAACCTTCTGTCTCATAGAAATTGAGAACGCTAAACTTTGAGTTTTATGGCAATTGCTCTCGCCTCCCCCTCCCCACTCCTTTTTCTCATTCCTGACACCTCAAAGTCATTGCATACTTGATCAAAAGCCTGCGCGTTGTACAGAGACACTGCCAAAATCTTTGATATCTGTGGTGTTACGCTTTCTAGAATAAGCTAACTCGTCCTCCGAAGTGCACGAGGCAACGGGGGCGTGTTGTCGGGACGGTGAAATAAAAAATAGCTACATGTAACATCGTCGACCCTCAACGTTTCATCCACACCCGCGTTTGAGGTACATGCATGCATATCGAATGCAAGGGTTACTTCTGACGTTCAGCCTCGAGGCTCGAGAGGCCCACACGTTGAGATGACTTCCATCATCACTGATGGTCGGATGGACACGCTTTCTATAATATCCATCACTTGTCATCGAGTGTCAAAGTGCCCTCCATGTTGGATAGATCAGAAGAACTAGTGTTTGAACGATAGAACGAGATATGAGAGGAGAAACAAGCTCGATTGCTTAAATTGGGGGACATGCCCAAATCTCCGCCCAGCGCCTGCTGAGTATAGAAGATAGATCGTGTCAGCTTAACGAGTTTGATTGCGTCACATAGTAGGCGGACCGGGTTTCGAGTAAAGTAGTTCAGGTTACTTTTGAGTTTTTTCCCACAGCATTGGGTCACTGGTATTTGTGAACCGATGACATGAATAGCATTCAGATAGTGGTAGCGATAATCTCCTTGAGAGTCTCCTGAAGAATTACCTTTGGCTTCAGTACTCGTTCTCGACCTTCGACAAATTTACTGTCTTTGGTAGTGAGATACAGACCCAGTCCAAGGGGACATGCAACAATCCCCCGTCTTTCTTGCTCTGCTCCATCTTCATTCTCATACTCTAGGTCGGTTAACGATGGGTCGTAAGTGTCCCCGGAATTCACAAGATAAGGTCGGATATCAACGGAGGTGATACCTTCTCCAATCATTTTCCGGAGTTTAAGACATTTGTCAAGCAACGGGCCGATACGTTGCTCAAACTCTGTCGCAAGTTCCGTGTGAACTTGCTGTAAAGCGATATAACCACATAAAACTGGCAGTGCGGCCAGCGCACGGATTACAGTAATGGATATCTTCGCTCGAGTGTCTGAAGGAACATCATTGGAACCGCCCAAACAGAGGGCTCGCCAACGACCAGCAATAGCCTGGTCATCTGTGGAAAGTTAGTTCAATCCTGAAAGGACTAGAATTCGTCTAGCCTTACTTTGAGACGTAACGTTTGTGTACAATTCATTGAAAACTTTGCTCAACTGCAGGTCAGCGGGAAACCAAGCCTGAATTATTGCAGAGCACCATTGCACCAGAATCGCTTGCCATCCAATTTGGATTGCTAACGAGTCTTCCAAGTGCTGGTGCTCTACCACTTGCAAAAATTCAGCTAATGGGCCAACTGACAGTACACGTTGGCGGAACATCTCCCATCGCTCAGGCTCCTGGAAGTGCCTCTCCGTCACCTGCACCTTGTCAGCGACGATGGATGTCAACTGAAATATTTCTTCGTTTAAAGCTTCCATAGCTCTAACGACTTCAGCCTGTGACAGGCTATCTGCCGTGGAGAGGAATCTCTGAGCAACAGCTAATTCCTTCGTCACTCGTTTTGACTCTTCGCGTCGACTGGCCCTTTGATTGAGCCTCTGCTGCACTTTGGTTATCTCCGCATCCAATTCTTTGACCTTGTCCTCTAACTTTCGTTCGTCCTCACGGGCGTTCTCTACGTCGTTTCGGAGTTCAGGCTCGTCTCCTGGACTGCGCTCAAAAACTTTGCTTATTCGATTGCCAAGATTCTGAACACGGGTGGAAAGAGACCGTGAGCGTTTGTGAGGGTAATTGGGTCGTGTGGATACATCTTTTTTGGATTTAAAGAAACTGAAGACAAACATGATGGGCTAGAATGTGTTAGTTTAACGCCCAAAGACTCGTGCTATGAGAATTGGATTCGTTGTACAGTCATGTGATTATCATTCTGAGGGTCTCCTGGAGAATCACCTTTGGCTTCAAAATCACCTCTTTTTTTGTCTGCATGACTTTGCCATCCATATCTCGTGAGCTTCGAGTGCAAAAAAGACCTATACTGAGGGAGCAGGCCACAAGTCCTTCCTTATTCATCGGCTGATTCACCCCTTCGTCTTCGTATTCAAGATCAGCACGTAGAGGATCGAACTGATCCCCTGATTCGATGTAGAATGGCGAAATTTCTTTAGAAATTACACCTTCCTTCACAATTCTTCGAAATCTGAGGCATTTGTCAAGAAGAGGAGTGATCCGATAATGAAAGACTTCGGAGAGCTCGTTATAAGACTTTTCCTGGGAAATGTAACCACATAGGGTTGCAAGGGCAAGGGCCCTTCGGATAGTCCTGTTCGCGAGTGCCTTTGCATGTTTTTGGGGGAGGTCACCAATAGATCCCAGTGTTAAGGAACGCCAACGTCCAGCGATAGCTTGGTCATCTGAAGAAACAACTACAGATGAGATGAATTAACTTCAGGTCATAATATGCCTTACTTTGTGACCTTATGTGCTTGTACATGCGTCTTATGTCCTCGCCAGCATAGCTATTCTTGAAGTCCCATTTCCGTATTATACTAGAACACAAACGGGTGAGGATTGCCTGCCAGCCCATCTGTATAGCTAGTGTGTCTTGCAGCTTCTTGGATACCACTAACTCCATGAATTCTGGACTCAAGATGTGGTCTATCCGTTCTCTATACTTCGCACTTTCTTCATCTGTTAGATAGCATTGTTCATGTAAATGGATCTTATCTGCAGCGATGGCTGCCAGCTGAAAAATTTCTTCATTCAGAGCTTCCATATCCCTGATGATCTCTGCCTCGGATAGGCTGTCGGCCGTGGAGAGGAATCTCTGAGAGACAGCCAATTCACCTGTAATCTCCTTCAAGTCTGCTCGCTGAATCATCCTCTTCTCCATCCTATTGCTTGCTTCTGCAATCTCTCGATCCAACTCTTTATATTTCTCCATCAGTCTATGTTTATGTTGGGTAAGTTGCAGTATCTCATTCTGCAATTTTTCGAGTACTGGATCCAGTGCCAGTTCTGGGTCCTTGAGCCACCCTCCGCGCTCTTGTACTCGACGTGAAGGCTGTGTAAGTTGGCCCCGATGTTCTCGTTTCTCACCCGTGGTGGTCTTTTCAGGTGAGCAGTTGTTGAGCGTTGCTGGTAAGTCCTGACGGTGCCCGTGAGAGGATGGGTTTGGTGTGTTAGACATGAAGGTGTAAATAAGAGCCTTCCAAAGTCTCTCACAAAAAGCAGACATGTAGTACCACTGCTGTAGGCTGATCTCAGCAGCATCGGGTTTGAATAATCAGTTCCTCAACCTGGCGAGAGAGGAAACATTCACTTCAATAATATTACAAGCAGACTGCTTTTGTGAGATCCATGAAAATACACAAGGTATCTAATACAAGTACACAAATGGCAATCAATGCCTCTCAGTTGAGGACTGCATCTGAAAACCGAGCGACTCAAGAAGTAGTACTCTCGGTCTCGACCACAATCCTCTAAATTCACCGCTCTCATTATCGCCAGTACCGTCTATCCTCAGTCCAAGCTCCGTACTTCCTAACACATGACAATTTTTCGCATCCTCCACCTCCTTTAATCCAACATTGAGGCCGACATCTTGCATTGATTGAGAATCATATATCTCGCAATATGTAGCGATCCAAGGTTGGAGATCAGCAGAGATAATCTTTGCTTTGACATCGATTCTGATATTCTCTGCCTTCACCATCATTGTTTGGACGAGGGGTTGCACCTTGGACACATCACCTCCCCACCCAGCAGCAGCAGATATTTGCATGAGTTGTTGCACCTTCTGGTCCGAATATTGCGATAGGAACTTGCCTGAAGTTCCTTGTGGCGGTTGGCCAAATGTGATCTGTCTCCACTTGCCTGCCACCGCTTGTTCCTCTGCATCGAGATCAACAAAGGGCTCAATGTAATTATTGCAAAAAATTTACCCTTTCCATGGATGTGGCTGTATAAGCCACGGAGTGCCATGTCGAGATCACTATTTTCTAGGTGCCAGGAGTCAATGAGTTTCATGCAGGATTCGGTGAGAAAAATCTGGAGGATCGCTCGTACGAATCCTTGATCATCCAAGCGATTCTCAGCTTGCTGAAAGACTATAGAAAGATTCTTTCCCAAGTATTTCATATCCTCCAGTTGTGTGACCGATCGTTGAGTTTGTAACGGGGTTTCTGCAGCTATCTCCGCCGTCTGAACGATAATTTCATTGAGATCTTTTATTTGATGCCGAACACCTTCTTCGGTCACAGAAGACTGCGTGCTGATCACAGCACGAGCGCTCCTAAGCTCTTTCAACCGCGTTTCGAATAGCTCATCCTCCCATTTCTCCGCATCATCTTCCGCTATCACGGATCGCAGTAACTTGCTTTTGCGCTCAACCTCGATTTCCAAAACGGATATTCTTTCCACAAGCTCAGCTTTCTCGTTGATTAAAATTTGTCGCAAGTCTTCCCGTCGACCCCGATTGAACTTTTGACGATCTACAACCTTTTCCGCTGTGATGTCCTCGCCTTTCTTAGATTTGAGTCTGATAAAGCCAAATGTAGACTGACGAGGAGGGGGATAAAACCTCTCTCCAGTCCGCTGTGATTGCGGGACGGGACCTGGGTCCTCGTTGCGAGACGGAGTCTCAGTCGATCCTTCCGGAAGATCGCGTCGAGGAGACCCTATGTTGAAGGGAGAAATTGTATTGAGAATACGGTTCATGATAGATGTGGTCAGTCAGGAAGTCAACGACAATATGTAGTAGGAAATAACCTCCCACGAGTTTTTCACGATGGAGTTTTCATTAGGTTTGATGAGGGGTTTGGAGGGAATTAAAACCTACAAAGGCTACTGGGCTTTGCGACCGGACGAGGAATATACATTTTTGTAGTGGGCCGTTCCGCACTTGACTTCACGACACGTCTCTTTAGCTCCCGTCCTGTGATCATCGGTAACAAGGTACACCTTTGATGTAAAAAACAATGAGTGCCCTTTGATTATATAATTTATCACGTAAAATATCTTCTAGGAACAATGAGTACCAGCACCTTTGACTATCCGTAAAAGCAATGGCCCTGCCCTTTGCGTATATCATTTATCCTTTCGGAAGAATGGGCAGTACATGCTTTCTTCCCCCGCTTCGAATCACCCTTTTCACAGCCTAGAACCTGGATACCAGTCAGGTGATGCCAAAAGCTGTTAACAACTTAAAAGCCTGTTGAAAACTGCGGAACTCTTTATCCTCCTACTTTCACCCTACAGGTACTAACACCATGCCGAGAGCTAAACACACAGGAGAACGTCAATTACTACTAGCCTTCGACCTAGGAACGACTTACAGTGGAATATCCTACAGGTAATAAACGACACAAATGTCACTTGCACTTAAGTATAGGTAATTGATCAAATTCCTTAGTATCCTCGACCCAGACCATGCGCCTGAGGTTCAGGGTGTGCATAAGTTGAGCTACTGCAATAGTAACAACTTCTTGCAGCTCTGACACTCAGTCTTAAGGTTTCCGGGGCAAGAGATAGCCGGCGGTAATGCGAAGGTTCCATCTGTCCTATATTACGATATGAACGGGAAAGTTCGCGCTGCCGGCGCAGACACAGAGCGAGATGGCATAGACATTATAGCAGAAGACGAGAAGTGGTATAAAACGGAATGGTAATCGGCTTTGTATCAACATCTGTCATGATCCAACTCTTTTGAGGCAGGTTTAAACTACACTTGCGACCGAAAACCAAGGAATTTGCTACTGGTCCTGCAAAAATTCCAGATTTACCGCCCAATAAGACGGTCTTGGATGTTTTATCAGATTATTTCGAATATCTTAACAACTGTGCTAAGCAATGGATCAGAGAGACTCATCCTGGAATCGGGACCAGCATCTGGGAAGGCCCAGAGATTCATTATATTCTCTCACATCCGAACGGATGGGAAGGCCCCCAACAGGCTGTTATGAAAAAAGCTGCCGAGAAGGCAGGCCTTATCACTTCAGGAGGTCGCAATAAGATTACCTTTATAACTGAAGGCGAAGCCAGCCTCAATCATTGTATCGAAAAAGGTTTGATGAACGAGTCTATCCAAGTAAGTTGATAACCTGATCCTTGGAGCTACATCAATTATTGATCTGCGATTCAGAAAGGAGAAGGTGTCTGTATTGTCGATGCCGGAGGAGGGACGCTTGATATCAGCGCATATGCAGCAAGCTCAGATGGAAAGACTTTCGAGGAGATTGCGGAAGCCCAGTGTACTTTTCTATACCTTTCTTTTGAAAGAAACATTTTTATTCGTTTCATAGGTTACCTGAAGGGATCGATTTTTGTAACCGAAGCTGCAGGAGAACATCTACGGAGTAAGTAGGATGTCATTGATTTCTGGTGACATGGGACCAATACTGGTCAGAAATCCTCAAGGGTTCCAAGTTTGTTAAGGATATCGAGGAGATGAAACGGTCATTCGACAAGTCAACAAAATGCTCATTCAGAGATCCTGCTGACCCTCACTTTATCCGAGGTTGCGGATCAGCTCGTGATAGGGATCCTAAACTGAAGGTCACGGCAGGAAAGCTTCGCCTCGAAGGGTATGTGAATTCGATTATGATATTTATAGATGCTGACTCCTGTAGATCGGATGTTGCTTCATTCTTTGCACCTGCAGTTAAATGTATTATTGACGGTGTTTTGGCGCAACGCCGTTCCGCCCATAAACCAATCAAGGTAAGTAATCGTACACTTCGCTGAACGCTCGCTCACTTTGACGGTAATTGAATTCAAGAGCGTTTTCCTTGTCGGTGGGTTTTCGGCTAATGATCATCTCTTCAAACGAGTCAAGGATACTCTCGAGATGCATGACCTCAGGGTATACAGACCTGACACACACCTGTGAGCGTCCAACTGAAATTACAATAGGTATTGAAGTATCATTTGACGAATTTCTAAATTTCAGCAATAAAGTTGTGGCAGAGGGATCAGTCACTTTTGTCCTCGATCACCCTGTTCATTCTAGGGTTTCTCGCCGCTCCTTTGGGACAGAAATATGGATCAGTTATAAACCACACCTCAAAGAACATAAAAAACGCCAATCTCAATGTTCTCAGCTTTATTCTGGGGAGCTGGGCATCCCAAATGTCTTTAGTGTCATCCTTCCCAAGGTTTTGATTCAGCCTTGTCAAAAAACCGGATAAATTTCCTCATAATCACTGTTTGGCAGAATACACAGGTTAAGGAAACCCAAGAATTCCGATGCACGTACAGAAAAGGCGCTCCGGATCCTCTTTTCTTGAGAACGATGGTTAAGGATATCGTCTGCTATCGAGGGAATAAGCATCAAAAGGAGCATCAGTTCATGGATGAAGATCCAAGTTAATATATCCCAGTTATCATAGGAGAACTTCTGACGATAAATTCTAGATAACTACTCGGAAGTTTGTACTGTCAAGGCAGATCTGGCAAATATTCCAATTTCCTTCTGTTTCGGCCTGAAAGGACCGTACTATGAAACCGTCGTCGACATAATTATCTTGTTTGGAGCAACGGAATTGAAAGCTCAGATTGCATGGACGGAAGATGTATGTCCTCATACAGTACTTCAAATTTGACTTTGTATTGAACAAGTTGTCTGGTTTGTAGGGCATTGAACAAAGGTTTGTCGTAATCCATCTTCCTCAATGTGCTACAAGAGACTGAGCAGAATTATCAGGGGAGACGCAGAGGTCATATATGAAACGAGCTAAGACAAAGCTCAGTTGAGGCTTGTGTAGTATTTGTATTTTTGTACAAATATATCTCTTGTGTGAGAAATTAAAATCGCGTCAACGTTGGCAATCATTTAGCTTCTAGCGATGTATTCACGCATAATACTTGACTCTCATCTGTCTAAATGTCCACCCATAGCTCACAGGCAACCATAAATGAGCTCATTGCAGGAAGCTTCGGCGGTGCGGCTCAGGTTTTGGTCGGACAACCGTTGGATACGATCAAGACTCGCGCACAGATAGCACCCAGTCAGTTGATTCTCTCTGTTTTGAAAATACACTGAAATTTTCTATCCTCTGCCACAGAGGGCATGTTCGTGAGTCCATACCTTCAATGATTGTTCGACTCGAGAGGTAAATTATCTCCAAGAAAGGACCCATGGACATTCTGGCCCAAACATTGCGCAAAGAGGGTTTTTTCGCTCTATACAAAGGTTTTTTTGTCTCTCTCAGTCTCTTTTGAGCTAAGAACGTTCGAATATCAGGAATGTTAAGTCCCCTTCTCGGAATTGCTGGTGTCAACTCGCTCCTTTTCGCTGCGTACGGCACCTCAAAACGAATCATCTCACCCTTTCCCGATCTCTCATTGAAACAGATAGCTGTTGCAGGCGCTATGGCAGGTGCAGCCAATGCTATACTTGCGAGTCCTGGTAAGCCAAGCAGGATATTCTTCCGTTCTATTTTCGACCGATTCAATACTAGTGGAAATGTTCAAAGTCAGAATGCAAGGACAATACGGAGCAGCTACTGATAAGCGTTTAGGAGCTGTTGTTAGCGAAATGTGGAGAGATTGGGGCTTCCGGAAAGGCATTATGCGTGGGTATTGGGTGACGGTTGCCCGTGAAATTCCCGCATACGCTGGGTACGTCTAAATCATCACTTTCTCGTCTGTCCAAAAAAACTAATCATAAACAGGTTCTATTCAGGTTTGTTCTACTTTCTTTACCGTGTCCGTCGAGGGCTCATGGCGTACTCCCAGCTTTTGAATTCTCCAAGCGGTCTTTTGCAAAGAAATATGGAAATGATATCCCAGTATGGGCGCTATTGGCCTCTGGATCAACAGGTGGTGTAAGTATTGATATCTGATGCAGCTTTCGCCGAACTTATGCAATTCCCGAATGACTGAAGATTTCGTACTGGCTTGCATGCTATCCCTTGGGTATGATATGATACTCTCATCATAATAACCCAGTTCTCATTGATGTGATAGATGTGGTCAAATCTCGTATCCAGCTCCGTACTGAACCTCCAAAAGGTTTACCGATCCGATACATTGTCAGGGAACTTCGGGAGATAGTGACTGAAGCAGGAAGGTAAATACCTCCAACAAAATTTCAGATATCGGGGCGCTTAGAATGATAAAAAGTATGAGTGGCCTCTTCCGTGGATTAACACCATCGTGTAAGTGATACGCTCATTTGTACGAAATGTATTGACGATTCGTTGCTTAGTGCTCAGAAGGTGATCCCATCTTGTTATATTTTCATGATGACGCTCATATAGTACGGCAGTATTCCTGCAGCGGGGAGTACCTTCGCCGCATTTGAGCTGACAAGAAGTGCGTGTTCATCAATCCCCAACACATTCAGATTGCTGAAGCCTCACTCTTTCAGAGTATCTGTTCCAAGCCACTGGCGTTTGATGTTGTTCGAACTCCAAGACAATCCGGGTAGCCCGCCCATTGCTTTCTATATCTGCTATGGATGTCTGATCGGACCTTTGGATATCAACTCCTTTTCAAATGAGCAAAACTACCTTATGATGAAATAGAATGCTTGGCGAACATAATGTATCAATTAGGTCCTGGACAGCTGGAAGAACCAACAGGTTGACTTGGTCAGTAGTACTACTCGCTCAGGCTTTCGTTTTTTGTCAAGCGCTTCTACGTCTATATTTCTGTCACTTCATTAATCAGACGGATAAACCTTTTCTCTGGACGTGATGACCCGTTATTGGACAGCGATAACAAGTTCTCTAATCACCTGCGTCACAAAATTTTAGATTTGGCTTCGGCACAATAATGGCGAGGATAATGTCTACTATTTTCAAGGATTTGATGATGAACGAGGGAGGATCTTGTTCATCAGTACCGATGGTCCAATTCAGCATGCAATTGATTTTTTGCTCTCTTCGAAAGATCCACAACGCCTTGGCTGCGAATCGTGCCAGACGTCTTCGTACTGCCGTAGTGACCCTTCAAGGGAGGATGTTTCTCCAGGGAATTGGCAATCATGTCTTTTTGCCATGCACTGGCTTTGAATGCTGAAACAGTCTGTTATCCAGTCTGCTATTGTAGTGGGTGTCATTCTTCCCATTTCGGTCATATGTTCCCCAAATTTTGGCTGAGTTCTGATAAGATGCTCAAATTTATTATGATATCACCACTTAGTCAGGGGGCCTTTGTTGGTCCTTTCTCGGCCATTCTCAGCTAAGAAGAGCTTCTTGAAAGAAATTGATAGCATGACGAGTATATCCGAGTCCTATTTAGGTATATACAATGTTAGGGATGGGCAGATCCCAGAAGAACAAGTTAAAGATCCTGTCGATGCAATCGCGACTATCAAAAAAGTCCTCGCAAGCTCTGATCTGCCATTCCCTTGAGTTCGTCCCGTGCCTCTCTCGCGGGTCGTGAAATTATCGGCTTTTCGTTTGCGGCACTCTCAAGCGTTTTTTGAGCAACATTTCTCAGCAGCCCAAGTTTTTGGAAAAGGTTGGGCGAATCATCCGGACTCTCGAAGCCATCGTCTGGTTTGAGAACTGCTCGTAAAACATGAGAGGATAAAACAGAGGGCTGCGTCCCACTCGTTAGGTATGTCCTAGAGGTGATGTATGAATTCTTGAAAATGATTCTGAGCAAAGATTACATACTCCACAATTTGACGAAGCGACTCAGGTTGATCCGAGAGTGCCACAACAAGCAAACCAAGTGAATGACAATATTGTTCTGGGGAGCAGGTCAGCCTGACTGCTGCGAATAATTCAACGAGTTTTTCTACCTTCGAGACTTGCTTTGAAGCTATCGGAGATAAGGTCGATACAGGCTTCTCGTGCTTTATCTCCAAGATTTTGTGAAGCATTCCACACCACCTTTGCCAAGGCGAAAACAAGACTACTTGCAACAGCATCATCACTATTCTTCACTCCAGTAATGAGCTCTGTGATCACGGGGTCTACGCGAGCTTGGTGTTTCATCAACTCGCCTAGGGCATTAGCTGCTCGGCTGCGGACAGTGGTGCTTGATGGATCGCTCGCACTCTTAACAAAGGTGCGTTGTAATTGTGGGAAGAAGGGTTTGACAAATGCAGGTATGCGTTCTAACATAGAGGTCAGGGCACTAAGGATGGCGACCTTGACACCAGGGGGATAAGTAGCTGCTTGTGTCGCTACACGAATGAGTGGACCTGTGAATGGCACGACGAAAGGCTTGACAGCACTTTCCTCTGTCTTTTCTACTAGATCCCCGATAGCATACGCAGCCTGTTCTCGTTGTTCATTGCTTCCCGTTGTGAGGCCAGCAATAATGACTGGGACTGTGGGTGCAATACCCTTTGGAAGGCTAAAACCAGGGATAAAACTACCAGGCGTTCCTGTTGATTCTATACTTCTGCGGAGTGGAACAACTAATGGCTCTAACTCATCCTTAGGAACCGACTTGATGAACACATCTAGCGCACGCAAGGCTGCTGTGTGAACGGAAGCAGCCCGATCTTCCATCAGAGAAACCAACTGGCGAATCCAGTCGATACGATACAAAGATGTGTCGAGCCCGGATACCTCACAGAAAGTTGCGTACAGGTTGCAGGCACTGACCCTCCGCTGAGGATGATCAGCTTTAGCCCTGATGATTGTTGAGTAGGGTATCTTTTGGGTAAGGTGTAAAACTTACCACCCAAGAAGCGCCATCATCAAAGTATTCAATCCTTCAGCATCGCTGATGGAGGCGAGGAGTGCCCTGATAGCGTCACCCAGAGCTTCCTGCAGTTCTTCATCTTTATCTTCTTCCAACACCCGAACGACAGTGCTCATGATCACATTCAACTTCCGACTCAAGGCACTTCCAGCAACAGTGACAAGGGCTGCCAGTGCCCGGGCATTGAAAACAGTCATAGGAATAGCAGTCAGTGTTGGTATCAAAACCGGGAACACTGTCGTGGCTCGAACCTGAATAGAAGTCAGTATCATCGTTTGTGCCAATGCACAGACTTACAGTCATAACTTCACGAAGTGCTTGAAGTGCAGTTCCAGATCCCTTTCCAGGCTGCCGCAGTGCTTCAAGAAGAGTTGGTATTGTTTGATCAATAGCTCGTCCACCGATATGTTCTTGTAGGACATCAAAGGCTTGGGCAGCGGCAGAGCGGACGTTAGCCTCATCGTCAATCAGCGAAACACGGACGATAGTGATGATATCATCTTCATGACCTTCCCTTTGACTACCAGTCGTGCTCCTCCTGGATAAGTGATGAACATAAGCATTAGGGGCTCTACAAGATTCCAAAGTACGAACATAATCTCGCTGAGAGTCAGACAAACACCCTCGCGTGTTCTGGTATCTGTTGACTGTGCCAATGTCTTCAAGAGTCGTATGATCTCGCCGACGATTCTTTCTCCAAACTTGCGTGAGATGTCGGCAACAGTTCTTCCAGCCGTCTATAACCCATTGAGTCTGTGAAGGAGAAAGAAATAGGGGTGACTGGTCACCTCTTGCTGTTCCGGTTCACCACCGGATATGACGAATATGATCTGATTCAAGAGCTCAGGAAGTATTTCTCGAACTGAAGAAGATGAGAATCAGGTCCGCTGTAAGATGACAGGAACTGACCTGTCTTAGGAGTGTTGTGTACAAGGGCCTTCCAGATTTGCATGGAAGACTGGCGGACAACAAGAACGCCATCTTGACGAACAAGATATAAGACCGACAAAATACGGTCACGACGTTCAGAACCGAGCACCTTAGTAAGTGCACGACGTGAAGACTCTGCGACTGCTGCATCAGCCTCGTCTCCTTCCTCGTCACCATCGGAGATTTTCCCAGATATTCCCGACACCTTGAATAAAAGCTCTCCGACAAGGGTGATGGAAGATTGCTGGACAAACAATCAGTAATCGTCCTCGCCGCGATGATATCAGGCTTACTCTGATACGCCATCCGGGATCAAACATCCCACGTTCGAGCTCAGGCAAGAGTAGGTCGATTGCTTTACTTGAGTAATTTGTAACGACCATACGACCTGCGCGCATGGCTGCTTCACGTACATGTTCTTCAGTGTCAGAAAGACCGCCAAGGATTGGGGGGATGATCTTGGATAAGTGAGGCTGAAAACGAGTTCCAAATGTGGCTGGTAGATAGACAAGCAAGGACATAAATCCTGCACGAACGGTTGATCTTGGAGATCGAGCATTGACGATGATATCTGGCAGCAGACCTTCCATTCGCTCCATTCCAAGGCCTGCGAGCACCTCGCTAAGACCTTGAGCAGCTCCTTGTCGATCTACCCCAGATGTATCTGATTTCAACGTGCGAAGAAGGCTAGGCACGAGATCTGGGAAGTGAACCTCCCCAAGTCGCTCAACCAGGGTACCGAGGGATTTAGCTGCCGTAGCTCGAGCCTCTGGTACAGGGTCAACGAGGACTTGATGAACAAGTGGCAGGAGATTGTCGAGATATGGGACAAAATCTTTTGATTCCGTAAGTGAAGCAAGGTTGCCAACAATTTGAGCAGCTTTCTTTTTTGTTTCTGCACCTCTTTCCTTCAGACCTCGCTCAATAATTGGAATAACCTGACTAATTCTCAGTAAACCCGACAATCATAAGGAGTCATCCTCACCAGGGCCAAAGACGAGTGATCGATATAGTGCATGAATGACATTTTGAGTAAAGATGCTAGAGCATTCGGGGTCTTCAAGGGGTCTACCAATGCCTTTAGGAGTGTAGGGACAAGGGACTGGATCTCTGGATTGCTGATAACTTCACCGAATTGCTTCAAACTCTTGTTCGCAGCAGATTTGACTTGGGCATGAGAATCCATGAGGACGCCAGTGAGACGTGGAATGACAATGGGGAGGGAAAGAGAAAGTTGCTTGGGTGAACAATAAGCCATCATGCCCAGTACCTCGATGCAGCCTTTCTTCGTCCTCCATTGCTTCTCGTTCAACCCATCCAATAGTGTTGGCAGGACGAGCTTGAGCCCATACCCCGAGAGTATACGCATTATCACTCGTGCTGCATCTTGAGCAGCCTCGCGAACATCATTTGAGGAGTCGCCAAAACCATATAAAAGGACTGGCAGAACAAAAGTGATGTAGGGCTCAAACAGACGCCCAAGAGTACTGGACAGAGTCTCAAAAGCAAACATGACACCTTGACGAGATTCATATTGCTTCTTCTCTTCGGAAGCAGTCTTGAGCCTCGCAATGACGCTGAACTCTTTCATACCTGCGATCCCGGTGCCACGTAAAATACCCGCCAACCCATAGGCAGCTCCACGGCGAGCAGCGTACTGAGGTGCACTGAAGAGTTGATCAAAGAGGTGATCGATCAGGGAAGAAAGCCTAGGTTGCATCAGTCTGACCAGCGGGGAGAGGCAATCAGATACAGCCATTTGAACTTGCTCAGACGGTGTTGCTAGCGTTTCAACAAGGCGGTCTACGATGACAGAAACCCTGTGATCAGACGCTTCCAAATGTCTTGCCACTCGACCGAACAAAATAACGACAGCTTCTTTGATTTGATCGTCTGCCTCTGTTGGGGACGTTTTCGTGGCGAGGTGAGATTCAAACAAGGAAATGAGGTCAGCAAGACATTGATTGCCATGTAATTCGATGATGGTGGTTCCTGCGGCAAGCATGGCTTTACGGACTCCCGGAACTCGGTCACCAAGTGATTTGTCCTGGATAAGGAACTGAAAAAACGGTTCCAGGAGGTCATTAGTGAAGGAAGGCGCAATACATCCAAAGGCCTGTGCGGCAGACTCCCTTGCTTGCCAAGGATCTTGCCGATCGACAGTGTGTGCCAATACCATTCCCTATTCATTTTTCAATGAGTTACTATGTTAAATAGATGAGATAAAGCTGAATACGAACATATTCATCATACTCCGGTAACAATAGTTTGGCCTGGAGACATAGTATTCAAGAGAGCATTTGACAGGCCTCATCCACGCACCTTTTCGCGATAAAATTCCTGTAAGATCGTCACTGTTGCTTGGATAGTTTGGGGCCATTGCTCTACACTTTCACCAATAGCGGCAGCTACACTAGAACGAACATATGCACTTTGATGGTCTAAGAGGATGGAGGCTTATTGAAAGCCCGATTGTTGGTTAATTTGGCTCACCAAGATACATGGACAACTCGTCCATATAGGTACTAGGTACGTCCAAACCATTATCCTCCCAAACATGCCGTGCAAATCTAGCATTCTGTTCATCGTCATCATGGCATGCGACCCATAGCTCTGGTGACCAGTCCAAATCAGTGAGATCAAAAGGCTGCGATTAATACACGAAATTAGAGTTTTCACCACTATCAAGCCTGAAAACTTACTTGAATTGCCTGCAAACACGCGTTTCGAAGGTGCGACTCTGTCATGAGGGTACCCTTCAATAAAACATCTACCTCTTCACGTGTTGCAGTAGACGAGATGGCTTCCCCTAAATCGATCAATGTAGCGGACCCATTCTTACTCAATCTAGGTTGGGTACGAATGAGGTGTAGTATTTGTTTCATTATATCCTTGCGAGGATATGCAGAATCAGAGACTATTCAACTCAATTCGCAGTCTGTCTGAATTAGGATGACACTCACATTCACTACAATGGAATCTGATGAAATCCAAAGTGAGTGTGACTTGTTCCAGAGCCTCTTCCTCTTCATCGACCGCTATTCCACCTTGTTGTATTACCTGCTCCAAGAGAGGGAATGAGTATGAAAAGGTTGCGGCGTTGAATGGCGCTTGTTCAGCTAGGAAGCGTAAACGATAAAGTACTCGGATAATCAAACCTAAAAGAGTCAGTCAACACCCAATAACAATCACAACACAAATCAATTCACTCTTCAGCGGCTCGGCTTGCAGTTCCTCTGGCACCGAATCTATTTTTAAGCTTCTGAGACTTGCGATACCCAGCCATTGACCAAAGCTGTCCAGCCTCTCAGAACAGCACTTGGCAAGCTCCTATAGAAGAAACTTGATTAGCTTGATGAGTACAAAATGAAGATGTCTTTGAGAGGCTAACCAGGTAAACATTGAAACCTCCCTCCCCGACGAGGATCTTCCCGTTTTTGAGTACGCCCTCGAGTAACAACTTGATGATAGGGGCGATATATACAGGGAAATCATCTACATCTGCATTGACAACGCTCTTCACCAGAGAAAGACCTCGTTCAAGCCGCGTCTTGATACCAATAACTCGCTGTCTTGTCTGCCGTTCCTTCTCTAGCTGAGCAGTCACCAATGCTTGTTGTGATTTCGTAAGGACCGGAGCAATGCCTTTTTTACTTGCAAGGGATTTTCGCACTTCTTCATCCCATTTCGCCATCTGCGCATCTTTTCCTTTAACCACCCTTGACGATTCTTTATTTGACGATAGAACTAGATCGTATTAATAGGGTCAACAGTACGCCTGTAGGTAAGATAGAAACTCACCGTCAACGAAAGTCGTTCCCTCTGGGGTCTGCCAAATTCCATAATCAAGATCAGTCAGTGAATTAAGGGTGATGGGATCCAAGTCGGCCTTGAGCTGATCCATGACACGGGGAAGTACGGTAGTAGGGGCTATGAACGTCAGCGTAGTGGCAGAACGGTAGCTGGCTTCAGGAAACCCATACTACAAGGCATTGAGCTATGGATCTGACGTAAGTAAAGGACCGCTAACCTTGGCATCCGCATCCATCGTCGTTGAGTGGAGGACCAACTGCAATAGCTTATCTATGTGTTTTTCAATCAATTCTTTTGGATCTATCGCTGCCTTTTGGCAAATATCAATCCACGTCTGTCTCGTTGGTCCGGCTGAATATGTGGACATTAGACCTTGTTGGTATCGCGGATCAAAGGCAGAAACCCACATACGCGCTCATGATGAGCAACAATAACCAGATTGGTGACAAGTATCTCCTTCAATTCCATTTCGAGGTCCTTTCGGTATGCAACAGCGCTGAGTAAGAAGGAAGCCAATCGCGCATGTTTGATGCGAGCATCTGTAGATTGATCCACAGACTTGGACATAAATGAGGTGAGTGAAGTAGTCATTGCTTCCCCAGCCAGCGTCGTTGTGAGCTCGGGCTCCCATTGAGCAGCATCCTGAATCATGTTGTTCGTGGACTGACGGATATCTTTGTGTGAACTTGCGACCGCAAGATGTAATAGGATAGAGCCAAAGTTCAATCTACCAGGGAGGATAAGGACAACTCGGAGAGGGAAATTCTATGTATACCTGACGATATTATTCCTTTTCAAATCCTTCTGGAAATACCTCACAGCCACCTTGATGGCACGTAGTAACCATTTTTCTTCACATTCTTCTTTCACTTTGAGATAAACCTTGTCCCATAGCAGGAATGAGGGTTTGGCGCCGCCTGCCGCAATGGAAGTTATCACTACATTCTTCGAAATCACATCATCTAGATATTCCATTAATTAAAACTATACGAAGACATAGTTTGTACTCACTGAACTGCTCTGAGCGCAGTAAAGGCCCGAGGAATACCGCAACCGCGACATAGCCTTCCAGAGCACCTGCTGGGTTATTCAACAAATTCCCAGAAGCGTTCTTCAGTGAAGCCTCAAAAGCCGGTATGAGAGCACTCGCAAAAGCGACACCCTTTTCTCCGTCCAGGGAATCACCGCCCTCATAGAAGATGTCTCCTGCCATGGACGCAAAAGCCCTCCTTGTGGCCGGTTTTGAGCTGTTCATCTCCTTGACGATTAATTGCGTGACGTTGTCCAGCTTGTCAGTATCAGTTTTCAAGAGGAAGGCTACATGCATCCCCAAAGAAGGAGCAAGGACGGCAATAGCACCTTCATTAGACTCTTTAGACAAAAGAGGAATTGAAGTTTCAAGGAGGTATTGCGAGACTGCTGGTGCAGGCTGTAAGAGTGCGAGCATCGAATACAAGGCTATGCGATGATCTGGTCCAGTTGATCTACCTGCCTTGGGCAATGCAAGCACGTCATGGACGGTGAGTACCCCATGAGCGTTCGCAGAACCACGGATAGCGGAGAATAACTGAATAGCAGATGTACGAACAAGAACGTTGCTTGATTTTGAATTATTGACAATTTGAGTAAGGATGCGTTGAAATAGAAACTCCTCAAGGAGATGGGGATAGAACTGAAAGAAGGAAGTGATCGTATCTAAGGCAACTTCTGGCGAGCGGACCAATGCTTTTTCGATTACAGGCAGGTAATCGGCTTTGAGGGAATTGGGGGTGACATATATCGCAATGAAGTCTTCGAGAGATATCTATAAGGGAGCCCAAGATCATTCACTTTTGTGTCCTATTGCAAAATAGCCATGATTAAACATACTAAAACATGGATTGGAATAGGTGTTCTGGACATGAGAATGAGTGAGGTATAAATGGTAGTAATTTCGACCTAACACCCATCTCGTGAGTAGATAACTTGTTACTGCAGTTGGAGCTCACCTGAAGTTCCTTGGGTAGCCGTTCATTGGCAGGAGCGGTCATGTGCTTTAGTCTGACAAGAACCGCTACTGCCACTCCGATCAATGAAATAAAATGGATTGGATTCTGGGTCGCATCGGATCTGACAAGCGCCACTAAGCTCGAAATCACGACCAGTATCGCTGATTCTGACTGTGGTATCTGATAAGCCCTTTCAAAGAAGCTTAGGGTTGCCACACTCACCGACCGCAAAGCACGCCTCGTTCTAGACAATGCTCCCTTCTTCAGCGTCTCCTTTGCTTTCGATGATTCGAGAACCATATCCAATAGTAATGCAATTGAATTGACGAGTGCCTTGAATGACGAGGTGGAGGAGAACTGTTCATTTTCCTTGACACAAATGGCGTAGATTCCGCAACACCAGCTAAGAAGGACAAAGAGGTTTGCGGGTGCAAGAGAACTATACCCTGTTTAGATCAATGCCATGACGATTATTGGGTCACCCAGACTCACTCTGCAGAGTTCCTCTGAGCATATCTACCTACTTCTGTTGTCAACCAACCGATAATTTGCTCAGTCACACCAAAACTGTTTTCCCTTGTCTCATCTTGGAAGACGAGTTCCATCCATACAGCCTCAACAGCCGTTTGGGACTTCTCGTCTCCGTATCGAGGGTACGTCAGCCTGAGCAACTGGAAAACGTCGAGAATTTGTGAGAGACATAGATCTATGTGATGGAAATATCAGTCAGTGCTTATTAAAACGATAACTACATTTACACATACCGACAGACTTCACGATGCTCAAAATTTCTTCTAAAAATGCAATTCTTCCTTTGACCTTTTCAATCAACAACTTGTTCCTCGCATATTCCAGTGAAACATCCCAATCCTCTAAAACACGCTCCTTCGTCCACGGATCGTCTTTTTCAAATACATGATCGTTCTCAGCCATTGTCGCAGCGGTGCTCTGCGCGGCCCAGGACGCAATATCGAAAGACGTAAGTGAAACCGCTGAGCCGACTTTTGCCTCCTGTTTTCGGAGTTTTGCAAAGGTTTGTTTCTTCAACGATGGCAGATTGTTCAATGGATCGTTGAGTGACCCACAAATTAGTGTTTGTGTCAGTGAATGAATCAACTCAGATTTCGATCGTGAGAAGAGATTGATGGAGTGATCTTTTACACTTTGTAATAATATTCTTCGAGCTGAGGGCTTTCTCACATGCGGGTACAATTATGGGACACCTATCAAAAGATACATACTTCTTTATAAATATGGTATAATACTCGAAATGACAGGAGGTTAGAAAAACGTGTAGATTGTCGTGAAATGGTTCCGTAAAAAGTGCATAAGCGGAATTGACGATGAGAAAACGTAGTTGAGTTTATGCGAAGGATTGAAAGCTCAAACTCTAGGCAGCGGGAGACAAAATGAAGTTCATCTGGTAGCAATACTGTTGCATAGTGTGTCAGGAGTTGGAGACAGTCGGTAAGTCGCGACAGTTCGTTCCTGGCCGTAGGCAGGTGGAGGGGGCGGTAAGATGCTGTCACTCATCTCGAGGTCGTGATCCCTAGCATCATAGCCGAGACGAATCATTTGTGCCGCTCTTGATTCCTGTGCTTTATACTCCATTATAGCTGAATTCGAGGTTTCTGAAGTGTCTCTTCGGAGTTTGTGACTTGGGAAAAATGCTGTTCTGACAGATGCAGGAGAGGGATGAGGGTCGGAAATACCGCTTGGTAAGTATGATTCGTTTGGTCGTGCGAAGTCCCATCCTCCGTCAAGTCGTCGTATGGCTATTCGCCCGAGTGTGGGACCTAAGCATAGAAAACTCAGAATTCGAAGAAATACGATGAAAGTCAAAACTCACGATAATAGCTATGTCCCTCGGTTCCTGGTATACCAAAAGGTTCAATGTTCCCGGCTGGATATTTTGTATCCCCCAATGAACCTTCCTGTCCTTCTCTGCCACTTCTTTGTCGGCTGCGCCTACGCAGCATTAAAAACACAACCCCTAGAATCAACCCAGATACACCGAGGACCGCGCCAATGATTATATTCCGTACATTATGCTTTGGCAAGGTGCCAATACTGGATGATGTTGTGACCACAAATGTAGAGTGAATCTGGGTCGTAGAACTTGTTGACATGAATGCCTATACTCTGAATCTCGTCCTGCACGTAGAGTTTTGTATAATGAGACCTTCACACAAGGAAAACGAAGGCATACCTGGGGAATAGTGAAGCTTCAAGAATGACTCGTGCACCGTGAACGAAAGGAGCGACGATCACGGCAGGCCGTGTCAAGAGAAAGAGGACGTAGAATCAAGGTCCCAAGCATATTTGTTACTAGTTCGGCGCCAAAAACTTGCGGGGACCGAAATACAGTTCAGGGATTTGATGAGAACTGTCAGGAAGACATCAAGGATGCATTCAAGAACCTCCTCGGAGTGAGGGAAAAGGTAGGCTGTGTCGATTCTGAACAAAGCCGAGTGGTTAATTGTCTATGTGATCCAGGAAATGGATACAAGCTCTACGAAACACAAAAACCGGTAAGAAAATTCTAGCCCCTTGAGTGTAGATGAATGATGGATCAATTGAATGAAGCGCGAGATGAAACCTCAGTTACCATGATACTCACCATGATACACGGAACCTGGTTGGCTGGATGTTCTGACAGCTATTAAATCCCTCCACTCCGTTCCCTCGTTTGATGTCAACTTTGTCATGCAAAAAACTATAACTCAGAGCAAAAATAAACTGCAATCGTGGTTAGAAATCTTGATGATCCACCCTCTGTACAAATTAGTCACTTTGAGATATTGCTGCTTACTTGACGCATTATAAACAGAGGTGTTTGTTGAGAATATATGGCGTATGGCGCCATAATGGCAATTTCATCCAAGGCGCACTCGCCATCAAAGACACTATTTATATTCATCATTTATGTCAACCAGGTGATTCTCCGGATGCGCTCGCTGTAAAATGAACAGTGCTTTCATGCCAGCAGCAAAAATTCAGAGATGATTGGGAGCAGATCATCACTTACGGCTTAGGAACCCTGAACTAATCAAAATTGGATCTGGGTGAAGTGGCATGCTTCAGTTTGGACAAATCTTGATACATAGTCGACTTAAATGTTATGGCAAGACGTGCAATAGCGATGGCAATTTCGCAAGACGTGCATGTCAAAAATCCTTCGCTCTCGCTGACAGTGGTTCGTTAGCCCGTCGTCACCTGGAAGCTAGACCTCATATGCCTGGCAAATGCAGTTCAATCTTCAAGATGTATTTGGAGAGTGACCGGAGTAATTTTGGTATACTTATCCAAAACCCACTAGGACATGTAAAATATCACTACAGACTGTGAAAATTTGTCGGCAACTTTTATGCTACATCTACAACATATCCAACTCTAAGAGTTTGCCTTCACCCTGAGACATAGAAACCAGGGTAAAAACTCGACCGCCAATTTGGCGTATTGAGGAGTAGCCTTCGATCACCCACTCTTCAATAGCAGTGATGTGACTTATGATAGATCGGCTCACCCCTTTCTGAGCATCGCAATGACAAGGAAGGCGGTGTTGTCGTTGGGATACAACAATGCACCACACACCGATCTTGCAACATTCTGAAACAGACGCACTTGACACAAAGCGACACATATCAAGCAGTGGCAACCATCCCGGTGAGACAGCCTTGGGTTATTCTCTTCCGTACAATGCCATGGAACAACCTGCCATCTCACGTGTCAAGTCGTCTAGACTCGTCGCACAGCCACGCTCTGCCAGTATGGCTACACAGCTGGAACTGTTACAACTATGCCACCGGGTGCTAGTTTATTCCATTAACCTTAATTTCAGAACTCACAGCTCTGGATTGTTGATGGTCATGCTGAAAAATCTCACATTCACATTCTTTGGTGATATTCAAGGAGGATAAGATAACCACAAATCGCGTTTGAATTGTCGTTCCTGCTCTTCTTCTAGTTTGCCTCTCAAGAATCCTTGTGCCAGAGTGCACCTCCCGAACTGTATAATTTTAACAGTGGTGTTCTAGGTAGAGCGTGACTATGTGACAAATCTGAATGATTTGTCACGTGATATGACACCACTATCATGTCACTTGACATCCCAATTTAAGCGGCGACTTGATATCAGAATGTGCGCCGCGTGGAAAGACAATTCGTGAACACAAACCAACAGTACTATTTTCTAGCTCAAACTATGATTAATTGCCTTGTGAAAGGCTTACTCAAGGGTCAACCAAAACTCCAGTGCTGTCTTGAACAAGGGTAGTAGAGTCATAGAATTGACCTGGAGATCAGAGCCTATTGGATTGAGTACTGAATCTCCAGATTTTTCCCGATACGATTACTAGGTACTAAAGATTTTGACTGCAGAGTCACATGCTACCTGAAGCCGTTTTGACTTGGGCAAGCAACAGTGGGTAGTATTTTTAGATACACGTGCATGACCGGTATTCTGACCTCCGACATCTCACCACTTTGAGCAGATTACATGTTTTCCAGGACACTGCTTAATGGAAAATCATATGTGTTACCTACTCATATCTCGAAATACTCAAAGTCCCCTACACTTGCAAGGCTAAGCTCGTCTTCAATTCATCGTCATCCGAATCCTATTCCAGCCAGCTTTCTCCGAGGCGGCACGTCCAAAGGCATCTTTCTCAAGCATGCGCACCTACCTTCGTCTAGAACCGATTGGAAACCCATATTTTTGGGGATAATGGGATCTCCGGATCCTGATTATGGCCGCCAGCTAAATGGCATGGGAGGAGGCGTGTCGAGTCTATCCAAAATTTGCGTTGTCGAACCGCCGACGTCGGAACAGCGATCAGAGCATAAGATAGACGTCCAATATACATTTGTCCAGGTTGGCATTAGGGACGGTACCATTGACTACTCGGGTAATTGCGGTAACCTTACGAGTATGATCGGTGCATATGCGCTCGACGAGAGGATCTGCTCTCCCAACTATGACGACATGGGAAGGGCTAGAGTGAGGTGTTTTAATACCAATACCCAGAAGATAATTGATACAACTTTTCCTGTGTCGGAGAAAGGCTCGCCGGTGCTCGATAACCCAGAGGCAACTATTGCTGGAGTGCCTGGCAAGGCGTCACAAATCATTTGTGAATACTTGAACCCATCGGGAGCACGTACTGGTAAACTCCTTCCCACTTCAAATGTTGTAGACACGCTTTCTTTCCAAAAACACGATGGACAGCCTGCCAGCATTACAGCCAGTCTCATTGATGCCACAAATCCGAGTATCTTTATACACTGGGATGAACTTGTCAAACTTGGCCTTGACGTTGATAACTATGTCATTGGCAAGGAACCTTCCTCGTTGCCGATAACGAGCACACTCGAAGCTATCCGCCAGCAAGGCGCACGCGCCATGAAACTCGATCCCACCGCACAAGCACAACCGAAGATCGCCTTCCTCAGTGCATCCTTTTCCGACTATGACTATGAAAACAGAGTCGACATTGTTGTGCACGCTCTTTCTATGGGGGTATTACACAAAGCTGTGCCTATGACACTAGGCCTTTGCCTAGGCGTCGCGGCAAAGGTGGAAGGCACGATAGCTTGGCACATTGTCCAAAAGGCGCGACAAAAATCCGGTTCAAATAACAATCTCGTGCGGATCCGTCACCCCGGAGGGACAGTCGATGTTGGTGCAGTAATGAATGCGGATGGAAAGGTTGAATGTGCCCAAGTCGTTAGGACGGGAAGGAGGCTTATGAAAGGGGTTGTATGGTGGTGAAATCGGCTGGGCTGTCGCCCTTGATTCTATGTGGTTCATCCCGAAGTTTCACTGGTGTGCCCGAGAGTTATGTCCTAATAATTAGCAATCTCTTCATCTTTTGTTGTTCGTCAAATATCGCCCTAAAGTGAACCACGCATCCAAGTTTCCATATCCGAAGTCTCGGCGAACTGCCTTTCACTTCATCACCGACATTGCTTCATTCTTCCGAGATTTGGTTACATGTTCACTATGGTCTTATTCTAACCAATTGATAGTTTGACCGAAATTGACCAGTCTGCTAGGTCACATTCGGAACCGACAGCGGATATATCGGCAAGATGCCGAGATCTTCTCGATCTTCTTGATGCTATGCTACTTCGATTGGCGCTCGAATGTTTGATTTCAATCACGTGAATTTGACTTGGAGGATTCCGGTGGACGCCGCGTTGGCACAAACGTTGTTTCATGAACGTCACTAAATCTATACGTTCCTCAGCTGCATAGTGCTCTGCCGAGGTGACAATCAGTTGACCGGTAGTAGTGCAACCATCCACTCAAGTCAGGAGTATTCTCGGACCGTTTTTTTATGAGCACGGTGCTGCTCAACCATAGTCTGTCGACCAAGTTAAGAGATCGTGTTCAGCATATTTCAGGGAAGAAATTTACATATATGTCATTTCCTCGTTTACACGACTCTGTCACAAGGTAAATAAATCGTTTATGATCTTTGTGACCGTCTTGCACAGAATATCTACATATCTAGTTTTTCAATGGCCGGCGAAACATCGGCGATGGAAAAGGTGTGTGCGTCCGTCAGATCGGTGGACAGGAGTGCACAATGTAAGTCTCGGTTATATAAGGAAGTTGAAACCTGATGCTAATTTTCGTGTTATATCACTTAAGATCACGCAGATACAACTTCACCTCTTCTTGTCTGATTGGATATCTTGAAGTTGACAATTTGCGTTACCAAATGACGCAGTTTCAAATCCTTGTTGGATCATACACTGATGAAATCTACACTCTCTTGTTCGATGATGCTAGGGGCAGTTTAGACGTAGTGTCGACAGTAAAAGTTGGTCACCATCCGTCATGGATTGCATTTCACCCTAGCGATCGCTCAATCGTCTTCACTGCGCTCGAACAATCTGATGGTACTGCGATGGCATTGAGGTTCGATGAGGAAGGCAGAGGAGAAGTAATTTGCAAGACAGAAAGTGGTGGAAAGGATCCCTGTTCGCTGGTGGCTACTGCAGATGAGCTTTTGATTGCTAATGTGAGTAACGTGTAAAAGAATAACTCCTTTGCACTGTTCTCGCTTGGGTTTATGATTCTGACGTTTCACATCAACGACTGTAGTATTCTTCCGGTATCCTTGGTTTCATACCTCTGGAGAAGTCGGCACCGTTCATTTCGATGTCATCGCGAACTCAAAAACTCCAGCTACATGGAGCTGGGCCGAACAAAGTTCGCCAAGAAGGCTCACACCCACATCAAGTTGTCCTTCTGGATGAAATCGACGAACTCCTCGTTCCTGATCTTGGTACCGACCAAGTTCGACGTTTGAAGAAAATATCAGATGGCACTTGGATCCAGTATAGTCACATCAGCTATGAGTTAGGTGGTGGACCTCGCCATGTCGCATACCACAGTGTGTTCCCTCGACAAATCATGATGATTAAACCACTCACCTCTGTGAATCAGATGGCGAGCTCTTTACGCTTCTTGAACTCTCGAACAAACTTGTTCGACACACATTACCCCTCCCCCCCGGTCTCCCCAAGTTCATTGCCTCGACTTCAACAATATCCTGTCCTGCCCCTGAACCTAATGACATGCTTGCCGCAGAAATCCTTATTACTAAACCCAACTCCTCATTCCCCACACCCTACATTTATATTTCAAACCGCAACGATCCCTCTCCTTACGGGGACAGTCTGTCGATCTTCGACTTCACCTCTAATTCGAGTCAACCTGAATTGATTGCTGAGGTCAGGACAGGACTGAGTCACGTGAGGGGTATCCTTTTCGGCGGCCCAGATGACAAGTACCTAGTCGCTGGTGGTGTCAATGGTGGGGGAGTTAAGATTTTTGAAAGAACTGACGGTGGCAGACGATTGAAGGAGGTGGCCAGAAATGAATTTGTTTCGGCGCCAACTGGATTTCTGTGGAAATAAGGTCGTATCGGGAATATTTATACTGTACTAGTCTGTGTATAGGTTACATACCTCCCTCCTACATGCCTTATGTTGATAAACTGGGCCTCGCAGTCTAGCCTCTCCGCATCTTCATACTAATTTATAGTTGCGAAAATAGAAAAGTACATGTCACGTGTAAAGCTGCAGAGCCGACTTCGTCTGGTCGGCCGAGACCACAGACATATGTCGGATTCTATTAAAGCTCATCCGTCTCTCTGCACTGTGTAAACCGCAGATGTTCCGCTCTGTGTCTAGATCGTGAGTGTCTTTGACTTTGCGATGAAAGCAGCTCAGTTTCCTTGATGCCAGATTTACCGCCATCTCCAATAAGTACGGCAAACCCCCGCTGGATGGCATCCTTGTGCTAGAATTGGGCCAGCTCATTGCAGGACCCTTTTGTGGTCAAATACTATCGTGAGTCCTGCTCCTTCAACTGCTTCTTCTATTCTTAACATTTCTCATCAAGACAGTTTGGCGCTGAGGTTATCAAAATAGAACCTCCGAAAACTGGCGATCCCCTGCGCGTTTGGCGTGAGCTGGACGTTGATGGTGTAAGTCCGTGGTTCCGGAGCTTGGCGAGAAACAAGAAGAGTGTTACGATAGACCTTCGTAAGCCCGAAGGGCGGGAGTGAGTTCAGCGCGGTCAATGCTCGTCGTTCTGTTCTTCACAGCTCCAGTCTTGTTCGTCAACTAGCAATCAAAAGTCATGTGCTCGTTGAGAACTTCAAACCAGGAAGTACGTTGCCTCTTTTCATTACTTCACAAACCAACGACTTGATACTCAGCTATCGAACGTTGGGGACTCGGACCGGAAGATCTCCAGCGACAGAATCCTTCCCTTATCTTCACCCGTGTAAGCGGTTACGGTCAGAACGGACCTTGGGGCCCTCTTCCTGGATATGCTTCAGTGGGCGAAGCCCAAGGTGGCTTCCGCTATATTAATGGCTTTCCCGATGCGTCAGGTGGACTGTCAGGACCACCGGTGCGTCCAAACATCAGCTTAGGAGATACCCTTGCTGGTATGCAAGCTACGATAGGAACAGTTAGTGCTCTATTCTGATTTGATTTCCCTTTGATGCCTAATGAACTGCTGATGCAGCTCCTTGCTTTATATCAACTCCGGACAAATCCAGGAACCCCCGGAAATGTTGTCGATGTCAGCATTTTGGAGAGGTAGTTTTGATTTATCCGTATAAGCCAAACTTCCATTGATTATCTAGTATACTGAATGTTATGGAAGGGATAGTCTCGGAGTACGATCGCAAAGGAACGGTCTGTACTTTTATGCTGACTCCCGACTTGAGGTTGACCCTTTTGTTCTAGATACGCGGTCCTTCTGGCTCGTCTGTCACTGGCATCGTCCCAACAAACGCTTATCCATGCCTGCCATCACCGAACACGCCCACAATCCCCTGCTATGTTGTTGTTGCAGCCAATGGGGACTCAATGTACAAACGGGCGATGGAAGTCATCGGACGACCGGACCTAACTGGTCCGGAGTACCAACAAAATCAAAATCGAGTGGAAAAGCAAGCCGAGATTGAAGAAGCTATTCGTGGGTGGACAGAGAAACGTTCAGCGGAAGAAATCATCCAGAAGATGAGACAAGCCAATGTTGCCGTAGGACAAGTGGCGAATGTCAAGGATATCATGGAAAATGAACAAATTCAATCAAGAGGTGCCATCCAGGAAGTTCAGGTGCAAGCAGCTGATGGCCAAACCTGGCCACTAAAAATGCAAGGCACGTTCCCAACGCTCGGTGGTGTGGATCCAAAACCGAGATGGGCTGGTCCTAATCTGGGAGTCCACACACATGAGGTGTTGAGGGATAAGCTTGGTCTCGGTGACGATGTGATATCAAAGTTGAGAGCAGATGAGATCATTGGATAGTTGTGTAGAGTGGGAGGGAGATCATCTCGCATATTGTACGACGTCTTTTCTGATTGTACATGCATCTTCATATGGTACTTCAGACTCCGAAGGGTCGAAGTATAGCTTAGTCATCTGTAAAATCTATACCATTGTTAACCTGTCCATTTCGTCTTAATTGTTCGTCACCCAGTCATACCCATACATGGGTTTTTCGAGTATGACCTCCCGAATGTCAGATGCATTGAATTGCAGTTTGATGCAAACCTTCAACCGCCTCTGTTCTCCCATTGCTGTCCTCTCCTTGGCCATGGTGATGTTGTCCCGGAACATCGCACCTGCAAGAGGGCAGGAGCTATGGTCCCTGTCGCGACTGCAAGCCTAGTCCTGGTCCTGCCTGTATTTGCAATGTAGTATCGCAGTGAACCTCACAGAATCCTTTCCTCAGCAAGACGTGATTGAGGGCTCACAGAGTGCAATACATAGCTTGTCAAGGGTCATTACTTCAGTTGAGCTGAACGTTGACCAGCACGAAAACATTGGTACAATCTAAAACTTTAGGGTGTTCAAATGCTTCTCCTCCAGGCATCGTGTGCTCAAATACGCTAGAGTCTTCCTTAACACCTGCTCAGCGCACTCTCCGGAAGTCGTGGGTCGAGTGGATCTCCTTTAGCGAAGTACCTTGCACAAGCCCCATGAAATGAGCATTTAGCTGTCAGGTCTAGGATGTCAAATTTGGCAACTTTCTGAATACTAGCACACCGAGAATAGTCTCCTCCGAGGACCCTTGATGTCGAAACAGGTACCTAAAAAGTTAGCGTGACACATGAGAATGAGAATGAGATGACATTATAATCACTTGACGCCCCGATTATATTTGGTTCGGGGGAGATTACCTTGCTCAGAGTTGACTTCACGTTGTATTGGGAGAGCGGGTCCATTATTGAGTCGGAAATGGAAGCATTGACTGAACAATTGAATCGCGGATATTATCAAATAGAAGATATCCGTCTACAACATGCTCTGACACGAAGTCACCGCCTGGGCAATAGTGTGATGACTGATGTAAGAAATACAGTACTGTGAGGTCATGCTCGACACCCGTACAGTACAATTGTGCTGTGGGAATGTACTTATTTTGAACTGGGCGGATGTGGTATGAGTGCCCAAAATGAGCAGCTTTGAGATGTCACAACACCACAACAGTGTGTCATTGTATGTTTGTTTCGAACCTCACTTCGTGGGCTCACTATTTGCACTTTGTGTCTGTGCACACAACAAAAATGGTGCTTTCCATTTCTTTGAATCATCGTTTTTCTGCAAAAAATTTGATGACGTGGTCCAGCAACGGAATTGTAGTTCGGTCCTCCATGAGGTATCGTTGATGTTGATATGAGACAGTCTAATCCTCAGTTCTGTGACTCATATTCTCCCCTGCTCCGCATAATTATGCGGATGACCCTCGTAGCTATTCGCCTCAGTCGTCTATCTTCTAGAGATGCTTTTCAATCATGCTAAATCTTTTTTGAGCTCTTTTCTCAATGATATTTTCATAGTTTGCCAAGGGCAGCAGCTCTACACGAGGTTTATGTGCTTGTGTCGAGTTTCATGTCTACAAATTTGAGGCAAAATTATGATAAGCATTTGATAATACAGGTTGTTTATCACTTTTCTGTCATGTCCGTAGGATCATAGAAGGTATAAGAATCTTCGACCGTAGCCAAGGCAAAATCGGATAACTAGAATTTATAATCTACACCTGGACAGGGGACCAGTGTAGGGCCCACCAAGCTTTAGCCGAAGAAAGCTACGTAATAAAAACTAGGTTATTAGGAGCTACATAAACTCCAGCTAACACTCCGTGGTGGTGCAATCGATCCTTTAGCGAAGGCGGATCAACATTAATTCCGTCGTCCGCCCTTCCACCCAACTACATTAGAAAACACCAATGCAGATCTCTTTGAGACTATAATCCAATATGTACGTGTGTCCTTGTCAACGTCTGAGAAGCCACAGTTCGATACGATGTTGTTATATCCCACCTCGAAGTCTCAAGGCCTATATAATCTTCCCACCGATAACCTTCCCATTCATGCAGATACGGGCCAATCTCACATTTTAAGGACTGTTTTCCTAGCTATCTCTAAAAAAATGTTTCGCAAAACATCAGCGACCTCTATCTCGTCTCTGTTTGACGGAGATCTTCCTCCCAGGTCGACGGCGACTTCTCCAGTCCCCGCCGCAGTGGGCCTCTCAAATCCTCAAATGTCCGGTCATCAGCGTCATATGCTTGACCGCATCAATGAACTGCACACCACCGGGTAAGAATCTACATTAACTTCA
>Ga0153924_1000167_pt1 | contig 44417 bp, 36 predicted proteins | sample TSNJ008MetaG_FD_104709 | JGI IMG/M metagenome (GOLD analysis project Ga0153924, IMG submission 104709) | Attine ant fungus gardens microbial communities from New Jersey, USA - TSNJ008 MetaG | ecosystem: Host-associated > Fungi > Mycelium > Unclassified | place: USA: New Jersey, Wharton State...
GTACGCCTCGAACGCACCGGTGGAGGCACCGGAGGGGACGAGCGCGCGGGACACGACGCCGTCGTCGAGGAGGACCTCGACCTCGACCGTCGGGTTGCCTCGGGAATCGAGGACTTCGCGTGCTCCTACGGCATCGATCACGGCCACGGGGTACTCCCTACACGTTCGGTTGTGGTGATTGCGGGATCGATCCTACCGACGCCGGGTGAACACGAGGCGCGCATGACGCCCCTGTGCACAACTCACGCCAGCGGGCGGAACTCCACACCCTCGAGCGACTCGGTGTCGGCACGGACGGAGGCGAACGCGTCGAAGCCCTGCTCGACGAGCCCGGCGAGCAGGTTCTTCGTGTTCTTGGTCCGCCGTTCGAGCCGGACACGACGGTGCGACTCGAGGGCCTCGGCCTTGAGCGCGGCGAGCCGGACCGGGTCGACGTCCTTGTCGTACACGAGCACGACGGCGTCGGACTCCGCGGACTCGGGCAGCGTGACGAGGTCCACCAGGCGCTCGAAGCCGAGCGAGAACCCGACGGCTGGCACGTCCTGACCGAGGAACCGGCCGATCATGCCGTCGTACCGACCACCACCGCCGAGACTGTAGCCGAAGTCCGGGTGCGCCACCTCGAAGATCGTCCCGGTGTAGTACCCCATGCCCCGGACCAGCGTCGGGTCGAAGCGCAGGTCGACCCCGGGCAGCGCCGAGCGGAGGCGCAGCAGGTCGTCGAACGCGTCGGCGTCGAGCCACTCGGCGCCGGTCACCGAGTCCCACTCGGCGGACTCGAGCGCGCGGATCGTGTCCTCGAGCCCCGGCAGCTCGGCGCCGACGGTCTCGCGGAGCTCCGCCGCGACGCCGTCCGGGCCGATCTTGTCGAGCTTGTCGATCGTGATGAGCGCCCGGTCCGTGGCGGCCGGATCGGTGATGCCCCACGAGGCGAGGAGCGCCAGCAGGACGCGGCGGTCGTTGATCCGGATCGTGGTGCCGGCTATCCCCAGGGCGTCGAGCGCCGCCGTCGTCGCGCGGATCAGTTCGATCTCGGCGAGCTGTCCGGGCTCGCCGAGGATGTCGATGTCGCACTGCACGAACTGGCGGTAGCGCCCCTTCTGCGGGCGCTCGGCACGCCAGACCGGCGCGATCTGCACGGACCGGAACACCGACGGCAGCTCGGCGCGGTGCGAGGCGTAGAACCGGGCCAGCGGCACGGTGAGGTCGAACCGGAGTCCGAGGTCGGCGAGGTCGAGCGGAGCCTCGGCACGCCGCAGGTCCTCGGTCGAGAGCCCGCGCTTCATCACCGCGAACGCGAGCTTCTCGTTGTCACCCCCGAGGCCCGAGTGCAGGCGCGCGGCGTCCTCGACGACGGGGGTCTCGATCTCGTCGAACCCGTGCCGGGCGTACACGCCGCGGATCACTCCGAGCACGTGCTCGCGCCGGGCCTTGTCCGCCGGGAGGAAGTCACGCATGCCACGGGGTGCCGTCACGGTCGAAGCCATGCGGCAATTCTGGCAGATGGGCAACTCGGGGTTGCGCACCTCCCGATCGGGTGATATTCTGAATCCAGAACCTCGGTACGATGGATGCCTGATCCATCCGTCGGACCGATCGCGTGGGCAACGTGCTGCAGTGTGCCCCGCGGTTCGAGCGGGCTTCCCTGCCGACACCTCTATCCCTGGTGGTGTCGTCTGCCCGCTCGCGGGCGTCCTCCTTTTTTCGGGTTGGGAGGACGCCCGCACTCTCTCGCCGTCCGCGGACCCGATCGTCGCGCCGCTGCGATGCGCGCGGGCGGCACTCCTCCCCCGCTCAGTCCCTCGCGCGACCGGCCGCTTCCAGGTCGGTGACCGCAGCACGCAGGCTCGCGATCGGATCGATCCCGGCGTCCCGCGCGTCCGCGACGGACGCGAGCAGCGCCGCGCCCCACGATCGGTCGACGGCCCCGGAGCCGACGTCACGCGTGACCGGGCCGCCCGACGCGACCACGTCGTCCTGGACGTCCGCCACGACCGTGGCGACGACCGTGGCGGCGTCCCCACGTTCCTCCAGGCGTTCCAGCAGTTTCACCGCACGCTCGAGGGGCGGCATCGCCCGCGGGACGCCGTCGAACAGGCTCCGCCGCGACGACTTCTCCGCCGCCTTCGCCGCTCGCCAGACCCGGACGACCTCCTCGACGGTGTCGGCGTGCTCGTCCCCGAACACGTGCGGGTGGCGCCGGACCATCTTGTCGCGGGCACCGGCGGCCACGTCCTCGAGGTCGAACGACTCCGCGAGCCCCGCGTGCAGCACGACCTGGTAGAGCACGTCGCCGAGTTCCTCACGCAGTTCCTGCGGGTCCTCGTCGTCGATCGCGTCCACGAGTTCGTACGACTCCTCGACGGCGTACCGCGCGAGCGTGGCGTGGGTCTGCGCCCGGTTCCACACGCATCCACCCGACGGGGCGAGCAGGCGGTCGACGACTTCGACGAGGTCCGAGACGGCGGTCATGCCGTCATCGTGTCATGCCGGGGTGCCTGGACGGCGGCTGCACGCGACCGGTATGCTGAACGTGGCGTGTCGGGAAGTCTGGTCGACGGACCATCACCCGAACCCACTTCACCGGAGCTCCATGTCGGCACTCGTCCGTTCCCCCCGCTTCAGCGCCATCGCACTCCTCACCGCGGCCGTCCTCGGCCTGATCGTGGCGAACTCGCCGCTCGGTCCTGGCCTCGAGCACGTCCTGCATGTGCACGCCCCGTGGGGCGCAGTCGGCCTCGACCTCTCGGTGTCGCACTGGATCAGCGACGGCCTGCTCGCGGTGTTCTTCCTGCTCGTCGCGATCGAGCTGAAGCACGAGCTCGTCGCCGGAGAGCTGTCGAACCCGAAGACCGCGATCATCCCTGCCATCGCCGCCGTCGGCGGCGTGCTGGTCCCGGCTGGTGTGTACCTCGCCGTGACTGCCGGCACCCCCTACGGGCACGGCTGGCCGATCCCGACCGCGACGGACATCGCCTTCGCCCTCGGTGTCCTCGCGATGTTCGGCCGGGGGCTGCCGTCGACGCTCCGGGTCTTCCTGCTCGCACTCGCCGTGCTCGACGACCTCATCGCGATCGTCATCATCGCGGTGGTGTTCGCCCACGACACCGACTTCCTCGCGCTCGCCGGCGCGGTGGTGGTGCTCGCGGCCTTCTGGCTGCTCGGCAAGGCCCTGCGCCCCGGGCGTTCCGGCCAGGGGTGGGTCATCGCGGGCATGGTCGTGCTCGGGCTCCTGACGTGGTGGCTCGTCTACCACTCGGGCGTGCACGCGACGATCGCCGGCGTCGCGCTCGGACTCGTGCTGCCGCGCCGCCCCGGCCACACCCTGCACGGGAACGTCGAGCCGTGGTCCAACGCGATCGTGCTGCCGGTGTTCGCGTTCGCCTCGGCCGCGGTCGTGGTGCCGGCCGTGGGCATCGGTGAACTCTCCCCCACGTTCTGGGCCGTCGTGCTCGCGCTGCCGGTCGGCAAGGTGATCGGCATCACGCTGTTCGGGGCAGTTGCGACGCGGATCTTCCGGGCTCCCGGACGGTCGACGCTGTCCTTCTGGTCGATCGTCACCGTCGGTGTCCTCGGCGGCATCGGCTTCACGGTGTCGTTGCTCATGAACGAGCTGGCGTTCGCGCGCAACGAGGAGATCCTCGACGAGGGCGTCCTCGCGGTCCTGGTCGGCTCGGGCATCGCGATCGTCGCGTCGGCTGTGGTCGTCAGCCTGCGTGCCCGGCGGTACCGTGCGCGACGCGAGCTCTCCGAGGCCGAAGCCACCGAGTAGCCGCCCGCACGCGGGTGCGTCCGTGCCGGGACTCGCGTTGATCGATCGACTCCGAGCGACTTCGTCGCTGTCGTACGACAGCGACGAAGTCGCTCCTTGCGGACGCGGGCAGTCACGGACGCGCGGTTGCGACATCTCCGATGTCGTACGACGTCGGAGATGTCGTACCGGGTCCACGCCGCCGCGCGCCACGCCCGCCACCGGACGGGACCACCGACGGACTGGAGGCGCGGTGCCAACCCGCACCGCGCCTCCAGTCCGTCGTCAGGCGCGTTCCGTGCGCCGCCCTCGCTACGCCGCGGGCGTCTCGGCGGGCGCCTTCGACGCCCCGTAGACGGCCGTCAGGATGCTCTCCACCCACTGGATCAGCGCGTCGTCCGGCAGCGTCTCGCCGTGCGGCTTCGGCAGCGGGATGCTCGCGGCGTCCTGCTGCGGGAACCACCGGGCGCCCGGGAACATCCGCTTGAGCCGCACCTGCGCCGAGTCCGGGAGCTCCTTGCCCGCGACCCGCAGGTTCGACCCCATCACGACGACGTCGGACAGGCCGACCTGCTGCGCCATCCGCCGGAGCCGCGAGACCTCGACGAGGGTGAGCACCGGCTGCGGCGGCTGCCCGTAGCGGTCGGTGAGCTCATCCAGGACCATGTCGATCCCCTCCGCCTGCGCCGCGGGGGCCGAGGCGGCGGAGAGCTTCTGGTACGCCTCGAGCCGGAGTCGTTCGGACTCGACGTAGTCCTCGGGGATGTGCGCGTCGACGGGGATCTCGAGACGGAGTTCGGTCTGCCCCTCGGCGACGTCCCCGCGGAACTGCGAGACGGCCTCGCCGATCATGCGGAGGTAGAGGTCGAACCCGACGCCCGCGATGTGTCCGGACTGCTCGCCCCCGAGCAGGTTGCCCGCGCCGCGGAGCTCGAGGTCCTTCATGGCGACCTGCATGCCCGCGCCGAGCTCGTTGTTCGCCGCGATGGTCTCGAGGCGGTCCTGCGCGGTCTCGGACAGCGGTTTGTCGGCGTCGTAGAGGAAGTACGCGTACCCGCGCTCGCGACCACGACCGACACGTCCGCGCAACTGGTGCAGCTGCGACAGCCCGTACTTGTCGGCCTTGTCGATGATGAGGGTGTTGGCGTTCGCGATGTCGAGGCCGGTCTCGACGATCGTGGTGGACACGAGGACGTCGAAACGCCGCTCCCAGAAGTCGACCATGACCTGCTCGAGCGTCGACTCGGACATCTGCCCGTGGGCCACGGCGATCCGGGCGTCCGGCACGATCTCGGCGAGGTGCGCGGCGACCGACTGGATGTCCTTGACGCGGTTGTGCACGTAGAACACCTGGCCCTCGCGCAGGAGCTCGCGGCGGATCGCGGCGGCGACCTGCAGGTCCGACTGGGGTCCGACGAACGTCAGGATCGGGTGCCGGTCCTCGGGTGGGGTGGCGAGCGTGGACATCTCGCGGATGCCGGTGACCGCCATCTCGAGCGAACGCGGGATCGGGGTGGCGGACATCGCCAGGACGTCGACGTTCGTCTTGAGCTTCTTCAGCTGGTCCTTGTGCTCGACGCCGAACCGCTGTTCCTCGTCGATGATGACGAGGCCGACGTCCTTGAACTGGATGCCCTGGGACAGGATCCGGTGGGTGCCGATGACGATGTCGACGGTGCCGTCGGCAAGGCCCGCGATCGTCTCCTTCGACTCCTTCTCGGTCTGGAAGCGGCTCAGGGCCCGCAGGTGCACCGGGAAGCCCGCGAAGCGCTCCTGGAAGGTCTCCATGTGCTGGCGGACGAGCAGCGTCGTGGGGACGAGCACGGCGACCTGCTTGCCGTCCTGCACGGCCTTGAACGCGGCACGGATCGCGACCTCGGTCTTGCCGTAGCCGACGTCGCCGGAGAGCAGTCGGTCCATCGGGATCGGCCGCTCCATGTCGCGCTTGATCTCGTCGATGGTGGTGAGCTGGTCGGCGGTCTCGGCGAACGGGAAGGCCTCCTCCAGCTCGCGCTGCCACGGAGTGTCCGGGCCGAACGCGTGCCCCTTCGACGCCATGCGCGCCGAGTAGAGCTTCACGAGGTCGACGGCGATGTCGCGGACGGCCTTCCGCGCCTTGCTCTTCGCCGCGGACCAGTCGCTGCCGCCCATCTTCGACAGGGTCGGGGACTCGCCACCGACGTAGCGCGAGAGCTGGTCGAGCTGGTCGGTGGGCACGAACAGCTTGTCGCCCGGGTAGCCGCGCTTCGACGGCGCGTACTCGAGCACGAGGTACTCGCGCTGCGTCTTCACGGCGTTGCGGCCGCCGCTGGACACCTCGCGCGAGACGAGCTCGACGAACTTGCCGATGCCGTGCGTGGCGTGCACGACGACGTCGCCCGGCTTGAGCTGCAGCGGGTCGACGACGTTCTTCCGTCGGCTCGCGAGCTTCTTCACCGTGCGGGCGCCCTGCTGGACGCTGCGACCGTAGAACTCGGCCTCGCTGAGGACCGCGATGCGCGGATCCGGGGTGGCGAAGCCGTGCTCGACGGTGGCGGTCGTGACGATGGCCACGCCGGGCTCGGGAGGCGCGGTGAGGGCTTCGGCACGGGCTGCGACCCCGGCGTCGGCGAGCACCTGCACCGCCCGCTCGACGAGCCCCTGGCCCTGGGCGGTCACCACGACGGCCCATCCGTCGTCGGTGAGCTGCTTGACGTGCGCGATCGCCCCGTCGGCGCTGCCGGCGAAGCTCGGGACGGCCTCGGCCCGGACGCGGATGTAGTCCCCGGCCTCGGCCACCGCCTCGGCGTCGGTGAGGACGCGCTCGGTGTCGCCCTCGTCCAGCCCGGAGTCGAACGGCGACACCGTCCACCAGGTGCGCTGCCCGCGGCCGTTCTTGAGCTGCTGCACGGACAGGAAGTTGCCGGCGTCGAGGTCGATCGGCGCCTGGGCCCCGGCGACCGCGGCACTCCAGGCGGCCTGCAGGAACTCGGTGTTCGTCTCGGCGAGACTGTGTGCGCGCCCGCTGACCCGCTCCGGCCCGAGCACCGTGATGACGGCGTCGGTCGGCAGGTAGTGCGTCACGGGCACGAGGTCCTGCACGAGGGCGGGCGCGAGCGACTCCATGCCCTCGACCGGGATGCCCTCGGCGATCTTCGCGAGCATCGGGGAGAGGTTCGGGAACTCGTGCAGCATCTCGCGCGCCCGCTGCCGGACGTCGTCGCTCAGCAGGAGTTCGCGCGAGGCCGTGAGCTCGACCGTGCCGAGCTCGTCGTCCGTGGTGCGCTGGTCGGCGACGGAGAAGGCCTTGATCGCCTCGATCTCGTCGCCGAAGAAGTCGACGCGCACGGGGTGGTCCGCCGTCGGCGGGAAGACGTCGAGGATGCCACCGCGCACGGCGAACTCCCCACGGCGGGTGACCAGGTCGACCCGGGCGTACGCCATGTCGACGAGCTGGCCGGCGATCGTGCCGAGGTCGTTGCCCCGGGAGTCCGTCCGCAGCACGACCGGCGCGAGCGAGGTCAGGTTGCCCGCGATCGGCTGCAGCGCCGCACGGACGCTGGCCACGACAACGGTGGTCCGGCGCTCCCCCGCTGCGGCGTCCTGCCACGCGGCGAGCTTCCGGAGCGTCGCGATGCGCGTGCCCACGGTCTGCGCGCTGGGGCTGAGCCGTTCGTGCGGCAGTGTCTCCCACGCCGGGAACTCGAGGACCTCGGCGTCGGGCAGGTAGCTGCCGAGCGCGTCGCGGACCGCTTCGGCCTCGCGCCCGGTGGCCGTGACAACGAAGAGGCACTGCGGCCCGTTCCGCTCGGCCAGGAGCGCGCCCAGCAGCGGCACGCGCAGGCCGTCGACGACCGAGAAGTCGGCGTCACGGTTCGCGGTGCGGAGGACGCGATCGAACGCGGAGGCGCGCGAGAGCGCAGGGATGATGCCCGAGATCGTCACTCAGGACATGGTACCGGGGAGGTCCGACACCGGACCGGGCGTGCGCAGCTGGCGAACGGGGCGGTCAGCGGAGGCGACGCCGACGGCCGACCGCTCCGAGGACGACACCGGCGACGACGGCGGACACCGCGAGTGCGGCCCCGGGGACGACGAGCGCAGTCCCGGTCATCGCGAGCACCGGAGCACGGGCCCCGGGAGGCCCTGCCTCCGCGACACCAGTCGGGTCCGCGCGGGTCGGAACCGCGCCCGTCGGGCCGGCGCCGATCGGGACGGTGCTGGTCGGGGACGTACCACCGGGCGACGGGGCGGCCGCCGACGGCGACGACGCGACCTCCGACGCCGACGGGACCGTCTCCGACGCCGACGGGACGGCCTGCGACGCTGATGACGTGGCCGACGCGCTGCCCTCGTCCACCCGCGCGGCCGTCACCACCCGCTGCCGGTTGTAGTCAGCGACCGCCAGGCGTCCCGCACCGACGGACACCGCGGTGGGGTTCACGAGGACGCTGCCGTCCGGTGCCGCGTCGAGCACGACCGACCACCCGTCGACGCCGAGCGACCACACACGACCGCCGCCGTTGTCGACCACGTACACGGCGCCCCTCGGGTCGACCGCCACACCGAGCAACCGCGCACGGTCGACCGTCGGGAACCCGAGCGACTCCGCCGACGACTCGTCTTCACCACGTGCGAGCCGCCAGACCTCGTCGGTGACTGCGTCGCTCACGACCAGCGCCGTCCGGTCCGGTGTGAGCGCGACACCCGCCGGGTCGCTCCAGGGCCCGTCCACCGCCGTCCACGCGCCCACGCCGAGGTCGGCCGTCCAGAGCGCGCCACTGCCCGGCGCGGCCGCCCACACCGTCGAGCCCTCCACCGCGAGTTCGGACACGGCACGGCGGGTCGGCGGCGCGGGGACCCGACGCACCACGGCTCCCGTCGCGTCGAGCACCGTGACCGTGCGACGGCCGGCCTCGGCCACGACGAACCCACCGTCCGGCAGGGCGGCGACCGCCGATGGGTTCCACATCGCTGCGGCGTGGGTCCCGAAGCCGGCGATGGTCTCCCACGTGCCGTCGGTGCCCCGGCGGAGGACGCCGTTGGCTGCGAAGTCCGCGACGACGAGCCTGCCGGTGGCGTCGAACGCGACGTCGTTCGGCGCGACGAACGACGATGCGACCGGAGGTGCCGCAGTGTGGACGCCGTCGACGCGCCACGGGACGCTGGCCGCCGCCGCTCGGGTGGTGGTGAAGGCGCCAGCGAGGCCGAGGGCCACGAGCGCGAGGACGCAGACGGACGCTGCCCACGGCAGCACGACGGTCCCGCTCCTGCGCTGCGGCGTTGTCGCGCGGCTCCCCATCGGTGCTCCCGGTCGTCGTCACGGGGGCGCTTCCCCTGGCGTGAAACTACCGGGGCCGGGGGACGCGGGAGTCCCCCAGTTCGGGGACCGTGCGCCGATGGGACAGGTCAGGACGGGGCGTGCACTCGCTGCTGTGCGGCGAGGAGCCCGAGGTCCGCGATCGCCTCCACAGCGTCCGCGCCGTCGGCCAGCAGGTTCGGCAGCGTCTTCTTCTCGGTCGGCGAGAAGTCACGCAGCACGTAGTCGGCGGGGTCCTGTCGCCCGGGGGGTCGGCCGATGCCGATCCGCACGCGGGTGAACTCGTTCGTCCCGGTCGCCTTGATGATGTCGCGCAGGCCGTTGTGCCCGCCGTGACCGCCGCTGCCCTTGAGCCGCACGGTGTCGAACGGGAGGTCGAGCTCGTCGTGCACGACGACGAGCGACTCCGGCGTGGCGCTGTAGAACCCGAGCACGCTCGACACCGGACCGCCGGAGGTGTTCATGAACGATCCCGGCTTGGCCAGCACGAGCTTCGGGCCGCCGGGGACCAGGCGCCCTTCGGCGACCTGGTTCGGGGTCTTGTGCTTTTTGAACGTCGCGCCCATCCGGGCAGCGAGTTCGTCGAGGACCATCTGGCCGACGTTGTGACGGTTCCCCGCGTAGTCGGGCCCGGGGTTCCCGAGCCCGACCACGATCAGGGTGCGATCCGCCACAGCGTCGACCAGATGTCCGCGAAGGGGGTGTTACTCGCCGTCGACCGGGGCGGAGCCGCCCTCGGCACCGGCTTCGGCGCCGGCCTCGGCAGCTGCCTCGTCGGCGGCGTCGTCGTCAGCGGTGCCACGCGGGGTCACGATCGCGACGACGAGGGCCTCGGCGTCGGTCTCGAGCTCGGCGCCCTCGGGCAGGGTGAGCTGCGAGGCGTGGATCTGCGTGCCGTCCTCGAGGCCCTCGACGTCGACCACGACGTGCTCGGGGATGTCGGTCGCGAGCACGAGCAGCGAGACCGTGTTGAGGTCCTGCACGTGGATGGTGCCGGAGAAGGACTCGCCCTCGACCACGACGGGCACGTCGACCGTGACCTTCTCGCCGCGGCGGAGGACCACGAGGTCGATGTGCTCGATGATCTGACGCACCGGGTCACGCTGGACGTCCTTGACGAGGGCGAGCTGCGCCGCACCCTCGATGTCGAGATCCACGACCGCGTTGGCGGTACGGACGAGCAGCATGGTCTCGTGACCCGGGAGGGTGATGTGCTTGGGCTCGGTGCCGTGGCCGTAGACGACCGCGGGGATCTTGTCGGCGGCACGGAGCTTGCGAGCAGCGCCCTTGCCGAACTTGGTGCGGACTTCCGCTGCGAGCTTGGTGTAGTCGGCCATGATGTCTCCTGGTCTCGGGGGCGACACCGGGGTGCCGGCATCGTGGGGGTCTGTGGTGTTGCAACTCGAACGCGTGCACGCGTGAGGAACGCTCCCAGGACTGGGCCGGCTCTCCCACCGCGTCGATCACGGCCGCGCATGCGCGGCCCTCGCCGAAGTCAGTCACCGAGTCTAGCAGCACCGGTCCGGGCGTGTCGGCCCACGCCCTGGACGTGGGTACAGGGCGGCCTGGAGGCGCGTGGCGGGGCCGCCCCGTCCTCCCTCGCAGGCTCGGTCGGCGTGTCCCGCGCGACGCTTCGCGTCGCCGCCGAGCGGGACACGCCAGGCCTGTGGTGAGTCGCCTAGTGACCGGCGGCCTCCGTGCCCTCCGGCACCTTCAGGAAGCACAGGACCACGAACGCGAGGACGTACAGGAGGACGAAGGTCCACACGACGCCACCAGGGCCGCCCCAGGGCAGGACCGCGCTGACGACGGCGTTGCCGAGGAAGGTCGCGCCGCCGGCCGCGGTGGCGTACATCGCCATCGCCGGGCCGCGACGCTCCTCACCCGCGAAGGCCGGGACGATCGCACCCATCGGGGTGAAGCCGGCGAGCATGATGCCGAACACCGTGCCGGCCGCCGTCGCGAGCCAGAAGCCCCACTCGGAGCCCGCGGGCACGAGGTGCGGGACGTACCACCAGGCGAGGAGCCCCACCGCGGAGGCCGCGATGCCGAACCACTTCACGGTGCGGATCCAGCCGATGCGGTCGCCGAGCGCGCCGAAGAACGCGTTGAACAGGATGTTGCCCGCGTAGACGATCACGGTCATGGTCAGCCACTTCGACTGCCCCCAGCCGAGTTCCGTACCGATGATCGCCGGCATGATCACGAACATGCCGAACTCCGGTGCCGTGTTGACCAGCCGGATGACCACGGCGAGCAGGACCTTGGGGCGACGGATGCAGACCTCGATGCCGGACGCGATGACCCGGGCCGCGGAGTGCTCACGCGGAGCGATCCGACCGAGGCCGGTGGACTCGTGCACGCCGAAGCGGACGATCAGCCACCCGGCGACGACGAACACGAGCGAGGCCGCCATCGACCAGGTCTCACCGAGCGACCCGCCGCCGAACGCGGGGATCGTGCCGATGGCGATGAGCGAACCGAGGGTCGGCAGGCCGCCGGTGAACACGACGTAGAACCAGCCGACGGCGGTGGCGTTCCGCTCCCGGGCGACGGTGTGGTTGATCCAGCAGAGGAACGAGAACGCGAACAGCGGGAAGCCGAGGCCACGGAGGAAGTACGTCAGCGCGATGAGCCCGACGGACGCCGTGGGCAGCGCCGCGAGGAAGGCGACCTGGAACACGACCCAGAGCACGGCGCCGATGGTCATGACGCGGCGCGGGCCCCAGAGCTCCGAGAGGACCCCGGCGAAGTACGACGCCACGAGGACCGCCACGCCGTAGATGCCGATGACCATGGCGGCGCTGTCGGCCCCGCCGCTCCCCAGGACGCCCGCGATGTGCGGCGAGATGAAGTTCGACTCGATGCCGTCGCCCGTCATGAAGACGAGCACGCCGAGGAAACCCCAGCGGAGTGGGTGCGGGATGCCGAGGCGGGCGAGGAACGGGGTGCGCTGCGTCGGCGTGCGCGTGGCGGGTCCCGCTGCGGGTGCGGGGACGCCGTTCGGCGGGGTCAGGGTGCTGGTTCGGTTGGTGCGGGGTTCCGACATGCGGTCGTCTCTCCTGGTGGGCCCCCGGAGTGCTCGACCCGCATCGCGGCATTCTCCGGGGTGCGCCGCGCACCGGTGATGCCGCCCGCGCAGTGGCTGCAGGCGGTGATCGTCGGCGATGATGTGGGTCCTGAACCCGGGGCGGCGTGCTGCGGCGTGCGCTTGCTGCTGCGGGTGCCGCGCGTGCCGATCCCCGGCGGACCATCGCCGGCCCGAGGCATGGTGCCCGAGATTAGACCGCTCCAACGCCCGTCGTCAAGAACGACAACTGTTGCGTAACGATGTGGGCGCCGGGGCCGTTCCGGGGGTACGGGGGCCGTGCCGCGCGTGGTCGGTCGTTTCGTGCGTACCTGGTCTTTCCGGGCGTACTCAGCCATTCCTTTCGACCCGGTACGCACGATTCCGCTTGCTACCTCGACCGCTATGGGAAGGAACGGGCACGCTCGGCCCCCACCGGACGCAGGACGGGATGCAGATCCCGCTCTAGGTCCGGCGTCGCTTCCGGGCCGCGGTGAAAACGTCGCGTGCGTGGTCGCTCGCGGCTTCGGCGTCGTCGCGGGTGCGCTCGAGTCGTTCGACCTCGGCCGTCGCGTCCGCGAGGGCGCGTTCGAGCTCGGCGCGACGGTCCTCGGCGGCTCCGAGTTCGCTCTCCGCCCGGTCGAGCGCGGCATCGGCCTCGCGGGAGGCCGTGCGGGCCTCGGCTTCGGCCTCGCGGGCGGCACGGCGCTCCGCCGCCGGGTCGGTCTTCGGCTCGCGTTGCGGCGCCGACTTCGGCTCCCGTGCGGCAGCGGGACTGGAGGCGCGGCTCGCCTTCCGCGATCGGCGTGCGTCCTCGATGGGGATCGGTGGTGCATCGCTGCCGGACCAGGCGTCCGGCACCGCGTCGGGATCCGCGAGTGCGCCGTCGAGGTCGACGTCGTCGAACCCCACGCTCTCGAGCGCTCGGACGAGCAGCCCCGACCGGACGGCGGCTCCGGCGTGCGGATCGGCCATCGCGGCTTCGATCGTCGCCCGCACCTGGTCGAGCACCGCCGTCGTCACCGGGTGCCCGGCTTGCTCAGCGAGGTCGGCGCCTGCCTGGGCGAGTGCTCCGACGACACCGGACCGCTGCCGGCGGAGCGTCGCGATCTCCTTCGGATCGGCATCGGCCTGGGCCTTCCGCAGTGCGGGACCGAGGTCGACCGCGTCGTCCAGTGCACCTTCGTCCGCCAGGAGGTCGATCACCCACGCGGCCGGGGCCGGCTTCCGCAGCGCACCGATCGCCGTCGCGAGGTCGCGGTCGTCCTTCCGGGCCGCGCGCTGCCGTGCGGTCCGCTCGGCTACGAAGTCCGCGGGCGCGACGAGGAGCAGTTCCCTCGCCACGTCCGCGAACCCCATGCGGCCCAGCTTGCCCGCTACCAGTCGTGGACGGTTCCGTCGGCCAGCCGGTTGAAGGGCAGGTAGGCCTGTTCGTACGGGTACTTGCCCGCTTCGTCGACGTCGAGCGAGACCCCGAGGCCCGGCTCGTCGCCGGGGTGCAGGTACCCGTCGGTGAACGTGAACGTCTGCCGGAACACCTGGTTCGTCTTCGGCCCGTGCTGCATGTACTCCTGGATGCCGAAGTTGTGGATCGCGAGCCCGAGGTGCATCTGCGCCGCGAGACCCACCGGGGAGATGTCGGTCGGCCCGTGGAACCCCGACTTGATCTGGTACATCGCCGCGTAGTCCATCGTCTTCTTCAGCGGGCTGATGCCGCCCATGTGCGTGACGGCGCCGCGGACGTAGTCGATGAGCTGGTCGCGGATGATGTCCTTGAAGTCCCAGATCGTGTTGAAGACCTCGCCGATCGCGAGCGGCGTCGTGGTGTGCTGGCGGACGAGCTTGAGCGCCTCCTGGTTCTCGGCGGGGGTGCAGTCCTCGAGCCAGAACAGGTCGTACGGCTCGAGCGACTTGCCGAGCTTCGCGGCCTGCAGCGGGGTCATCCGGTGGTGGCCGTCGTGCAGCAGCGGGAGTTCGGGGCCGAACTCGTTGCGGACGGCCTCGAACACGGTCGGCACGTGGCGCAGGTACGCCCGGGTGTCCCAGTCCTCCATCGCCGGGAACGCCCCACGCTGCGCCGGCTCGAAGTCGTACCGGACGCCGTCGTTGCCGGCCGTGGTCTTGTTCGACGCGATGCCGTAGATGGACTCGAGGCCCGGCACGCCCGTCTGCACGCGGATCGACCGGTAGCCCTCGGCCTGGTGTTCCCGGATGGAGTCGAACAGCTCCGGCAGTTCCTTGCCCGACGCGTGCCCGTACGCCATCAGCCCGGTGCGGGAGGCCCCGCCGAGCAGCTGGTACACGGGCATCCCCGCGACCTTGCCCTTGATGTCCCAGAGCGCCATGTCGACGGCGGCGATCGCGGCCATCGTGACGGGACCCCGGCGCCAGTACGACGAGCGGTAGAGGAACTGCCACGCGTCCTCGATCCGGCTCGCGTCACGACCGATGAGGAGCGGGACGACGTGCTCGGACAGGTACGCGGCTGCGGCGAGCTCGCGCCCGTTGAGCGTCGCGTCACCGAGGCCCGTCACCCCGTCGACGGTCGTGATCTTCAGCGTGACGAAGTTCCGGTTCGGGCTGGTCACGATGACTTCGGCGCGCTCGATGAGCTGGCCGCGGTCGGTGGACGCCCACGTGTCCGGACGCCCGGCGGTCGGGTCGCTCGCGGCCCCCGTGTCCACCGCACCCGGCACCGGGGCCGCGGGGTTCGTGGTCGTGTCGGTCATGCGGGGACTCCTTCGTCGGTGCGGGTGGTGGTGCTGGCACGGATGCGGTCGGCGGCGGCCGTCACCGCCGCCACAGTCGCTTCGGTGTTGAGGTCGGGGGCGATGACGCGCAGCACGTCGTGCACGTCCGAGTGTGCCCCGGGCGCTCCGGCGTCGCTCACGAACTCGGGTTGGTCGGTGACGTGCAGCCACCACGCGGCGATCACGGTCGCGGCTCCGGGACCGATGCCGGCGGCCGGATCGCGGGCGAGCCGGTGCCGGAGCACGTCGACGACCCGGACGGGCAGCTTCTCGGAGCCTCCGGACGCGATCTGCCGCAGGGTGTGCCGGATGCGGGGGTTCGCGAACCGGTCGACGAGGGCATCGCGAGCTGCGGTGATCTCGGCCGCGGGCAGCGGGAGTTCGAGCGCTGCTTCGTCCCAGAGCTGTTCGACGGCCGCGCGGCAGACGGGGTCACCCATCGCGGACGCGACGGTCTCGTGCCCGAGCTGCAGGCCGAGGTACGCGAGCAGGGAGTGCGAGCCGTTCAGGAGCCAGAGCTTCCGCTGTTCGTACGGGGTGACGTCCTCGACGATGCGGACGCCGGCGGTCTCCCACGACGGCCGGTCGATGCCGTCGAAGGCATCCTCGAGCACCCACTCCGAGAACGGTTCGGTGACGACGGGCACACGGTCGCCGTCGAGCGCTCCCGGCAGCGCGGCGAGGTCCGCGACGTCGGCCTCGGTGGTGGCGGGGGTGATCCGGTCCACCATCGACGACGGGAAGGAGACGTTCGCCTCGATCCACGAACGCAGTCCGGCGTCGGTGGTGGCTCCGAGCACGGCGTCGCGCAGGACGTCGCCGTTGTGGGTCAGGTTGTCGAGGCTGACCAGCGCGATCCACCCGGAGCCGGCGGCACGCCGCGCGTCGAGCCCCGCGACCAGGCGGGCCGGGACGTCGGAACCGGCCCGGTAGCCCTGCTCGGTGACCGTCAGCGTGACGATGGTCGTCTCCGGCGACGCGACCGCGTGCCTCCAGGCCGTGTCGTCGCTGCCAGGGTGTGCCGCCACGATCGCGTCGACCACGGCGGCGGCGTCACCCGACGCGGCACGCGTGACGAGCGTGTACCGGCAGTCCTGGGCGACGAGCGCGTCGGCGATGGCCGGCGAACGACCCGTGAAGGCGGTGATGCCCCACTCTCCCGCGTTCTGCGTGTACCAGGCGAGGTGGGCACGCGCGAACGCACCCACCCCGAGGTGCACGATGCCGGGTCGGCGATCGGTCATGCCGACACCGGGACGAGGGACTTGAGGTACGCGAGGTTGTCGGCGGTCCGGGCCTCGAGCGGGAGGTCGGTGGAGAAGTCCTCGATGGTGACCCAACCGTCGTAGCCGACCTGGCGCAGGGCGTCGAGGTACTCGGACACCGATGCCTGACCGGTCCGGAGCGGTGCCCACTCGTTCTGCCAGACGGTGCTGCCGTCGGCCCGGGTGTCGCCGGTGTCGACCCAGCGGGCGTTCTTCACGTGGGCATGCGCGAGGTACGGGCCGAGGAGCTCGAACGCGGCGAGGTGGTCCTCCTGCCCCTCGATCACGAGATTCCCGAGGTCGTGGATGACCCCGACGTGCGCCGGGTCGAGGCCGTCGACGAGCCGGAGCGCCGCCGAGGCCGAGGGCGTGATCGTCATGTGGTGCAGCTCGACGAGGGCCTTCACCCCGAGTTCCGTCGCACGGGACACCGCCCACTCGAGGTCGGCTCGGGTGCGGTCGAAGATCTGCGCGTAGGTCTCCCCCGTCCGCTCCTTCTCCTGCCGGTACATCGGCATCGAGACGCGGACCTGGCGGGCACCGAGCTCACTCGTCACGCGCAGCATCGTGTCGACGCCGTCGCGGTTCGACGCCTGCTGGTACCCGCCGATGCCGGAGTACTCGAGCCCGGCGGCGTCGGTGATGCGGGCGATCTCACCGACGTTGTCCTCGATGCCGGTGAACTGCCACGTCGAGTTGTTGCCAGCCCAGAACGAGCGGCCGCTCGGCACCTCGGCGCCGTCGGCCGGGCGGTCGTCGACGATGCGCCACTCGATGCCGTCCCAGCCCTGCTCGGCCAGCGTCGAGGCGGCCTGCGACGGGGTCCAGTCGGGGGTGGACGCGGTGAACACGGAGAACTTCATCGGTTAGCTCCTTCTGCTGCGTGTGCGCCGACGACGGGGACGACGTCGTCGTAGGCGCCCTCGATCACGTCGTCGATCCGGACGGGCTTGCCGAGCGTCGCGCTGACGTAGAGGCCGCGGACGGTGGCGAGGGACACGAGGGCTGCGTCGACGGTCACGCCGGGGTCACGACCCTCGCGGATCGCGGCGACGATGTCGGTGTACTGCCGTCCGTGTCCGGCGGCGAAGTGGTCGGGCTCGGCCGGGCCGCCGACGACGTGCTCCGGCGGGACGACCTGGTCCTTCTGGTCGACCGCTCCCTCGACCGCGGAGGCGTTCGAAGTCGTCGAGGCGGACTCGAGCGTCGCGCTGTCGGGTGCGATGTGGAAGTACGCGAGCCGGTCGTCGTCGACGATCGCGGACCCGTGCGTGCCGTACACGGCGTAGCGGGCGGAGAGACCCGGGTACGCGGCGGTCGTGCAGTGGATGACCCCGAGCGCCCCACCGGCGAACCGGACGGTGGCGACGGCGGTGTCCTCGACCTCGATGCGGTCGTGCGCGAGCAGCCCGGTCTGCGCCGAGATCTCCACCGGACGACCGAGCGCCCACACGAGCAGATCGACGGTGTGCACGCCCTGGTTCATCACCGCGCCGCCGCCGTCGAGCGCCCAGGTGCCGCGCCAGTCGCCGGAGTCGTAGTAGCCCTGCGACCGGTACCAAGCGACGCTCGCCAGGCCAGAGGTCACGGTGCCGAACCCGCCGTCGTGGGCGGCTGCGGCGACGGCGGCGGAGGCTGGGTCGAACCGGTGCTGGCTGATGACGCTCGTGACGAGTCCGCGCGAGCGTGCGGCGGCGGCGAGCGCGGCGATCTGCCGGGCGCGCGGCATCGTGGTGTCGAGCGGCTTCTCGATGACGACGTGCTTGCCCGCGGCCAGGGCGGCCTCGGCGAGCTGCACGTGCATGCCGGACGGCGAGCAGATCGCGACGACGTCGATGTCGGTCTGCGCGATCGCTTCCTCGATGGTCTCGGTGGTGATCGGGCGCGTCACACCCATCGCCTCGATCTCGTCGGCGGCGCTGGTGGCGGCCGCGGGGATCGCGTCGACGAGGGCGACGACCTGCAGGTCCGGGTGGTGGACGGCGACCTTGGCGTGGTGACGTCCGATGACGCCCGCGCCGACGACGGCGAGCTTGAGGGGGGTTGCTTCGGTCATCGCAGGGTGACTCCGATCTGGTCGGTGAGGGTCCGGAAGGCCCGTCCGGCGCGACCGAAGGCCGCGGGACCGGAGAACCCGCCGAGGTTGGTGAAGTCGCTGAGGTGCGGCTCGAGGGACGCGTAGCCGGAGTACCCGGCGTCGCGGAGCGCGGTGAGCGTCTCGAGGAGTTCGCCGTCGCCCTCGCCCGCGGGCACCACGGAGGAGTCGGCGCGGAGGGCGTCCTTGACCTGCAGGTAGTCGACGTACGGAGCGAGCTGCGCCCAGCCGTCGGTGAACGGCTTCACACCGCACTGCACGTAGTTCGCGTTGTCCCACGCCAGGCGGAGCGCCGGGGACCCGACGCTCTCGACGATGTCGAGCACGCGCTCCGGGACGTCGCCGTAGATGTCCTTCTCGTTCTCGTGCAGCAGCGTGACGCCTTCGCGCTCTGCGAGGTCGGCCAGGGCGCGCATCCGCACGAGCACGTCGTCGCGGACGGCCTCGGGCGCGCGGCCCTCGAAGTAGAACGAGAAGATCCGGATGTTCGTGGTGCCGAGCGCGTGTGCGGCGGCGATCGCACGGCCGAGTCGCTCGACCTCGTGCTCGACGGGCTCGTCGACGGCGACCTTGCCGATCGGTGAGGCGATCGCGGAGACGGTCTGCCCGCGTTCCTGGAACAGGCGGTGGAGGCCGGCGCGCTGGTCCTCGTCGAGGTCGACGACGTTCACGCCCCAGGCGCTGCGGACCTCGATGGCGCTGGCTCCCAGCGCCTGGAGGACCGCGACCTGGATCGCGGGATCGGCGTCGATCTCGTCGCCGAAACCGGAGAGCTCCCAACTGAGCTGGGTCATTGCATTCCCTTCGTGGTGACCGGAAGACCATCCTGGAGGCGCGGGGCGGGCTGGCACCGCGCCTCCAGGCTGTCTGTGGAGAGTTCGGCAGACTCCACAGCGCTACTTGACCGAACCGGCGGTGAGACCGCCCACCAGGTAGCGCTGGAAGATCAGGTAGAGGGCGACGACAGGGACCGCGCACACGATGGACGCGGCCATCATCTGTCCGTAGATCGGGACGGCGCCGCCCTCCTGCGTCGTGCCGAGGACCTGCAGGACCACCGCCACGGTGCGTGTGTTCGGGGTGGTCATGATCGTCGAGAACAGGACGTCGTTCCAGCCGAGCAGGAACGCGAAGATCGCCGACACGACGATGCCCGGCCACGAGAGCGGCAGGACGATCTTCGTGAGGATCTTCGTCGACGAGGCGCCGTCGATGCGGGCTGCCTCCTCGAGTTCCTTCGGCAGGCCGCGGAGGTACGTGACCATCACCCAGGTCGAGAACGGCAGGGCGAACGTCAGGTACGTGACGAACAGGCCCCAGCGCGTCCCGATGATCTGCACGCCGGTCGCGCTCGCGATGTTCGAGAACACCACGAACACGGGCAGGAGCAGCAGGGTGCCCGGGATGGACTGCAGCGCGAGGAGTCCGCGGAGGAACGTCAGGCGTCCGAGGAACCGGAAGCGGACGAGGACGTAGGCGGTGGACACCGCGAGCGCGGCGCTCGCGACGGCGACGGCACCGGCGGTCAGGATGCTGTTGACCAGCCCGGATCCGAGCGCGACCGTCGACCAGATGTTCACGTAGTTGGACAGCGTGAACTCGGACGGGAAGTACTCGCCACGGGCGACCGCGACGTCGGAGTTCACCGAGCCGAACAGGATGTAGAGCACCGGGACCGCGATGAACGCGATGATGACGGCGATCACGGTCACGAGCAGCCAGCGCGGCAGCAGCCGGGTGACGTCAGTGTCGTAGGGGCGCTTGTGCCGACGGCCGCGGTCGCCGGCGGTGATGCTCTCGGTCAGCGTCGCCGTGGGACGGGTCCGCGTGGAGGTGGTGAAGGCGCTCATGCTCGGGCTCCGTCGATGTCGGCGGCAGCGGCCGGGGTCGCTGCGGCGAGGGTGCGCCGGTCGGCACGGCGCTGCTTCCGGTTGGGTCCGGCGTCGTCACCGGTGTCGAGCTTGACGGCCCGGAGGTAGACGAACAGCGGGATGGCGACGATCACGAGCGAGCAGATCGCCATCGCCGCGGACAGACCGAAGCGGAACGACTGGAAGCTGGCGATGTACGTCAGGACGGGCATCACCTCGACGCTCGACGGCAACGGGATGCCGAAGAGCACGAACGGCAGGGTGAAGTTGTTGATGTTGTGCAGGATCGAGATGATGATCGCGAGCGACAGCGGTCCGCGCAGGTACGGGAAGATGATGTAGCGCAGCTTCGCCCACCAGGTCACCCCGTCCAGCGCGGCGGCCTCGTGCACCTCGTTGTCGACGGCCTGCAGTCCGGCGAGGGAGAGCAGGTAGACGAACGGCCAGCTCGTCCAGATCATCACGCCGGCGAGCGCCCAGTACGACGCCGAGCCGTTCAGCCAGAGCACGTCGGTGTGCAGGATCGAGTTCACGACGCCCTGCGGCTGGAGCATGGTCCGGAAGAACGTGCCGACGACGAACGCCGGGAGCACGTACGGGATGAGGTAGATCGACCGGACGAGTCCGCGGCCGGGGAACCGGTTCTGCGTGGAGATCGCCGCGGCGACCCCGATCGGCACGGTGACCGCGGTGACGAGCACCGACAGCGACACCGAGATCCAGATCGAGTGGAGGAGCGGTGAGTCGGTGAAGGCCTCGGCGAAGTTCTGGAACCCGATGAAGGGGGCGCTGAACCACTGGCGCAGCGTGTACTGGTCGAGGTCGAGCATCGCGATGTACACGCCCACCAGGAGCGGCACGACGATGACGGCGAGCATGAGGACGCCGCCGGGCAGGAGCATCCAGAGCGGACGTTCGCTCTTGTACAGCGGGGTCTTCCCGTGCGGCCGCACCTCGCGGCCGTGCTGCTCGCCCGCACGCGGTGCGGGGGTCTGGACCTGCGTCATCACAGGCCTCCGTTCTTCTGCCGGTCGAGCGTGGACTGGGCGTCGTGTTGCGCGGCCTTGAGACGCGCACGGAGCTGGTCGTCGGTCACCTCGCCGCTCTTCAGCGACGGGATGGACTGGACGACGACGTCCACGAGCGAGAGCTGGATGTCCGACCAGGCACCGGTGAAGGCGGTCGGCTTCGAGAGCTTCCCGGCGTCGATGATCGGCTTGAGCTGCGGGTTCGCCGCCGCGAGCTGGGCCGCGGCGTCGGCGTTCGTCGGCAGGTTGCCGAAGAGCTTGTAGTACTCGAGCTGGGCCTTCGGCGTGCTGAGCTGCTTGATGAAGTCGAACGACAGGTCCTGCTTCTTCCCGTAGTCGGCCACCACCCAGTTGTCGCCGGAGAGGATGCTCGCGGCCTCGATGCCGTCATTCGGACGGGAGGTCGCGCCCGGCGGCACCGTCGGCAGCAGGGCGAACTCGTACTTGCCGTCGACGGGCGTGTTCTTGAACGAGTTGATCGCGGTCGTGGTCGTCATCGGGAAGAACGCGGCCTTGCCCTCGGTGAACTGCGCGAGGGCCTGGGCGTTGTTCCACCCGATCGCGGCCTTGTCGACGACGCCGTCCTTGGTGACCCAGTCGAAGTAGGTGCGGTAGGCGTTCTGGACGGCCTTCGTGTCGATCTCGGCCTTGCCGTCCTTCGACACGATCGTGTTGCCGGCGTTCTGCGCCATGCCCCAGACGAACTTCCAGGGGTCGAAGCCGTCGGCGTAGGCGATCGCCAGGCCGTGCCGGTCACCCGTGGTGGTGGCCTTCGCGTCCGCGGTGAGCTCGTCCCAGGTGGTGGGCATCGAGTCGATCCCGGCGTTGGCGAGCAGGTCTTTGTTCACGGCCATCACGAACGGACGGCTGGCGAACGGGATCCCGATCTGCTTCGAGCTGCTCGGACCCGAGATGCCGAAGGACGCCGGGTCGAACTGGTCCTTGCCGCCGACCGCTTTCCAGTCCTTCGCGTCCATCTCGACGAAGGCGCCGGTGGCGTACGCGGTGGGGGTGAACGTGCTGCCGATGGCGTACACGTCGGGGCCCTGCCCGGAGATGACGCTCGTCTGGATGGCCGTCAACTCCTCCTGCGCGGAGGAGTACGTCTCCCACTGGACCTTGGCGCCGGTGGTGCGCTCGAACTCGGCGGCGACGTCCTGCTGCCACTGCTTTCGTTCCTTGGGGTAGGTGGTGTCCGCGCCCATCATGACGCGGAGGGTGTTCGGGTCGTCGCCGCTGCCGTTCACCACGGCGCACCCCTGCAGGGACAGCGCGGTGAGGGCGACCACGGCCACGGCACCGATCAGGGTGCGTGTCCTGAGTCTTCCTGTGCTCATGCGGGGGTTTCCTCCTCGAGACCTCCACCCGGGAGCGACGCTGCGTCCCGGGTGCCGGGTGGTCGTGCCCCCGGCGTGACACCACTGTTCCCGTCATGGCAACATCCGGCAACCGGTTGCCACTTGTTGCCAGACCGGCCTACGTTCGGCAGCGTGAGCAGCGCAGACACCGACACCGCCCGGCGGGTGACCATCCGCGACATCGCCGACGCGACCGGTGTGGCTCCGTCGACCGTGTCCCGTGCGCTGTCGCTCCCCGACCGGGTCAACCACGCCACACAGCAGCGCATCCAGCAGGCGGCCCGCGAGCTCGGCTACGTCCCGAACTCGCAGGCGCGGGCGCTCACGTCCGGGCGGACCCGAGCGGTCGCCGTCCTGGTCTCCGACATCACGAACCCCTTCTACTTCGACGTCATCCGCGGCACCCAGCACCAGCTCGCCGGTGCCGGGTGGACGCAGCTCCTCGTCGACACCGAGGAGTCCGCCGACGCCGAGATGGCCGCCCTCAGCGCGATCGCCGGGAAGGCCGACGGCGCCGTGCTCACCGCGTCGCGCCTCTCCGACGCGCAGATCGCCCGGTTCGCCGAACGCACCCCGCTCGTCGTCGTGAACCGCCGGCCCGCCGGGGTCCCGTCCGTCCTGATCGACACCCCCGGCGGTGTCGAGCAGGCCGTGCAGCACCTGGTGTCGCTCGGACACCGCGACATCCTCTACGTCGCCGGCCCGGACAGCTCGTGGTCGAACGAACGCCGGTGGAAGGCACTCGTGCGCGTCGCCAAGCGGCTCGGCGTGCGGGTCGCCCGCGTCGGTCCGCACGCTCCCTTCGTCGACTCCGGCGCCGCGGCCGCCGACGCCGCCGTGCACGCCGGGGCCACCGCCTGCATCGCGTTCAACGACCTCATCGCGATCGGCATGCTCGCCCGACTCCGGGAGCGCGGCGTCCGCGTCCCCGAGGACATGAGCATCGTCGGCTGCGACGACATCTTCGGTGCCGACTTCTGCAACCCGCCGCTCACCACCATGACGTCGCCGATCGAGCGCGCCGGACGGGTCGCGATCCGCATGCTCCTGGGCCGACTCGGCGCGATCCCCGCCGAGGAGCTGCCCGGTGAGCACATGAGCGGCGCCGTCGCGTTGCCCACCCACCTGACCGTCCGCGAGTCCACCGGCCCCGCGCCCGCCCCACACCCGTCCTGAAGGAGTCGACGATGACCCAGCTCAGCACCGCCACCCCGCTCGCCCCGCACCCCGACCGGCTCTTCGCCGCCGACCCGGGAGCGCGTGCAGTCGCCCGCACGGTCTACGACGCAGTCAAGGACGCGCCGATCATCTCGCCCCACGGCCACGTCGACGCCTCGCTGATCGCGGACGACCAGCCGTTCGAGGACCCGGCGTCGCTGCTCATCACGCCGGACCACTACGTCCTGCGGCTCCTGCACGCGAACGGTGTCGGACTGGAGGCGCTGGGTCGCGCCGACCTGTCCGGAACGGACACCGTGCCTCCACGCAGGTCCATCTGGCGGACGCTGGCCGAGCACTGGGACGACTTCCTCGGAACCCCCGTCCGCTACTGGTTCGAGACGGAGCTGCACGACGTCTTCGGGCTGACGGAGCAGCCGTCCGCCGCGAACGCGGACGCCCAGTACGACCACATCGCCGACCTGCTGGCGTCACCCGCGTTCCGTCCGCGCGCCCTGTTCGACGCCTTCGGCATCGAGGTCCTCGCGACCACCGACGCCCCCACCGCCGACCTCGCCGCGCACGCGCGGCTCGCCGCCGACCCCACCTTCACCGGCCGGGTGGTCCCCACGTTCCGCGCGGACGCCGTGTTCGACCCGTCGGGATCGGACTGGAGGCACGTGGTCGCGTCGATCGGTGAGGCCGCGGGCATCGACACGGGAACCCACGACGGGCTGCTGGCGGCTCTCCGCGCGCGTCGCCAGTACTTCATCCAGCACGGCGCGACGGCCACCGACACCGGGGTCCTCGATGCCGGATCGGCACCGCTGTCGGCGTCGGAGCGCTCGCGGATCCACGCGGCCGCGCTCTCGGGTCCGGAAGGCGTGACCGCCGCGGAGGCCGTCGCGTACCGGCACGACATGCTCTACCGCTGGGCCGAGATGAGCGTCGAGGACGGCCTCGTCATGCAGCTCCACCCCGGGGTGCACCGGAACCACCACGCGCCGACGTTCGAGCGCTTCGGGCCGGACACCGGGCACGACCTGCCCGCGGTCGGGTCCTTCACCGAACCGCTGCGCCCCCTGCTGGAGTCCTTCGGCACCGCGCCCGGCTTCCACCTCGTGCTCTTCACCGTCGACGAGACCGTGTTCTCCCGCGAGATCGGTCCGCTCGCGGGCTTCTACCCCGCCGTGTACGCCGGCGCTCCCTGGTGGTTCATCGACACACCGGCGGCGATCGGACGGTACCGGGCGGCGATCACCGACTCGACGTCGTTCACGAAGACCTCGGGGTTCATCGACGACACCCGGGCGTACTGCTCGATCCCCGCGCGGCACGACATGGCCCGCCGGGCGGACGCTGCCTACCTGGCATCGCTCGTCGTGACGCACGAGCTCTCCGAGGAGGACGCCGTCCGCACCGCGCGGCGCATCGTGTCGGACATCCCGAAGGCGACGTTCAAGCTCTGAGCGCGTGCGGCGGTGACGCAGTGTGCGAGGTTCCGTGCAGTGTGCGAGGCGATCGTGGCCGCACCGTGCGCGGAACCTCGCACCGTGCGGCTCGGTGTCACGCCAGCGCGGAGTCTGCTCGCCGGAGCAGGTCGAGGGAGCGACGGATCTCCTGCTCGGCTTCGACGGCATCACGGGACCAGCTGCACTCCAGCGAGACCGAGCCGCGGTAACCGCCGTCGTGCACCGCTGCGAGGAAGTCGCGCCACACGTCGTCGCCACCCTCGGCCCCGAGCGGGAGCCGGTCGCGATCGCTGACGTGCACGTGGCCGACGCGGTCGCCGTTCTCGCGGACGACGTCGAGGGACTCCCCCGCGTTCCGGATGTGGAACAGGTCGGCGACGACGTCGACCCCGTCGATGGCCGCGTCGTCCAGGAACCCGACGGCCTCGGCGAACGTGTTCAGGACGTTGGTCTCCGAACGGCTCAGCGGTTCGAGCACGATGCGCAGATCGTTCGCCGCGGCGGCGTCCCGGGCCGTGCGGAGCACCTCTGCGAACCGGCGGTGGGCCTCGGCCTCGGGCATGCCGTCGGGTGCCGTCCGGGCGGTCCCCGACCCGAACACGATCTTCGCGCCGGGGTCGGCGACGGAACGGACGATCGGGAGGACGGCGTCGAAGTAGCCCCGGACGGCGGTGGGTTCTGCGGTCAGGAGCGGGAGGTCCCCGGGGACGAGGATGGCGAAGGACGCGAAGCGCTCGCCGTCGTAGACGTCGTTGAGCGCCCAGCCGCCACCGTCACCGCCCGGCCGGGTCGCCAGGTTGCCGGCGATCGTCGGTTCCACGTGCTCGGCCCCCGCACGACGGACGGCCTCGGTCAGCGCTGCTCCGGCGACGACGCCGAATCCGGTGAACGACATGGGATCCATGCAACTCGGAGTACCGCGGTCCGGCAGTCGTTGCCGTTCGTTGCCACGGATCCGATCAGCGTAGCGCGGGCTCACGGGCGCCACCCCGGGGTCACGAGGCCGGTCTCGTAGGCGAAGACGACGAGCTGGGCGCGGTCGCGGGCGCCGAGCTTGATCATCGCCCGGGACACGTGGGTCTTCGTGGTCATCGGGCTCACGAACAGCTGCTCGGCGATCTCGGCGTTCGTCATCCCCACGGCGACGAGCTGCATGACCTGGCGCTCCCGGTCGGTCAGGACGCCGAGCTCCGGAGCGAGGGACGACGGCTTGGCATGGGTGGCGTACGCCTCGACCAGGGAACGGGTCGCCCGGGGCGAGAGGAGGGACTCCCCCACGACGACGGTCCGGATCGCCCGGAGGAGTTCGGCCGGCTCGGTGTCCTTCACGAGGAACCCGGCAGCACCACCGCGGATCGCCTCGAACACGTGGTCGTCCTCCTCGAAGGTCGTGAGGATGACGACGTGCACGCCGGCGAGGTCCGGGTCGGCAGAGATCCGCTGCGTCGCCGCGAGACCGTCAGTACGCGGCATCCGGATGTCCATCAGCACGACGTCGGGGTGTTCCCGCCGGGCGACGTCCACCGCGGCGTCACCGTCGCCGGCCTCACCGACGACGGTCATCCCGGGTTCGGCGTCGACGAGCGCCCGGAGTCCCGCGCGGACGAGCACCTGGTCGTCGACGAGGAGCACGCGGATCGGGTGGGAAGTGGTGGGGTCGGTGGTCATCGGGTGTCCTCCGGTTCGGTGCCGACGATCGGCAGGCGCGCTGCCACTCGCCAGCCGCCGTCGGTCGTCGGCCCGGCGGACAGGGTGCCGTCGACCGCGTTCGCACGTTCGCGCATCCCGATGATCCCGTTGCCGGTCGACGCGAGCGGTTCGGTCGACGGGATGCCGGCCGACTGCGACTGCGCCGGGTGGTCCTCGACGAGGAGGTCGACGACGTCCGGCCCGATCGAGATCGTCACGGCGGCTCGGTGCCCCGGGGCGTGCTTCATCACGTTGGTCACCGACTCCTGCACGATGCGGAAGGCGTTCCGATCGGTGACGCCGTGCACGCCCGCACGATCGCCGTCGAGCGACAGGGTGACGTCGACGCCGGCGGCACGCGCTCGCTCCACGAGGTCGGCGACGCGATCGAGGCCGGCGGTCGGTGCGCGTTCGGACCCTTCGCCGTCAGCCGCGCCCTCGCGCGTTCCGTCGACCGAACGGAGGACGCCGAGGATCGTGCGGAGCTCGACGAGGGCCTCACGGCTCGAGTCCCGGATGTTGGCGAGGGACTCCCGGGTCTGACCCGGCAGGTCGGCCCCGAGGTGGAGGGCGACCCCTGCCTGGAGGTTGATGAGCGACATGCTGTGGGCGACCGAGTCGTGCAGTTCCCGGGCGATCCGGACCCGTTCGTCCGTGGCGCGGCGACGGTCGGCCTCGGCACGCTGCCGACGGCGTTCAGCGACGCGCTCGAGGCGGACCCGGACGAGCTCGGACACCGCGATCGTCACCGTGACCCACGCCACGCACAGCAGCACGGCGCTGAGGTCGAGCACCGAGGAACGGCCGAGGACGGCGTCGGCGGTCGGGAGCACGGCGATCGCGACCGCCCCGGAGACGGCGACCCACCACCGGTGCCCGCGGAGCCAGGCGTTCGCCATCGCCATCGTGAGGGCAGCGACGAACGGTCCGCGAGGACTCACCACCAGGGCGAAGCCGACCGTCGTGGCCAGGGTGACGAGCAGCACGCCCCGCGGCCAGCGCCACCGCCACGGGAGCACGACGACGCCCGCCACGAGCAGGGCGATCGCGATCGGCCCGACGAGCACCGGGTCGACCGTGCCGCCGAAGGCGTGCCGCGCCCACGGGGGCCCACCGTTCGACCCGTCACCACCGGCCGAGGTCGCGAAGCGGGACGCGACGAGCGTGCCGACGATCTGCAGGAACGCCACGGGCACCACGCGCCCGACGCGGGCGAAGCGTCGACGCCCGCCCCAGCGGGACGCGTCGGCGACGGTCGGGGTGCGGTCCATGGCTCGAGCCTAGGGTCGGTGCCCGGCCGCGGCATCGGACGGGAGCACGACCTGTGGACTACTCCCGCGGGAGTAGGCGCCTGGTGAGGAGGACGTGCCCTACGACCGCGGGAGCAGGCGGAAGTGGGCCTCCGTGGCGGACGCGAGCCGTGCCTCCAGACCGGATCCTGGAACGGTCGCGTCAGCGGCACCGAAACCGACCTCAGGAGGTCATCGTGCTCACCAACACCATCGCAGCCACCGCCCCGTACTGGCACGGCGGCGGGTTCCCGTTCTTCGTCTTCCCGGCGTTCTTCTTCTTCGCGTTCCTCGTCGTGTTCGTGGTGTTCGGGGTCCTCCGACGCGGCAGCTGGCGTGCTCGGTCGGACGCCCGGTCCGTGCTCGCTGACCGCTTCGCCCGCGGCGACATCGACGCCGAGGAGTACCGCTCGCGACTCTCCGAGCTCAGCCGGAAGTGACCGACAGCGCCGCGAGGATCGCCGTCACCGTGTCGTCGACCGACCCGTCGATCGGCACGGCGACGGCGGCCTCGTCCGGCTGCGGCCGTTCCAGCGTGGCGAACTGCGAGTCGAGCAGCGACGTCGGCATGTACTCGTGGTGCCGGTGCGACTGCCGCTCGGCGATGAGGTCGTGCGAGCCGTCCAGGAACGCGATGACGAGGCCGGGCGCCGACTCGCGGAGGCGGTCGCGGTAGACGCGCTTGAGCGCCGAGTTCGCCATCACGCACCGGCTTCCGGACGCCTCGACGGACGCGATCCGGTCGGCGCAGGCGTCGAGCCACGGCCACCGGTCCTCGTCGGTGAGCGGGATGCCCTGGCGCATCTTCTCCTTGTTCGCGGCCGGGTGCAGGTCGTCCGCGTCGACGAACACGCTCGGGTCACCACGGTCGGCGAGCGCATCGGCGAGGGCCTGACCGATCGTCGACTTGCCGGAGCCGGAGACCCCCATCACGAGCACGGGCGGGAGGACAACGCTCTCGGTCATTCCTCCACAGTATTGGTCGGGGTGAACAGTCATCCCCAGTTGCCGTAACACCCGTGCGATCCCGAGCCGCGGACCGTAGGTTGGTGGCGAACGTCAGGACAAAGGAGACCTTCGTGGCAGACAACAACGGACAGGCGAACATCGGCGTGGTCGGTCTGGCGGTGATGGGGTCGAACCTCGCGCGCAACCTCGCGTCGCGTGAGGGCAACACGGTCGCGGTCTACAACCGCACGTACGCCCGCACCGAGGAGCTGCTGAACGAGCACGCCGACGCCGGGTTCATCGCGTCCGAGTCGATCGACGACTTCGTCGCCTCCCTGTCCAAGCCGCGCACCGCGATCATCATGGTGCAGGCCGGCAAGGGCACCGACGCCGTCATCGAGCAGCTGGCCGAGCGGTTCGAGGAAGGCGACATCATCGTCGACGGCGGCAACGCCAACTTCCACGACACCATCCGCCGCGAGCACGACCTGCGCGAGAAGGGCCTGAACTTCGTCGGCACCGGCATCTCGGGTGGTGAAGAGGGCGCACTGAAGGGCCCGTCGATCATGCCCGGCGGGTCGAAGGAGGCCTGGGAGACCCTCGGCCCGATCCTCAAGTCGATCGCCGCGGTCGCCGAGGGGGAGCCCTGTGTCACCCACATCGGCACCGACGGCGCCGGCCACTTCGTGAAGATGGTGCACAACGGCATCGAGTACGCCGACATGCAGCTCATCGCCGAGTCCTACGACCTGCTCCGTCGCGTCGGTGGACTCTCCGTCGAGGACCTCGTGAAGGTGTTCGACGAGTGGAACGGCGGCGACCTCGAGTCGTACCTGATCGAGATCACCGTCGAGGTCCTCAAGCAGCAGGACGCCGACACCGGCAAGCCCCTCGTCGACGTCATCCGTGACGAGGCCGGCTCGAAAGGCACCGGCGTCTGGACCGTGCAGAACGCGGTCGGCCTCGGCATCCCCGTCTCCGGCATCGGCGAAGCGGTGTTCGCCCGCGCCGTGTCGTCCAAGCCGACGCAGCGTGCCGCGGTGCAGAAGGCGTTCCCGGACCGCCCCGCCATCGCCGAGGTCCCGGACGGGTTCGCCGACGACGTCCGCGCGGCGCTGTACGCCTCGAAGGTCGTCGCCTACGCGCAGGGCTTCGACCTCATCATCGCCGGGGCGAAGGAGTACGGCTGGGACATCAACCTCGGCAACATCGCGAAGATCTGGCGCGGCGGCTGCATCATCCGTGCCCAGTTCCTCAACCGCATCGTCGAGGCGTACGACAAGAACCCGACGCTCGAGTCCCTGCTCGTCGACCCGTACTTCGCGAACGCCGTGCAGGAGGGCGAAGCCGCCTGGCGCCGCATCGTCGGGATCGCCGCTGCGTCCGGCATCCCGGCACCGGGCTTCTCGTCGGCGCTGTCGTACTTCGACTCCCTCGCCTCCGACCGCCTGCCCGCCGCCCTCATCCAGGGCCAGCGCGACTTCTTCGGTGCGCACACCTACCAGCGCATCGACAAGGACGGCACCTTCCACACGCTGTGGTCCGACGACGACCGCCGCGAGGTCGACCAGGAACCGTCCACCCACTAGACCGCGGCGACAACCGCACCACGGGAAGGCCTCGCCGATCGGCGGGGCCTTCCGCCTTCCCGTCCACGCCGCAGGACGCCGCGCCCCACGCCGCAGGACGCCGCGCGCCCCGCCGCAAGTCGCTAGGCGACGATGCGCTCCCGCGCCAAGTCGGCGACGAGCCGTTCGAGCCGCGGCCCGCGCCCGAGCATCCGCCGCGAACCCGGCGCCGCCCGGACGAAGAACGTCGCCACCGCCGTCGTGTCGTCGGGTCGGACGTAGTGCATGGCGATCGCCCAGGACCGGCCGTCACCCTGCACGTCCTCGAGTCCGACGTGCACCATGCGGCTCCACCGGATCACGAGCAGCCGGGTCGCGCGTCGATCCTCGAGTTCCCACAGCGACGCCTCGGTCGCGCCGAAGGCCCATGTCACGCGGTGGCCGAGCGAGACCTCGGGTCGGATCGTCTCGATCGAGGTACGGAGTTCCGGGGTCGGCGCGGCGGGGACGAGCCACACGGTCGGGTCGATGCGGCGGATGGCGAGTGCAAGGGCCTCGTCCTCGCGGCGGCGTCGGATCGACTGTGCGCGGACGACCGCGACGCCGATGACCACGACGCCGAGTGTGATCGCGACGACCTCGGCGATCCCGAAGTACGTCAGGTCGGCGTCCGGCGTCGTGGCCACGACGATGATCCGGGCGGTGAGGAGCGCGGCCCACACGCCGACGATCACCCAGCGCAGGACCATCAGGCGTCGCGCGGCGGACATCGGGTGGCGGTCCCGTCGCCGGGCGCGACCGAACCGCGGGACACGGTCGGGTCGCCTCAGCACACCCCGATCCTCGCACGCCCCGCTCGGTACCGGCTGGCCCGGCCCGGTGAACGGACGGACACGCACGGCTGTCAGCCCACGCGCGGCAGCCGCGACCTACGCTCGGCCCGTGACCACTGACGTCGAGACCGCAGCCGAGACCGCACCCCGGACCGTCCGTCGACCCGCGCTGCTCGCGGCCGGCTCGGGTCTCGTCGCCGCTGCCGCCTTCTTCGCCGCCGCCGAACTCGGCGCGCTCGTGCTGGGCGGCGCCGGCAGTCCGCTCGTGGCCGTCGGCTCGGCCGTCATCGACCTCGCCCCTCGCGGTGCGAAGGACCTCATGGTCGCCCTGTTCGGGACCGGCGACAAGGTGGCGTTGTTCGTCCTGATGGCGGTCCTCGTCGCCGTGATCAGCGCCGGCGCCGGCGTCCTCGAGCGGGCGCGGCCGCCGTTCGGAGCGCTCGTGTTCGCGGTCGGCGGGGTCCTGTCCCTCGTGGCCGTCAGCACCCGCTCCGGCAGCGGGACGTGGGACGGCGCACCGTCGGTGCTCGGCGTGGCCGCGGCGATCATCGTGCTGCGGCTCCTCGCGGTCCGGCTCCGCCGCTGGGAGGCAGCGGCCACCGTGCCGTCCGCCGCACCGCGGCCGGCGTCGACCGAGCGTCGCGCGTTCCTGGTCTGGGGCGTCACCGCGGCGACCCTCGCGGTCGTGGTGGGCACCGCCTCCAGGCTGGGGACCTCGGCCATGCAGGCAGCCGCGGCCGCCCGTCGGGCCATCCGACTGCCGGAGCCCGCGACCACGGCGCCTGCCGTCCCCGCCGGGGCGTCGCTCGACGTCGCCGGCATCACCCCGTACGTGACCCCGAACGCCGACTTCTACCGGATCGACACCGCGCTGCGGGTGCCCTCCGTCGACACCGCGGACTGGCGGTTGCGGATCCACGGCGCCGTCGACCACGAGGTCGAGCTGACCTGGGACGACCTGCTCGCCCTGCCGCTCGAGGAGCACCTCGCCACCCTGAGCTGCGTCTCGAACGAGGTCGGCGGAGACCTCATCGGCAACGCGCTGTGGCTCGGCTACCCGATCCGGCACCTGCTCGAGCGCGCCGGGCCGCACGCGGGCGCCGACATGGTGCTGTCCCGCAGCGTCGACGGCTTCACCGCGGGCACGCCCCTCGACGTGCTGCAGGACGACGGGACCGCGGCGCTGCTGGCGGTCGGCATGAACGGTGAGCCGCTGCCCCCGGAGCACGGTTTCCCGGTCCGGATGGTCGTGCCTGGGCTGTTCGGGTACGTGTCCGCCACGAAGTGGGTCACCGAACTCGAGGTCACCCGCTTCGCCGACGCGCAGGGCTACTGGACGCCCCGCGGATGGTCGGAGCGCGGCCCCGTCAAGCTCGAATCGCGCATCGACACGCCCCGCGACGGTTCCACCGTCGACGCCGGATCGACCGTCGCCATCGCCGGCGTCGCCTGGCAGCCGCACACCGGGGTCAAGGCCGTGCAGGTCCGGGTCGGCGACGGCGCGTGGCAGGAGGCCATGCTCGCGGACTCCGTGTCCGCCGACACGTGGCGGCAGTGGGTGTACCGGTGGACGCCGACGAAGGGGTCGCACCGCATCCAGGTGCGTGCCGTGAGCGCGGACGGCGAGGTGCAGACGAGCGTCGAGCGGCCGCCGGCACCGAACGGCGCCTCGGGATGGCACAGCGTCGAGGTGCGCGCGGCCTGACGGTCGACGGTCAACGGCCTGGAGGCGCGGTTCGACTCGGGCGACACCGTCGCATCCTCGAGACAGCGCGTCCACTGCGCCACGTCGCCGGATCCGGCGACGTCCCGTCCGGCGGGTGGCGTTTCCCGCGCGCCGGGCCGCGCCTCGCGCGCCGGGCCGCGCCTCGCGCGTTCGGCTCGGTCTCAGCCCGGGAGGGTCGCCACGATGCAGGTGCCGTCGACGGCGTCGTCGGACTCGACGGACGCACGGAACCCGGCGTCGGCGAACATGGCGCAGGACGCCGCCGCCTGCGCTTCCGACACCTCGATGACGACCGATCCACCCGGGCGGAGCCACTCCCCTGCCCCCGCAGCGATCCGCCGGTGCAGGTCGAGCCCGTCCGCACCGCCGTCGAGCGCGACGCGGTGTTCGTGCTCGCGGGCCTCCGACGGCATCATCGGGATCGACCCGGTGGGCACGTACGGGGCGTTCACGGCGACGACGTCCACGGCGCCGCGGAACCGGTCAGGCAGCGGCGCGAAGAGGTCCCCCACGACGACGATGCCCCGGTCGCCGATGTTCTCCGCGGCGACGTCCACCGCATCGGGGTCGATGTCCGCCGCCACGAGGTCGAGCGCTCCGACGCGTCCGAGCAGCGCCACCGAGATCGCCCCGGCACCGCAGCAGAGGTCGACGACCCGGTCGTAGCGCTGCAGACGACGCGCGGCGTGCTCCACCACGACGGTCGTGCGGGCACGAGGAACGAACACCCCCGGTGTCACGCGGATGCGGTGCCCGTCGAACGCGGCCCAACCGAGGACGTACTCGAGCGGCTCACCACCGAGCCGCCGCTGCACCACCGAACGAAGGCGAACAGGGTCGCCGTCGCCGGCCTCGAGCAGGAGGTCGGCTTCGTCCTCGGCGAAGACGCTGCCCGCGGCCCGGAGTCGGGCCGCGAGCGCGTCACGCGCGGTTGGGGTCAAGCAGCACCATCGAACATCGAGGTGACCGACCCGTCGTCGAAGACCTCGTGGATGGCGCGCGCGATGAGCGGAGCGATCGGCAGGACCTCGAGCCGGTCCCAGCGCTTGTCCTCCGGCAGGGGCAGGGTGTCCGTGACGACCACCCGGTCGATGAACTCGCTCTGCAGCAGCTCGGTCGCCGGGTCCGAGAACACGGCGTGGGTCGCGGCGACCACGACACCGGTGGCACCGGCGGCCTTGAGCGCCTCTGCGGCCTTGGCGATCGTGCGGCCGGTGTCGATGAGGTCGTCGACGAGCAGGCACACGCGGCCGGAGACGTCACCGACGATCTCGTGCACGGAGACCTGGTTCGGGACCAGCGGGTCGCGGCGCTTGTGGATGATGGCGAGCGGTGCGCCGAGCTTCTCGGACCAGATGTCGGCGACGCGGACGCGACCCATGTCCGGCGAGACGACGGTGAGCGTCGACGGGTCGAGGATCTCCTGGAAGCGCTGGAGCAGGACGGGCATCGCGAACAGGTGGTCGACGGGACCGTCGAAGAAGCCCTGGATCTGCGCGGCGTGCAGGTCGACGCTCATGATGCGGTGGGCGCCCGCGGCCTTGAACAGGTCGGCGACGAGACGGGCCGAGATCGGCTCACGCCCGCGGCCCTTCTTGTCCTGTCGGGCGTAGGGGTAGAAGGGCGCGACGACGGTGATGCGCTTCGCCGAGGCACGCTTCAGTGCGTCGACCATGATGAGCTGCTCCATGAGCCACTCGTTGATCGGCGCGGTGTGCGACTGGATGACGAAGGCGTCGCAGCCACGGACCGACTCGTCGAAGCGGGCGTAGAGCTCCCCGTTCGCGAAGGTGCGGGCATCGGTCGGGACGAGCTCGACACCGAGTTCTTCGGCGATCTCGGCCGAGAGCGCCGGGTGTGCTCGTCCTGAGACGAGGACGAGTCGTTTCTGGCCGGTCGTTTTGATTCCGGACAAGTGCGGTGCTCACTCCCTGACCCCGCGGGGCCGTGTCGATCGGCCCGAGAGCCGTCAGATCTGTTCGCCGTTCGCGCGCCGAGCCGCCTCGGCCGCCGGCGTGCCGGGTCGGTGTTCCTCGACCCATCCGTCGGTGTTGCGCTGTGGGGCGTAGCTGATGGCCAGCGAACCGGCCGGTACGTCCTTGCGGACGGTCGTACCCGCGCCGGTGTACGCCCCGTCGCCAATCCTAACCGGGGCGACGAACACGTTGTGCGAGCCTGTACGGACGTTCGACCCGACCTCGGTCCGGTGCTTGTGCACGCCGTCGTAGTTCGCGGTGATGGTGTTCGCGCCGATGTTCGAGTCCTCGCCCACTTCGGCATCGCCGATGTACGACAGGTGCGGCACCTTGCTGCCCCGGCCGATCGTGGCGTTCTTCGTCTCGACGAACGTCCCGATCTTGCCCTGGTCGCCGAGGATCGTGCCCGGGCGGAGGTACGCGAACGGCCCCACCGAGGCCCCGTCGCCGATGACCGCCAGGGTCGCGTCGACGCGGTTGACGACCGCCGCGGCACCGACCTCGGTGTCGCGGAGGGTGGTGTCCGGGCCGACGACCGCCCCGGCGGCGATCGCGGTCGCGCCCACGAGCTGCGTACCCGGGAGGATCTCGGCGTCGGGTTCGATCGACACGTCGAGGTCGATCCACGTGGTGGCCGGGTCCTGCACGGTGACCCCGGCGAGCTGGTGACGGCGGACGATGCGCTCGTTGAGCACCCGGGCGGCGTCGGACAACTGCGCGCGGTCGTTGATGCCGGCGACGAGCCACGGGTCGGTGAGGGTGACGACGTCGATCCGGCCGCCCCGCTCGCCGATGAGTGCCGGCGCGTCGGTGATGTACTTCTCGCCCTGCGCGTTCGCCGTGGTCAGCGACGGCAGCACCGCACGGAGGTGGGTGACGTCGAACGCGTAGATGCCGGCGTTCGCCTCGGTGATGGTCAGCTGCTCGGCTGACGCGTCCTTGTGCTCGACCACCCCGACGAACGCCCCGTCGGCGCCGCGGACGATGCGGCCGAGACCGGTGGGGTCCGGAGCGATGGCGCTGACGAACGTCGCACCGTTGCGGCCGTCGACGTGGGCGTCCACGAGTGACCGGAGGGACGGCGCGTCGAGCAGCGGCACGTCGCCCGACAGCACCACGACGGCGCCGTCGAAGTCCGCGGGCAGCGCCTGCACGGCGACCTCGACCGCACGCCCGGTGCCGGGGACGTCGTCCTGGTCGACGACGATCGCGTCCGGGGCGCGCTCGACGACCTCGGCCGCGACCCGGTCACGCTCGTGCCGCACGACGACGGCGACGTGCTCGGGCTCGAGGGACGACGCCGTCCGGAGCACGTGTGCGATGAGCGGGAGGCCCGCGAGACGGTGCAGCACCTTCGGGGTGGACGACTTCATGCGCGTGCCCTGCCCCGCGGCGAGGACGACGACGGCGATCCGCTGGTCGGTCATGCCACCATCCTGGCGCACGCGACCTGCGGAGTCCGACCGAGCCGCGGCTCTGTGCGCAACCGTGCGCTGAACCGCACCTGTGGAGGAGTGCCGAGCCGCGCCTCCAGGCCGGGTCTGCACGCTCCCTACGCCCGGGGCTCCCGCCGCACCAGCGCCATCAGCACCAGCCCGGCGACGAGCACCACCACGACGCCGAGGATCCCGTACCGCGTCGACCCGCCGACGGTCACCGCGACCCCGAACAGCGCCGGTGCCAGGAACGACGCCGCGCGGCCGGTGGTGGCGTAGAGGCCGAAGAGCTCCCCCTCGCGGCCGGGCGTGGCCAGCCGGGCGAGGTACGCCCTCGAGGACGCCTGCACCGGCCCGACGAACACCGCCAGCGTCAGGCCGAGCACCCAGAAGCCCGCCGTCACCGTGCCCACCGCGAAGACGCCGATCCCGCACACCGCCAGCCCGACGAGCGACACCGTGATGATCGCGCGCGAGCCGAAGCGGTCGTCGAGCCGCCCGGACAGGAACGTGGCCAGACCGGCGACGACGTTCGCGGCGATGGCGAACAGGATGACCTGCGACGGGCTGAACCCGAAGACCTGCGCGGCGACGATCCCGCCGAAGGTGAACACCGCACCGACACCGTCCCGGAACACGGCGCTCGCGAGCAGGAACGCCAGGACGTTCCGCCGCTCACGCCAGAGTCGGGCGATGTCCCGCCCGAGGTCCCGGTAGGCGCCGAACACGCCGCCGCCGCGCACCGAGGGGTCCGGCGCGGCCTCGGGCACGGTGACGAACAGCGGGATCGAGCTGACCGCGAGCCAGACGGCGGCGATGCCGATCGCGACGCGGACGTCCCACTGCCCGGACGCCACGGTCGCCGGCAGCTGCAGGAGCCCCGCGACGTCGCCGCCGCCGAAGTCCTGGATGCACAGGACGAGCAACACGACGAGCAGCACGATGCCGCCGAAGTACCCGGCCGCCCAGCCGATCGCCGAGACCCGCCCGGTCTCCTCCCCCGACGCGACCTGGCCGAGCATGGCGTTGTAGCCGACGCTCGCGATCTCGTACGCGACCGTCCCGATGCCGAGCAGGGCGGCGCCGAGCAGCAGGTACGGCTGACTCGGTGCGACGAAGACCATGCCGGCGATGGACAGCACGATGCCGATCGTGGCGATGAGGACCGAGCGCCGGCGGTGCCCGGACGAGTCGGCGAGGCGGCCGATCGCCGGGGCGACCAGGGCGACGACGATCCCCGCGATGGTCAGGGCCGTCGAGACCACGGCCGCGTTGTGGGCGAGCTCGCGTTCGACGATCGCCTTCCCGGCGGCCGAGGTGTCGGCGACGAGCGCGGGGTCGACGAACGCCCGGCTCGCCAGGTAGGTGCTGAACACGAACGTCGTGACGACGGCGTTGAAGGCCGCGGACCCCCAGTCCCACAGGGCCCAGGACACGAGCGCGCGGCGGTCGGTGCGCTGCGGCACTGCAGCCGCGGGGGAAGCCGTCATGCGCGAACCGTAGCGCGTCCGGGTGTCGCGCCGGTGGCCCCAGTCGGGGCGTCCCGACGCGGGTCGCGTGCAGTGGTGGTCACCAGCAGGCGGACTGGAGGCGCGTGGCGGCACCGCCACGCGCCTCCAGTCCGCCTTTCGGTCACGTCGCCGACGGAACGCCACCCGGGTAGACGACCGACTTGAGGGACTCGGGGTCGGTGTCGCTCTCGAGTGCCTCGCGGACCTCGTCGAGACCGAACCGCCCCGTCACGAGCGAGTTGAGGTCCACCTGCCCGGAGGCGACCAACTCGATCGCGACCGGCCACGTGCCGGTGTACCGGAAGATCCCGGTGACCGTGACCTCGAGGTTCTGGATGTGCTCGACCGGCAGCGTCATCTCGGAGTTGCCGAGCCCGACGAGCACCGCGGCGCCGGCTGGTCCGACTGCCTTGATGCCGTCGGAGACCGCGCGCGGGGCGCCGCTGGCGTCGATGAACGCGTCGAACGGCGGCAGGTCGGACGCGACGGACACCACGGTCGGGTCGACGGTCTCGGTGGCACCGTAGGACAGCGCACGCTCGCGACGCTCCGGGACGAGGTCGCTGATGACGATCCGCGAGGCGCCGAACGCCTTCGCGGCCTGCGCGCAGATGATCCCGATCGGACCGGCACCGGCGATGAGCACGCTCGAACCGGGGACGATCCCGGCCTTGCGGACGGCGGCGATGCCGACGGACAGGGGTTCGAGCAGCGCGCCGGCCTCGAAGGACACCGAGTCGGGCAGCGTGTGTGCGAACTCGGACTCGATCGTGACGAACTCGGTGAAGGCCCCGTCGACGGGCGGCGTCGCGTAGAAGCGCATGTGCGGGCAGAGGTTGTAGCGCCCGGCGAGGCACTGCGCACACCGGTGGCAGGGCCGCTGCGGCTCGATCGCGACGCGCTCCCCGACGCGGGCCGGGTCGACGCCCTCGCCGACGGCGGCGATCGTGCCGGACAGCTCGTGGCCGAGGACGAGCGGCTCCTCGACGACGAAGTCCCCGATGCGGCCGTGCCGGTAGTAGTGGACGTCGGAGCCGCAGACGCCCACGGCGGCGACCCGGACGAGCACGTCGCCGGGGTCGACGGTGGGGACGGGTCGGTCCTCGACGGTGAGCTCCTGCGTGCCGAGCAGGACGCTCGTGCGCTGACGCTGGACGGAGGTCATGGGGTTCTCGATTCAGTGGTGGTTGATGACGGGTCGAGCAGGAGGTCGCGGAAGCCGATCTCGGCGGCACCGCGCACCAGGACGTCGGTGCCGAGGGCGGCCGGGACGATCCGGAGCCGCTCGGTCATGGCCGGCATGGACTGGGCACGGACGTCGGCTTCGATGCGGCCCTCGACGTGGCCGAGCAGGGTCCCGAGGAAGCCGCCGAGCACGACGACCTCCGGGTCGACCGTGTGGATCGCGTTCCGGAGCCCCGTCGCGAGCGCGGCCACCTGTCGGTCGACGACCCGCTCGACCTCCGGGCGTCCGGCCGCGAGCGCGACGGCGAGCGCCGCCAGGTCGTCCGGTGGCGTGCCGGTGACGCGCGTGAGGGCTGATCGGGAGGCCTCGGTCTCGAGGCAGCCGACGGCACCGCAGTGGCAGCGGATGCCGTTCGCGGCGACGAAGGTGTGACCGAGCTCCCCCGCGTACCCGTCCGCGCCGCTGAAGGGTCGGCCGGCGCTGACGATCCCGCCGCCGATGCCGCTCGCGCCACCGTTGAGGTACACCAGGTCGTCGACACCGCGGGCGCTGCCGTACAGGCGCTCCGCCCAGGCGCCGAGGTTGGCGTCGTTCGCCGCACGCACCGGAAGCCCGATCCGGTCGGCGAGGGGCGCGGCGAAGGGTTCGTCGCGCCACCCGAGGTGCGGCGCGTCCCGGACGGTGCCGTCCTCGACGCGGACGATGCCCGGGACGGCGACGCCGACCCCGACGATCCGGGCTGCGGGGTCGGTCCGGGCCGTCAGCACCGCGAGGACCCGGGCGACGGCGTCCATCGCCTGCGCTGCGCTGGGGACGTCCAGCTGGGATTCGACCTCGCGGTCGCGCACGGTGCCGTCGAGGCCGACGAGTGCGACGCCGACCGCGTCGATCTCGACCGTGACCGCCGCGGCGAGCACGTCGCTCGAGGCTCGGACGACGCTGCTCGGTCGTCCGACGCCGGTTCCCGGGGTGCCCGGCGCGGGGGTCTCCTCGTGCACGAGTCCGAGGTCGACGAGCTCCCCGACGAGTGCGAGGGTCGTGGACCGGTTGAGCCCGGTGCGGCGCGTCAGTTCGGCGCGGGTGACCGGGCCGTCCTCGTGCACGATGCGGAGGACCCGCGCGGCGTTGCCGGGCGACGCTTGCCTGGGCGCCGAGACTCGGCCTGCGCGACCGTTCTCGGGCCCTGGAGCGCGAGAACTGTCGCTGCGGCCGAGTCTCGGGCCCCGCGCGCCGCTCACCGCGACCGTGAGAACGCCGCGTCGAAGGAGGCCTCCGGCGGCGCGATCGTCCCGAGCCGCCGCACGAACGCGAGCGCCTCCGGCCCGCCGACGAGCCGGTCCATCCCGGCGTCCTCCCACTCGACGCTCGTCGGACCCGCGTACCCGATGTGGTTCAGCACGCGGAACACCCGCTCCCACGGCACGTCCCCGTGCCCGGCGGTGACGAAGTCCCAGCCGCGCCGGGGGTCGCCCCACGGCAGGTGCGAGGAGAGCCGTCCGTTCCGACCGTCGAGCTGCTTGACCGACTCCTTGCAGTGCACGTGGTAGACCCGGTCGGCGAAGTCGAGCAGGAACGCGGCGGGGTCGAGGTCCTGCCACACGAAGTGCGACGGGTCGAAGTTGAACCCGAACGCCGGCCGGTCCGCGAACACCTCGAGCGCGCGCTGAGCCGTCCAGTAGTCGTAGGCGATCTCGGACGGGTGCACCTCGAGCGCGAAGCGGACCCCGACCTCCTCGAACACGTCGAGGATCGGCGACCACCGGTCGTGGAAGTCCTGGTACCCGGCGTCGATCATCGAGGCGGGCACGGGCGGGAACCCGGCGACGGTCTTCCAGATCGAGGAGCCCGAGAACCCGGTGACGGTGTCGACGCCGAGCGCTGCGGCCGCACGCGCGGTCCACTGCAGTTCCTCGGCTGCACGCTGCCGGACGCCCTCGGGGTCGCCGTCGCCCCACACGTGCGGCGCGAGGATGTCCTCGTGGCGCTGGTCGATCGGGTCGTCGCACACGGCCTGGCCGGTCAGGTGGTTCGCGATGGTCCAGACCTGCAGGCCGTTCCGCTCCAGGATCGCCCGGCGGTCGGCGACGTACGACGGGTCCGTCGCGGCACGACGGACGTCGAGGTGGTCGCCCCAGCAGGCGATCTCCAGCCCGTCGTACCCCCACTCGCCTGCGAGGCGCGCGACCTCCTCGAAGGGCAGGTCCGCCCACTGGCCGGTGAACAGGGTCACCGGCCGTGTCGTCGCCTGTCTGGAGGCACGGGTCGTGTCCGTCATGCTGCTTCCTTCCTCCTGTGGCCGGTGCTCGGTCACCACGTGTCCGGTCGTGCGCCGAGCGGTACCGTCTCCGGCCGTGCCGGCCGGGACCGGACCTCGACGACGACGTGCTCGCGGGAGGCCGTCCCGACCGCTTCCATGATCTCGAGCACGTGGAACGCGAGCTCGCCCGGAGCACGGTGCGCTCGGTCGGTGGCGATCGCGTGGGCCATGTCGGCGAGGCCGTAGCCGCGTCCGGCGTCGGCGTACCCGGCGCTCGTCGGCAGATCCCGCCACTCGCGGGTCTCGGCGTCGGCGATCGACACCGTGTCCGAGAACCGGTTCGGGTCGGGGACGCCGAGGGTCCCGGCGGTGCCGTAGACCTCGAACAGCGGGCTGCGGGTGGCCCAGACCTCGAACGAGACCGTCACCGTGGAGACGACGCCGCTCTCGTGCTCGAGGATCGCCACGACGTGGGTGTCGACGTCGACCGGGATCGGGGTGCCCGCGTTCGGACCGGTGGCGATGGTCCGCTCCCGGGTCGACCGCGTGCCGCTGCCGCTGACCCGCACGACCGGGCCGAAGAAGGTGACGAGGCTGGTCAGGTAGTACGGCCCCATGTCGAGGAGCGGTCCGCCGCCTGGCTGGTAGTAGAACGCGGGTGCCGGGTGCCACAGCTCGTGGCCCGCCGCACTCCAGGCGACCGACGCCCCGACGGGAGTCCCGATCAGCCCGTCGTCGAGCGCGGCACGGGCGGTCTGGATGCCGGTACCGAGCACGGTGTCCGGTGCGCTGCCGACCCGCAGGCCGGCCCGGTTCGCGAGCTCGAGCACGGGCGCTGCCTGCTCCGTCGAGAGCGCGAGCGGCTTCTCGCCGTACACGTGCTTGCCGGCGGTGAGCGCTCGGGTGGCGACCTCGGCGTGGGCGGCGGGGATCGTCAGGTTGAGCACGACGTCGACGTCGTCCGCGGCGAGGAGCTCGTCGACGCTCGTGCCACGGACCCCCTGGGTGGCCCCGATGGAGCGTGCCCGGTCGACGTCGAGGTCGGCGACGGCGGTGAGTTCGAGCCCGTCCAGCGACGGTAAGTGGTCGAAGTACTGCTGGCTGATGACGCCGACCCCGACCACTCCGACCTTCATCGGGCTGCCCACAGGAGTCCCCTCTCGATGATCGTGCGGAGCGGCTGTGACTCGACGACCTCGAGCCGGTGCCCTGGGGCGGACACGAACACGCGCCCATCGCCCCACTGCCGGGTCCAGATCGCGGGCGCCGTGACCGGTCGGTTCCAGGCGTCGAAGTCCCGGGCCTCCTGCGTGGTGGTCGCGAGGACGTCGTTGTACTCGTCGCTCAGCACCCAGTACTGCTCGGTGACGAGGTCGAAGTCCTCGAGGCCCTGCGTGATCGGGTGCTGGTGCCCGAGGTCGGTGATATGCACCGTGTACGGGATGTAGTTGTCGGACTGCTCGCCGACGCGTTCCGCGGGGGCCTTGGCCGCGTGGTGGGCGAACTGCCCGCCGATCATGTGCAGGTAGTCGGCGGTGTTCCGGAAGGCGTCCGCGATGCCGCCGTGCCACCCGGCCAGTCCGGTTCCGCGGAGGACGGCACGCTGCAGCCCGGCGAACTCGTCGTCGGCGATCGTGGACATCGTGACGACCTGCACGATCAGGTCGACCGGAGCCATGACGGCCTCGTCGGCGTACACGGCGGTCGAGTCGGACACCCGGACGTCGAACCCGTTGTCGCGCAGGAACGGCACGAACGAGTCGGTGGTCTCGACGGGCTGGTGGCCGTCCCACCCACCGCGGACGACGAGGGCGTTCTTCGTCGGAGCCACTCAGATCACCGTCCAGCTGCTGCCGTCGGCGGCGCTGCGTTCGACGGCGTCGAGCACGCGCTGCACGTGCAGGCCGTCCTCGAACGACGGCGACGGGTCGGTGCCGGCGACGATCGCCTCGACGAAGTCCTTCACCTGGTGACTGAAGGTGTGTTCGTACCCGATGAGGTGTCCGGTGGGCCACCACGCCGCCATGTAGGGGTGCTCGGGTTCGGTGACGAGGATGCGACGGAAGCCCTGCTCCCCAGCCGGCACCGACGACTCGTACAGCCGGAGCTCGTTCATGGACTCGAGGTCGAACTGGATCGCACCGTCGGACCCGCTGATCTCGAGCGTCAGGCCGTTCTTCCGGCCGGTGGCGTACCGCGTGGCCTCGAACGTGCCGATCGCACCGTCGGCCGCGCCACCGCCGAGCCGTGCGGTGAAGAACGCGGCGTCGTCGACCGTGACCTGCCCGCGTTCACTCGATGCCGTGCCGGAGAGTCCGACGCCGTCGGCGAGCAGCGGGCGCTCGGTCACGAAGGTCTCGAGCAGCCCCGACACCGTGGTGAGCGACGCACCGGTGACGTGCTCGACCAGGTCGATCGCGTGCGCACCGATGTCACCGAGCGCTCCGGACCCGGCGAGTTCCTTGTCGAGTCGCCACGTCATCGGGCCGTCGGCGTCGGCCAGCCAGTCCTGCAGGTACAGCGCGCGGACCTGCCGCACCGTCCCGATCCGGCCGGACGCCACGAGCTGCTTCGCGAACGCGATCGCGGGCACCCGGCGGTAGCTGAACCCGACCATCGCGCGCACGCCGTCCACCCGGGCAGCCGCGGCGGCGGCCGTCATCGCCTCGGCCTCGGCGACGCTGTTGGCGAGGGGCTTCTCGCACAGCACGTGCTTGCCGGCCTCGAGCGCGGCGATCGCGATCTCGACGTGCGACGAACCCGGCGACACGATGTCCACGACGTCGATGTCCGGGTCGGCGACGACGGCGCGCCAGTCGGTGGACGCGGTCTGCCAGCCGTACTGCGCCCGCGCAGCTTCGGTACGGTCCGGATCGCGCCCGAC
>Ga0153924_1000168_pt1 | contig 44335 bp, 42 predicted proteins | sample TSNJ008MetaG_FD_104709 | JGI IMG/M metagenome (GOLD analysis project Ga0153924, IMG submission 104709) | Attine ant fungus gardens microbial communities from New Jersey, USA - TSNJ008 MetaG | ecosystem: Host-associated > Fungi > Mycelium > Unclassified | place: USA: New Jersey, Wharton State...
GTCACAAGAAAGCAATCATTGCGATAGCAAGAATGCTTCTAACAGCATTATACAACATGCTGAAAAATAAGGAACCCTATAATTCAGATTTATATCGAAAATCGGATGTTCTTCCTACTGAACGTGAGATTACTATTGAGCAGGCGGTGCGAATGGCACAGTTCCAAGGTTATAGAATCAAGTCAGCTACTTAGCCTTAACTTTGTTTCAATATTTAATTTTTGAGGATCTAGAATCTGGAATCATCAAATAAACTTAAAAAGTCATACAATCAACAAAGTGTTCATTGAATCTTAAGCTGAATGATAATTCAAGGTATTTACATTTCTTTTGGATGTCAATTAGCTGCTCCTTAGCGCCATCATAAAGTAGCTTTGATACCGCTCCCATTCCTGCGGCATTGCCGGCGGGGATCAGCTTAGGAACAAACGCCTCGGGGATCAGGCCAATTGCAGCGGCATTCCTCTTGTCCATATAACTTCCGAAGCCACCTGCCAGATAGACTGTATTCACGTTGGCCGCAGTTAATCCCGATTCATCTAAAAGCGTCATGATTCCTGCTGCTACCGCTGCCTTTGCCAACTGCAGCTTGCGAATATCCGCTTCGGAAATGAAGATAGTATGCGCTTCATCAATGTAAAATATCACCCGGCCATTTTGCTCGCCCAGATATGGTTGAATGCATACCGGCGCTTCCTCCGCTTTTAGAAGACGTCCGGTTTCATCCACCGCCCCTAAATCCAAGAGCATCGCTAATGCATCCACAAGCCCAGAGCCGCATATGCCCTGAGGCGTTCCTTCTCCAATGACCTGATATCGCACCATGCCATCTGAAAACCAGATGGCGCTGATTGCTCCCGCAACACCAGGCATGCCGCAGGTGATTTCCGCTCCCTCAAAAGCCGGGCCCGCCGCCGTTGCACAGCATAGAAAGCCCGCTCGGCTCCCCAATGCCATCTCACCATTGGTTCCGATATCTAAATAGAAGCAGGTTTCATCAGCTTCATCAGCACCTGAGGCCAATAACCCAGCAGTGATGTCGCCGCCCACATACCCCGCCACACAAGGCGCAATAAAGACCGGCACATCAGGCACATCTGATAACCCCATGCTGTTAGCTGTAACATATTCTCCAAACAAGGAGACTGTCGTAAAGGGAGCCAACGCAATCGTTTTTGGTGAATAGCCCGCAAAGATGTGAGACATAATTGTATTTCCGGCTATAGCAATCTCCTTGAGGTTGCCAATTTCACGTCCTGCCTCACTACATGCCGCATGTAAATAGGCATTGATTTGCTCCCTGATTATATCTGATAAATGATTAAGCCCATGCTCATGAGTAAGTGTATACTCCACACGTGAAATAACATCAGCACCAAAAGCACGCTGAGCATTCATGCCGGATTGGATATCAACTATCTCCCCAGTACTCAGATCAGCTAAATATAAAACAACTGTTGTCGTGCCGATATCCACAGCCGCTCCTATCCCCTCCCTTTGCAGACGGGATAATAGCCTATTCTTTCGCAACCCAAAGCTGAGCGCATCCACTAATTTTTCATCTTCAAGAAAAATTGTACAGTCGCCCATAACTTTGGTTTGACATGAAAGTTTGTATTCCTTCTTCATATCCTCCGAAGGAGAAATCGCACCAACCGCTTTGACGAGACATTTTCCGCACCTGCCATTACCTCCACAGGTAGCCTCGATGTCTCTTATTCCTGCAGATTGCAAGACAGCCAAAAGCGTCTGTCCGATTTCGGCGGAAACAGTGTATTGAGTTTTGTTCCTATATATTGTAACGATAGCCAACATACATCTCCTATTCTAAGTCATGGCCAAATGCTACGTTATGCCGTTAAGTACCCGGCTGCAACAGTAGCCGCAGTGGCTGCATCGGGCGTATATGCATCTGCGCCAATAGATTGGCAAAATGCCTCATTTACCGGCGCGCCGCCGATCATGATTTTAACCTTGTCCCTGATTCCAGCCGCTTCCGCCTTTTCAACAACATCTTTCATTGCAGGCATAGTTGTCGTGAGCAGGGCAGAACAGCAAATTAGCTCACAGTCATTCTCAATTGCCATCTTTGTAAAAGTTTCCGAATCTACATCGACACCTAAGTCGATCACTTCAATCCCTTTGCCCTCCAACATCATGCGCACTAGATTTTTACCAATATCATGTAAATCACCTTTGACTGTACCAAGAACAGCCTTACCGATCGGCTCAACGCCACTTTCAGCCAGATACGGCTTTAGAAAGGCAGTGCCGGCATTCATAGCTCTTGCAGCAATCAGCACCTCCGGCACAAAGACTTCATTGTTCTTAAACTTCACACCGATAATACTCATTCCGGCTAAAAGACCTTCTTCTAAAATTTCCTTGGCAGAAATACCCTCCGCAATTGCTTCCTCAACAAGCTGCTTCACAATTTTAGCTTTACCTTTTTGTAAAGCTTCTGAAATGTCATTAATTTTACTCATAATTTGTTGCCCCTTTCAAAGTAATGTATTACTACTATAATATCCTTTTTATAAATAGGAATATATGATTTTTTCATTCATATTTGTAAAAATATATGTATTGTTGTTGAGGTTATACATAAAATCTCTCTATACAGTATATATTTACTAAAATATTTGGAATAATACTATACTTTTTAACAAAAATGCAATATCATAAATGCAGTATCCACTTACATAAAGAGGTGATAATCATGATCTTCAATATCGATGACTCAATCAAACAGGCCCTTATATGTGGCTTTTCCCGTGCCGGAGCGCTTAATATGGAGGCACTTGATTTTCTGCCGGAGGTTCGTCAGATGTGTGCCGCCGACTTATGCCAAAGCTTTGGAAAGAGATGGACTTGTCCACCGGCTTGCGGAAGTCTTGAAAGTATTTCTAAAAAAGCAGGCGCCTATCATTATGGTATCCTTGTTCAAACAGTAGGGCAAATGGAGGGTGATTTCGATTACGAAACCATGGAGGAAACCGGAAAGCTGCACAACCAGAACTTTCAATGTCTACTAAAGAAGCTGCAAAAATCCTACCCACAGCTGCTGCCCATGGGCGCAGGCACCTGCACAATCTGCGCAGAATGCACTTATCCAGACGAACCATGCCGGTTCCCGGAGTACGCTTATCCCTCTATGGAGGCATATGGGCTTTTTGTGAGCGATGTCTGTGAAAAATCTGGTATGCCTTATTATAGTGGCAGACAAACAATCACATATACAAGCTGCTTCTTACTGAAATAAAAATCACGAAAGTACAAAAAGTATCACTTATTTCCAATCAGTCCTTGTCACATAACAGTAAGCCTACTCTTTTCATCAGGCCCGGCAGCGCTGCCTCAAAGCGTACACCATAACGAGGTTCACGCTCTGGGTCTGTCGCTTCAATCGCATCTATTGTAAACTTCACTGCTGATTTCCCAGCATCCTTTAGTGGCAAATCACACAGCAGGCCAGCAAGCAGGGCACTGGCGAAAACATCTCCTGTACCATGATAATAGCCGCCAATCAGTTTATCGATATAGAAGCCTATTTCTTCTGAAGCAGTGTCAAGGTATGCCATTCCAAGATGTGACTCATCAAAATAAACGCCGGTCAGCACAATCTTACCACCAAAAGCTTCGCCTAAGCGGCGCAGCAGTCCTTCTATATATTCTTCCGTATACGGTCCCTTAACATATGGCTCATTCAGCATCAATGTCGCCTCTGTCAAATTCGGCACGATTACATCAGCTATTTTGCACAGCTTTGCCATGCCGGCCGGAAAATCCGCATCAAAGCCATCATAGAGCCGGCCATTATCCGCCATTACAGGATCCACTAAAATCAACGCATCTTTCCCAAACCTGGCAAAAAGCTTCTTCACCAGCTCAAGCTGCGATGCGGAGCCTAAATACCCAGTATAAATGGCATCAAAGGCTAAATCTAATGATCTCCAGTGATCTGCAATCGGCATGATCTCCTGCGTTAAGTCCAGAAAGGTGTAGCCGCTAAAGCCGCCAGTGTGGGTGGAAAGGATGGATGTGGGCAGGACAGACGTCTCAATCCCTGCAGCTGATAGGATCGGTAGTGCCACGGTAAGAGAGCACTTTCCGACGCAAGAAATATCGTGAATGGCAAGTGCGCGTTTTTGTTTTTTCATAGTGTCATAAGCCTCCTAAATTCTTTGTTATTGATCTATCATACAGGATATATGAATCGTTATAAACGACCACTTAATGAATTTTTTACTGGGCCAAAAATACCTTTTGACCCAGCAATATAAGAAGAAGTGGCAAGACTATTCCTTAGCCACTTCTGTAAAATGAAACAAGATCATACCTTAAATCGATATCCCACGCCCCAGATGGTCTCGATATACTGAGGTTTTGAGGTGTCAAACTCGATCTTCTCTCTAATCTTCTTAATATGAACCGTTACTGTAGCAATATCGCCAATGGACTCCATATCCCAGATTTTGTTAAAAAGCTCTTCTTTCGTATACACATGGTTCGGATTCTCAGCTAAAAAGGTAAGCAGGTCAAATTCCTTCGTTGTAAATGCCCTTTCTTCGCCATTGATGTAAACACGGCGGGCTGTTTTATCTATCTTAATGCCACGTATCTCAATAATCTCATTCTTCTTAGTGCCGCTTCCCACAAGACGCTCATATCTGGCTAAATGAGCCTTAACTCGAGCAACCAGTTCGCTAGGGCTAAATGGCTTCGTCATATAATCATCAGCACCTAAGCCTAAGCCTCTGATTTTATCAATGTCTTCTTTCTTAGCGGATACCATAATGATCGGAATGTTCTTTTCTTCCCTGATTCGTTTACAGACTTCAAATCCATCAAGACCAGGGAGCATTAAATCTAATATCACCAGATTCACCGGCTGGCTTAGCGCCGTTTTCAAGCCTGCATCACCCGTAACTTCTATAGTCACATCAAATCCGCTTAATTCCAAATAATCCTTTTCCAACTCTGCGATACTTACTTCATCTTCAACAATCAAAATTTTACTCATAAATTTTATTCTCCTCATACTTTCGGATGACAAAACATATACATGTTCCAATATCTTCTTTACTGGTGGCCCAGATTCTTCCACCATGTTCTTCGATAATCTTCTTAGCAATGGATAAGCCAAGACCACTGCCGCCCTGGGCGGAGTTTCTAGATGCATCTGTCCGATACAGCCTTTCAAAAATACGTGGAAGCTCTTGCTTAGCAATCCCCTTGCCATTGTCTTCAATCTCAACTTGAATAAATTCCGCTTCCTCACGGATACGTATATTAATAATTCCTTTCTTGTCACCAATATATTTTGAAGAGTTGTTAACAATGTTCGTAATGACCCGTTTTAACTTCTCCGGATCGGCAATGATAACCACATCTTTATCGGCGTAATTAAAGAATCCCAAATCAATTCGCTTCCCTTCCAAGTCCACGCTGATTTCTTCAATGCAATCCGCAAAATAACTATTCAGATTTACTTTCGTAAATGAATAGGTTTCAGAATTACTATCCAGCTTGGAGTACAAGAATAGCTCTTCAATCATCTTCTCCATATCATTGGCCTTGGCATAAATTGTCCTAAAATACTTGTCCTGCTTCTCCGGGGTATCGGCCACGCCATCGATAATACCTTCTACATAGCCTTTAATAGCGGTAATCGGTGTCTTTAAATCATGGGAAATATTACTCATCAATTCCTTGCTTTCCCGCTCGAATTGCATGCCAACCTCAAGCTGCTCCTTCATTCTGGCACGCATCTCTTCAAATGCTGTAAATAACTCGCCAATCTCATCTTCTGTATCTGGTTCAACGCCGAAATCCAAATCGCCGTTCTTGATGCTTTCCGCTGCCAGTTTAAGTTCCTCAATTGGTTTTACTATACTCTTATAAAGCCAGACTGTCAATAATGTTGCACCAGAAAAGAGAATTCCCACAATCACGATGACCGTTTGAATCGCCGCCAGCTTGATCCGGGGCGTTAATGCCCTGACATCCGTCACTATAATAATCTGCCCCTTGCCGCCATCACTAAAAACAAATTCTCTTTGTTTGACATACATAGGCGCCTCTTCTCGCAGATAATATTCTTTGTCGCCCTGAAAATTAATATACATGGAGCTCAAATCAACATTCTCAGTATTCCCGCTATAGACAATCTCAGCATCCTTCTTGATCATTAGAAATGCCGAGTTTTCTTGTAGAAGCGCATTGATCTCATTTAAATAGGACTCATCCTCTAGCAAATAAGGCTGTTCCTCCAACGAAGCCTCTAAATCGTTAATAATTGTAGAATTCACGCTTTCCATTAATTTTAATGGGTCATATAATACCCCCAGACTTGAATTTGATAAGCCGAATTGCTTTTCCAAGGCATTAAGACTCATGGTTGATATGACATATACCGCTATGATCATCAACAATAAAGGCACAAAACAGATCACCAGATAGGATACCTTTATTCTTGTAAATAACTTCACTCAATCACCTACTCTAATAAATTTAGTTAACCACTTCCAAGCCTCTTTGACATGAAACAAAAAAATACTTGGAAAGTATCTTTAATTTTATCACAAATCTCCAGTATTGAGTGTAAAATAAATCAATAAATGTATAAATTTTTCATAAAATAGAAAAGATCTGTAACCAACAATGGATTCAGATCTTTTCTATCCTTTATTATTATAAATACAGTTTTAGGCTTTCTACTTTGTCTAAGGCTTCCCATGGAAGGTTTAAGTCATTGCGCCCGAAATGCCCATAGGCGGCAGTCTGCTTGTAGATCGGACGGCGCAGGTTAAGCATCTTAATGATTCCGGCGGGTCGCAAATCAAAGTTATTTCTAATAATGTCAACAATCTGAGCATTAGAAAGCTTGCCGGTGCCAAAGGTATCCACTCTGACAGAGGTCGGATGCGCTACGCCGATCGCATAGGAGAGCTGAATTTCACATTTGTCGGCAATACCGGCAGCCACCAGGTTTTTAGCCACGTAGCGGGCTGCGTAAGCGGCAGAGCGATCTACTTTGGTACAGTCCTTGCCGGAGAAAGCACCCCCGCCGTGGCGGGCATATCCGCCATAAGTATCGACGATTATTTTTCTGCCGGTAAGCCCGCTATCCCCTTGTGGCCCACCAATCACAAAGCGGCCGGTGGGATTGATGAAAAATCTGGTGTTTTCATCGACCATTTCTTCAGGGAGCACGGCATCAAATACATGTTTCTTGATATCAGCACAGATTTGCTCCTGCGTTACCGCTTCATCGTGCTGCGTGGAAAGAACCACCGCATCAAGGCGTAGTGGCTGCCCCGAGCTATCATATTCAACTGTTACCTGTGTCTTTCCATCGGGTCTTAAATAGGGTAATATTTTATCCTTTCTGACCTTTGTCAGCCGCCTTGCGAGCTTGTGCGCAAGCGCAATGGAGTAGGGCATGTATTCGCTCGTTTCATTGGTTGCATAACCAAACATCATTCCTTGATCTCCTGCGCCAATAGCTTCGATTTCTTCATCAGACATCTTATTCTCCCTAGCTTCTAGAGCCCTATCTACACCCATGGCAATATCTGGGGATTGCTCATCGATTGCCGTAATCACACCGCAGGTCATCGCATCAAAACCATACTTTGCACGGGTATATCCAATTTTACAAACTGTATCGCGGACAATTTTTTGAATGTCTACATATGCCTTTGTTGTAATTTCACCCATAACCATAACGAGGCCGGTGGTTGCACAGGTTTCACAGGCAACGCGACTCATCGGATCCTGCTCTAGTAAAGCGTCTAAAATAGCATCTGATATCTGATCACACATTTTATCCGGGTGCCCCTCAGTCACTGATTCTGAAGTAAATAATAATTTTTCCATTTTATTCTCCTTTGTCTTAGTCAATTTTTGGTCTAAAAAAGTCCGCTTAAAGCGGACTTGATTTTATGATATATATCAAATCCTCTTATTGTTCGATTTTACTCGCTCAGGTAGGCACCTTCCACTTAGGGGTTGCCGCAACATCATTGATCCTTGGTCTCCGTTGCTCTGAATAAGAGAAATGTTTTAACTTATTTTCAATTTGAACTTGTGAATGTCTTTTTCTTTGCTGACTTTCTCAATCATACCGCCTAGCGCTTTGAGCTTAAGATCAAAGTCTTCATAGCCGCGTTGGATAAATTCTATCCCATCGATGCTCGTATAGCCATCGGCCACCAGACCTGCAATAACTAACGCAGCGCCTGCCCGTAAATCAGGAGCGCTTAAGCTGGCGCCATTAAGTCTCTCAACACCGGTGATAATAGCGGTATTCCCTTCTACCTTAATATTGCAGCCCATCCTTGACAGCTCGTCAACATACTTAAAACGATTCTCAAAGATGCTCTCTGTCACAATACTGGTCCCCCCCGACAGTGCAAGCACGGCTGCTATCTGCGGCTGCATATCCGTTGGGAATCCCGGATAAGGTAATGTCTTGATATTCGTTGGGCAGCATCGCCTTGTCGCTACTACCCGAATCGAGTCATCGGATTCGTCTATCTGGGCGCCTACCTCAACTAGCTTAGCTGAAATAGATTCTAAATGCTTTGGAATGACATTCTTTAAAGTAATATCCCCTTTTGTCGCAACTGCTGCGCACATGAATGTTCCCGCTTCAATTTGATCCGGTATAATGGTGTATTCGGCGCCTCTTAAGCTTGAAACGCCTCTAATTCGAATGACATCCGTTCCGGCTCCTTTAATATCGGCTCCCATGCTATTCAAAAAGTTAGCAACATCAACAATATGCGGCTCCTTTGCAGCATTCTCAAGAGTCGTGCGTCCTTCCGCCAATACTGCGGCCATCATCACATTAATAGTTGCCCCTACACTTACTACATCAAAATATATATTAGTGCCGACCAGCCGATCTGCCTCGGCGACAATTACGCCCTGCTCGATCGTCACCTTAGCTCCAAGCGCTTTAAAGCCTTTCAAATGCTGGTCTATGGGTCGGCTTCCGATGTCACAGCCGCCCGGCAAGGCCACCTGTGCCTGCTTATATTTACCAAGAAGTGCTCCCAAGAGATAATAGGAAGCTCTGATCTTTCTTATAAATCCGTCATCTATTGCAAATGTATGTATACTGTTCCCATATATCTTCACTGTGTTTCCATCTATGCGCTGAATATCTGCGCCGATTGATTCCATTGCCTGTAGCAAAACATTAATATCGTTAACATTGGGTAAATTATCTATAATTACAGTCCGGTCTGACATAACCGCAGCGGCTAATATTCCAAGTGCCGCATTCTTAGCACCCCCAATAGTCACCTCGCCTACTAATGGGTTGCCACCCTTTATTATATATTGTTCCATTGCGCACCTCATGATTTTATATTTAATAACCGATAAGTCTTAAGCTGATTGTAATTATTATACCATAGATTGAGAATTTGTAAATTATTTTTTAACATTTTATTAACCTTGTGGATGCTTTTGTAATCATTTATAAATATTTCAGGAATTATTAACAACCCGCTTTCTTGTCAATAGGTATATTAGCACTAAGATCGACAAACTTAGACAAGATATCACTAGCCCAAGGTAAAAGCCTTTTGGAACATATTTCATTTCAACAACATGGTCGCCTTGAGGCAGCTCAATCGTTAATAGTGCCTGATTTAGATCAGAGGCTTCAACTTTGTTGCCGTCTACCGTAATTGTCCAACCCTCATCGTAAGGTATTGATGTATACAGCACACTGTCTGTTTCTGCTGATACATTTCCAACCAAATGGGTGGTTTCAAAAGTAGTCAGCTCCCATTGATTTTGGCTGGCATAGCCATAAAACATATCCATGACTTCCTGATTGTATTTGAAAAGATAGGTCTTGATTTTTCCGGTTTCTTTTTCTTCATCAAGAGAGTACTCAAGAGTAGCTGTCGTATCAGTCGTCAAATATCCCAACTCAACCATATGGCCTCTTGTATCAGAGTAAGACTTTGTGGCGCCATTTATTGTAACTACTAATTTGTCGCTGTTTGAGCCCTCATAATAAATATAGTATTGGCCGTCTTCCTCGACATTGACATCAAAGGTGACTTTGTTTGCTTCAGAATCATTGGTCAGAGAATATGAATAATATCCCTCTCCTTTCAAAGTCAGGTTGCAACCCTCTGCCGTCGGCTCTCCCATCTGGCGCTCAGAAAACAGGGGGGCATATATGCCCGAGGTTAAATAGATAAAATCATTTAAAACATAATCAGGGCGCAATAAGTTGTAATCCCATTTCAAATAATCTTTCATAGCTACAAATCCCAGACCTAAAGCATATGGGTTCTCATAAAGATATTTGGTCCCCGTTTGATTAAGAAGTGTAAAGCTTCTTGCGGTATCAAGCGCTTCCTTAGCAACAAGATATTTGATTCCAAAAATGCTATCGGTAAGCGGCGTCGCTCCTACATAGCTGAACTTATTCGTTGCCGCAAAGAATCCCAAGCCATCAACCATCACATCCAGCTCATCACTTAAGGTCGAAGAAAACAGCGAAAATCCCGGAAATCCCAGCCACATGACATTATTGCGCCCCGTCACCGTATCCAGCTCCATGCGGTAGAAGTTTTCTTCCCGCGCATTTGTTAATGCCAAAATCTCCTTTGCATCTCCTAAATCACTATTATAGGTCGTTCTGTTCACCGATCCATTAGTGCAAAACCCATAAATCCCATTTCCGACAACTTCAATTAAAAGCACGATCGCAATGATATTCTTAATGAGCTTGCGCTTAGGCCGGTTCGCCTTTAATATACAAATTAAAATAAAGTAAATACAGACCATTGCAACCGTAGCAATGTAAGTGTATATCTCATGCTCTGTCTCCGCAAACAAATAAGAACCGACAATAAGCAGTGACGCGCCGGTAAAAGCGAATATATACTGCCAGTCTTTAAACTTGTGCAGGCAAATAAACACTTCATAGCACATCGTCAACAGGACAAAGATATATATAAACGTAAATCTGTTGGGCAGACTGTTGGGATAGTGAAAGCCATGCCATATATAATCCAGCATATTGAGGCTGCAGCTTAAAAGCAGAAATGCCAGCAGGCCTATCCTAAGGATCTTTTGCCTCTTTAATATCCCCCTATGGAATATGTATAAAAAGATTAAAATCAAAGCCATTGCCCCACAATACAGGTTAGGCTTTCCACTTAAGCTAGTCGGCAAGGCGACTGTAAAATGCCTGCTGATCAGATCAAAAAAATTGGAATAGAACTTGGCTTCCTTGGGGAAACTAGATTCCACCGAATGGGTCGCCATCAACGCATAGTATGTCGGCAGTAATAAAACTGCGCTTAGACCGCCGCCTAACAGGGAATACCAGACAAATTTCAGCCCCCGCTTAAAAAACAAGGCGATGGATAACTTCTTCTGTTCAAAAAAGACTACAAAGTAGTAAACACATAGAAAAATGCAAATCATAATAGATATATAATAATTGCATAATACGCTAAGTCCAAGTGTCACCCCATAAAGCAGGCCTTTGCCCTCTTTCACAAGACGTTCTAACCCAAGTAAAATTAATGGCAGCAAAATCACGCAATCCAGCCACATGATATTCCAATTGTACCCAATCATCCAACCGCTTAGGGCATAGAAAACCGCAAAGTACACAATGGTTATATTATATCGATTATAACGTTTGCGGATATAGTAAGCAAATGTAAACCCTGCCAATGATAGTTTCAGCATGATAATCAGGGTAAATGCTTCTAGCAGTAAACCTCTCGGGAAAATCAATGCCACAATATTAAAGGGGCTTGCCAGATAGTAGGCAATGATTGCAAAAAAGTTCATGCCTAATCCGCCATTCCAGCTATAAAACAAGCTTTCGCCACTAAAAATCTTATCGCGAAGCTCTGAAAAGAAAGGCGCATACTGATGGTAGGAGTCAATAATCAATATGGATCTCTCCCCAAAAGGATAGACACCAATGGCTATCAGTGCTGCGGCTATAGTCATAAACGGTATGATAAATGCCAGTATATAGTAAAAATATCGTCTAATAAATGCTTTCATTGGTCTCCTCTCAGGACACAGTCGATCGCCACCTTAACCTCCCTGATCGCTTCACTGATATCCAATCCGTCAATATTAACAATGATGTCCGCATATCGCTCATATAAAGGGATTCTCTCACGATACAAATCCATGAGCGTTGCCCCTTTTCTTAAAACAACACCACGCCGCCTTAAGCTCCCTAAGCGGCAGTTGATACTATCATAGGATAGCTGTAAATATACAACAATCCCTTTCTCTTTAAGCTTCATCATAGCTTCACGACAATACACCGCACTGCCGCCGGTCGATATAACCGTCCTGTCTGTCTCAATATCTCGGTTCACCTGATTCTCAATGGCCAAAAAGCCTTCTATCCCTTTTTCCTCAATTAAATCCTGGAGGATTTCACCTTCCTGCTTCTGGATCAGTAAATCAGAATCAGTAAACTGATAATTCATTATTTTAGCTAATACAACGCCAATCGTGCTTTTACCGGCACCAGGCATACCAATTAATATGATGTTCTTCACAGTCACTTACCCCTTTGAGCTGATGTGTCACTAACCATTTCATTGTAGCACTCAGCGTTTTTAAACTCAATCCATTTTTTCGACTTTACACTGAATTATTTATTATTTATAATAATCTTAAGAAATGATCTTGTCAACTAGTGTGGGAAGGAGGTATATTGATGTATTTCCATATTGATGTAAATAGTGCCTTTTTAAGTTGGACCTCTGTGCACCGGCTTAAACAGGGGGAAACCGTTGATTTACGTGAAATTCCTTCTATCATTGGAGGTGACCGTGAAATGCGGCGCGGCGTTGTTCTTGCCAAATCAATTCCGGCTAAAAGGTTTGGTATTAAAACCGGCGAGCCGATTACAGATGCTTTAAAAAAATGCCCGACCCTTGCAATCGCCTCCCCTGACCATCAATTATATGCTGCCTACAGTAAAGAGCTTATTCATTTTTTAGAAAATTATTCCTCTGATATTAGTCAGTATAGCATTGATGAGTGCTTTTTAACCTATACCCCTATCCAAGATATTGATGATTCTGCCGGCGCCACCGATACATGGGTTAAAGCTGCCGAGGTCATTAAGGGGGCGGTTAAGGAGACCTTTAACTATACCGTCAACATTGGCATATCCACCAATAAGCTGCTGGCTAAGATGGCTTCAGATTTTGAAAAGCCAGATAAAGTCCACACCCTATACCCGGAAGAAATCAGCTCAAAGATGTGGCCACTTCCGGTCGGCGAGCTTTTTATGGTCGGCAAATCAACTGCCGCAAAATTAGAATTATTGGGAATTAAGACAATCAAAGATTTGGCCAAAACTGACCCCGCTATATTGGTATCTCACTTGAAAGGCCATGGGCGGGTCATCTGGGAATACGCCAATGGCATAGAAACCGCCAGTATTGACACTCACATGAAAGAAACTAAGGATTCGAGCATTGGTAATTCGACTACCATCTCTTATGATGTGGAAAACGCCTCTGAAGCCAAGCATATCCTGCTAGGGCTTTCCGAAACAGTCGGGCAGAGGCTTCGGGAGTCCTCTTGCACGGCAGGGATGATCAGCGTTGAAATCAAGTATCATACATTTGAGTCAAAGTCACACCAGAAGCAGCTAATGACGCCCTCCAATTCAACAGATGTTGTTTATAAGACCGCCTGCCAATTGTTCGAAGAGCTCTGGAACGGGATGCCTATTAGGCTGTTAGGTATCAGGACCGCTAAGCTTGCTTCTGATGCGAATGTACAGCTGAATTTATTTGATATGGAAAACAATGAGAAGCTTCGGAAGCTGGATAAGGCGTTAGACAGCATCCGAAAGAAATATGGAGAAGACGCAGTTGTCCGTGGCAGCTTGATGGATGAAGACTCACGAAGGCGCCACTGATTACTTCTTCCTGTGCTTCTTCACACTGTACCCGAATCTTCCGATATGCTTACCGATCCCATAATATTGGCCATGGGAATACACCAGCGGCACCGCCCTTTCTAAGTCAAACTTGCCCTTTTTGTCCATATACTCCTCATCGGCGTGAACCGCCACCACGCGTGCAATAAACATATCATGGCTTCCCAATTCATGAATCGTTTCCACCTTACACTCAATACACAGCGGGCTTTCATCTAGCATCGGCGCATACTCAAGCGTTCCCATCACGGGCGTCAAGCCCGTCGCTCTAAACTTATCCTCCTTTTCCCCAGACCTAACCCCTGCATAATCTGTCGCTTTGGCAAGCTTCTGGGTGGTAAGATTAATCACATATTCTCCCGACTCACTAATCATATGATGAGAGAACCTGCTCTTTCGAATCGAAACATATACCATGGGCGGATCCGAGCAGACCGTACCGGTCCATGCCGCCGTCATCACATTCTTTCTTCCCGACTTGTCCCCGCAGGTAACCATTACCGCCGGCAGGGGATATAGCATATTCCCTGGTTTCCATTGTTGTTTTGCCATTGCAAAACCTCCTTTATTGTTGTAGCTCGCTCATCAGCCTGGGTATAAGCTGCTTCTTCCTGGACACGACTAAAGGCAGATGTAAGCCGTGCTCGTCAGAAGCTTTGCCAAAGGCATTCTGTGCCGCTTCGATTGCGCCTTTTCCGGCGCATAATAGGTACGTAGATTCCTCCATTATATTGGTCAGCATGAAAAACATCATATCCAAGCTATGATTTTCCTTAGCTGACGTCATAAACGCAATTAGCCTCGTCTTGGCTTCATCTAATTCCTCCTGAGTCATGGAAGTGATCTGCCCCACTCCAAAGCTAATATTGTTTGCCGTAAATTTCTTAAAATCCTGATAAAATATATCCTGGGCTGATTTAGACTTCAAATCACTTCCTGCACTAAACATGCTTTTTGCATATGCATTTACTGAAATCCCAGAGATTTTCGCCAGCTCTTCGGCTGCCACTTTATCAATGGGCGTACATGTAGGCGAGCGATACATCAGCGTATCCGACAAAATAGCTGAGCATAATAGTCCGGCGATGTGTTTAGGAATATCGATCCGATTTTCTTTAAACATCAGATAGATGATCGTCGCCGTCGCGCCCACCGGCTGGTTCCTGAAAAAGACCGGCTCTAAGGTCTTAACATGACCCAGCTTATGGTGATCAATAATTTCCAGAAGCTTTGCGTCGCTAATACCATCGACAGCCTGCCCCTCTTCGTTATGGTCTACCAGAATCAACTGCTTCTTATCCGTGCCGATCAAACCATGCCTTGATAGCAGCCCGATAAACTTCCCTTCGTTATCAAGAACCGGGAAATCACGATGGCGCTTCTTGGCCATTACATTACGAATATCCGCTACAAAATCGTCCTCTTTAAAGGTGCTTAAGTGACCTTTCACCATAAAATGCTCAATCGGGATGCTTTGGTTTAACAGGCGTGACACAATAAATGTATCATATTCCGTTCGTATGATCGTGCAGTTCTTTTCTTTTGCCAGCTTTAGAATCCCGGGGGAAATCTCGCCGCCAACACATACAATCAGGCAGCCCGCATTCATTTCAATGGCACATAGCTGCGTTTCATAACGGTCTCCTAAAATGACTAAATCCCCTGGTTCAATATACTCTTCCATTAAATCAGGATTGGCTGCCGCCACCAAGACCTTTCCCTGACTGACACAAGCTTTATCATCTCCATTTAGCATCTCGCCTTTAATTGTTTCCAAAATATTCTTGTAAGGGGTATTTGCTTTAGACAGAATATAACTGTCATACACGCCCATAAAGGATTTCGCGATATCTCCCACTGTGATCAGGCCCTCAAGCCCTTCGTCACCGCGGACCACCGCCAATGTCGCCAATTCTTTCTCATTTAAAATACTCCAGGCGTTTTTTAACGACATATTCTTAGGAACACGCTCGCCCGTACTGATAATGGCATCCTTCACTTGGGACCTGACATCATTGATATAAGCGGGAACCTTCGTGTTAAAAGCCTTTAATACAAATGATGTTTCTGAGCTGATTTGCCCTGCCCGCTTTGGTATATATCTATTATTTGACAGCTGATTCTTTAAATAAGCATAGGCAATAGCTGAACAAATAGAATCTGTATCGGGATTTTTATGTCCAATGACAAAAATGTCTTTCTTCATATTTTCCATTATTCACCCTCCTACTGCTGTAATGTTGCCATTAATGGCGGAATAAGCTGCTTTTTTCGTGATACGATGCCTTTTAAATAGACCTCATTTTGCTCTTGCTCTGCATTTTGCCCAAAGCTTTCACTGACAATTTCACCGGCATTCTTGCCTGCATACAACAGCAGGGTAGATTTTTCAATAATATCTGTCAGCATAAAGAATACCATATCCACATCATGATTTTCTTTCGCCCGTTCCATATAAGATTTCATACGGGTCTTTATTTCATTAAGCTCCTCCTGTGCCATAGACATAATCTGTCCGACCCCAAAAGATGTATCTGTAGCCGTGAATCTCTTAAAATCCTGATAAAAAATTTCTTCATCGGACCGATCCTTTAAATTGCTTCCGGCTTTAAACATCTCCTTTGCCAGCTCCTGGGTCTTGATTCCGGCGATTTTAGCCAGCTCCTCTGCTGACAGCCGGTCCACAAGCGTACAGGTGGGCGAGCGGTAAATCAGGGTGTCGGAAATGATTGCCGCGCATAATAATCCTGCAATCTCTTTAGGAATCTCAATATTGTTTTCAATAAACATCTGATAAACAATAGTGGAGGTGCAGCCTACCGGCTGATTTCTGACAATGATCGGCTTCATTGTCTCAACTGTTCCAAGCTTATGATGATCGACAATCTCCAGAATCTCACAATCTTTAATGCCATCTATGGCCTGAGAGACTTCATTATGATCCACCAGAATCACTTTCTTTAGTGGCATATTAATTAACAAACGCCGCGATATCATACCGACAAATTCATCCTTAGAAGATAACACCGGAAAGTCACGATGCCGCTTATTAACCATGGTTCCTTTAATGTCTGAAATATAATCATCATTTTTAAAGATGATCAAGCCTTCCTTACGCATAAAATATCCAATCGGCACGCTCTGATTAATGATTCTTGCCACCGTATAGGTGTCATGGGGCGTGGAAATCACCGCACAGCCATTATCTCTGGCCAACTTCTTAATGGTTCTTGATACCAAGGCGCCTTCACAAATAACAATACAAGAGGCTTTATTTTCAATGGCACACAGCTGGGCCTCATAACGGTTGCCTAAAATGACGACATCGCCCGCTAAGATATGCTCTTCAAGCAGATCTAAATTGGCGGCGCCGATCAGAACCTTACCGCTAATCACCGCACCATCAGCATCTCCCACTAAGAGGCTGGCATCTAATGCATCAATTATATTTGCATATGGCGTTTTGGCATCTGATAAAATAGTATTGTCAAATACAGCCATATAAGCTCTAGCAATATCACCGATCGTTATTAGGCCGATTAATTTACCCCCAGCATCCAAGACAGGGAGGGTCGCGATATTGACAGTTCTCATAATCGACCATGCCTGCTTTAAGGAGATCGAGCTATCTACTCCATCTATTTTACGTACATCAATATCCTTGACCTGAGGCCTTGCATCATTCATGTACGTCGGAGCTTTCCAATTAAAATGCTTTAGAATATACTCCGTCTCCGGATTTAGCTGCCCTGCCCTTCTAGGGCTGTAGACAACGCTTTCTTCTTGATCCTGGCTCATCGTGTTTTTTAAATAGGCATAGGCAATTGACGCACAGATTGAATCGGTATCCGGATTCTTATGCCCGATTATATAGATTTCCTTTTTTCTCTGCTTCTCCATTAGCTTAACCGCTCCTTTTTCTATGGATAAATTCACCGAATAAAGGGGTTGCCATTAGCTTTCCGTTCTCAACAACAATCCTCCCCCGCACCATTGTCAAAATCGGCCATCCCTTAACCTCAAATCCCTCATAAGGTGTATAATCAACGTTTTCATGCAGCATGCTCTTAACTATCGTCACCTGCTTATTTGGATCGATAATCACCACGTCAGCATCACTTCCTATCGCCAGAACGCCCTTCTTTGGGTACAGTCCAAATAATTTCGCCGGATTGGTGCTGATGATATCTGCAAATTTATTATGCGTCATTCTTCCTTTTCCTACCCCTTCAGAATACATGAGCGGAATCCTGGTTTCCACACCCGGGCCGCCATTCGGGCATTTGGTAAAATCATCCTTTCCCCGCTGTTTATCTCCGTGAAAATCAAACGTGCAATGATCTGTTGCCACCACCATAAGTGTCCCGTCTCTAAGTCCCTCCCACAAGGCTTCCTGATTTCTTTTATTGCGAAGCGGCGGGCTCATAATGTACTTCAACCCTTCATCACCAGGATCTTCGTAGCAGGATTCATCTAAAAATAAATATTGCGGGCAGGTCTCTCCATAAACATTATTCCCTTTTTCCCTTGCTTTACGTATTAAATTGACGCTTTCTTCAGCAGAAACGTGGACGATGTATAGAGGGGCATCATCGGCAATCGCAGCCAGTGTAATCATCCTGTTCACAGCCTCACTCTCACAACTCTCAGGTCTTGAAACAGCGTGATATTTAGGCTCTGTCTTACCTTCTTTAAGCAGCTTATGCTTCATATATTTGATAATCGCATCGTTCTCGCAGTGAACGGCAGTGATCCCATTAAGCTCCTTCAAACGCTTTAATACTTCAATCGCTTCTAAATCCTCAATCAAATAATCATAGGTCATATAAATCTTGAAGCTGGGAATGCCTTCCTTAACCATCGATTCCATCTCTTCTAGGATACTTTCATTAACCTCCTGAATGACGCCATGAAGACCATAGTCAATAACGCACTTACCCTTCGTATAGCCTTCGTAGACCTTAACCTGATGATGGAGATCACAGCCCTTTGGTCCAAATGCCATATGGTCGACAATCGCCGTATTGCCACCAAATGCGGCTGCCGTCGTGCCGGTCAGGAAGTCATCAGTTGTGAATATGCCCACATCGAGATTGAAATGGGTATGTACATCTATCCCCCCAGGCAAGACGACCATCCCTTCAGCATGTATGATCTGATCGGCTTCCTTAGCGATATTTGCGCCAATGTCTTTAATAATTCCATCTTCAACTAATAAATCACCAAGCAGCGTTTCTTTCTCTAGAACAATCAAGCCACCCTTAATTAACGTTTTCATAAAACACCTGCCTCCCTATATTAATAAGTTATGTCTTATTATATCTTGAAAAAATCCTTTGTCAAGAAATGATGTGATGCTTAACATAAGGGGCTGATGCAATCCTAACTTGATCTGTTAGTCTGCATCAGCCCCATTAATCCATCCATCGCTGCGTATTACAGCCTTTTCATTAAGACTTCAGTAAGTGCCTCATATCCCGGCTTGCCAAGTAAAGCAAACATATTCTTCTTATAGCTTTCAACACCCGGCTGATCAAAGGGATTAACCCCCAGCATATAGCCGCTGACACCGCATGCAAATTCATAAAAATAGAATAGCTCTCCTAAATAGAATTCATTCTGCTCAGGTATATTAATGACTAAATTCGGCACATCCCCATCGGTATGGGCTAAGATTGTCCCATTCATCGCACTTTTATTAATAAAGTCCACAGACTTACCGGCGAGGTAATTGAGTCCGTCAAGATCTTCTGATTCTTCCTCAAGGAGAATCTCGCATGCCGGCTTCTCCACATTAAGCACCGTCTCAAACATAATTCTTGCGCCATCCTGGATAAACTGCCCCATAGAATGCAGGTCTGCCGTCAATGTTACCGAAGCTGGGAAAATACCTCTTAAATCCTTGCCTTCGCTTTCTCCATACAGCTGCTTCCACCATTCAGCAATATATTGCAGCGACGGCTCATAGCTTGCGGTAATCTCGACTGATTTGCCCTTTCTTAGCAAAATATTACGAATAGCCGCATATTGAAGCGCTTCATTATCTGCAAAATCATTCTTAATGCACCGCTCCCTGGCCGCTCTGGCGCCTTCCATAAGCTTGTCTATATCTGCGCCGCTAACAGCAATCGGCAATAGACCAACAGCTGTCAATACCGAAAAGCGGCCGCCGACATCATCCGGAACAACAAAGCTTTCATAGCCTTCTTCGGTTGCCAGGTTCTTAAGGGCGCCCCTTTCCTTATCAGTGGTACAATAAATACGTTTAGCGGCTCCTGCTTTCCCATACTTATCTTCAAGCCTTCCTTTAAACACCCGGAAGGCAACTGCCGGCTCAGTAGTCGTTCCTGACTTGGATATCATATTGACTGAAAAATCCCGTTCACCGATAACTTCAATTAAGTGCTGAAGGTAAGTGCTGCTTAAATTATTACCGACATAATAAACCTCCGGAGCTTTACGAATCTCCTTAGACACGGTGTTAAAAAAGTTGTGTCCTAAGAACTCGATCGCTGCTCTCGCACCCAGATAAGAGCCGCCGATACCAATAACGAGCAATACCTCCGAATCTTCCTTAATCCTAGCTGCCGCTTTCTTAATTCGAGCGAACTCTTCTTTATCGTAATCAACGGGAAGATCGACCCAGCCTAAAAAGTCATTTCCCGCACCAGTCTTCATAATTAGTTCATCTTTAGCGTTACAAGCTTGCTTAGTTATCAAATCAATCTCATGCTTCCTGATAAAATCTGACGCTTTTGAATAATCAAAAGTGATCTTATTTGCCATCATTGGTTCCTCCGTTTTGTTTTTATCATATCAAATTGTCTATATTTTAGCAACTAATTTAAGAATTCTTTTAAAACATCTTCAACCACTTTTGCATCAATTTCATCGTCTGGGCTCATCGCCTCTTTATGCCTAAATGTCTCTTCCTCCTCTGCTTGTTTAGAACGGCTGTGTGTTGTTGCGGCGGCCTCTTCCATAGCATTGCCATTTTGCATTTTACTTCTTGTTTTAGCCAGCTCTTTTCCGGGTCCCAATTTATTTTTCAGGAAGTTTTCCAGATAGTCTAGAATGACGCAGCGAAGTATTTGTTTCTTTGTATCAAAATCATGAATTTTGTATTGGGCAAACAACAGCAAACAGCTGGCAGCACCGATGCCACACATCATCAATATGTCTGCATAGTCTGCCTGGTTATTAAGCTTAATAAGTCCATTGATAATGACCGTCAGCGCAGTGGCCGCCATAGCTAGCTTTCCGATTTTTTCCCATCTGTTAAGAGACATAAATCCGACCTTATATTTATATATGTAGCGATTCGTCAATACCTCCGCATTACATGGCTCCATGCCCAGTTTGTAGTAGCTTTCAAATTTTAATTTTATATATTTTATCAATCGGTTATCTGAGGTTCCCATTGTGTCCGCTTCTTTAATTAGTCTTTTGTATCCTCTGTTGGCCATAAAGGTTCCAAACACGCCAATCACCAGTATACCGGCAAAAATATAAATGGTTGCGCCTTGCTCCATAATCCACTCTCTCATAAGATAAAAAATCTCCCTTCACAATAATATTTATAATTATACAATGAAAATTCACTGACTTTCACTTATTATTGTTCGTAGTATTATGACAAATTCTAATCATATCGACTGATGACAAGACTGCGGATAGCAGAATAATAAAAGACATGGTTCCAATAATCATTCAACCATGTCTTTTCTCTATCCTTTACTCAATATATTATTACGATATTTATTAGCAGAAATTCCCACCTGACGTTTAAACACTCTTGAAAAATGAGCCAGATCAATAAACCCTACCATTTCAGCTATCTCACCTATACGGTATGCTGGATTCTCCAACAGCTTCATAGCTTCATTAATTCGTTTACGGTTTAATATTTCCGAAAAATTCTGGTTTGTATGTTTATTCAAAAGCTTACTTAAATGCCACTGGCTTACATATGCCTTTTCCGCCACATCTGCTAAGGTAAGCTTTCTGGCAAAGTTTTCCTCTATGTAATCTAAAGCCGTTTTTACAATAAAGCTATTAGCATTCTTTGCATCTGAATCATCAAGATTTCGTAAATAATTCTCTTTAGTCGGTAAAATTCCTTTCTCCAAAAGATTATTGCAGGCAACCGTTATAGCTTCTTTAATCTCCTCTAAATTAGACGGTTTAAGCAAGAAACGAAGAACACCCAGTCTGATGGCTCTCTGAGCATAATCAAAATCACGAAAACCCGTTAAAATAATAATCTGCATATCAGGAAACTCCGACTTGAGGCCGGCAATCATTCCAAGACCGTCTAAATCCGGCATGGCAATATCTGTAATAATAATGTGGGGATGATTTTCTCTGATGACCCGATCTCCCTCCACACCATCGTGAGCAGTAGCGACGATTTCACATTGCTTCTCCTTCCATGGTATGATTCTGGATATCCCCTCCACAATAATCGGCTCATCATCTATAATCACTACTTTGTACATAGTCATCCGCCTTTCCGTTTGAAAGTCAATTACCGCACTAATATACTATCCTTTTATCGCTCCAGCTGTCAAGCCTTTGACAATATTTTTCTGCAAAAATATATAAACAATAAGCACCGGTATGACAATCAAAGTAACACTAGCTGCCATCAAGCCATAATCCGTTCCATATTTCGAGCTTATATGCTCTAATAGATTACTGATCGGAAACATTCTCTCCCGGCTTATCAAAATCTTTTGAGTAAACAGATCATTGTATGACCAAAGAAAACAAAATATAGCTACTGTCGCCAGCGACGGGCGGCAAAGCGGGACAATAATTCTTGTAAATACCTTGGTCACCCCTGCGCCCTCCATATAAGCCGCCTCTTCCATCTCCAGTGGCAGCCCCCGCAAAAAGCCCATCATAACAATCGAGGCAAAGCTAATATTTCCAGCAATCTGAGGCAGTATAACTGCTTGATATGTGCTAATCCAGCCAAGCTGGGATATCATTTTATATACCGGTATAATTGTCGAAAATACAGGAATCATCAAGCTGGCTGATAGCAAAGCCAATAAAGCCGTTTTTAGTCTAAATTGATATCTTGTCAACGCAAATGCAATCATTGTTGCTAAAATCATCACAACAATTGTTACCGAGCCGGATATAATCAAGCTATTCTTATAAGACCTGAGAATATTTTGATTAGAAAACGCATTTGTAAAATTTTCCCAGGTAAATGCTTCAGGTAACGAAAATGAATTTCTGACAACTTCATTTGATGATTTAAAGGAGTTGATAATCACCCAGATAAATGGGTAAATAGTCGTCACCGACCATATGGCTAAAACGATATAAATGATTAGCCTACCAACTGAAATAGGTTTTTTATTATTTAGAATTCTCGGCATTTTATCACTCCTCTCTACAGATTTGCATCTGGTTTTAAAATCTTGTTGATAACTAAGGAAACGATAACTCCCAATACAACAATGGCAACAGCAATCGCTGCACCGTAATCTACGTTCAGATTAACAAATGCTATCTGATACATGTATGTTCCCATGAAATGGGTAATACCTCCCGGCGCGCCTTGTGGCGCTATAACCCATGGTAAGTCGAATACTTTTAACGCTCCTGTTACCGCTAAGGTAATGCAAGTGCATAAGACTCCTCTTAACAGCGGCAGGGTGATCCTAATAACCGCCTGTGCTTTGGTACAGCCGTCAATGGAGGCCGCTTCGTATATTTCATCAGATATATCAAACAGACCTGTCAGTATAATCACAAAATAGAAGCCCACATATGACCAGATTGTCGGTATAATAATCATAACAAAGGCAGTTGTCGCCGCCATCCAGTTGACCGGCTCCTTTCCAAAGGTTTGAAGTAATTGATTCAAGGCTCCGCCTTTATAATTATAGAACAAGTTAAATAGCAGCCCAATCGCTGTTGCAGAAATAACGATCGGAAAGAAATAGACTGTTCTAAAGAATTGCTGCCCTCTTTTAATATTGCTCACTAATATAGCTAGAAGAAGCGCAATCCCGACCTGAAAAACAACTGTCAATCCCATCATTTTCAGGGAATTGATTAAAGATGTATGTAATTTTGCATCTTGAAGCATTTCTTTATAGTTGCTTAATCCTATGAATTTCTGCAGTTCAATAAAGCCTTTCATATTATAGAAGCTATTATTGATATTATCAACAAAAGGAACATATAAGAATATCAGCAACATCGCGAAACCCGGCAGTAAAAATGCTATCAAGGGGGTTTTCTTTTTGTATAACATATGATTTGCATCCCTCTCTACTTTTTATAAAAGCAGAGGGGCTATGGCACCCTCTGCTTATTTTAATTTGCTGACTGTTTTATGCTCACATCAATTATTCTTGGGAATCCATATTAATTTGTAATGCATTATTAAGAATCTCTTCCGCTGTTTTTGTACCATTAACCAAATCAACGGTGCTCGTTGTAATTGATGAGTAAGCTTCGCCGATGAGCCGTGCATCTGTAGGTGCAAAAGTTCCCGTTGCCGCATTACCTAACTCTAAACCTGCTAATCCAAGAGGCGTCATATCCGCAGGCGCTTCAAGTTCGACAGTTGCCATGCCATTGCCATTCCAGTAAATCGCAATCTGCTCCGGGCTCGTATTCATCATGACAAATTCTACTGCTGCCGCTCTCTTTAATGGATCATCCCATGCCTTTTTCGTAATATAGAAGCCTGAGGATAAACCACCGATAATATCGTTAGGCCCTTTTTGACCACCTTCTACAACAGGGAAAGCAACAACTACTGTATTCTCCTGATCATCAATACCACCAGCATACCATGAACCATCTAACTGCATCGCCGCCTGCTTTGTTTTAAACAATTCACCTGCTGCGTCGTTAGTGATTGTCTGGCTATCTTCCGGAAATGCCCCCATCTCATATAATTCTTTAAGTATTTCAAGACCCTTTATCCAGCTTTCCGGAGCTGTTTCAGGAACCGACGTGAATTCTTCTCCCCCTGCTGCCGACAGCATTAGATGCTCAATCCAGTAATGGGGTACTTCATTTAAAGAAACTGCGATAGGAATAATGCCGTTCTCTTTGAATGTCTTCACAGCTGTAATGAAAGAATCCCAGTCTGTAGGCAGTGCTAATTCATACTTATCAAACAAATCTTTGTTGCAGAATAAACCTTCCCAGAATCCCGTCGTTGGAACTGCTCTGTTGACACCATCAGGATTGGCAGAAGCCTTCCACGCATTATCCACGATCGCTGCTGCATATTCTGGGTATACTTCACGGATCTCGTCAATGGTCACAAACTGATCTGCTGCCAAAACTTCACTTGCATTGTTATCTGTAAAGAACTGGATAACATCCGGCTCATCACCTACAGAAAATTGTGCGGCCACTTTGGCTTTCCAGGTCTGGTCAGACATTTGTGAACTGTCCTCAACGGTTACATTCGGGTACTTCTCCATAAATGCATCAATAACTTCCTGATATCTTTCAGTATTCGGGTCTGTTCCGCCCATCATAGAAACTGTCGTTAGCGTAATCTTCTCACTTGTAACGCCTGTAGCTTCTCCACTCGTAGTCTCCTGATCAGTTTCTGCCGCATCGGTGTTCGCCTCAGTTGTCCCCTTACTGCCCGAACCACATGCACTCAAAGATCCAAATACCATTAATGAAACAATAAGTAGTGCAACGAATTTCTTATATTTATGCATCGTACATCCTCCTTGAAATTTGCCTGTTGGCAATTTGTATATTATTATTATATCTTTTGGGAAGGAAAAAGCATTAGATGGAGTTGACATTATTTGTTAAATCTTGCCCTGTTCACAAAAATACAGCTTATAAAGTTGACCATTTATGATAACAAATCACCTTTATTAAGGATATTATTAAGCAGTTTTTCTCTATCTTGCGAATTCGGAGGATTCACGGGAATAATAATTGTTGATATTGTCTGGTTATCATCTCCAGCGCAAATCGTGAATTCATAGGACTCACCGTAGATTAAATGAAGTCTTTCATTTACATTTTTGATTCCCAGAGAGGAATGTTTATCTTCGTTAATAATCTCCTTGATCTTCTCCTCGTCTTCCTTCGTCATGACCCCAGTATTAATGACTTGCAAGCAGACATTCTCTTCTTTTTTAAATATTCTCAACTTAATAATGCCTTTTTTAACTTTTTCAATCCCGTGCACCACAGCGTTCTCTATGATTGGCTGCAGGATAAGCTGCGGAACCATAGTGCCAAGCAGTTCCTCATCGATATCTTTTTCATAAAACAACCGGTTGCCAAATCTCATGGAAATAATATAAAAATAGGCATCTGCACACCTTAATTCCTCAGCAAGAGAGCACAGACGTTTCTCATCCCGTCCCATACTATAATCTAATAACGTCGATAGGGCCTCTATCATTTTAGAAATCTTTGCATCACCTGACATCCTTGCCTGCCAATTCATCATCTCTAACGTATTATTGAGGAAGTGGGGATTAATCTGAGACTGAAGCGCTAATATTTTAGCATCCTTTCTGGCGATTTCTTCATTATACGTATATTCAAACAGTTGCTTAACCTCCCAAGACATCTTGTTAAATGAACTCCCCAGCAGATAAAACTCCTCGTTAGGCATTGGCTTCTCTTCTATCTGATGTCCTATATCACCTTTACTAATTGCTTTAGAGGCACCAATCAGCCGCTGCATCGGCTGATAAATCTGCTTTCGGAAGAAATAAATAACAAAGATAAGTATCGGAACAATAATTAAGCATAGCATGATGACCAGATTAAGAAAGGTTCTGAACTCATTATAAATAAACTGCTTGTTCGCTAAAATAACGGTTCCAACAGTAAAATCTCGTTGAATATCTTTATAAAGAAAAGCTTCATATTGATTATTTTCGGAAAAAATAACCATTTGATTTTTACCATTACTGAATTGATGGCTCATTAATCGCAGTATTGCTTCTCTTTGCCCCTCTTCTTGATGACCATCATGGAAGGTGAGGAAGTTGCTTGCATCATCTATATAGAAAAGGACTTCATAAAAATCATTTTTATCAATTTCTTTAAATAGCTCATCTTGATTCAATTCAAGAATCAATGTGCCAAACTTTCGGTAGTTAGATATAGTGTACAAATTCCTTATTACGTAAATCCGATTATCGATAATGACTACCGATGTCTCCATATCATCAGTTTCAGAGAGTCGGTTCGCCGCCTCTTTGACCTTCTCGTTAAAGCCGCTGCGATACTTGTAATAATCATCTGTATAATAATGAATGATATCCATTTCATCAACCAGATAAAAAACCGCCAATCGGTATAGGCGTCCCCCAAAATTGTTTGATAAATAATGCCTTACGGAGCTTTGGAAGCCACTTGAAGAATCAATGCCTCTTTCAGAATTCTCTATATAGCGTTCCCACAGCTTCTGAATGCCTCCGCCATCAGTAAGATGATCATAAGAAATCTTCTTTGATGCGGTCACAGCTTCATTAATACCATTGGATACGAACTTAGAATAATTAATAAGCTCTCCTTCAATTAAGGTTCTGGTTTTTGAAACAATATTAGCGCGGTACGTAAAAAACACTGCGCCGGTGATGAGCAAAACCGGAACAATCCAGCTTAGTACGACCAAAACTACTAGCATTCGATTCAAAGAAATTCTCTTTTTTTTCATAGCACCACCACCATGAGCAAATTTTATGACACAATATCTAAAAGCTCTTTCAAGCTTTTTAGTGTTACAATCAAATTATACTAATTTATACATATAATTACAAGCCGTGCAATTCTTATCATAAATCTAAGAAGTTTTCAAACACCCGGCATAGCTCCCTGGCCTCTTTAGCCATCTCCATTTCACAAAAAATCCGAAGAAGCGGCTCTGTTCCTGAAAAACGTGCAATGATCCAGCCGCCACTTTTCAAGTAAACCTTGCAGCCATCTAAATAGGACACTTTATCAATTTCAAAAGGAATATCGGGCAATTCTCTGTTGGTAAGAATTTTCTTATAAATCTCTTCTTTCTTTTCCATGGAGAACTTATAATCTCTTTCTTCCATAAAGCACTCTCCATATGTGCTTTTTATTCCTTCAATTATTTCTGACAGCTTCTTACCTGTAACCGCAATCATCTCTACCAGAAGAGCCGCAGCATAAATTCCATCTTTTCCTTGAATATGGCCACGGACAGTCAAGCCACCAGATGACTCTCCACCCAAAATGGCATTTATCTCTGTCATTTTAGCAGAAATATATTTAAAACCTACCGGCACCTCATAGCATTCTTCTCCCACACTTTTAGCAATCTTATCCAGCATATGTGTGGTCGCTATATTCCTGACTGCAGAACCTTTCCAATGTTTGTACTTCACAAGATAATAGTATAGCAACACCAAAATATCATTTGGATGAAGAAATCTGCCTTTGTCATCAATAACACCTATTCTATCTGCATCACCATCTGTTGCTATTCCGATATCGCACCATCGATCCAAGACATAGTGCTTAAGCGGTATCAATGTATCAACATTAGGTGCCGGCAGCTTTCCGCCGAATAAAGTGTCATGACGTTCATGAATTGTCTCCACCTCACACCTTGCCGTAAGTAAAATGGTTTTTAAAGATGTCTCACTGACACCATACATCGGATCCAATGCGATACGCAATTCACACTGTCTGATCGCATTCATATCGATGCTCTTGATAATATTATCAAGATACTCATTCCTAGGATTTATGTCAACAATAAGCTTTTCCAAAAGCGCCTTTTCGTATTCCATCGCAGTGATTTCATTGCTTTTGACGTTGTTAACATAATATTCTATTTCACTCGTCTGGATTTCATCTGCGTCCCTGCCGCCGTATGTAAATATTTTAATCCCATTATAAATTGCGGGATTGTGGCTTGCCGTAATCATCAGTCCATAATGAAGATGATATTTTTCAACATAAAACATAATCAATGGCGTTGGCTCGGAACGGTTAATAAGAAATGAGGTGATCCCTTCTGCCGCAAATACTTCCGCACTCCAATGCATTGCCTCTTTAGACAGAAAGCGTCGGTCGTAACCCATAACAATTCCTTCATGTGCTACATCTTCATCTTTCATTTTTAATGCTAGGCCTTTCGATAGCTTCTGAATGTTTTCCTTTGTAAATCCATCTCCAATAACGGCTCTCCAGCCACCGGTTCCAAATTCAATCATAGGCGTCTCCCTTCCGATTAGCTCCCATAACGGCGCGGACTTCATGCGTTCCTTTTAAAGGAGGAATATGTCCAACTTTATGGCCATCTAGATATAGCTCCTTAATTCCCTTCATCACGTGGTCTGGATTCTCCACCTTGATGTGATAAGTCCCACTGCGCCAGACTCTTGTCACATCGAAATGCTCCCATTCTTCGGGTATGCATGGGTCAATCTCTAATGCTTCAAATTGTGGCTTGATTCCTAGTATATACCGTGTTGCACTAAAGTATGCCCATCCGCCGGTACCGGTCATAAAAGGGTGTCTCGCTCGACCATAAGCCGTATGGTCAACCCCCATAACAAACTGACAATATGAATAGGGTTCTGCTTCGCGTATTTCAATCATGTCATTCTGATGGTACGGGCACAAAGCATTGTAAAATTCCATTGCCCTGTCTCCTCGCCCCAATTGGCATTCTGCCGCCCATGCCCATGGATTGGGATGGCTAAAAATCGCTCCATTCTCTTTAACCCCTGGGTATACACGGGTTACAAAGCCAATATCATCATCACTTTGGGTGTATGCAGGTCCGTTAAGCATCAATCCATAGGGTGTAAATAAATGCTCCTTAACTGAATTCATCGCCTCAATTCCCTTATCATAGGGTGCCGCGCCGGAAAGAACTGCCCAGGTATTGGATTCCAGATGGATTCTTCCTTCTTTATCTGACCATGTGCCTATTTTTTTACCGTTTTTAGTCACACCGCGAATATACCAGCTGCCATCCCACATTTGCTCTTCAGCTACTCTGGCAATATTCTCTATGACCTGAGAATATCTTACAACGTCTTCATCCTTGCCCATATATTGGGCTAACTCCACAAAATTCTTCAATGCCCAGTAATGAAGGAAGGAAACCATGGCGCTCTCTCCACCGCCTAAGTTAAGGCAGTCATTCCAGTCGGCACGAAGTCCTTTACAGATACCATTCTCACCTACCTGCTCTGTCGAAAAATCCAATATTTTTGTCATGTGCTCATAAACGCTTCCGCTGCCATTCATGGCAGTCTCCCCATCAGCATAGGTGATTATCTCATTTATGAAATCAAATTCTCCAGTTTCCTTTACATATTCAACAATGGCGCTAACAAGCCATAACGCATCATCAGAACAAGCATCCTCAATTCCATGAACCATCTCATTAATGCTTGGTGTAGGCACTACTGTTGGCGACTTAAATGGCTTTGAGTTTTCATTCGGGTCAAACCAATCCGGCTGAAATAAATGAAGTCCATAGCCCGCGGTTACCAAGCCCCTCAATAATTCCACAAGTCTTTGGCGGCACTTCTTAGGATTAGAGTGAGGTATGGTCATTGCATCCTGGGCTGTATCCCTGTATCCCAAGCCGGTTCTGCCACCCACCTCAATAAATGAGGCAAATCTCGAAAACATTACATTAATCTCAGCTTGATAGATATTCCAAATATTAATCAGTGTATTCATGCCCTCATTCGGTGTATTAATTTGCAATTTATTCAGTTTATTATCCCAATAATAACGTAGATCCTCATATACCTTGTCAACGTTGTCAAAATCCGAATATTTAGCCCTGATCGCATTACCCTTCTCCCTGTTTCCTTCGCCAAGCATGAAAACAAGCCTTACCTCCTCACCCGGCTTAAGCGTCAGCTTCTTATGTAAGGAGCCGCAATGATTATTTCCCTTCTCATATGTGGCGTTACATTTCCCCTGCAAGACCGCCAACGGATTATTCTCCGTTCTGTATAAGCCGATAAACTTATCTCTTAGACAGTCAAAGCTGTCTGGCTCAAAATTAGCGGTGAAGTACTGGCAGCCAAACTCCTCATAAAATAAATCATGCTCGATAATCCCATTCTCATAGGAAGAACCTGCCGCATACAGACTCATTTGGAAGTTCTGATTATCCATATCAATATGATGAAATGAAAATTCGCAATAGGAAAAAGCGCTTAAACTCCTAGCTTTGTCACCTTCATTCTTAATTCGCACATCCCATAATTCCACATCATCTCCCTGCGGTATCACTAAGGTCTGCTCAGCTGCAATATCTTTATAGCTACAGGAATATTTGGTATATGATAAACCATGGCGGCATTGATAATTCGACTGTTCAAGGGGCTTCCCTACAGGTTGCCATGATATACTCCAGTAATCTTTTGTTTCATCATCCCGTAAGTATACATAATGTCCCGGACGATCCATGGGAATGGCATTAGCTCTGAATCTTGTAATCCTATGATATTGCGGCGATTTATAAAACATATAGCCGCCAGCTGTATGATTCACCACCGCACACATATTTTCTACCCCTAAATAGTTTGTCCAAGAAGTCGGTAAATCCACTTTTTCAATGACATATTCTCTTCTTTCATTATCAAAGTATCCATATTTCATTTATCATGCCTCCGTCTAAATATGAGAAATCTCTATTTTGGCTTCATTATATAATGGAAACCATCTGTCGAACATTGTTATTGATGTTACTATTTGATTAATGTTGTCACAACTAATTCGGGCATAATATAAAGCAAGCCCCAATAAGGGCGGTGAATTAAGAAAACATTTAATGCGATTGTCGGCATGGCATATTAGGCTATGCCGACTTTCGCTATTTGTTGGTTGGATTGGGCTTGTAGGGTAGCCCTGCCAAAATCAAAAGCACCGATAAAGTTGTAGACGATTTCGATTTCCTGTACCTTGTCCCCGGCTCCGCGTCCTCTCTTGCCGGGATTTTTCGACACAAGGATTTTGTCGATAAACTCCCGCAGTATGGTTGTGTCAAGCTCGGTCAGGTTTGTGTACTTCTTTGCCGTTGTAATGAAACTCTTGACATTGGATTTACTTTTTTCCTGCTGCTTGACTTCCTCGCGCAAGATTTTTGACGTTGCCTTTAAGTTATCCTGTTCAAGCTCATAATCACAGGACAGCTTAATAAATCGCTCGTCGGTCAGCTTTCCGGTGATATTGTCCTACGATAGCTTTTGTCAAGGAGGTTTGTCTAAAAAACAAAAAATTATTTGATGCTTGACAGAATAGTAAATGTAATGCATACTGAATATAGTATCTCTATTTAGGACTACTATATGAGGAGCGTGACACAATGATGAAAATTGCAATTTCAGGATACGGTTATTTAGGTTGCGGCGTGGAATGTGCCGGTGATTCCGGTAAACGAAGCTGCAAGTTGGACAGACAAGGTGGATGTACTCATTCTTTGCGGCAGTGCAATAGACGATTGATCCCGGACTGTTTTCGCTAAATCGCTTGTATATGTCAACTGTATTACCGGAGGGGCAAAGCTATTCTTTTTGGGGTAAAGGTATCAGTCAGGGTCACTCAACCGCAATTCGCAAACTGGAAGGTGTGCTGGATGGCGTTCAGTATACCTGCCCGATAGAAAGCGCCGTGGAGTGTGTCCGTTCGGGGTGCTATGCCTCGGTTATCCAGCAGAGAAAAACATACAAGAGAATGCTATGTAGTCTTGGAAAAAGGCGCTAATGCAGATTCGGTGAAACAGGCAATCATAACCATGCCGTATTACTTCGCAGACTACATAACAACTGTTCATTTCATCACATTGGATGAATTGAAGCGCGATCACAGTAAAATGGACAGCCGCGGGCTTGTATTCCGCAGCGGTCATACTGGTCAAGGAAACACCCATTCTATGGAATATCGGCTTGATATGGATTCCAATCCCGAATTTACCGCCAGCGTTCTGGTCGCCTACGCGCGTGCTGTATATAGAATGGCAGCCGAAGGAAGGACAGGAGCCATAACCGTACTTGATATCGCTCCCGCACTTCTGTCAGCAAAAACAAATGAGCAATTGAGGATGGAAATTCTATGACTGCAATGATTTCAAATCTGATAAGCCTGGGACTGACAAACAATGAAGCAACTTTATATATGGCTTTGTCAACGCGCGGCGATATGACAGGGTATGAATGTGCCAAAATCACTTGTATTTCTCGTTCAAACGCATATATCGCTTTAGCGGGACTTTGCGAAAAGGGCGCGGCATACCTTGTAGACGGAGCAGCGCAAAAATACTCGCCCGCTCCTATCAAGGAGTTCTGCGCTAACAAGCGGCGCGAATTTGAGGCGGCGGCGGCTTTTCTAATGGAAAATATGCCGTCTCCCGCCGCCCCATCTGAGGCGTATATCACCATATCCGGCGCGTCCGCTATTCTCGCCAAGATGAAAAATATGATTGCCGCCTGTACCGAACGGCTCTACATATCAGCGGAAACGGTGCTGCTTGATAAGGTGGCCTCAGAATTGACCGACGCTATTAACCGCAAGCGCAAGGTGGTATTGTTGGCAGATTATGATTTCAATTTAGACGGAGCTATCAAGTTCAACATGACACGAACAGAAGGTCAAGTAAGACTAATTGTAGATTCGCTTTTTATACTGACAGGCGACTTCGTGGAAAACAACCCATGTTCATGCCTGTTTTCCGCAAGCGGGACATTGGTTTCATTGTTTAAAGAATCAATGAAGAACGAGATACGCCTGATTGAATTGGGGGAAATAAAGTAAGTATGGGACAGTTAAATAACTTTAGCAGTATTGATTCAAATGTTATTAAAATAGCAGCCGAGCAGTTCGGCACACCATTTTACCTTTATGATGAAAATACAATTGTGAATAAATGCAAATCTTTATTTGCGATGCCAAATGCGTATGGGATTACTGTAAGATATGCCATGAAAGCAAATTCTACAAAAGCATTGTTGGCAATTATTCATAATCAGGGGTTAAAAATCGACGCCAGTTCAATGAATGAAGTAAGACGGGCACACATAGCCGGAATAAGTTACGAGGATATCATTTTGACAACGCAAGAAGTGCCGCTTAATCGAGAAATGCAGGCCTTGAAGGATATGATAAGCCAAGGACTAAAGTATAATGTTTGCTCCTTGCAACAGCTATATAATATTGGAGATTTTGCGGGAAACATCAACGTTGCCTTGGCTATACGGATTCATCCGGGCGTAGGCTCCGGCGAATCTGCAACTCGCAATACTGGTGATAAGTACTCATGTTTCGGGATACATCTATCCGATATAGAACAGGCTCTTGTATATGCAAAAAGCAAAAGTATTATTTTCGACCATGTGCATATTCATATCGGTTCGGGTGCTGCTCCTGATATCTGGCAAAATAATATAGATTTGGAAATGAGTATAATTGAAAAATACTTTCCTGACGCTCAAGTAGTTAGTTTTGGCGGCGGATTAAGAGAAGCTCGTATGTCGAATGAGAATCCAGCCGATATAAACGAATTGGGCTGCTATGCAAAAGAAAAAATCGAACAGTTTTATCAGCGGACAAGCCGTAAATTGGGAATGGAAATAGAACCCGGTAATTATGTCGTTGCTAATGCCGGATATGTGATAACCAGCGTTATTGATAAGAAGAAAACCGGGAATTATGGCTTGAATTTTCTCGTTTTAGACGGCGGTATGGAGCTTAATGCTCGTCCGCTGTTATACGCTTCGCAGCATCCTTTTTACGTTATTTCAAAGAATGGTGATTTGCTTTCATCGGAATTTGACGAGGTGACTACTAATAAATTTCAAGCCGTACTCGTTGGACGATGTTGTGAGAGCGGCGATTCACAATGTTTGAATGCTGAAGGTCTAAACACTCCACGAAAAGTTGCAGAACCTGAAATTGGTGACTATATTGCGATCGGAGGTACTGGAGCATATTGTTCAACTATGTCCCCGATGAATTATAACTCGCATGTCCAAGCTTCAGAAATTCTTTTTACTTCTGATCATAAATTGATAGAGATTCGTTCAAAACAAACGCTTGAACAACTTATCGAAAATGAAGTTTAGCTTTTTTATAACCATTACAATTCCATGTCCCGCGCCCTCTGCGGTTGCTGTTCCCGCCGCAAAATACTGTAAACGCTCTTGCGGATTTGCTCGGCTTCTTTTACCTCGTCTTTGAGTGAAACATACCTTTGATTGAGCCCGTTCCGCTCGGCGGTCAGATTGGCATATTCTGCTTTCCATGCCTTTGTTAGTAGGGTGATCTTGCCGTTCATCACGCCTTTGAGGTAGTTAGTTGCCGCCGTGAATAGGATTTGTTCTGAATCCGTCAACGCCTTTTTACCTTTGCATTTAAGATAAATGTCGGCTTGCTCGATATGCTTTTTGAGAGTAGCCAAACGCCGTTCTATGGGTTTCAGCTTATCACGAATATCCATCTGCTCCCCAATCATGGACATAAACTTTTCATCAAGCCCCGCCATATCCATAATCTTGTTGGCGGTCAGGAAGTTCAGCATATTCGCCGCATCCTTGAGGTTATACAGCGATTGTGAATACTGCGATTTTCTCGCCTGCGCTTTCCGTGATAGTATCTCTTGAATATAGTCGGCAAGGGTGGGCGGCTCTGTGTTCTTGGATTCCTCTTTCAACCAATCTTGAAGTTTGACAAGCCGCGCCTTTAACTGCCGTAACTTCTGATTGCTTACTTCGATTTCTCGGTTAATATCACCGCGCTTCTCCATTTGAGAAGCCGCAACGCCTAAATGTATGGTGGGGATTTGCTCAATGCCTTGCCGCTCATAAGAACGGTGGTCTATCCGCTCGGCATGGTGGTTATGCTCCAAAACGCCGTTGACATATTCAGCCCATGCAGCCCGCCATTCTTCGGCTCTGGTCTGTTCGTTCCAGTTGGTAGTCTGTATCTTGTTACATTTGTATTGTCGCTTTATTGGGTCATAGATTTTGTTGCCGTTAAGGTCTAAAATATACTCCTTTTTCTGCTTATCGCCCCAAGTTTTATCTTCGTTAAATGGGCGCATTGTCAGCATGATATGCGCGTGAGGGTTTCCATCGTTTTTGTCGTGAATACAAATATCGGCGCACATTCCCGCCGCCATAAAATGACGATTGACATACTCACGGACAAGGGAAATGTTTTCCTCTTTCGATAATTCAACAGGCAAGGCCAATTCAATCTCCCGCGCAAGCTGGCTATTTTTCGCTTTCTCTACTTGCTCAACCGCGTTCCATAAAACGGCGCGGTTTTTATCTCCGGCGGCGCGTTGTCGGGCAGAATAATCTCGGTATGGATAACGCCGCCCTTGCGGGTGTAGTCATGCTCGATACCGTCATATTGATTTAGGATTTTCTCCCCCGCCCGGTAAGCCGCTGCCGCGACTGCTGATTTTCCCTTGCCCCTGCTGATTATTTTAATGCTTAAATGGTAAATTGCCACTTGGCGGCTCCTTTCTGTTAGCGCCATGTGTGCAAGGGGTGCGGGGAATGCAGTTCCCGTCCTCGCTCTCGTCTGCGCTGCTCTCCGGTGTGGATTGGATGGTATTAGCGGCGGTAACGGCGGTGACTTGCACGCTCAATTCGGACAATATTTTCTTTGCGGATTCGGAAAATATAGTTTTTTCAAGGAAGATTTTGAATTGCTCGTCCGTGAGTGTGATTGTGTCGGGCAGCATACTTTCCAATAGCCCCATACGCTTGCAAAGCCGTTTCGTCCTGTCCTTGCGTTCCTGCTCCTTATACTGCTGTACAAGCTGTTTTTTCTGATTTTCAAGCTGTGACATCTGCAATTCAATGTCGGCGATTTTCTCCAATTTTGTTTTAGCCATCTCCTTTCGGTTTTTAGGAATGGATAGGAAAAAAATGAACGCAAAAAAGCGGCTTACCCTTTTGTGAGTAAACCGCTTTCAGCGTTCAAATATTCGGTTGTGATTATGCGCTCTTTTCCTGTTCGGGTTGCTGCTGCTCCTGCATTTTAGCGGCGCGTTTTTTCTCGCGGGCTACTCGCGCATACTCCCGCCATTTCGCCCGTTTCTGTTCATCGGCGGTCAGTATTATCGCCGGGTTATCGTCCTCTAACTCAAACCATGTGGGAATATTGAATTGCCCGATGTAATTGAGATAAATATCTACGCGCTGTTCCCGAACGCCGCTTGATTTATCCGCTTCATAAACAACGACCTTTTCCACAAACTCATGGAGCATGGCGGGGGTCAGTTCTGCAAAATCCGTATATCGCCGCGTCAATTCCATAAACTTGTCAGCACGTATGCTGTCGGTATCGAAAGCGTCAAGTTTCTTCCGCAACTCGGAAGTTAGTTTTTCAAGTTCGGCCTGTTCGGGTTCATAACCGCTGGATAGCTGCTCAAAGCGTTTCTCGGTGAGCCGCCCCGCCGCAAAATCTTCATAGGTTTTACGAAACAGGGTATCGAGTTCGGCAATCCGCTTTTCGTTTTTGGTAATCTGCCGCCTGTGGGATTTTGCCGCCTCCGCTTGCTTGATAGCCGATTCCTCGCGTAGTATTTTCATAAAATCGGCCTCATTGTTTTTGGCAAAGCCGCTTGTCCGTTTTATAGCCTCCAGTATCAGCGCGTTTGCGGTTGTGGAACCGATAAAGTGAATACTGCATTCAGCTTCGCCACCTCTGCTCTTGGTGCCGGAATAGGTTGGGCAGTAGTAATCACTACGTGGGGATTCGTTGATAATATTGCCCGTGGCTTTGGATATTTTTTGCGATGCTCCCCGCCTATGATTAAAAAGTCTGCTACCGCAATCAGAACAATAGAGAAGTCCAGTCAACGGATTAGCTTCGCCTGTGGTGTCGGTGCGCCGCTTAACCGTCCGGCAACGCTGCGCCGTTTCCCATGTGCCGGGGTCGGCTGTATGCGCAGGGCAGATATAGTTATACCAAACATGATACTTAGGCTCTTTCCACTTATTGATGCGGACATTTTTATAGCGTATCAGCCTTGTGCCGCAGCAGCCGCAGACAGCAATGTGGTAGTTTAGACATGAGAAAAAGGGATACTGCTTTTTCAAACAACATCCCTTTCCGGTCAATATTCAGTTTTCATACTAAGTCTCGTTTGCCCATCTGCCTAAAAACATTGATTCTATGGGATTTCTCTTTGTTTTCTTATGGCAACGCGCCTATCTGGGGCTGTTTATAATTGTAGCAAGCTTATCCAATTTTGCTTTCTAAATTTTTGGTCTTAGTATCAAAAATTTGATGTACTCTGTTCACTTCTCTTAAAATAGATTCGTCCATTTCCTTTAACTTGTCGGTTCTATCCAGAACTAATTTTTCAACAGAGACTATCTTATCTTCTAATCTCTGGACATCTCCTTTTAGACCTTGGACATCTCCTTTTAGGCCTGAAATCTCTTGTATTATCACGTCCAATTTTTCACTATCTATCACTTATTTTCCTCACTTTCTGCATTTGCCGATTATTAAGCTAAATTTTTCTTAACATGCCATCCACCAGCTTAAATGAGTGTTCAGCAGCTTTTTCTTCAAATTCACTGTAAGATATATGAGCGCTATCATCTGCTTTATCAGAAATCGCTCTGATAATCACAAAAGGAACATTATTAAGCCAAGCCGTTTGAGCTATAGCGCCACCTTCCATCTCAGTGCACAGACCGCCAAACCTTGATTTTATTTTGTCCTTTATATGCCGTCTGAAGATAAACTGATCTCCGCTTACAACACGACCTTTGAAAACATGTATATTCGGATTGACCTCCTCACAGACTGATTCGGCCAGGTAAATCAACTGTTGATCTGCATCAAATATTGATTTGTCCATCTGAGGTATGATTCCATAATCATATCCAAAATTCGTAGCATCCACATCATGTTGAAGGGCATCTACAGAAATAACAATATCTCCTATATCTATATAATTCTCAAGGCTTCCTGCTATTCCCGTATTGATAACTGCCTTGACCTTAAATCTTTCAATAAGTATTTGAGTACAAATGGCGGCATTCACCTTGCCAATGCCACTTCGTACAATGACAACACACCTTTCGCCATAACGGCCTTTATAAAACTTCATTGAAGCAGCTAAAATAACTTCCTCAATCTCCATCTTTTCCTTTAGTTGATTAATTTCAATCTCCATTGCCCCTATTACACCTATATAGCTCATCTGCAAACCCTTTCCTTTATCCGAGTAACCTTTTGCCCAATTTCTGATACATTATATTATAGCTTTTATTGCATAACTTATCAAATACTATATTTACTATATTTCACACATTATTTTAGCCATTTTGTTTTGCTATTCGATTTTTATTTATAACTGGCATTCTATAGACAGTTCTGCTATAATAGCAAATGAATTAATTATATTGAAAAGAGGGGTTTTAATGAAATATAAAACATCTGGTACTTGCGCAAGCGAAATACAATTTGAAATAGACAATAATATTGTTACAAGCTGCCAATTTATTGGCGGCTGCCAAGGAAGCGGGCAGGGCGTTGCTAATCTTGCCATTGGCCGACAGGTCGATGAGGTCATCTCAGTTTTAGAAGGTATAGGCTGTGGGTCACGGGGCACTTCCTGCCCAGATCAATTGGCAAAGGCGTTAATTAAATTTAAAAGCAGTATGGGTAACTAAAGTTCGGAGGTTATTATTCATGAAGAAAATAATTCTGACCGGAGGGGGATCTGCGGGGCATGTGACTCCCAATATAGCATTGCTTCCGGCATTGAAGAAAGCAGGATTTGAAGCCTATTATATCGGCTCGCACAATGGAATTGAAAAGAAACTTATTGAAGATTGCAATATCCCATATTTTAGTATATCTTCCGGAAAGTTACGGCGTTATTTTGATATTAAGAACTTCACGGATCCTTTTAGAATTATCAAAGGATTCTTAGACGCCAAGAAAGTACTTAAGAAAATCAATCCGGATGTTATCTTTTCAAAAGGGGGTTTTGTTACTGTTCCTGTAGTTTTTGCTGCCAGACATTTAAAGATTCCCACCATTATACATGAATCAGATATGACACCCGGTCTTGCTAACAAGTTGTGCATTCCTTCAGCCTATAAGGTTTGCTGTAATTTTCCGGAAACAGTGTCATATTTGCCTAAAGATAAGGCAGTACTTACCGGTTCTCCTATCCGGGAGGAACTATTTAGCGGGAATCGCCTTGACGGTTTGGTCTTTTGCGGATTTTCGACACATAAGCCTGTTATTCTAGTTATGGGCGGCAGCCTGGGATCTCTGAGCATTAATACAGCTATAAGAAATGCCTTACCCGAATTACTTAATAAATATCAGGTCATCCACTTATGTGGAAAAGGTCATCTAGATCCACAGTTGAATGGTATAAAGGGTTATGTTCAATTTGAATATATTAATGAGGAACTAAGCGATCTATTACATACCGCCGACTTAATTGTTTCCAGAGCAGGCGCTAATGCGGTTTGTGAATTTCTCGCATTACGTAAACCTACAATACTCATCCCCCTTCCCACCACTTCCAGTCGGGGAGATCAGATCCTAAATGCTAAATCCTTTGAAAAGCAGGGCTACAGCTATTTATTGACGGAGGAGAAGATGACCCGTGATTCTCTAAACGCAGCTATAGATCATGTTTTCAAGCATAAAGCTGATTATATACATGCGATGAGTAACAGTAAATTAAACAATTCAATAGATATCATTGTAGATTTGATTAATCAGGCATGTAACTAACAATAACTGGAATGTATATGCAGAAGGCAGGCCACTTCTTTACCTGCCTTCTTGATGTCAATCGGCAACAAATCCCTTGTTTATGGCGGCGGCCAGACTCTCTAATTCCTCTGCATCTGAAGTTCCCGGAGTCCAGAGCATATTTTGCCCATCATTTTCATATCGCGGGATAATGTGCATATGAAAGTGGAATACCGTCTGCCCCGCAGCAGACTCATTATTTTGGATGATATTTATACCATCACATTTCAAGCTTTCTCTCATCGCTATAGCAATCTTCTTGGCTAACACAAGCAGCCTTGATGCCTCAATGTCAGCCAAATCAAATATATTTCTGTAGTGCTTTTTCGTCAACACCAATACGTGACCTTTGGTTGCCGGCGACACATCCATAATAATACGGAACAACTCATCTTCATAGACTTGTCTGGAAGGGATTTCACCATTTACAATTTTACAAAAGATACAATTATCACTCATCTTAGACCTCCACATTCTATTCATTATAGCTATTTTAACGAATAAACGTACATTAATCAAGTCAAATGTCAAATCCTGTCAAAACTTTGTATTTGATGCATATGGAAAATCGTGCTAAATTTAATATATCTAAAATTCGATGGGAGTAAAGCAAATGGCAAAATCTAATGAGCAAAAACAACTGGATGTGAACTATACCTTTTCTTTAGCACAAATATCTCATGAAATCCGCAATCCTTTGACATTAATCAACAGCACCATTCAATTATTGGCACACAAGCACCCTGACCTTGCCTCTGACGATTTATGGATTCAATTAGAAAAAGATATTGATTATTTAAAAGATTTGACTGCTTCGTTATCGAGGTATAACTCGGAAAGCGCCCCTTCTTTTATGTCCATTGATATTTCAGTTCTTTTATCCGAGCTGCTTGAGCCATACCGAACAGTTTTAAAGGCCAGCCGAAAAACATTAACTCTCCATTTACAGGAAGATCTTCCTCCTGTTATTTGTGATTCCATAAAAATCAAGCAATGCCTTATTAATCTGATAAAAAACAGCATCGAAGCTACAAGCGAAGGCGATTTTATAGAAGTCACCGTGAAATCACGTCTTAATCGTATGATTATTACTGTCAGTGATTCAGGTCATGGAATTTCTAAGGAAAGATTGGAAACTATATTCGATCCCTTCACTTCCTATAAAGAGGGTGGAAGCGGCCTCGGTCTGTCCATCGTCAAAAGGATTATATCTGCACATCGTGGTATTATCCGTGTTTATTCAAAAATTAACCTTGGCACAAAATTTATTATTATTCTCCCTCTAGAACAGTAAGAAATTCCATATCTGAAAAGGCGATATAATCACCATGCTTTATTTCGTAGGGTTCAAGTTTCTCAAGGCGTATATTATTTACATAAGTTCCGTTTGTAGAATCAAGATCAACAATACAAAGACCACATTTATCTTTATATATCTTGGCATGCCTTCGGCTTACGGTCTGGTTATCAATACGGCATAGAGAATTAAGAACACTTTTTCCAATAATACAAGGGAGCTCTGTAATCTTTAAGTTTGACGCTTTGTCCGAATCGACACTCTGTAATGTGAGCATCAGCGGCTGGTTAAGCAATTTGGTCCCTGCATCGTCACTCATTTCAGATAATAGTTCAGTTCCTCGGCTCATTTGCATCAATACTTGATGATTGTCTTCTTCATATGGGCTCCAAAAATCCTCTTCAGGCTCGTTATCAGCCTTTTTCCTTACAGTAATAATTACTAATACTACTATAAGCACAATGATCCCTGCTATTACTAACAGAAGTATGCCTGATTTAGAAATACCGCTCATAAAAGCAGCAGTATTAAACAGTCGGCTTTTGATCAAAATAAAAATAATAATGCCAATAATAAAAATATCTAAAGCAATAAACCATACATTCAGTTTTTTCTTTACTTTTTTCTTCTCTTTTTCCTCCTCTATTTGCACAGGTTCCTTTTTAACAATTTCTTCCACTTTATATTCTTTTTTGATAATACGTTCATTTAACGGTTTATCTCCCATGTAAGCTTTTAATTTTTCAATGGAATAATGATTGTCAAAAAAAATGTTATATAAACCATATATAAATAGGACGGCCTTTTGATTAGAATGATCAACATTTTTCATTAATCTTGATACAACTTCCCTTAATTGCTCTGTCATGGATTTTATGTATCCGGGCAAATATACAAACGAATAGCTCTTTTTATCGTCATTGTAATAAATATATTCCTCTTGAAAAATAACATTATTGGGATCCAAAAGATAATCATCAATGATGTCAAGCCCTTCAATAAAACTCCTGAACAATCCAGATAGCTGTTCGTATCCGATTTGTTTTTCCTGACACATTACTGCTAAAGATCTCATACCACTCGTATCATAATAATATTTAGGAACTCCCTCTACATAACGTAATTGAAATTCTAAGAGATAATTTATCTCATTATTAAAAAGCATTTTCTCCTCATGAGCTACTGTTTCGCTTCGCTCATTAACAGTAACAATTAAATGTGAGGCATATATATCCTGACTATACTCCATAGAAAACATCACAATCACCTACTCATTCTTAACCGCATCACTTATGTGTATAAATCTTACCTGATCCATAGACTTTGCATACCCTCTTTCTTCTAGCCTGTTATTAAATAGATTCTTTATGATCCCAAAAGCTATCCCAATGTCGATTTCAATCACTGTATTTACCTTAAAGCATTGTAATAGTTGGTTATAGGAATACCTACACGTTACCATTCCTGGTTCAGATATAATCAGCTTTAAATCCAACATGTGGGATACATGGTCATAAATGTCCTGCAAATCGGCATCAATATTAACAATCAAATCAGACAGTATATTCCTGCTCAACAATTTATCATAATTAATCTGAGAGGTGTTTATGTCTAATTCATTAGCATACAGCTGGCAAATCTTCACCGCCATATAATCTGCCGCAAACTTTGTAACCGCTTTATCATGAAGGTAGAACCCCAAATAAACCAAAGAAACAATCATAAATATAATAATGGGCATAAGCAATGCCGCCTCAACTGTAAAACTTCCTCTTTTTGACGTTTTCATAAGAGGCGCATTCCGGCATAAGCTAAAAAAATAAATGGTGCAAATGGAAAGGCTGTTTTTCTTTTTGCTCTCCTTGATATCAATAAAATAACCGAGTATATAAATGCCAAAAACAGGCTTATAAATAATACTGCAATTACGTTACCAAATCCAATAAGCGCACCTATAGAAGCAAACACCACCCCGTCCCCGTACCCGATCGCCTGACCGGTTATTTTTCCAATGGCAAGCAACAATATTCCAACCAAGACTCCTAATATACTGCCAACAATATCCTGGTGTACAGCACAGCGTATGAATAATCCCAATGCTCCCATTAACATGACTGGCACAATTCGTATCTGCTTATATTTCAAATCATCTATTACCACAAAAACCAACAACAGCCCGCCCATAATATACAACGTATTTTCTATCATAAGTCCTTATACTCCCTTTTCATATTTCTACTTTGCGCAACGGCTGCATGGCGGCAAGGTCATCTGTTCATCCA